>Ga0116175_1001675_pt1 | contig 14030 bp, 15 predicted proteins | sample AD_UKC125_MetaG_FD_89802 | JGI IMG/M metagenome (GOLD analysis project Ga0116175, IMG submission 89802) | Active sludge microbial communities of municipal wastewater-treating anaerobic digesters from USA - AD_UKC125_MetaG | ecosystem: Engineered > Bioreactor > Anaerobic > Digestate | place: USA... | reverse complement strand
TGGTCGGGGTAGGTGTGGCCCGAGAGGTTGGCGTCGCCGGCGACCTGCCAGCCGGAGAGGTAGATGGCCTTCAGGCCGGCGCGAACCTGCTGCACGGCCATGTTGCCGGTGAGGGCACCCAGAGCATTGATGTAGCTGTCGTCGCCCTTGGTGACACCCTCCCAGAGGATCTCGGCGCCGCGGCGAGCGAGGGTGTGCTCCTCGATGACGTTGCCCTGCAGTTCTGCGACCTGCTCGGCGGTGTAGTCACGGGTGATGCCCTTCCAGCGGGGGTTGGTGTCCCAATCCTGCTGGATTTCGGCGGCTGTGCGGGGCTTTCCGACGTTGCTCATTGCCTACTTCGCTTTCTCAATGTCCTGCGATCGGCTCTCGCGAGCCGCTTGCCTGAGGAGACGGTCGACGCCGCACTGTCCGTTCGATTTGCGAATCTTCGGTGAGGCGCCGGTGGTGTCTGAACCGAGGTTGCCATAACAAAAACCCGCAGGTCAAACCCCTAGAGGATGTGAATCCGAGCCACAATCATGCGGAATTTTGCAAAATTTGCGAAGCTTTAGATGTGAAACCGACGGCTGTGACAACAAAAAAGTACGCGCGTACTGGGATTTTGGTGACGTGCACTCCGGCACACTCCGGGCCCACTTCTTACCGGCGGGTAACCCCTATTCCGTGTGCCGCTCACCCATCGTGTGAGCAGAATCACGCTTGGGTATCCGGCGGTTCACCCGCCGACGGCCCGCGGCCGGATCCATCCGCACCGGGACGGGGCTGACGCGCGATGCCCCGGACACAGCCGTCCCGGACACACCGGGCACCCGCCGCGAGCGGGATCGGCCGGACCACGACACCCCGGCCGTTCGTGGGCGCACGCCTGCGGCGGCTCCGATCCGAACAGGGGCTCTCGCAGGTCGCGCTGGCCGCGGCGCTCGGCATCTCGCCGTCCTACCTCAACCAGATCGAGCACGACGCCCGGCCGATGACCGCCAAGGTGCTCGCCAAGATCACAGAACGATTCGGTATCGACGACGGCTTCTTCGACGCCCAGGACGACATGCGGTTGATCGCCGAACTGCGCGAGGCGCTCTTCGACGACGACGTCGACGCGCCCGCCGAGGCCACCGACGCCCAGGCCATCAGCGGCCTGGTCGCCTCACATCCGGCGATGGCCCAGGCGATGGTGAACCTGCACCGGCGCTACCGCATCGCCACCGACCAGCTCGCCGCCGCCACCGACGAACGCGGCGACCGCAGCATGCGCGGCTCCATCACCGCACCCCACGAGGAGGTGCGCGACTACTTCTATCAGCGCCGCAACTACATCCACGAGCTCGACATGGCCGCCGAGGAGATGACCACCCGGATGCGCATGCATTCGGCCGACATCCGCCGCGGGATCGCCCAGCGGCTGAGCGATGTGCACGGCGTCGCGATCGTCACCCGCGTCGACATGGGGGATCACGTACTGCACCACTTCGATCCCGAGACCCGCAGACTCGACATCTCCAACGCGCTGTCCGCGGGCCAGCGCACCTTCCGGCTCGCCGCCGAACTGGCCTACCTCGAGTTCGGCGATCTCCTGGGCGGCCTCGTCCGCGAAGGCACCTTCTCCGACAACACCTCTCGAGCGCTCGCACTGACCGGACTCGCCAGCTACTTCGCCGCCGCAGCAATTCTCCCCTACAGCCAATTTCACGGCGCAGCAGAGGATTTCCGCTACGACATCGAACGCCTGTCGTCGTTCTACGCGGTCTCGTTCGAGACGATCTGCCATCGGCTCTCCACCTTGCAGCGCCCAAATCTGCGCGGCATCCCGTTCTCGTTCGTCCGCGTCGACCGCGCGGGAAATATGTCCAAACGTCAGTCGGCCACCGGCTTTCACTTCTCGTCCAGCGGCGGTACCTGCCCGCTGTGGGCGGTGTACGAGACGTTCGCCTCCCCCGGCAAGATCCTCACCCAGATCGCCGAGATGCCCGACGGCCGTGACTACTTCTGGGTCTCGCGCACCGTGGAACGCCGCGCAACCCGCTACGGCCAGCCCGGCAAGACGTTCGCGATCGGACTGGGATGCGAACTGCGGCACGCCGGCCGTGTCATCTACTCCGACGGCCTGGAGATCGGTCCGCAGGCCAGCATCACCCCGATCGGGGCCGGCTGCCGCGTCTGCGAACGCGTCAACTGCACCCAGCGCGCGTTCCCGCCACTCGGCTCGACGCTGCGTGTGCACGAACACCGCAGCAGCGTCTCCCCGTACATGAGCTGAGTACACGGGCCGGCCTGACGCTCAGCGTCACAGCTTTGTAACCGATCGGGCGTTTCGGCCGCCTACCCCGATGCGAGCCAATAGCGTTCGACCTCACACCACTTCGCTCTCTCACGTGGCTCCACAGGGATAGGAGGCCGTATGCGCCGTAGCTCGGCACGGTTTCCACGATGTGGGTTCGTGCGGTCGGGGTTCGTGCGGTTGGGGTTCGTGCAGACTGCCGGAGTGATCCTGGCGGCGTCGGCGCTGTGGACATCGGCGGCCACCACCGTTTCCGCGGTTCCGCCCAACATGCGCCCGGTACCCGAGCAGGTCACCGAGACGATCGATTCGGTGATCCCGCCCGCACCCTACCCACGACTGACCACGATTCCCGACCGGGCGAAGGCACCCGGCTATCCGCACAGCGTGCTGGAACTGCGGGCGGCGATCCTGCCGTCACCGGTCGGTGACGCGTTCTTCGACGTGTGGCCGACGAATCTGAAGGGCAAGAAGCCGGGCACCGTTCTGCGGTCCCGTGATGTCACCGCGGTCGCGGCCCCGCTGGTGACGGTACCCATCCAGTCCGCGCGCCAGCTCAAGTTCGTGAGCACCGACGCCCTGGGCCAACCGTCCTTCGGCACCGCCACGGTCATCACACCCCGCACCCGCTGGACCGGCCGCGGTTCGCGCCCGATCCTGATCAACAATCTGCCGATCGATTCGATGGGCACCAAGTGCACCTCGGGTTACACCCTCGCCCATGGTTTCAGCGGTGACACCAACACCAGCGACTTCTTTCCGCCGACCACCCAGCTGGCCTTGCACCGCGGATATGCGGTGATCGTCCCTGATCATCAGGGACCGCGGATGGCCTACGCCGAACCCACCACCGCCGGACACATCGTCCTGGACTCCGTCAGAGCCGTATCTGACTACGACAGACAATCCTTCGGCGAATCAAAGGTGGCGATGACCGGCTATTCCGGCGGCGCGATCGCCACCAACGGGGCCACCCGGCTCGCCGGCGAGTACGCGCCCGACATCGCACCCCGCCTCGTGGGGGCCGCGATGGGCGGGGTACCCGCCGACTACCGGATCCTGACCGCCAGTATGAACGCCAACCTGGCGACCGGCCTGTTCCACGAGGCGATGTTCGGGCTGGCCCGCGAACGTCCTGAACTGCTCACTCTGGCCAACAACGCGGCGCAGTGGCTGGTCACCTCGCCACTCAAGGACGGCTGCGCGACCTGGGGCATTCTGGGCGGGCTCACCTTCCTGCCCGCGCAGCTGCTGTCCAACGACAACGACCCGTTCAATTCACCTGTCGCCGAGCACATCTACGCGATCACCAAGATGGCCGACAAGAAGTCGGTGGTACCGCTGTACGTCTACCAGGGCGCGCAGGAATTCTGGATCCCGCCCGCCGGCACCCGTGATCTGTTCGCCGAACAATGCCGGCTTGGCGCCGATGTCACCTACCGCGAGGTTCCGGGTGAGCACTTCCTGGCCACGGTGACCGGCTACCCCGACGCGATCACCTGGCTCGACGACCGCCTGCGCGGGAAACCGGCCCCGAACGACTGCCCCCGCCACACCGGTTGAGGCGCGTCAGTATCGTGGCCGCGTCGTACAGCCCCACACGATGGTGCGTCCGCCACCGACTTGCCTCGCATCAGATTCATGTCGTCCGCCTTCCCGCCGGGAGTGGGGCCCGTTGACCATACGCACAGGTCATCGCGCCGCTGAACGGCTCACCCGGCAATTTCCATCGGTTGGACGACACGCATTCACCGGACGGTGCCGACAGCTCGTCGTAAGCTCTGCCCGTATGGTGGTTCGCTTCGCAGTGGGAGGTCCGCCGGGCCGGCGGCATCGGCGATCGACCGGCGGTCCCGTCCGTCGGCGCCGCGCTGGATCAGCCGTTGTCGCAGCGCTTGTCGTGGGTGTGCTCGCGGGCACGGCCACCGGCCCTGCCACGGCCGAACCGTTCACCGTGATGGGGATACCGGAACAGATCCCGCGCGCGATCGACGGCACCATCCCCGCGCCCCCGTATCCGAGGCTGACAACCATTCCGCAGCGCGCCGTGGCACCGGGATTCGGCCACCGGGTGCAGGAGTTGCGCGAGGCCACCCTTCCGACCCCCACCGGCGACCCGTTCTTCGATCGCTGGTCACCGGCATTGGCCACGATGAAACCCGGCCGATTGATCGCCTCCCGCGACATCACCCGCACCGCGACGCAGGAGGCCATCATGCCGATCCGGTCGGCGCGGCAGGTCAAGTTCGCGACCAGGGACGCGACGGGCCGGCCGTCGTTCGGTACGGCGACGGTCCTGGTGCCGCGCAAGGCGTGGACGGGTCGTGGTCCGCGCCCGATCGTCGTCAACAACATTCCCATCGATGCCCTGGGTGCGGCGTGCACACCGGGCGTCACGTTGGCCGGCGGCATCAGCGCCGCCACCAATCCGACCGACTATGTTCCGCCCACAACACAACTCGCGCTCGACCGTGGGTACACGGTGCTGATCCCCGACCACCAGGGGCCACGGATGGCCTACGCCGAACCGACCGTGGCCGGGCACATCATCCTCGACTCGATCCGCGCCGTCTCCACGTATGACGCGGATGCGTTCGGCCACAGCCGAATCGGCATGTTCGGCTACTCCGGCGGCGCCATCGCCACCAAGGGCGCGGCGTTGTTGGCCAAAACCTACGCACCCGAACTCACCTCGCGGCTGGTGGGGGCGGCGCTCGGCGGGGTGCCCGCCGATTTCCAGATGCTGGCGGGCAGCATGAACGCCAATCTCGCCACCGGCCTGTTCCATGCCGCGCTGTTCGGGATCGCCCGTGAGCGCACCGAGTTGTTGCCCATGACCAACCATGTCGCGCAATGGTTGGCGACCTCACCACTCAAGAACGTGTGCTCGATCCCTGCGATGCTGGCCGGCGGCACCTTCTGGCCCGCACAGCTCATGACCAACGACCCCGATCCGTTCCACTCGGCCACTGCCCGGCACATCTACCGGGTGACCAAGATGCACGGAATGAGATCGGCCGTGCCGCTGTACATCTTCAACGGGGCCCAGGAGTTCTGGATCCCCGCCGCCGGCGCCCGCGATCTCTATCGCGATCAATGCCGGCTCGGCGCCGACGCCACCTACCGCGAGGTCTTCGGCGAACACGTCATCGCCGTGGCCACCGGCTACCCGGCGGCCATGACCTGGCTCGACGCCCGACTCAAAGGCAAACCCGCCCACAGCGGTTGCTGACCAACACACCCCCTCAGCCGGCTGAGGTACGAGGAGCCCGAGCGACAAACCCCGAACCACCCAACACACCCCTCAGCCGGTTGAGGTGCGAGGAGCGCAAGCGACGAGCCTCGAAACCCCGCAAGCCGACAACGTCGGCGCACCAAGCTCGGAGCCCCGCCACCAACCGACCTCGCACCCCGGCCGAGGAGCCGAGAACAGGTGGCTCAGTACACGAGCAGTCGGATGTTCTCCGAGACGAGCGCGGGCTTCTCCACACCCTCGATCTCGACGGTGTTGGTGACCACCACGTTCACCCCGGCCTTGGTCTCGTCCACCGAGGTGATGACGGCGTTGGCGCGGATGCGGGAGCCGACCGGAACCGGGTGCGGGAAACGCACCTTGTTGGCGCCGTAGTTGATGACCATCTTGGGGCCCTCGACCACAAAGATGCCGCCGGCGATCACCGGGAGCAGCGACAAGGTGAGGTATCCGTGGGCGATGGTCGCACCGAACGGTCCGTCCTTGGCGCGCTCGACATCGACGTGGATCCACTGATGGTCACCTGTGGCGTCGGCGAAGGCGTTGACCCGCTCCTGCGTGATCTCCAGCCAGTCACCCGACCCGAGGTCGGTCCCGATGGCGGCGCGCAGCTCATCGACGGAGGTGAAAACTCTCGGGGTGAAAACTCTCGGTTCGGAATCAGTCATGATCCAAGACTAGTGGCCCGTGTCACCCCCATCCGCGACGGGTGTGGTCAGCCATAGCCGGCTCAGAACGGGTCTTTGGATGTGGCGCAGCCGGAGGCGACGATCTGCCCGTTGGCGGTGCCTTCTCGCGCCGCACGCTGGGCGGCGAGGATATTGCCCGCGTTCGCCGAGGTCGTCACCCCGGAAAAGGGGTTGACGGCCACCGCGGCACAGTCGTCATTCATCCGGGCGATAACTTTGCAGTCGGTCGCGCCGAGGTTCGCACACTTGCTCTTGGCCGACTTCGACGCCTTCTTCGCCGTCGATTTTCCGGTGGCCACTCCGTACCGCTTGGTCTGTCCCGAATAGGCGATGGCCCCGTACGGACCGTTCGCGGCGTCCGCCTGGGCGGGAGCCCACAGCAGCCCGCCGGTCACCAGAGCCGCGGCGGCCAAGCCGGCCCCGAACCTGGCGGCACGTCCGTTTCGCACTGCGCTCATCTGTGATCCCTTCGGCCGACACATGACTTGTCCATCGTAGCTGCCGGCACCACGATTGCCCATCGGCGTCGGGCCGCTCCCGCATCCGACGTCGGGCTGTCACCCGGTCGTCGTCCGGGGCGCGAACGTCGGGGGTATGAGTCGCCCGGGGGCCGCGTCGGCGGCGGGTTCACATCACCACCGTCGGCTACGGTGACCCCCATGAGCACACCTCGCATCCCACCGGGCGGCTTCTGGCAACTCGGGCCGTTCAACTGGGCGTTCTCACAGGCGGCGGCCCGGGTCATCGGCGTCGACGACGCCAGGATCTTCTCGACGCTGGGCCGCTCCAAGGGCCTGTTCCGCGGATGGCTGTACTTCAGTTCACGGATGATGCCCTTCGGCAAGCTGTCCCGCAAGGACACCGAGATGATCATCATCCGCGTGGCCCATCTCCGCGGCTGCGACTACGAGCTCGACCACCACCGCCGGCTCGGCGCTCGGGCAGGCATCACCGAGGCCGAGTTCGCCGACATCCTCGAGGGCGCCGACGCCGGTTGGGGCGACCGCGAACGCTCGATGCTGCGGGCCGTCGATCAGTTGGTCGGCACCCATGACATCGATGACGCGGCCTGGTCGGCGCTGGTCCGGCACCTCGACGAGTCGCGGCTGATCGCGTTCACGCTCCTTGTGGGGCAATACGATTCCCTGGCCACCACCATCGGGACGCTGCGCATCCAGCGGGATACGCGTCGATGAGTCCGGCCGCGGACACCGCCTCCCCGCAGTGGATTCCGGTCGGCGATCACGCGATCGCCCTGGACGGTGACGGCCGGATCATGACCCGCGGCAAGGCGGGCAGGCCGCTACGCGCACACCGCTGTCCGCACCGCGCCGACGCGCCGGCCGGATTGGGTGCGGCGGCCCGGTCCGGCACAGATGTCACGGACCGGTGGCCGGCCGTCGCTGTGACCGGTCTGTCGAAATTCGGAGGATGACAACCCGCACTTAGATGATTTAGAGTAGTTTAAATCCTCTAAATATGGAGGCCCTTCCACCCCACACCAGGGAGCGCACCATGGGCGACACCCATACATCCGGCAGCAACACACCCGGCACCCACACAGCAACGGCGGACCTCCCGCTGGCGGGCCGCAAACCCGAGGACATGCCCGGCCACTGGCTGCTCGCCCGGCTCGGCAAGCGGGTCCTGCGCCCGGGCGGTCTGGCACTGACCGAACAGCTCCTCGACGACGCCCGTCTCGGCGGCGCCGAAGTGGTGGAACTGGCACCCGGTCTCGGCAAGACCGCGGTGTCGATCCTCGGACGCAACCCCGCCGGCTACATCGGCGTCGAAGCCGATCCGGCGGCGGTCGCCCTCACCTCACAGGCCGTCGGCGATCGTGGCCGTGTGGTCCAGGCCGACGCCGCCGCCACCGGCCTGGACGACTCCTCGGCCGACGCCGTCGTCGGCGAAGCCATGCTGACGATGCAGTCCGACCGCGCCAAGGCACAGATCGTCGCCGAGGCGCACCGGGTGCTGCGCCCGGGCGGGCGGTACGCGATCCACGAGCTCGCGCTCAACCCCGACACCCTGTCCGACGATCAGAAGACCGAGATCCGCAAGTCGCTGGCCCGCTCCATCAAGGTCAACGCCCGCCCGCTCACCGAGCAGGAGTGGCGAAAGCTGTTCACCGACAACGGATTCACCGTTGAGAAGGTGGCCTTCGCGCCGATGGCACTGCTCGAACCGCGTCGCGTCATCGCCGACGAGGGCGTGCTGCGCACCCTCCGCTTCGTCGGCAACGTGATTCGCAATCCCAAGGCCCGCAAGCGGATTCTCGGAATGCGCGCCACCTTCACCAAGTACCGCGACAATCTGGCCGCCATCGAGATCGTGGCAGCCAAGGACGGTGTGTGATGACCGAAACGGCACCGTTCACCGAGATCACCGGACTGAACGCGCTCGACGGGTCGTCCGTGGATTCGGCCCGGCCGGATATCTCGATGATGTGGCGCAACGAGGACGTCATCGTCATCCGGCTCGCCTTCCGTGCCGGCCAGACCATGCCCGATCATCGGGCCGGCAAACCGATCTTGGTGTTCGGACAGACCGGTCGCATCGACTTCACCATCGGGGACGCGAGCATCGTGCTCGAGCCCGGTTCCGCGGTGCACGTCGATGCCAAGGTAGTTCATTCGCTGCACGCCGACACCGACGCCGTCGCCACCCTGGTTGTGCTCGAATCAAGCGGATCGTAATGAGTCCCAGCATATCCGGTGATCCGCGGGCTACCGTTCTCGGGGTATTGCGGGTCGCCGACGGGCCGGTCACCGCCGCGCAGGTAGCACAGCAGGTCGGGGTGCACGTCACCACCGCCCGCTTCCACCTGCGCAACCTCGTCGACGACGGCAAGGCGACTGCGGTGCAGTTGCGCTCGGAGTCCGCGGGCCGGCCGCGCACCGGCTACGTCGCCGTCAACGAACTGGCCGTCGACGACCTGCTGAACATCCTGCTCGGCCATCTCGGTGGTTCGACCACCGAACGGGAGCAGACCGGCGCGCTGGCCGGACGGCAGTGGGCGGCGCGGGTCCTCGCCGGTGCCGCGCACACTCAGCCGGTGACCACCACCGATCCGGCCCTGGTTCCCGATCCCGCCACGGTCACCGCCGAAGCGCTGCGCATGCTGGGCTTCAAGGTGTCGAATATGATGAGCGCCTTCGGTACCCACGAGATCACCATGTGCTCGTGCCCGCTTCGGCAGATCGGGGCGACCCACCCGGAGATCGCCCGCGGCATCGCCCGCGGCGCCGTGGAATACGCGATCGAGGCGAGCTCACCGGTGTTGCCGGGCCAGTACGGGGTACACGTGGCCCCGGCACCCGAGGGCGACTGCGAGATCACCCTGCGCCTGTCCCGCGCCACCGCCCACCACTGACCTTTTCGGCACTGACCTTTTCGGCACTGACCTTCTCGGCATTGACCTTTCACTGATGGCTTTCACTGATGACCTTTCACCGACCCATCCACAATCAGATTCAAGGGGAGACACATGAATACCCACCCAGCGATTACCACATCGACTGCCGCGGTTGCCATTCTCACCGCCACCGCCGCGACCGCGCTGGTCGGCACGACCGGCGTGGCATCCGCGGCACCGACGGTGCGTACACCCTCCGGCACGCTGCCCGCCGACTACCGGGTGACCTCGGCCACGCCCTCGCTCACCGATCTCGGCAACATCGTCACGTTCCTGGTGGCCACCAACGCCTCCGATAAGGCCAAGGCGGCGAATGTCGAAGGCGGCATGAACGCGGTGGTGGTACCCAAGACGGTGTACCGGCTGGGCCTGTTCCGGCCGCCGCTGGGCTGGCACAACCTCACCGGACCGCTGCGCCAGCAGGGCAACAGCGCGACCGCCACCCTCAACAGCGGTTCGTCGGGCCGGCCGACGATCCGGATGACCATCGAATTCAAGAAGCTCGACGGCAACTGGAAGCTGTCGGCCACGTCGCTGTGCAGCGGCGTCAAGGCGGTGGGACTCAACATCTACTGCAATCGGTGACCGGCGCGCTCTCGCCGGGGATCGAGATCGATCGGGTCAGTATTCGGCTGGCGGGCCGTGAGATCGTGCGCGAGGCCAGCCTGAGGGTGGCGGGCGGCGAGGTCACCTACCTGCTGGGCCGCAACGGGGCCGGCAAGTCGACGCTGCTGCGCGCGATCGCCGGGATCGTGCCCGTGTCGGCGGGCACGATCTCGGTGAACGGCGCCGCGCTCGCCCGGGCCCCGCGCCCGCTCGCCCAGATCGGCACCCACCTGCACCCCGACGGTTTCCACTCCGGCCACACCGGCGTCCGTCATCTGCGCTGGCTGGCAACGGCTTCCGGAATCAACCCTGCCCGGGTCGGGGCCGTGCTGGAGGCGGTCGGGCTGACCTCGGCCGCCGACCGGCCGGTCACGGGATACTCGCTGGGGATGCGGCAGCGCCTCGGTATCGCCGGCGCGCTCCTCGGTGACGCACCGACCCTGATTCTCGATGAACCGCTGAACGGACTGGACATCATGGGTATTCGCTGGATGCGCGGGCTGCTCGCCGACCTCGCCGCCGACGGCCGATCCGTTCTGGTCGCCTCACACCTGTTCGACGAGGTACGGCGCAGCGGTCATCGGGTGGCCGTCGTCGACGGCGGCCGGATCGTCGCCGATGCGGGCGTGGACGAGTTCATCGACGGTCACGCCTCACTCGAGGACGCCTACCTGAGCACGATCGGGGAGATCCGGTGATGCCGGCCGCACTCGGTCAGCTGCGGCGCGCGGTGAACGCGGAGCGGGTGCGCACGGGCGGACGCCGCAGTGTCCTGCTCGGGGTGGTGCTGCCCGGCGCCGTCCTGCTGCCTCTGGTGGTCACCGTCGTCGTGGCCACCGTGTCCGAACACTTCTCGAAGGTCTCCGGCGATGTCGAGGTGGTGCCCGTGGGCACCACCAACTCGGTGTACTGGATTCTCACGTTCACGGTCACCGTGTGGTGCTGTGTGGCCGCATACACACAGGCCACCGCCGATCGCGGCGATCTCGGGGATCTCGGCCGCATCCTGTTTCCGCGGTCCTGGACGGGCGTGGCCGCCCGCTGGGTGTTCTATGGGGTGGGGGCGGCGGTGTGCACCGTCACACTGGCCGCGTTGACGATGATCGCACTGCCCACCTTCTATCCGACCGTGTACGGCGATGTCGATCTGCTGTCGGCGGACGGGCTGCGGTTCGTTCTCACGATCCCCGTGTACGCCGCTCGGCCGTGGGAATTTCCCTCGGCGTGGCCGCGGTGGTGGGGAATCCGGCGGCGTCGGTGGCGATCCTGCTCGGCTGGGTGTACATCGTGGAGAACACGATCGCGCTGATTCCCAACGGGTACACAATTCAGGGATATATGCCGTTCCTCAACGGCGTCTACGGCACCGGTCAGGCGATCGTATTGATGCCGCCCTGGGGAATCAACGGCGCGATCGCCTACAGCGGCGGTGTCGCCGTGGCGATGTTCGCGATAGCCTGCGGCACAGCACGGCTGCGCCGCCGGTGACGGGCCGGACATCGCGGGCCCTCGCAGGTATGTCCGAGTTCGCATATATACGCGAGTTTCACTGTGGCCGAATACAATTACCTACCACGATGGCATATAGAGTCGAAAGTCCCGATCCCGGATCCCGGATACCCATACAGAATAGTATTCACTATTCTGTATTGCTGCGCATCGAGTAACGAACTTCGTCATTGCCAATTCTGTCCGTACCCGGAGGTCTGGACAGATGTCCACTGATAGTGTTTACTTACCACACGATCAGTTTTCACTCAGGTGATTTCAGATCGATGCAATCCGGGGAGACGGGTCGGGCAATGGCGCGTTATATTCCGGCAGACGGCAGACGCAGGGGGTATCGGCGGAATTTCCGCCGATGAATGCAGGGCCGCCACGTGCGGCGCCGCGCGCCGACCGCCGGGTGCCATTGCCCGGCCGATCCACCCTGCCCGGCCGATCCACCCTGCCCGGCCGATCCACCCTGCCCGGCCGATCCCCTGGGCATCAGGTACACGATCGGAGCGCCGGATCGGCACAGTCGGGACCACTCGGACACGCGGTCTCGGGCAGAAGCCTGCGGGCTCCCGGTCCCTCCCTGCCGAGCGCATCTCCGGGGTTGGTGTACGGACACGATGTGAGCGACAGACACCCGCACCCGATGCAGTCGGCCAGATTGTCACGTAACGCGATCAACCGCTCGATGCGCTGATCGAGGTCGGCCCGCCAATCCGCGGCCAGGTGAGCCCAGTCCCGTTTGGTGGGCGGCCGATCGTGCGGCAGATCGTCGAGCGCGGCCTTGATCCGTGCCAGCGGGATGCCCAGCGTCTGCGATGCCCGGATGAACGCGACCAGGCGCAGCGTGTCGCGGCGATACTCCCGGCGGTTTCCCGAAGTCCGCCGGCTGCTGATCAGCCCGAACTCCTCGTAGTAGTGCAACGTCGAGACCGCCACACCCGCGCGCCGGGCCACCTGACCCGGCTTCAGCCAGATTCCCTCCGCAGCGACCTCGCCCACCGCCATCACCTCTTGACGTCAAGTGCACTTGATGAAGTGAACTCTATGTCATGAACAGAAACGAGGTCAGCCGATGAGCATGGAATCCGTGGCGTGGGACGTCATGTACAAGGCCGCCCACGACCCCGCCCACGAAGCAGGAGGCGGCGGACGACGCGGCCGCCGAGCACGCCCGACCGACACGACGGACCGGCGGGTCACCATGCGTCGTATCGGCGGCTTCGCCCGCCCGCACCTGCGCCGGATCGTCGTGTTCCTGGCGCTGTCGGTGCTGCTCGCGGTCCTCACCGTGATCACCCCGCTTCTGGCGGGGCGGGTGGTCAACCTGATCACCGACGCCGACCCGGCGGCGGGTGGCACGATTATCGGCCTGTCGGTGCTGATCGCGCTGATCGCGGTCGCGGAGGCGGTCACCGGCATCGGCGCCCGCTGGCTGTCGGCCAACATCGGCGAAGGGTTGATCCTGGATCTGCGCCGCGCCGTCTTCGACCACGTGCAGCGCATGCCGGTCGCCTTCTTCACCCGCACCCGTACCGGCGCGCTGGTCAGCCGCCTCAACAACGACGTGATAGGCGCGCAACGCGCCTTCAGCGACACCCTGTCCGGGGTGGTGTCCAACGTCGTCACACTCGTCCTGACCTTGGCGGTGATGCTGGCGATCAGCTGGCAGATCACCCTGCTCACGCTCGTCCTGCTGCCGGTGTTCGTGCTGCCCGCGCGGCGGATGGGCCGGCGAATGGCGGGACTGGCCCGCGAAAGCGCCGAGTACAACGCCCGGATGTCCACGCAGATGACCGAGCGGTTCTCGGCACCCGGCGCCACCCTGGTGAAATTGTTCGGCCGTCCCGACCGCGAATCGGCCGAGTTCGCCAACCGGGCGGATGCGGTGCGCGACATCGGAGTTCGGCAGGCCATGCTGCAGAGCTACTTCTACAGCGCACTGATGCTGGTGTCCGCGCTCGCCTTGGCGCTGGTGTACGGACTCGGCGGATGGTTCGCCGTGCACCAGCATCTTTCGGCCGGTGCCGTGGTCTCACTGGCACTGCTGCTGACCCGGATGTACGCGCCGCTCACCGCGCTGGCCAACGCCCGCGTCGAGATCATGAGCGCACTGGTGAGTTTCGAGCGGGTCTTCGAGGTCCTCGACCTCGAACCGCTGATCCAGGACAAGCTCGGCGCGATCGACGTACCCGGTGTCGGGGACGGTGTCTCGGTGCGTTTCGCCGATGTGTCGTTCACCTACCCGGCGGCCGACAAGGTGTCGCTCGCCTCGCTGGAAGAGGTCGC
>Ga0116175_1001674_pt1 | contig 14031 bp, 10 predicted proteins | sample AD_UKC125_MetaG_FD_89802 | JGI IMG/M metagenome (GOLD analysis project Ga0116175, IMG submission 89802) | Active sludge microbial communities of municipal wastewater-treating anaerobic digesters from USA - AD_UKC125_MetaG | ecosystem: Engineered > Bioreactor > Anaerobic > Digestate | place: USA... | reverse complement strand
TGAACGAAATGCTGGCCGATCCCGATCAGAAGATCGGCCGCCCACGCCAGCTTTTCACCGGCGCTACGGCTCGCGACGTGATGCCGTTGCATCAGCGGTAGCACCGCGTAGCGGTGCAGGACGTATGACCAATGACGAACGCGCCGCTTTGCGGCGCTAGACGAAACCAGGCGAATTTCAGCCGTTTACTCCGAGCGACAATGATGGATCGAGGCGTGTGTTTCGTCACTCGTCATTCGTCATTCGTCCTCGCGTCTCCAGAGGAGAAGCGACCATGATGAACGAACTCCAGCAGACTTCCACGATTTTCGGCGGCAACATGCCGTACATCGAGGAGCAATACGAAAACTATCTGGCCGATCCGGCATCGGTCGAGCCGAAGTGGCGAGCGTACTTTGACGCCATGCGCGCCGGTGCGCAGGATGTTGCCCACCAGCCGGTGATTGACGCCTTCGCCGCGATGGCCAAGTCGCGCAAGGCGGCGACGGCGAGCATCGACGCTACGCTGATGGACAAGCAGCTCGGCGTGATGAAGCTGATCCACGCCTATCGCTTTGTCGGTGGCCGTATTGCCGACATCGATCCGCTCAAGCGCCAGGAAGTCCCGTTCATCAAGGAGCTTGACCACAAGCACTATGGCCTCGCCGACAGCGACCTGGAGACCGAGTTCTCCACTGGCCTGCTGCCGGTAAACGGCCAAAGCCGCGCCAAGCTCAAGGACATCATCGCTACCCTCAAGGCAACGTACTGCCGCTCGGTCGCCGTTGAGTACATGTACATGGCCAATGAGGACGAGCGCGAGTGGCTGCGCAGCCGCATCGAATCGACCTGTCTGAAGCCGAACTACAGTGCCGAGCAGAAGCGGCACATCCTCGAGCGCCTGACGGCTGCTGAAGGCCTTGAGCGCTATCTGCACACCAAGTACATGGGGCAGAAGCGCTTTTCCGGTGAGGGTGGCGACACCATCATTCCGGTGCTCGATCACATGCTGCAGCACGCCGGTGCGGCAGGCGTGCAGGAGACGGTGATCGGCATGGCGCACCGCGGTCGTCTCGGCGTTCTCGTCAACACCTTCGGCAAGCTGCCGAAAGATTTGTTCGCCGAATTCGAAGGCAAGTACGACACCACGCTGTCTGCCGGCGACGTCAAGTATCACAAGGGTTTCTCGAGCGACATCACGACGCCGGGCGGCCCGATGCACATCACGCTGGCGTTCAATCCATCGCACCTTGAGATCGTGAACCCGGTGGTGACCGGATCGGTGCGCGCCCGCCAGAATCGTCGTGGCGACAAGAATGGCCGCGAAGTGCTCGGCATCCTGTTGCATGGCGACGCAGCCGTGGCAGGTCAGGGTGTAGTACAGGAGACGCTGGCGCTGTCGCAGACCCGTCACTATGGCACCGGCGGCACCATGCATCTGGTGATCAATAACCAGATCGGTTTCACCACCAGCGACCCGCGCGACTACCGCTCGACCCTTTACTGCACTGACATTGCGAAGATGGCCGAAGTGCCGATCTTCCACGTCAACGCCGATGATCCGGAGGCCTGCCTGCTGGTCACCGAGATCGCGATGGACTACCGCACCATCTTCCACAAGGACGTATTCATCGACCTCGTCTGCTTCCGCCGTCTCGGCCACAACGAGCAGGACGAACCGATGGTGACGCAGCCGCTGATGTACAAGAAGATTCATCAGCATCCGGGCACCCGCAAACTTTACGCCGACAAGCTTGAAGCCGAAGGCGTGATCAAGGCAGGTGAAGGCGACCAGTACGTCACCGCGTTCCGCGATGCGATGGACAAGGGTACGCACACCAACAAGACCATTCTGGCCAACTATGTTGCGCCGTATCAGCAGGACTGGGCTAAGTTCGTCGGTCGCGTCTGGACTGACACTGCAGATACGACCGTTCCGCTGAAGACGCTCAAGGACCTCGCCAAGAAACTCACCACGATGCCGGATGGCTTCACGCTGCATCCGCGGGTGGAAAAGATGATCGGCGACCGCAAGGCAATGGGCGAAGGCAAGCAGCCGCTCGATTGGGGCATGGCCGAAAACCTCGCCTACGCGACGCTGGTGAACGAAGGCACGGGCGTACGCCTCTCCGGCGAGGACTGTGGCCGCGGCACGTTTTCACACCGCCACGCGGTGTTTCACGACCAGAACCGTGAAAAGTGGGACAGCGGCAGCTATATCCCACTGCAGCACATTAACCCGAAACAGGGCGACTTCACGGTGATTGATTCGATCCTGTCGGAGGAGGCCGTGCTCGGCTTCGAGTATGGCTACTCGACGTCGGAGCCAAACCAGCTCGTGATCTGGGAAGCGCAGTTTGGCGATTTCGCCAATGGCGCCCAGGTCGTGATCGACCAGTTCATCAGCTCGGGTGAAGTGAAGTGGGGCCGCGTCTGCGGCCTGACGCTGCTGCTGCCGCACGGCTACGAAGGCCAGGGCCCGGAGCACTCGTCGGCGCGTCCGGAGCGCTTCCTGCAACTGTGCGCCGAGCACAACATGCAGGTTGTCGTGCCGTCAACACCTGCGCAGTGCTATCACATGCTGCGCCGACAGATGCATCGCGACTGGCGGCGCCCGCTGATCGTGATGACGCCGAAGTCGCTGCTGCGCCACAAAGAAGCCGTCAGCACGCTGGAAGAGCTGGCAGAAGGCAGCTTCCAGACGGTCATTGGCGAGACCGACAAGATCGTTGCCAAGAACGTCAAGCGCGTGGTGGTCTGCTCCGGCAAGGTCTACTACGAACTGCTCGCGCACCGCCGCGAACAGGACATCAAGGATGTCGCGATCATCCGTCTCGAACAGCAATACCCGTTCCCGCACGACGACTTCAAGGCGCAGCTCAAGAAGTTCCCGAATGCGCATGAGATCGTCTGGTGCCAGGAAGAGCCGCAGAATCAGGGCGCGTGGTATCGCCTGATGGCCTACTTCCGCGCGGACATCAAACCCGAGCAAGTGCTGCTCTATGCCGGTCGTGCCGTCAGCGCATCGCCGGCCGTGGGCTATCTGTCCAAGCACAACGCGCAGCAGAAGGAGCTCGTCGAGAGTGCCTTCAGCTCCAAGCTCGGCACGGGGCAGATGTTGACGAATCTTTGATTTGTCAGGACGAATGACGAAGGACAAACGCGCTTTGCGTTAGACGAAATCCAAAGAAATGATCCGTAGGGTGGGCACCTTTGCCCACCACCACAAAGTAACCGCGTGGGCAGCGACTGCCCACCCTACGAGAAGAACCTGGAAGAGACTATGTTGATCGAAGTAAAAGTGCCGCAACTCGCCGAAGGCACACCCGAAGGCACACTTGCAGCGTGGCATGTGAAGGCAGGCGACGCTGTCAAGCGCGACCAGAATCTGTGCGACATCGAGACTGACAAGGTAGTGCTCGAAACACCCGCGCAAGGTGACGGCGTGCTAGTTGAGATCAAGATTGCCGCTGGCGCTACGGTCACCTCCGGCGTCGTGCTCGGCGTGATTGATACCGAAGCCAAGGCCGGAGCCGCCCCGTCGGCGACCAGTGCCACCGCTGCCGCAGCATCGGCCGCATCGGCACCGGCGCCTGCAGCCGCCGCCCCGGCTGTTGCGGCGACTGCTCCCGCAGCGCCCGGTGCACTGCCAGCCGCCAAGAAGATGATGGCCGATGCCGGCATCGACGCCGCCAGCGTGCAGGGCACCGGCCGTGGCGATCGCATCACCAAGGGCGACGTGATTGCAGCAGTGGAGGCAAAGTCAGCGCCTGCCGCAGCGCCTGCGCCCAAGGCCGCGCCCGTGTCGGCCCCGCCGGTCAACGTGCCGCTCGGCAATCGCCCCGAGCAGCGCGTCGCGATGACCCGCCTGCGCGCACGCGTGGCAGAGCGCCTGGTGCAATCGCAATCCACCGCCGCCATCCTGACCACGTTCAACGAGGTCAACATGAAGCCGGTGATTGATCTGCGTAATGTCTACAAGGACAAGTTCGAGAAGGTCCACGGCGTCAAGCTTGGCTTCATGAGCTTCTTCGTCAAGGCCGCCGTGCACGCGCTGAAGAAGTACCCGGTGGTCAACGCCTCGGTCGATGGCAACGACATCGTCTACCACGGCTACTACGACATCGGTATCGCGGTGGGTTCGCCACGCGGCCTGGTGGTGCCGATCCTGCGCGACGTGGATCAAATGAGCATCGCCGACATCGAGAAGCAGATCGCCGACTTCGGCAAGCGCGCCGGTGAAGGCAAGCTTGGCATCGAAGAGCTGACCGGTGGCACCTTCACCATCTCCAACGGCGGCACCTTCGGTTCGATGCTGTCAACGCCGATCATCAACCCGCCGCAAAGCGCCATTCTCGGCGTGCATGCGACCAAGGATCGCGCCGTCGTCGAAAACGGCCAGATCGTGATTCGCCCGATGAACTACCTCGCGATGAGCTACGACCATCGCATCATCGACGGCCGCGAAGCGGTGCTGTCGCTGGTGGCGATGAAAGAGGCTTTGGAAGACCCGGCGCGGCTGTTGCTGGATTTGTAATGAAATCCCTTGGTTTGGCTACGAAAGAATCGTCCTGCGTTCGCGCTGGTACGGTAGTTTTGCTGTTTGTTGCGATGCTCTCGATGCAGGGCTGCGCAACTCTATCGCCTAGAGAGCGCGCTGAGAAAGAGTGCTCCAGCGCCCTGTCGAAGGACGCTTGCGTTGCTGTGGTTTTGCGTCGCGAATCCACATTTGACCAATGTAAGGCCGCGGGCGATGCCAGACACCGGCAGGTGTCGGTACCTGACGGCCAAGAGTGCCGAACGACAGGGACGATATCTGGCGGCGTTTACTCCGGCAGCACCAACTGCACGCCGAAGTACAAGCGGTGCCATGACCTGGCTACTATGGAGGCTGCGTTTGGTCAATGTGTAAGTAATACTGACCAAGCATTGGGCGCTCTAGTGGATCGATATCGCGCGTCACTGGCGTTCCTACAGGCGGCGAACAACATGTACGGCTGCACTTCCTACTGACGCGTTCGCACGCGCTGGACGTAGCTTCGTAGGCTGAGTGACTGAAACCACTACCGTAGCGCATCGACGCGAAGCGAATCCGGGGTTCCCAGTCGCAAACGAACTCGTATCAATTTGCCTTGACGCGCTCCGCTTCTCAAGGCTACGAATAAACGACTCACCGGACACGGTGAATGGAAGACACAATGGATCAATTTGACGTAGTGGTGATTGGTGGCGGCCCCGGCGGCTATGTGGCGGCGATTCGTGCTGCACAACTTGGCTTCAAGACCGCGTGCATCGACGAGTGGAAGAACGCCAAGGGCGGCCCCGCGCCGGGGGGCACCTGCACCAACGTGGGCTGCATCCCGTCAAAGGCTTTGTTGCAGTCCTCCGAGCACTATGAGCATGCGCTACATCACTTTGGCGATCACGGCATCACCATCAAGGGTGCGTCGATGGACGTGGCGAAGATGGTGGCCCGCAAGGACGCCGTGGTGAAGCAGAACAACGATGGCATCCTCTATCTGTTCAAAAAGAACAAGGTGACCTTCTTCCACGGCCGAGGCGCGTTTGCCGGTGCGGCGAAGGATGGCGTCTATCAGATCGACGTCAGCGATCCTTCCAGCACCTCGATCGCCGCGAAGCAGGTGATCATCGCCACCGGCTCCAATGCCCGCGCGTTGCCGGGCGTGGCCTTTGACGAGAAGCTGGTGCTGTCGAACGACGGCGCGCTCTCCATCGGCGAGGCGCCGAAGAAGCTCGGTGTGATTGGTGCCGGCGTGATTGGCCTGGAGATGGGCTCGGTCTGGCGTCGCCTGGGTGCTGAGGTGACGGTGCTCGAAGGCTTGCCGAACTTCCTCGGTGCGGTGGACGAGCAGATCGCGAAAGAAGCGGCCAAGCTGTTCAAAAAGCAGGGGTTCGCAATTCACCTCGGCGTGAAAGTCGGTGCGGTCAAGACCGGCAAGAACGATGTCACCGTCGAATACACGACGGCCGACGGCAAGGCAGAAACGGCGACCTTCGACAAGCTGATTGTTTCCATCGGTCGCGTGCCGAACACCACGGGCCTCAACGCTGACGCTGCGGGTGTGAAGCTCGACGAGCGCGGCTTTATCGTGGTTGATGGTGACTGCAAGACCAGCGCACCGAACGTGTGGGCGGTGGGTGACGTGGTGCGTGGCCCGATGCTCGCGCACAAGGCCGAGGAAGAGGGTGTCGCGGTCGCCGAGCGTATGGCGGGCCAGCATCCGCACATCGATTTCAACTGCATCCCGTGGGTGATTTACACCTCGCCGGAGATCGCCTGGGTCGGCCAGACCGAGCAGCAATTGAAGGCGGCAGGCGTCGCTTACAAGGCGGGCAGCTTCCCGTTCCTCGCCAATGGTCGCGCCCGCGCGCTCGGCAGCACCGACGGGCTGGTCAAGATTCTGGCCGACGCGAAAACTGACAAAGTGCTCGGCATGCACGTGATCGGCCCGGTCGCCTCGGAGCTGATCGCAGAAGGCGTGATGGCGATGGAGTTCGGCGCATCCAGCGAGGACATCGCCCGCATCTGCCACGCCCACCCGACGCTGTCGGAAGCGACCAAGGAAGCCGCACTGGCGGTGGACAAGCGGACGCTGAATTTCTAGCGTTGCGTTTACTTCCGTTCGTGGTGACCCTTCGACTCCGCTCAGGAGTAAACGCTGCGCTCACCACGCACTTTCCGTTCGTGGTGAGCTTGTCGAACCGCGAGCGCAGATCAACGGAGCCCTTCGACAGGCTCAGGGCGAGCGGGTAGTTGTTTGCTGCAAAACCTGGAAAAAATCTGTCAGGATCGCGGGATCACGCTGGACCCTGCGCAACAGCGTGCCGCGCAACGCCTGGCGCAGTTGAACGACGAGCTGCACGCGTTCAAGGACAAGCGCGCGTCGCTGATGGGCCTGGGACGCATGTTCGCGCGGCCACAGGTGCCGCGCGGTGTCTATTTTTTCGGCGGCGTCGGTCGCGGCAAGAGCTTCCTGATGGATGCGTTCTACGCCGGCACGCGCGTTCGTCGCAAGGTGCGCGTGCACTTCCACGCGTTTATGCGTAGCGTGCACGCCGAGCTGCGTGGCTTGAAGCATGAGGCCGATCCGCTAGTAGTGGTGGCCGAGCATCTGGCTGAGCGCTACCGGCTGATCTGCTTTGACGAGTTTCACGTCAGTGACATCGCCGACGCCATGATTCTCGGGCGCCTGCTGTCGAACTGCCTCGACAACGGCATCGTGTTCGTGATGACCTCGAATTACGCACCCGATCGCCTGTATCCCGATGGTTTGCAGCGGCAAAACTTCCTGCCGACCATTGCGCTGATCAAGGACCGGATGGACGTGATCGAGGTGGACAGTGGCGTGGATTACCGCCGCCGCACGCTGGAGCAGGATCACGTGTATCACAGCCCGCTCGGCGACGCGACCGACGACAGGCTCGCAGCGACGTTTGCACGGCTGGCAACCTCGAAGCCCTCCGCCGAGAAGCACATCACCATTCTTGGGCGCGATGTTGCGGTGCGGTGGCAGGCCGATGGCGTGATCTGGTTTGATTTCGCTGCGCTGTGCGAGACACCGCGTTCGCAGAATGACTACCTCGAACTGGCACAGTCGTATCACACGCTGATTCTGTCCAACGTACCGCTGCTGGCAACGAAGGACAGCAACGTCATCCGCCGCCTGACGTTGCTGGTGGACGTTCTCTACGACCATCGGGTGAAGCTGATCATCAGCGCGGCAGCACCGCTGGCCGAGATTGCTGCCGTCGATGATGACGTGAAAGACAGCGATACGCGCCGGGTGCTCAGCGAGTTTGCGCGCACTGCGTCGCGCCTGACCGAGATGCAGAGTGCGGAGTACATGAGCGAGCCGCATCTGCCGTCGCTGATCAGGTAACGGCATGTTGCCTTCGGCCTTTGCTACGCGGATTGGGCAGGAGCAGCTGCTTTGAGATTGGTCGCGGTCTCGATGGTCCGGAACGAGGGCGACATCATCGAGGCCTTCGTGCGCCATCATGCCGGTCTGCTCGACCATCTGGTGGTGCTTGACCACAATTCGTCTGATAACACGCCTGCCGTTCTCAAAGCCCTGCAGGCGGAGGGCCTGCCGCTCACGGTGTTGCACGATGAGTCGCTATCGTTCCAGCAAGGGCCGCGACTGACCGACCTCGCGCGACGCTGCTTTGCCCAGGTTGGTGCCGATTTCGTGTTTCCGCTGGACGGCGATGAGTTCCTGCGCACTGAGTCACGTACCGCACTGGAACGGGCGTTGCTGCAGGTGCCTGCCGGCTGTTGCGGCAAGATACCGTGGCAAACCTATGTGGCTAGCGACAGTGATGATTCGACCGAGGTGAATCCGGTGCGCCGCATGCGTCATCGGGTGGCCGAGGAGCCGAAAGCCGACGTCAAGGTGGTGCTTACCCGGCTACTGCTGTCTGATGCGCGCTGGCAACTGGTGCCGGGCAGTCACATGCTGCTTCGCGAGATGGCCGACGGCGCTACACAGGCAGCGGATATGGTGTTCGTTGAGGGAGTGCGGCTGGCACATTTTCCCTTGCGTTCTCAGCAGCAGTATCAGCAGAAAATCCTGCTGGGTTGGCTATCGACGCGTTTGCAAAACCCGACCGAGATGGTGGCGGCCGAGTCAGGCCAGCAGATGACGGCGATGTTCTGGCATTGGCGCGAGCTGTTCGCCCGCTTGCTGACCGATCCGTCGCTGACGCCTGCGGACCTGCGCGAGCATGCCCTGCGCATGTATGTTGACCGCGTGCCACTGAATCATCCGTTCACTGCTCACGCGTTGCTGGAGGACCCGGTCGCGGTTGACTACGCCCTGAGTTTGACGACGGCGCACGACAGCATCGCGCTGGTAAGCCTTGCGCTTTGGGCGGATCGCCTGTTGACCCGAGTTGGCGAGAAACTCTGACGGCCGGCTTTCGTGGCGCTTGCTGCGCTATGCTGGACGAGGTAAATGACCGCGGCGGTGTCCGCCATCCCTGTTTCCAGCAACCCTGATCGAGGCCGACCCATGAATGCATCGGTGCAGCACTTCACCGTTCAACGCAACAATCCAGCGCAGGGACGCTGGCATCAGGCCCCATTGCCGGCTGTCGGTGCTGGCGAGGTCCTGCTTCATGTGGATCTGGTGTCCTTCACCGCCAACAACGTCACCTATGCGATGTTTGGTGAGCGGATGAAGTATTGGGCGTTTTTCCCGACCAACGATGCTGCGAGCGGCAGCATTCCAGTGTGGGGATTCGCAGACGTGGTGGCATCGGCGGCCGACGGCGTCGCGGTTGGCGAACGCTTTTATGGCTACTACCCGATGTCCAGCCATCTGCTGGTGAAGCCGGCGCGTGTCGGTCCGGGCGGCTTTCTCGATGCCAGCGAGCATCGGCGCGAACTGCCCGCGATTTACAACCAGTACGTCCGCTGCAGCACTGACAGCATGTACCGCCAGGACCGCGAAGCCGAGCTGGCGATATTGCGGCCGCTGTTTGCGACCAGCTTTCTGCTGGATGACTTTCTTGCCGACAACCAGGACTTTGGCGCGACCAGGGTTTTGTTGTCGAGCGCGTCGAGCAAGACGGCTTACGGAACGGCGGCCTGCCTCGCGGCGCGCGGCAGCGTGGAAGTGGTTGGATTGACTTCGCCGAGCAACGCTGGCTTCGTCAATGCGCTCGGTTGCTATTCACGGGTGGTGACCTACGACGCGCTGGCATCGCTGGATCCGTCGGTGCCGACTGTTTATTGCGATTTCGCCGGCAACGCTGCGCTACGGGCTGACATCCATCGTCACTGCGGCGAGGCATTGACCTACAGTTGCAGCATCGGTGGCACTCATTGGGACCATCTCGGCGGCGGCGCCGCATTGCCCGGTCCACGTCCGGTACTGTTCTTTGCGCCGAGCCAGGCCAAGAAGCGGGCCGGCGAGTGGGGGCCGGACGGCTTGCAGAGGCGTCTGGGCGAGGCGTGGGAGCGCTTCATCACGCAGGTGACATCGGGCCCGACAAAGTGGCTGACGGTGGCAACCTCATCCGGGCAGGAGGCGATCAGCAAGGCTGTTGCTGACGTCATGCAGGGGCGGGTGCCACCGAACGAAGGCCATGTTTTGCGTTTCGGCAGTTAGGCACGGGTCTATTGCCGACAGCTTCATGGGGCTTGTGCGTGGCAGCAGCTTTTCGCTGAAAGTACCATAGGATAAGGGCTACAGGGGCGATTCGCCTGTTATCGACTTTCTGCCTTTTGGTGGTTAACGCCCCAAGCAATCGGTCTTTTCAGCAAAAAGCTGATTTCTCTGGCTGACAGGCTCGGACAGGAGCGTGTGCGTCCGGGTCACCCCAACAGGGCAATCGTGATCCAGTAGGACACCAGCCCGGCAGCGATGGACAGCAAGCCGATCATGCGCAACTGCCCGTCGCTAAAGCGCGCCAGTCGCAGCATCGTCTCCCGCCAGGCTCTGGGCGCCAGAAACGGCAGCAGGCCCTCGATCACGAGCACCAGACAAAGCGCGGCGAAAAAGTCCACAACGGCAGCCGGTCTGGCTATTTGCTTTTGCTGCCCTGCTTCAGGAAGCGGAAGAAGTCGGCGCTCGGATCGAGCACCATCACGTCGCTCTTGTTTTTGAACGATGCCTTGTAGGCTTCAAGGCTGCGATAAAAGGCATAGAACTCTGCGTTCTGGCCATAGGCTGCGCTGTAGATTGCAGCCGCCTTCGCGTCACCGGAGCCCTGCATCTCCTGTGCCTTTTTGTACGCCTCGGCGAGGATCACCTGCGCCTGCTTGTCGGCGTCAGCCTTGATGCGCTCGCTTTCCGCAGCACCGGTGGAGCGCAATTCTGCTGCGACACGCTGGCGCTCCGAGCGCATGCGGTCGAACACACGGGTGGACACCGATTCATCGAAGTCCACGCGCTTGAGACGGACGTCAACGATGCGAACGCCAATTTTCTTGGCATCAATCTCGGCGGCATCACGAACGATCGCCATGATTTTTTCGCGATCGCCGGACACCACTTCCTGCAGCGTACGGCGACCGAATTCTTCGCGCAGCAGCGAGGTTACAGTCTGGCCGATCCGGCGTTCGGCCTGCTTCTCGTCGCCGCCGACGGCACGGTAGAACTCGCGGGCGTCGGAGATTTGCCACTTGACGAAGGAGTCCACCTGTACGGGCTGGTTTTCCTTGGTGTTGAAGCGCTCTGATTCCGGGCTGTCCATCGTCAGGATCTGCTTGCTGTACTTGCTGACCGTCTGAATGAACGGAATCTTGAAGTTGAGGCCCGGCTTGTCCTTGATGGCCACCACTTCGCCGAGCTGGCGGACCATGGCGAATTCGCGTTCATCAACGGTGAACAGCGTCTGCGAGAACGCAAACACCACGACCAGGAATGCGGTGAGCAGGGGAGCGATCTTGTTCATGTTGTCAGCTCCTTTCTAGTTGCGTGAGTCGCGGCCACCGCGAGTGGTGTCGCGCGTGTTGCTGCTGCGGGTGTTGCCGGGTGCCTCCACGGCCGCAGCCGGATCGGGCAGCGGCGCACTCGGACGCGCCGCCTCAGTTGCGCTGCTGGCGCCAAGGCCGGTGCTGGCAGCGGCGCGGGTGCCATCCATCAGCTTGTCGAGCGGCAGATAGAGCAGGCTCTGACCCTGTCGCTGGTCAACCAGCACCTTGCTGGTGTTGCCGAGCACCGACTGCATCATGTCGATGTAGAGGCGCTCGCGAGTGACCACCGGGGCCTTGTTGTATTCGCCGACGACCGAAGTGAAGCGCGCCGCATCACCCTGGGCGCGGGTAACCACGCTCTGCTCGTAGCCGGACGCTTCTTCCAGCAGACGTGACGCACGGCCGCGTGCTTCGGGGATGACGCGGTTGGCGTAGGCCTGACCTTCATTGACCTGCTGCTCGCGGTACTGCTGCGCCTTGACCACGTCCTGGAAGGCCTCATTGACCGCCTCGGGTGCGGCAACAGCCTGCAGATTGAGCTTGCTGATGGTGATGCCAGTGCCGTAGCGATCGAGCAATTGCTGCATCAGCTTTTGGGTGGCGCCGGCGAATTCTTCACGGCCCTGGTTGAGCAGGAAGTCCATCTTGCGCTTGCCGACCACCTCGCGCATGGCGGTTTCTGCCGCCTGCACGACCGCTTCCTCCGGCTTGCGGTGGTTGAACAGGAAGGCTCTCGCGTCCGACAGCGTGTATTGCACTGCAAAGGCGATATCGATGATGTTGAGATCTTCCGTCAACATCTGCGCCTGTTTGGCGTCACGGTTGCGACTGGCCCCACGGAAGCCGACCTCGACCGAGCGAACCTGATTAAGGTTGACGATGGTGCGGGACTCGATCGGCCACGGGAAATGCCAGCGTGGGCCCGGTTCGGTGGTCTCGACATACTTGCCGAAGCGTTGCACGATGCCGCGCTTGCCTTCGTCAACGATGTAGAAACCAGTGGCGAGCCACAGCAGGGCACCTACGACCAGTGCCAGCACCAGGCCGCCCGCCGCAAAGCGCGGGCTGATCGGCGGAAACGGCGAGCCACCGCCACCGCCACCGCGTTTGCCGCCCTTCTTGCCTCCGAAGATCTCGCCGACGCGATCATTCACCTTTTTCATCAGCTCGTCGAGATCGGGCGGGCCATCCGGCTTATTGCCACGACCGCCGCCGTTGTTGCCACCCGGTGGCGGAGATGAAGGCGGGGGAGGCGGACTGCCGGTTGGCTGCTGTTCGCTGCCCTTGTCGCCGCCTTTGTCGCCAGATGAGTTGTCACTGCCGCCGGCGCCGGGCTTGCGGCCCCATTGCGGATCGTTCAGTGACAGCTTGATGCCGTTACGGAAGGCGTTGCGCCAGCGGGTTAGCAGCGAGGGTGTTGCTTGTGTGTTCATTGTCAGGTCGCGTATTTACGCGGCTTTGGCATTCTGCGACGCGTCGTCATGGGCGAACCCGGATTCAGCGTCGTACGGATAGCTATTTTGGCGTGGAAACCGCGCTTGCAAGACGCTACGCAGTTCGGGAATGCCCGCCCCCGTGCGCGCCGAAACAAAAACGCGACTCGCCGCACCGCTTTCATCAGTCTCGATACGGCCGGCGTCGGTGCCGAGGCCGAGCAGATCGCACTTGTTGACCACGATCAGTTGCGGAATGTCGGCAGCGCCAATCTCCTGCAGCACGGCGTTCACCGCTTCGATCTGTTGTTCGCGCTGGTCGCTGGCGCCATCCACGACGTGAAGCAGCAGGTCTGATTGCACCGCTTCCAGTAGCGTTGCCTTGAAGGCTTCCACCAGCTCATGCGGCAGTGCGCGGACGAAGCCCACTGTGTCTGACACCACCAGCGGTTGTGCATCCGCCACATAGAGTTTGCGCACGGTGGTGTCCAGTGTCGCGAACAACTGGTCGGCGGCGTAGGTGCCGGCCGCAGTGAGGCGGTTGAACAGCGTGCTCTTGCCCGCATTGGTGTAGCCGACGATGGCGATCGAGCGTGTTTGCGAGCGTTCGCGCTGCCGGCGCTGCGTGTGGCGCTGGCGTTCAACCCGATCAAGGCGCTCGCGCAGGGCGCGAATCTTCCCGGAAATCAGACGGCGGTCGATTTCGAGCTGTTTCTCGCCGGGGCCACGCAAGCCGATGCCACCGCGTTGCCGCTCAAGATGCGACCAGCCGCGTACCAGGCGGGTAGACAAATGTTCCAGTTGGGCGAGTTCCACTGCCAGCTTGCCTTCCGCGCTGCGGGCGCGCTGGGCGAAGATGTCGAGAATCAGTGTGCGGCGATCGATGACGCGGCAGGAAAGCTCGCGCTCAAGATTGCGCTCCTGCACGCCAGAGAGTGGATGGTTGAAGATCACCAGTTCAGCACGGTGTTCGGCGCAGGCCGCACCAATCTCTTCAACCTTGCCGCGACCAGCGAACAGTGCGGCGTCCGGCTTTTCGCGGCGACCGGTGATTACGCCGGCCGTATCCGCGCCGGCAGTGGCAGCCAGTGATTGCAGCTCTTCGAGATCGTCGGCGATAGGTGCCTTGCCGAATGCAAGTTGCACCAGCACGGCGCGATCATTACCGGCGTGTCG
>Ga0116175_1001667_pt1 | contig 14075 bp, 13 predicted proteins | sample AD_UKC125_MetaG_FD_89802 | JGI IMG/M metagenome (GOLD analysis project Ga0116175, IMG submission 89802) | Active sludge microbial communities of municipal wastewater-treating anaerobic digesters from USA - AD_UKC125_MetaG | ecosystem: Engineered > Bioreactor > Anaerobic > Digestate | place: USA... | reverse complement strand
GGGTGCTTGAATGTCAATGGCCTGAGTCTTGTCCCTGCCCCGCCGCACATGATACACGCTTTCATATTTTTCCCATATGTTCCTGTATGAATATATTATTTACAATAGACTGTTATCTTTATCTGAAAAGTTATTGATAATGATTACTCAAGATAATACTATTTAAAGAAAAAGGTAATCACATCGAAGAAGGGTGGTAATCATTTCGTAGAATAATCATCACTCAAAAGAATATCTTCTTTTCTTTCCACCGTGATTTCTCTTTTCCCTTTATATTCTGAGACTGTACCCGTTAAACCTATAAAATCTCCTTCCTGGATTGACATATTTAGGGCGTCTGCACCTGCGGTCTTCGGGATAAAAACGCTCAGGACTTCGGAGTCGCAGTCTACCTGTAAAAGCAGGTGTCCGCCTGTATAAGTAAAACGTTTGCTCAGAACTTCGGCTTCAAGGAATACCTTGTCTCCTACACCAGATTCCCTGCTGTACTGCTTGATTTCTTTCCCTGATTCCTGTCCAGACGCTGTAATTTCCGGTCCGAAGCAGAGATAAGCTGTCATAAGAGAAGTCAGTGTCATAAATAAAAGCAGTACCATAACTTTTTCTTCTTTTTCCATACTTTATCCCTGCATCTCCGGGCTCTGGAATTATTTTACAATCGAGACAAGTTTTATCTTAAGGATCAGGGTTTTGCATGCAAGTTCATGGTTAAAATCCAGGGTGGCAGCAGTTTCCGTGGAGTTGAGCACTCTGACTTCTCTGCCGCCAGGTGTTGTGATTTTCTCTCCCGGCTTAGGAGGGGTCTGGAGTTCAAGCCTTACCAGAGGTATCGTCTGGACAAGATAATCCTTATATTCTCCATAGGCATCTTCAGGCGGGATTATAAGGGTTTTTTCTTCCCCCTCTTTCATTCCAAGTACACCCTGATCGATACCTTTTATTACCTGGCGTGCATCCACCCGGAAAAACAAAGGTCTATAATCCTTTTTTTCGTCATATATGCCTGCTTCGAGGGCTTTTTCCTTAGAAGTGGTATCGAATACCGTTCCATCTTCGAGTTTTCCAGTGTAGTCAATAAGAATATAGTCTCCTTTTTTTACAGTGCGAGAATTTTCCATTTTCCCTTTCTCCTATGCATTCTCCTTCCGGTATTCTGCCGTTTCAAAATCTGCCAGGATACCGAAAGGATGCACATTTTGAAAAAATGTTACAATTCTCAATTTGACTTTCAGGAACTTAAATTTATTCTATTGAGACGAGTTTTATATCAAAAATCAGGGTTTTGCCTGCAAGCGGGTGGTTGAAATCTACAACAAAGCTGTTATTGCTGACTTCTGTGACTGTGCCAGTCAGACCACTGTCCGTAGCCAGCCGCATTCCGATCTCAGGAGTAAAATCCACAGTATCAACAGACAACTCTCTTGCAAACTCCTCTCTGTATTCCCCATATGCTTCTTCAGGCGGGATTGTAATAGTCTTTTCTTCTCCCTTTTTCATCCCGATAACCCCCTCATCAAACCCCTTTATCATCTGGCCTGCGCCGACCGTGAATGTGAGGGGTTTATACTCTCTCATCTGGTTGTATATCCCTGCATCTATAGCTGCTTCCTTTATGGAAGTATCGAAAATTGTGCCATCTTCAAGTCTTCCAACATAATCAACCGAGATGGTGTCCCCCTTCTCAATTGTTTTGCTGGTCTCTTTTGGTATATCTTCAGCCATAAGAATCAATAAAACAAACGAAAACATACTAGATAAACGTGCTGATAAAATAAAAGTCAAAAATTGATTAAAAAAGAATTCCAGGAGTGGTAAACACAATAATCCTGAAGTTCTCTTTCTCAGGTTTTAATCGGAGATCTCGTCTCTTTCAGTTCTTTTTGATATTCAAGGTATGAATAAACAGCCGTGAACCCCGCATTAAAGAGTGCAGGCACGAGAATGAAAAAGAATGCAAGCTCATGGAAAAAAATTCCCAGCACAGCAACTGCTCCTGCAATCCTGAACAGCTTTCCTCCAATCCGGTTAGTCTTCCTCCAGACCCTGTCGCTGCTGAGAGTCCAGGGAGTCCTTATGCCGATGAACCAGTTTCTCTCCGCATTTTCCATAAGGATTCCTATGTAGTAAAACAGAAGCCCTATTCCAATGGGAATTACTTCATTCGGGCTAATCTGGGTGCCTGTATTCCAGAGCAGCATCTGTAGATGGACGGCAAGCATAAAGAGAACCAAAATAATTATAAATTCGTCATAATACTTTCTGAATTTAGTTATATTCTCTCTCATCGGATCGATTCTGGGAATTGCCAGGAACAATACTGCAAGCCCTGTGATCAATAAAGGCATGAAGAAAACTCCCCAGAATCTTGACATATATCCATCGACCTCTCCCTTGAAGTTCCAGTGGGTTGCCATCGGGTCAGACACATGCGGATAAAAATAAATTGAAACTATATAAGAAAGGAGGATAAGTCCTGAGACTATAGCTGTGGCTTTACGCATAGAAGCTATTAAGATTTTTAAATTATTTAAAAAATTGGGAACTTGAGTATGCTGCAGACATCTGGAAATACGCTGTCGGAAATATAAATGAATGTTATTGAATATTTGAGAACCTAAAATATTTTGAGGTTTTACTGTTGCGTAAGAGATCTTAAATCCGGTAGCATAAAATTTCACAGTTGTCTGTCATTTAAAAATTTATGCTTAATTGTTCTTTAAATCGCTTTAGATTTCTGAATTATAAAAATTTATACGAATTTACTTTTGCTGTACTATAATAAGAGATGTCTATTTTCTGACTACTTTTTGTTTTTATTCCCCATAAACGAAGAGTTAAAATACTACGACATATACAGTATAAACAAAATTACTATGTGGCGGGAAGTTATGGCAACAAGTCGGGAGAGGCAGAAGGCAAATCTGGCAAGAATGAAAAGAATAATGGAAGAAATTGAAAGTACAACAGATGATTATGATCTGATTGTGGAATTACAGGAACTTTTAAGAAAACCTTATCCTCTGTCTTTGAAATGGCATATGATTGTTTTTAAAAGCGAGATTGAGAGAAGTTTGTGGTATCTCGAAGACATAAGAAAAGAAGAAATTAAATTAGAAAAAAGAAAGAGGAGGCGGGGGAAAGAGATAGATGAAAAATCAAACCGGTTTAACTGTAAATTTTCTGAGAAATTGAGTTCTATTGGGCTTGATTCCCAGATGGTATACGATGCGAAATCAAATAAGTATAAATTGTCAAAATCCGTGGTTTCCAGAACCTCGCGAGCAAACGTTTTTGCAATCCCAAAGTCCATGATAGGAGAATATAAACTCCAGTGGAGCGACGAAGTGAAACAAATCTGGGGAGAAGATACTATCGGGAAAAGGGAACTGCTTGAAAGGGGCATTTGCAATTGAGTTTACAGTAGTTTTATGTTTTGTATATATTGGATTTACTTCTGAAAAAACCTAAATAGTCTTCTACTTCCTTCTTTTATTACTCTTTCAAATAAAAAATTAATATATTGATCAAAACACGTAAAAATTTACACATATTAAAATACACATATTAAAATAAAATATCTATATTAAAATAAAAGTCTGTTTTATATTAAGAATCACTGAAAAATATTTCGCTGGTTAGCAGTTACCATTTAGCTTGCAGCATTCTGTTTTTGTTTTTATTTCTTTTCTTTGCTAATGGATAAAATGAAGCTGTCGGAAAATGGCGTCACTTATTGACCACCATAGCCTTTATATTAGTGAACTGTTTGAGCCCATAATGAGAGAGTTCTCTACCAACACCAGATTTTTTAATCCCGCCAAAAGGAAGCCTTGGATCAGATCTCACCATTCCGTTAACTGCTGCAAATCCAGCTTTTATTCTTCTTGCCAGTTTTTCAGCTCTATCGAGGTCTCTTGACCATACTTGAGCTCCAAGCCCTAATTCGGTGGAGTTTGCAACTTTTACTGCTTCCTCCTCATCCTTCACAGTAATTATCGGTGCAATAGGTCCGAAGACCTCCACATTGCACACATCCATATCAGGACTGGCTGCATGTATAATGGTTGGTTTAAAGAAAAAGCCTTTTTCACAATCTTCTCCACAAATAAAGGGTTTTGCTCCTTTTTTTACCGCATCCTCAATAAACGCTTCGAGTTCTTCAAGAAGTTCCCTCTTTGCAACAGGACCGATGTCAGTCTCTTCATCCATGGGGTCTCCAACTTTCAATTTATTTACTTCCTGTTCAAATGCCTTCGTAAAATCGTCAGCGATACTTTCCAGTACAATAAACCTCTTGGCAGCATTACAGCCCTGTCCTGTATTACGAAATCTAGACTTTGCAGCAACCTGAGCAGTTTTTTCAATATCAGCATCCTCAAGTACTATAAATGGGTCTGAACCTCCAAGTTCCATCACAATTGGCTTGATGAACCTTCCAGCCAGTTCTCCAATTCTAGAACCAGTATTTATACCGCCAGTAAGTGAAATCCCATCTACCATATCCTCTTTAATAATATCCATTGCAGTTTTGGAGTCGATCAACAGGGTCTTAAAGACATACTCAGGAAATCCAGCCTTTAAGAAAACTTTTTCGACCTCTATAGCAGATCTTGGCACGTTTGAAGCATGTTTAAGCACACAGACATTCCCTGCGCGCATTGCGGAGATTGCAAATTTGAATACCTGCCAGAACGGAAAATTCCAGGGCATTATTCCGAAAATCACTCCCAGAGGCTCAAAAGTTACATAACTCTTTTCAACCCCTGTATCAACGAGTTCGTCTTTCAAAAATTCTACAGCATTTTCAGCATAATAATCACAGACCTGGGCACATTTCTGAACTTCGGCTCTCGACTGCTTTATTGGCTTCCCCATTTCCTTTGTAATAATCTCGGCATAAAAATCAAAATTTTTCCTGAGCACTTCTGCAGCCTTTGCAAGATACTTTGTCCTCTCTTCAACAGACAGGGAACTCCACTCTAGGAAAGATTCCCGTGATTTTTTAATATGGGCTTCACATTCCTCAAATGAAAATGTATCATATTCCCAATTTACTTCTTCAGTATATGGATTGATTGATTTTAGTACCACAGCATACCCCCGCAAATATTAGATTCTGGTTAAAATTTAACAGACGAAATTTTGTAAATTTTATATCTCTCAAGGCTTTACTCCCAAGAAGCCATGAGATATATAAAATATATTGTATAAAAAATATATATGGTGCGCGCGCACTGAGCAAAAAAGACATTTTGAGGGGAAACTTCTGATACGCTCTATTTGCAAAGTATGAATAGATCCAGAAGGCAATTTTGGAAAGAGTAGAAAAGGGTATGAAAAAGTAGAATAGAGTAGAAAAGAGTAGAAAAAGGTAGAAAAGAGTAGTATTGATCAGGAGTATTAAAAATATTAAGTGGACCGGTCGGGATTTGAACCCGAGGCCTCTACCATGCCAAGGTAGCGATCTTCCCCTGATCTACCGGCCCATGTAAGACTTGCTTAATCAGCAACCCTCATACACTCGGTATCTTATATAAACCTGTCGCTAATTAAGCTCGGCGTATTGTAAATAAACTTTTGGAGTTTAGAAATTTAAAATCTCCAAGCAAAAGCTATAAGTAGTAAATTGAGTATTAGAAGTGTTGTCGGATTGGGATGCTTTCCCGAAAAAGCTTTCAACTTCGATAATTCTAAAAAACCTGCCATTTGGGGCCCGTAGCTTAGCCTGGCGGAGCGCACGGCTGATAACCGTGAGGTCCTGCGTTCGAATCGCAGCGGGCCCACCAAATTCAATATCCTTTTTCAGGAAAATTTCAGGTTTTTACAATAGTATTCGTTCTCCATTTGGGGCCCGTAGCTTAGCCTGGCGGAGCGCACGGCTGATAACCGTGAGGTCCTGCGTTCGAATCGCAGCGGGCCCACCAGATTTTTTGAATATCCATCTTTTTTTGAATCTTTATCCATCTTTTTATTCGTTTTTGGCATCTTTATCCTGTTTCTAAAAAGAGCCTCAGATTGAGTATAAATGAGTTTAAAGACGCCGCAAGCAACAATAAAATTCCAAAGGTTTGTTTAATAAATCTGGAGTGCAACAGAAAAGTTTGATCAGGGAAAAGTTTGATCAGGGAAAAGTTTGATCAGGGAAAAGTTTGATCCAGGGAAAGTTTGAGTGGGTAATTCCCTTGAAGAATTTCAGACAATGTGTTTCAGGCGCTCAATTTTTCTGAGCACGACTTTTAATATTCACTTATTCTAAAAGGGTCGAATGATGCTGTTTATTCGTTTCGGCAAAACTCGATATTTTTTATTTTCTGAAACTATATATTTTAAGAGTTTTGTAATGTTCCTTATCCACTAAGGGTTCTCTACACTCTCAGCTTTGAGACTCTAACATCAAAAAAGAAAGCTTATGCTTTCAGGAAGGCTTGAGGTAGTTTAAATGCTTTTTACTTCACTAATTTTCCTAAATTTATTATACTGTAAAAAAGAAGTTATAGCATACTCTTTAAGAAAAAGCTCATCAAGTTTTCAAGATGCCCTCTTTATCTCTATTAAGATGTTTCTTCCCGGTATACTTTGTATTCTTAATCCTCTATTCGAGAAATTTTACCCCCTCTATCCTTCTCGAGTTCATACCTGGATGAAAAAATTAATACCATATGGAGGGAAAAAAGATTTTATAAGAAAGGATAATGAGCAATATAGTTCTAGGTGAGTGCGGGAGGTCTATAAACGGTTTAATACCTACGTAGGCTATAAGAGGTCGTTTCCGGGTTATAAAACCCAGACTCAAATATCATAATTAGTTTTTGAAGGTTTACAGAAAACATCTGTTAAAACATCTATTATATCTCAATTTTCAGTTGATCTCAGGAAAGACTCTTAAGGCGCTCTATATTCTGAAGTACTGCCTTACTTTCAGCCATTATGTTTTCTTCTATTGCGTTGATAATCGTTTCCATCTGGACCGTTAGTTTATACAACTTGATAGGTCTGCCTTTGCCCTGGTTCTTCTTTTCTTCCCGCGTATCTACCCAGTCATTTTCACGAAGATAGCGCATTGCAATGCTAACTTCTGGCTGCCTCAAACCTGATACCATCTCGATACACTGGGAAGAAATCTCCTCCCCTTTGGAAAGGCATGCGAGGGTTAGAGCTACTGGTCTGCTGACATTAAGCTTTCTTAAAAGCTCTACCATCTCATATTCAACCTCTCCCATCTTAAATTCATTGTCCTCTGATGTAAACTCATTATCTGCCACAATTATCATCTACCATTTATACCGGAAGAGAAGCTTGTAAGCGCTTCAAATACCTTTCTTGTCCGGTATTATCAGTAATAGAAACATATTATTTTAGATATGTTATTTTTACTATCTTTTATTGCCCTTATTAAATATATTTCTATTTATATGAGTTTCGGATCTGCGGAGTATCTAATAAAATCTGTTTTTCTCATTTGATTTAAATAATAATACTTTTTCCTTATATATAATTATATGCGTATAAAAACTTCCTGACAATAATACATTCTATTCTTTTATGCACAGAAAGTCCCAATTTACAGAATTGTAATATTTTATAGTAAGTGTCAACTTCGTAACATTCTTATTTTGCTGAGTGAATGAATTATATAATTAATTTAATAAATGGAAGGTCAAAGACCGTTTTTTCTCAGAATTTATCCCATTTTTGCAGACAAAACTCATGTTTTCACCTTATTGTGACATTGATATGGTTATTCTGGCAAATCTTAAATACCGATTCCTAAAAGTTTAGTGTAATGAACCCTTGTCTGGATAAAACTGCTGTATTTATCTGCCATTGCAGTGGGAATATTTCCGAACATATCGAAATTGATTCTATTAAGAAGACCCTTAAGGCAGAAGGGATTCCGGTCTTCGATTACGAGTATCTCTGTTCGAGAGAAGGACAGACCCTTATCAAAAATAAAATTTCTGAAGGGAAACTTGACCGGGTAGTAATTGGTTCGTGTACTCCTTCAAAACACGGTACACTGTTTAAAAAGTGCATTCAGGAGGCAGGTTTGAATCGTGCAATGCTCGAGATTGCAAACCTCAGGGAGCACTGTGCCTGGGTACATCCAGATAAAGCCGAGGCCACTGAAAAAGCTCTCTCACTTATTCGCGGGAAACTCAAACGCCTGGAAAAACTTGAGCCTCTTGAAGAAATAAAAGTAGATATCGTCCCGCAGGCTCTTGTCATCGGCGGAGGGATTGCAGGGATAACCGCAGCACTGAACCTCGCAGACAATGGAATTTCCACCTACCTTGTTGAGAAAGATTCCAGTATCGGTGGGAATATGGCAAAAATAGGCAAGGTCTTTTCTCCTGACAAGCTTGCAGAAGAGTGCGCAATGTGCTCCTTAAGCCCGTTGATGAATGAGGTAGTGGCTAATCCAAAAATAACTCTCCTGACCTTGACTGAAGTAGAACACTTACATGGAAGTGCTGGCAACTTTACAGTCAGGTTAAGGAAAAAACCCAGATATGTTCATGACAACTGTACGGGATGTGGACGGTGCAGTCGGGTGTGTCCTGTTCTGGTTGAAAATGAGTTCAACTGCGGGCATATGGACAAAAAAGCAATTTCCCTGCGTTTCTCACAATCCGTCCCAAAGACTTACTGCATAGACCCGGATCACTGTCTGCAGTTAAGTGGCAAAACGTGTGGAAAATGTGAGGAAGCCTGCAAATCCGGAGCAATTGACTTTTCGCAAAAGGAGGAGATTATTGAGCTCAATGTTGGTGCAATTATTGTTGCTACAGGATTTGAAGAGTATGACGCATCCCAGAAACCCCAGTACGGATATGGGATATTCAAAAACGTAATTACCCAGATGGAACTTGCCAGAATGCTTGGGATCAATGGTCCTACAAAAGGGGCACTGCTCAGACCTTCGGATTTCAGCTTTTACCCTGATACTGTCAGCTCAACAGGTATCTGTGGGAACGAAAGTTCATCTGAGAATTCTTCTGATGAGAATTCAGGAACTCCGAAAAGAATAGTTATGATCCAGTGCGTGGGCTCACGGGACGAAAAAGAAGGTGGCAACCGCTACTGCTCCAAATACTGCTGCATGGCAGCTCTGAAGCACTCCAACCTTATAATGAAAAAATACCCGGGTACTGAGATCACAATTTGCTATATTGATTTGAGGGCGCTTGGCTTTTACGAGAACTACTATAGGGCAGTTCAGGACATGGGTGTCAGATTTGTAAGGGGAAGACCAGCTGAAATTGTGGAAAAGCAGGATAAGAGCCTTGTAGTTAAACTTGAAGATACCTTATCCCAGCAAATAAAAGAACTCCCTGCCGACCTCGTTGTACTATCTGCAGCTATGGTTCCTTCTAAAAGAACCAGAAAAATTGCCAGTGTACTGAATATCAGCCAGGATGAAAGCGGTTTTATCAAGGAAAGGCATTCAAAACTGAGACCTGTAGACAGCTCACTTGATGGGATTTTTGTCTGCGGCACTGCTCAGAGCCCCAAGGATATTACAGATACGATTTCCCAGGCAGGGCTTGCGGCGGCAAGGGGAAGGGCATTTATTGCAGACAGTCCAAAAACTTTGATCAATGAAATTCCGATTATCAACCCGCTTCTATGTACTCAGTGTAAGGAATGCCTCAGATGCCCGTTCGAGGCTTTCTACATAAATGAGAGTGGAAAGGTTACTGTAGACCCGCTTTCCTGTACGGGATGCGGTTACTGTACAGGGCTCTGTCCGAGTGGAGCTATCCAGATTGCAGGTTTTACAAAAAGCCAGCTAAAAGCCGAAATTGAGGGTGTAATAAGTCAAGGAGACCTGCTAGGCTTTGTAAACAGCGGGATTGCATCCTTGACCTGTGACAATATCGGAAATAGTGCCCTGAACTATCCTTCAAATGTCAAGTTAATTAAGGTACCAACAAACCTTGTAGTTGACAAAGAACTGTTGCTTCATGCTTTCAAATGCGGGGCATCGGCTGTCCTGTTTATTGAGGATCCTCCAGACAGCCCGAGAGCCGAGATTATATATCCTTTAACTGTCCGCCATTTCGAGAAAATGAAAGAAGAAATTGGAGATTCAGGAAAGCGGATCTATTTCAAGAAAGCTTATGTTCCAGATACAAAGGGGTTAGCAGGCACTTTTACCAGCCTTGCCAGGGAAGGGGAGGAGATGATACAATGATTCAATATGTAAACGAGTATGATACACCGGAATGTAATACTCTTGCAGAAACCGCAAAGAAGAGCATCCGGACACCTGCCTCTCTGGGGCTTGACCGCTGTATACAATGCGGAGCCTGCACGGCTTCCTGTCCTGCAGCTCGCTTTACCGACTACAGTCCGCGTCAGATTGTGAAAAAGGTGCTGGAAAATGATCGGAGTGTGCTTGAGTCCGAAATGATCTGGTCCTGCTTCTATTGCTATTCCTGCAACCTGCGCTGTCCCAGAAATAACAGCCCTGTAACAATTGTGCAGGTGCTGAGGCAGATAGCTGTTAACAATGGTATAGGAGTTGAAAAGCTTGTTTATTTCCTTGAGATAGGAGAATATCTTGCAGAAAATGGAGCCAGCAAAGTACCAGGAGCCGGAATTAAGAATATGGAAAGAGACCTTGGGGAGCGCTGGATAAGGATTAAGAAAAATCTTGAATCAACCCGCGTTGAACTTGGGCTCAGTTCCAGGGATGTAAGGAATACCCATGGAGAAGTTCAGGCTATTCTTGAAGCTACAGGCTATTTTGAAAGGGAAAAATGGGTCAAAGCAAAAATACAGGAAAAAGGTTCGCATCAGCTCCTGAAGAATAAATGTATCAAAAATGAAAATAAAAGCGGAGACTTCGGCTTTGAAAGCGATAGAGAGTATCCCGGACAGCCAGCTTTTACTATTTAAAAGCTGCATGGTCGGGCAGGAGTATCCAGGAGTGGAGACCTCAACCCGTTATGTGTTTGACAGGATTGGAGTAGATTACTGTATTAACGATGAGCAGTCCTGCTGCACAGGAATAGGACATTATACTGACATCTTTGAGGGACTGACAACAATAGCTATTGCAGCCCGAAACTTCGCAGTCGCAAGAAGATGCGGCTATCCCAATATAACTTGCCTCTGTTCAACCTGTTATGCCATAAACAAGGAGGCGTGTGAAGTTCTTAATACCAACACCGAAGTGCGGGAAAGAATTAACGCTATCTTCAGGGAACAGGGTCTTGAAAATCTTGTTTACGAAAAAGACGACATGAACCCGAGGACTAACTTCTACCATGCAGTAGAGATTCTCTTAAGCAAAGTCAACGAGATCAAGAAGCAGAAGAAATTCGATTTCTCAGGGACCAAAGCTGCAGCCCACCATGCTTGCCACTATTATAAAGTTAAGTATCTCGATGTCCTCGGAAATCCTGAAAATCCCCAGTTAATAGATACCATAGCTGCAGTCTGTGGAGCCGATCCTGTGCGCTGGTACGAAGACCGCACTCTTACCTGCGGGATGGGCTTTTCCCAACTCCACCTCAACAAAGACACCTCGCTTCAGGTGACAAAGACAAAACTCGATAGCCTACAGAAAGCAGGTGTGGAACTTATGATCCACATGTGCCCGAACTGCCATATCCAGTATGACCGCTACCAGCCTGTTATTGAGGAAGAGTTTGACGTAAAGTATGATATGGTTCACATGAATATTGCCCAGTTCGTAGCACTTTCTATGGGTGCTGACCCCTACAAAGTGTGCGGCTTCCAGACTCATTCCGTGCCTCTTGAGGAATTCCTGGAAATACACGGGATAATCTGAAAAATCCAGGTTTTGATGTTAAATCTATATTACTTTCTTACTTTTTTAGGGTCTTCTGGATTTAAATAAAAATAAAAAATAAAAGTTCCGTTTTTCTAGTTAGCCAATTTTACAATTTTTAAGTGCTTCTCCCTGGGATTTTCCTTCTATCTAAGGTTTTACCCTTTCTCATGGCCTCGCTCTGTCTCCAAAGTTCTGCCTTAATCCGAATTTCCTTTAACTTTCAATAGACTCTATAGCTTTTTGAGCTTTTTCTATTAATATGGTAGCTTGATTGCTGTTCAGCTCGCAGCGTCTGCTCATTTCATTAATTAACTCGATTAGCTTTTCGAGTTTACAGACAGCTTTTTCTTCTTCTCCATTTACTATGTGGCAGGATATTTCTTCTACTCTATTATTGAGAGAGCTAGTATTGTTGTCTGTAATTTTCAGGCTGTTTATGCATCTCTGGAGTTCATGAACTTCAGTTCCCTCATTTTTTTCTTCACATGTTTTATTTTCATATGTTTCATTTTCCTTTCCGTCAGTCTCATTTTTCTCTCCACTTAACTTAATCAGCCAGGCATCGGTCCTCGACCTGTCAAAATAGTATGTTTCTCCTGCCAATATGTATCCTTTATCACTGGTTTCCTGAACTGAAGTAACCCGTTCCTGAGTATTTTCATCGTTATCAGTCGGGCTCTCAATTGTCATATTCCATTCTTCATTCCCATTGGAGTCGGTTTTAATCAGCAAGGCAGCGGAGGGTTCAAAATAACCACGTTCTGAAAGCACGCCATCACATATTATTTCACCACCTAATACATATCCCCCATCACTTGTTGACTTGACAGAAAGCACCTGGATTTTATTTCCCCCTCCAAAGGTTCTTTTCCATTCTTGATTCCCATCAGAATCTATCTTCATCAATACTGCATTTTCGTTACCATTGGCATCAACTGCGGTTCCTGCCAGTATACACCCTCCATCTGCAGTACTACTTAAGGCTATATATCTATGGTAATAAGGTGCTATATCTATCCGTTCAAATGTTTTATTCCATTCTTCATTTATATCTGAATCTGTTTTGATCAGCAAGAATTTTGTATCACTAGAGCCTGTCTCATCTTGATAACTCCTCGCGCCTGCAAGAATAAAGCCGCCATCCTCAGTTTTTTGGATATTGTAGATTGAATCCGATGAATATCCCAGTGTCTTGTTCCATTCTTCAATTCCTCTTGAGTCCGTTTTTATTAAATAGTTAGGGATATACTTATCGCCGAGATCGATATGTCCAATTATTATATATCCACCATCATCGGTTTTTTGGATCGCCTCTGCATTGCCACCCTCTCCATCACCAAAGGTTCTTTCCCATTCTTCTTTTCCATTGGAATCAGCTTTTGCCAGCCAGGGATAGGAGGAGGAGTTATACCAATCTAATTCGTCATGAGTTACGATATTTCCGGCAAGCACATATCCTCCATCTATGGTTTGCTGAAGACAATTTTCGGTATAAAGGTGCGTCGATCCATTGAAAAAGTCTTTGGACCACTCCACTTTTCCTTTGGAGTCAAATTTTGTCAGCCGTGCACTCTCGTCTCCATATTCAACCCAACTTTCCCCTGCCAGAATGTATCCACCATCTCTGGTTTCCTGGACAGCGTATGCAAGCTCATGATATCCGCCTTCGTAACCTTCATATGTCCAGTTCCACTCTTCCTCAGGCGCTACAGAAGCTGATAAAGCAGTACCTGTACACAAAATCAAGAATATAAAGTAACAGAAAGTTAAGCAACATTTAAATTTCATTTAAAGCCCTCCTATATTTAATTTAACAGTTTACATCCTTCTTATGTGTTATATAACATGTATATAAATGTAAATTATGCGAAAGTAGATTGTATAATATTAACTGAAAACTAAAGAATTGATTTATAAAGATCAATTCTAGAAAAAAATTAAAAAATAATTTTAGATCTAATTTTTAAATCAAAATGTGTAATATTATAAAGAAGGAAAAAGAAATCCATTTTATTTCTTCATGTTTTTGATTCACTATCTTCTTAAGTTTAATAATTCTCCGTGCTTTCTTGATTAAAGACTGTTAATGAAGTTTTCAGCTTTAAAGCCATTAAGTATATATATTTAATTATAAAGAATTCAGAAATCTGAATTTTTCCTCATATCATATTGTCATTTGATCATCAGACAGGAGACTTACTTTTGGGAACAATTAGTGAGAAAATCTTCTCCCGGGCAGCGGGAACAGAGGCAAAGGCAAATGATTTTGTCC
>Ga0116175_1001662_pt1 | contig 14138 bp, 12 predicted proteins | sample AD_UKC125_MetaG_FD_89802 | JGI IMG/M metagenome (GOLD analysis project Ga0116175, IMG submission 89802) | Active sludge microbial communities of municipal wastewater-treating anaerobic digesters from USA - AD_UKC125_MetaG | ecosystem: Engineered > Bioreactor > Anaerobic > Digestate | place: USA... | reverse complement strand
GTGCGTCAGTTCGTGGCCGACGCATCGCACGAGCTGCGCACGCCGCTGGCATCGATTCGCGGGTATGCCGAGCTGACCAAGCGGGAGCGCGAACCGGTCCCGGCGTCGGTCGTCCATGCCCTGGGGCGCGTCGAGTCCGAGGCGACCCGGATGTCGAGCCTCGTCGAGGACTTGCTGTTGCTCGCCCGCCTGGATGCCGGGCGACCACTGGACACCGCGCCGGTCGACCTCACCGAGATCGCCATCAACGCCGTGAGTGACGCCCACGCCGCCTCACCGGAGCACAAGTGGCGATTGGACTTGCCCGATGAGCCGGTGATCGTCCACGGTGATGGCCAACGCCTCCACCAGATCCTCGCCAACCTGTTGGCCAATGCCCGGGTCCATACGGTGCCTGGCACCACAGTGCTCACGAAGATCACCCGCGAACCAGGCACGGTGCGGCTGAGCGTCCACGACGACGGTCCCGGCGTGCCCAGCGAGTTGCAGAAGAGCGTCTTCCAGCGGTTCGCCCGCGGCGACTCGTCCCGCAACCGGGCGGCCGGCAGCACCGGACTGGGTCTGTCGATCGTCGCCGCGGTGGCGGGTGCTCATGGGGGCACCGTCGAGCTGTCGAGCAAGCCGTCGGACACCACCTTCTCGGTCGTGTTGCCGGCCCCGGACGACGCGTCCTCGACCCCCGCGTGGGCTGCTCGCGTCACCCCCTGACCCTGCGGTGGCCCTTGGTCAGGGCACTCCACTGGGCTCACTGACCCCTCCTGGACGCCTCAAAGCTTGCTCACAGTCACCGCCACGACTCTCGAAGGCATGAACGAGATGGCCCTGCACGCACACACCCCGTCCGCCCCCGACCTGCCGACGCTCGCCGAGAGTCCGGCCGCGCGCAAGGTGAGGGGCACGGCATACCGGATCTGGCGCGGCCCCGAGGCCGACCCGACCTGGGCCCGGCCCGCGCTCCTGGGGTTACTGGCCCTCACCGCGGTCTTCTACCTGTGGAACCTCACCGCGAGCGGCTACGCCAACTCGTTCTACTCGGCTGCGGTACAAGCCGGTTCGGAGTCGTGGAAGGCGTTCTTCTACGGCAGCTCCGATGCCGCGAACTCGATCACCGTCGACAAGCCGCCGGCCTCGTTGTGGTTCATGGCGCTGTCGGTGCGCGTCTTCGGGCTCAACAGCTTCGCGATCCTCCTGCCCGAGGTGCTCATGGGCATCGCGACGGTCGGCGTGCTCTACGCCACCGTCAAGCGCCAATTCGGCGCTGCCGCAGGGCTGCTCGCCGGCACGATCCTCGCGCTGACGCCGGTCGCCGTGCTGATGTTCCGCTTCAACAACCCCGAGGCGCTGCTCGTCCTGGCGATGACCCTCGCGGCCTGGGCGACCATGCGCTCGATCGAACAGGCCTCCCCGAAGTGGTTCGCCCTCGTCGGGGTTTTCATCGGGCTGGCCTTCCTCACCAAGACCCTGCAGGCCTTCCTCGTCGTGCCGGGCTTCGCGTTGGCCTACTTCGTTGCGGCCAATATCCCACTGCTGCAACGGATCTGGCATACCATCCTCGGCGGGCTCGCCATCGTCGCCTCGGCCGGCTGGTGGGTCGCCATCGTCGAACTCGTCCCCGAGAGCGCCCGCCCCTACATCGGCGGCTCGCAGACCAACTCCTTCCTCGAGCTCACCTTCGGCTACAACGGCCTCGGCCGGATCAACGGCAACGAGACCGGATCTGTCGGTGGCGGCGGGGGCGGCAACGGCGGCAACTGGGGCTCCACCGGCCTGCTGCGGATGTTCAACGCCGACAACGGCGGCCAGATCTCGTGGCTCATGCCCACTGCGCTCATCCTGCTGCTCGCCGGCCTGGTCTGGCGGGCCCGGCACCCGCGCACCGATGCCCGCCGTGCGGCATACCTCGCCTGGGGGTCGTGGTTCGTCGTGACGACGCTGACCTTCTCGCTCATGGCCGGCATCTACCACGCCTACTACACGGTCGCGTTGGCCCCCGCCGTCGCCGCCGTCGTTGCGATGGGTGCGGCCGAAGCCTGGGAGCGCCGCGACCGGCTCGTCGCCCGCCTGGTCCTCGCCGCTGCGATGCTCGCCGCCACGGGGTGGAGCTTCGTGCTGCTGTCGCGCACCGTCACCTGGAACGGCTGGCTGCGCGTCGCCGTCCTCGCCCTGGGCCTCACGGCCACCGCCGGCCTGGTCCTGCTCGACCGGGTTCACGCCAAGGCTGTTCCGGCGATCGTCGGTCTGGCGCTCACAGCCGGCTTGCTCGGCCCCGCGGCATACAGCCTGCAGACCGTCTCGACCGGGCACATGGGGTCGATCGTCACGGCCGGCCCCGCGGTCGCCGGGCAGGGCGGACCGCAGGGTATGCCGGGTGGTCCCGGCGGGGCGGCGGGTGGCCAACTGCCCGGTATGCCGGGCGGGCTCGGCACGGCGCCCGGCGGCACCACGACGCCCGGTGGAACTACAGCACCTGGTGGAACCACGGCTGGCCCGGGCGCCGGCGGACCGGGAGGAATGGGCGGGCTGCTCAATGCCGACCTGCCGACGACCGCGGTGGTCCAGGCGCTGAGCACCGACGCCGACTCCTACACCTGGGTCGCCGCCGCCGTGGGTTCCCAGCGGGCCGCCGGCCTGCAACTGGGCACGGGATTGCCGGTCATGGCCATCGGCGGCTTCAACGGCTCGGACCCCTCGCCCACCCTCGCGCAGTTCCAGGCCTACGTGGCCCAGGGCAAGATCCACTACTTCGCGTCCGGCGGCGGGTTCGGCGGACAGCAGGGCGGCAGCCAGTCCTCCTCGGCCATCGCCAGCTGGGTGCAGCAGAACTTCACCGCTGTCACCATCGGTGGCTCGACGTTCTACGACCTCACCGCTCCCGCGACCGGGTCGGCGGCCGCCGCAACCACCGGCACGGTCTGACATGGACGCCGCGACAGCCGTGACGGTGGCCGCGCCACCGCGCGCAACGCTGCTCGGCCAGGTCGGACGATTCGCCGTCGTGGGCTTGCTCTGCACCGCGGTGCACCTGGGACTGTTCACCATCTTCCACAGCTGGTGGGAGTCCCAGGTGGCCAACCTCGTCGCCCTCGTCCTGGCCACGCTGGTCAACACCATGCTCAACCGCAATTGGACCTTCCGGTCGGCTCGCCAAGGCAACTGGGTGCGCCAGCAGGCTCAGGCCCTCGGGGTGTTCCTGCTGACCTGGGCCGCGACCAGCGGTGGTTTGGCCCTGCTCGAGAGCGGCTGGCCCAACGCGCCGGTCTGGGTCAAGGTCCTTGCCCTCGCCGCGGCCACCGCAGTTTCGACGGTCGTGCGCTTCGTGGCCATGCGGCGGTGGATCTTTGCGGCGGCACCCTGACCAGCGCGTGGCTTGCCTTGACGACAACGGTGGTGACCTCCGTGCGGAGGTCACCACCGTTGTCGTGCTGTGCTGGCGGAGGCGGCGGGATTTGAACCCGCGAGGGAGGTTAATCCCAACCCACTTAGCAGGCGGGCGCACTAGGCCACTATGCGACGCCTCCCCACCCCACCGGCGATACACGAGGACCGGAGCACACGGCATACCGAAGGGGCCGTCACAGGCTACCGGGGCAGCCGGGGCCGCACCAAAACCGCCGCCGGAAGAATCACACCTCGGGCAGACAACCGGACCGGCGGGACCGTCGTCACAAGGGATGAGGTGCACAATGTCCAGGACACCAATGCCCGACACCGCAGCCAAGGGGGATCCCTCGCCATGACCAGCGACGCTCGGCGCCCCCTCCCCGAAGGGGTGCGTGCCCGGCGCCGCCTCGCTGCCGCACGACTCGCGCGAAGGTCGGCCACGTTGACCGTCTTGAGCACCATCTTCCCCGGCGCGGGCCTCACCCAAACGCGGTTCTACCGACTCGGCTGGATCATCGTCACCCTCGCCGCCGGCACGACGGCAGCTGTTGCGGCGGTGGTCTTCGCCAAGGGCCCGACTGCTGCGGCGCTCGCGGTTGCGGTGCGCCCCGGAGCCCTGCTCATCGCGGCGGCACTCCTGCTGCTCGGCGGGCTGCTTTGGGTGTGGTCGATCTGGCTCACCCATCGCGGGACCATGCACGCTCGGCTCGACCGCGTGCAACGCGTCGGACTACGAGCCCTGTCGGTGCTCATGTGTCTGGTCGTCGCCGTTCCCATGGCTACCGCAGTGCGCTACTCGTTGATCCAACGCGACGTCATCGGCACGCTGTTCGCCCAGGTTGACCTCGACCAGACCGACGGTGGGACGGCCCGCCCGGGCGGCGGGGCCGACCCGTGGGCCGATGTCTCGCGGGTCAACGTCCTGCTGCTGGGTTCCGACGCAGGCGACGACCGGATCGGCGTCCGCACCGACTCGATGATGATCGCCTCGATCGAGCCAAGGACCGGTCAGACGATCCTCTTCTCCTTCCCCCGCAACCTGCAGAACGTGCCGTTCCCGGTCACTAACCCGCTCTACAAGATCTACCCCAAGGGCTACACCTGCGGCAGCGAATGCCTGCTCAACGCGGTATGGCACGAGGCCGAGGTCAACCATGCGGAGCTGTTCAAGGGGACCAAGCAGCCCGGTCTCGCCACGCTCAAGGGGGTGCTGCAGGAGATTTCGGGGCTGCACATCGACTACACAACGATCGTCGACCTCAAGGGCTTCGAGGCCCTGGTCAACGCGATGGGCGGGGTGGTCATCAACGTCAAGGAGAAGCTCCCGATCGGTGGCCACCTCAACGCCGCGGGCAACATCTACGGCGTCGACTCCTGGATCCAGCCCGGCGTGCAACTCCTCGACGGCTTCCACGCGCTGTGGTACGCCCGCTCCCGCATCACCAGCGACGACTTCGGTCGGATGCGACGGCAACGGTGTCTCGTCGGCAAACTCATCGGCCAGGTCAATGTCGGCACGATGCTGAGCAAGTACCCTGCGCTCGCCCAGGTCGCCAAGGACAACGTCCAGACCGACATCCCTCCCACCGACCTGCCTGCGTGGGCCGAGCTCGTCACCCGGGTCAAGGGCGCGACGATCAGCTCACTGGCCTTCACCCCCGACAACATCAACCCGGGGAATCCGAGTTTCGTCGCGATTCGCCGGATGGTCCGCGAGGCCATCGACCCGAGTCTGGTGGTGCCACCCTCGACCACCTCGACGCCCTCGACCACAACCAAGACGCCGACGAAGAAGCCGACGCCGACCTCGACGAAGACCCCGAGCACCACGACGACGAACACCCCGCCGCCCAGCGCGCCGGTGGATCTCGAGGATGCCTGCTGAAAATCAGCGCACCTGCGGGCACTCTGTGCTCTGGTCTGGCGTGCTCTGGTCTTCCGTGTTCTGGTATGCCGTGAGCCCCCCGTGCCGCAGCACGAGGGGCTCACGCGCGCCGACGATGTCAGCGCAGGTCGTTGTCGACGATCAGAGCGGGCGAACCTGGTCTGCCTGGGGGCCCTTGGGGCCTTGGGTGACCTCGAATTCGACGCGCTGTGCCTCGTCGAGGGTCCGGTAGCCCTGGGTCTGGATGGCGGAGTAGTGGACGAAGACGTCCGGCCCGCCACCATCCTGGGCGATGAAGCCGAAACCCTTCTCAGCGTTGAACCACTTGACGGTTCCCTGTGCCATGGGGATAACTCTCTCTATCTGGACACTGGAGCCCGCACCTCGCGAACCCCGGTGCTGCCGCCTACCCCACAACCGGGTCGTACCCGAGTCTTTGGGAACTCCGGCCACGTCCTGGAATGGCGTGGCTACGAGGTCCGTCCTGCGAGGAACTGCAACTGCAACCGAGGCCGACGGTAGCCCACGTGGTGTGAAAAGCGCCACCCCTTCTTCGGGTCATTTTGCGGCTACCCGCGAGTAGCCTGCCCGCGCCCTCCCGAGCGCGCCCGATCTGTCGCGGATGCGTCGACATCGTGACTGTGCGGTCCCAATCCGCGGAGGGCGACCTGCTGCGGACGATCACCCCGGATCGAGGCCACCATGTCGACGACTCGCCGTGTCGCCCGCACATCATGGGCTCGAAACACAGTCGCGCCCAGCCAGGCGGCGATCGCGGTCGCCGCCAGACTGCCCTCCAACCGCTCCTCGGTCGGCAGGTCGAGCGTCTCGCCCACGAAGTCCTTGCGCGACAGCGCCTGCAGCACAGGGAACCCCAACGCTGTCACCGCTGCGGTATGCCGTAGCACCCGCAGTGAGTGGGCGGTGGTCTTGCCGAAATCGAGGGTGGGGTCGACGAGGACTCGCTCGGACGGCATACCGAGGTCCGTGGCTCGCGCGGCCCCCGCGGCGAGTCTCGAGAGGACGTCGCGCACGACGTCGAGCGGATCTGGGCCATAGGTGACGTCGACGGGGTCGGTGCGTGGCGGGCGGCCGCCGGTGTGCGAGACGACGTATCCCGCGCCGGCGTCGACCGCAGCCGGGAGCAGGTCGGTGTCATAGCCCGCCCAGGTGTCATTGACGAGGTCGACGCGCGCGCCGGCGGCCATCGCGGCGCGCAGCACGTCCGCACGCCAGGTGTCCAGACTCAACAACAGCTGCGGGTATGCCGTCCGCGCCCGCACGAGGAAGGGCGCCACCCGCTCGATCTCCTCCTGCACGCCGACCGGGTCGCCCTCGGAGCCGGCCCGGACGCCGCCGACGTCGACGATGTCGGCACCGAGCGCGACCGCGCTGTCGAGGGCACGCAGCGCGCTGTCGAGGTCGGCGTGGCGGTTGCCGGCGAAGAACGAGTCGGGGGTGCGGTTGACGATCGCCATGACGGCCGGTCGGGAGGCGTCGAAGGTCTGGCCCCGCAGGACCAGCGGTGCAGGCTCAGACAGGACGATTTGCGGGATTTCGCGCTGTCGAGCGTCGGTCATGGCCCCGTCCTCGGGTTTCTGATGCATAATTTGAAGTTTGTCCGTGGATCGAACATAATAGGCAGCGAGTCCTCCGTCCGAGGGCGCGCCCATCCATATGAAACTGAGTCACATCATCATGCCTAGCTGGATCGTCCTGTTCCCGCTCTTCGGTAAGAGCACGAAGCATGGCGCTTCGTACTACCACCACCGCGACCAGGTCCACTTCCGGACCTTCTGACCGGCCTCGCGGCTCGTCGACCCGGGGGGAAATCTGGGTCCGACCCGCACCAGCCTTCGACGCCACCGGCGCAGCGCCGGTGGCGTCGCGCTATGTCGGGACGGCCGCGGGCTCACACCGCGTCAAGGACGATCGCGCGCGCCGTCCATCGCCGCGGCCCGCTCGACCGCCCATCGATAGTGCCGCACCATGAGGTAGGCCGACCCCGCCGTCGCGAGATGCCACCCGGCGTGCCCCTGCAGGAGCGAGGCAGGATCGCACCAGAGCCCGCGCTCGTCAGCCAGCCACCCGGCATACCCGAGCGTCAGCAGCGCGACCGCAGCGCGCAGCGGAGGGGAGCCCGGCGCGCGCCGCGCTTCCAGGACGATCGCGGGGAGCAGCACGACCGCGAAGAGCCACCTGCGGGTGTCGGGCAGAGCCCATTGGACGGCTGCGAGGGTGGCGAGGAGCGCGAGCGCGAGTGGCGGGGCACGCTCTGCGAGGGCGGTGTGACGGCAGCTGCCGACCAGGAGCAGGACGGCGATGAGATACATGCCTTGCACGTCCAGGAGTTGGCCCGCGAAGGTGAGCCCGCCGTGGTAGGCCAAACTGGCCGCCCCGACGGCGATCGTGGCCAGTGCGGCCGCACGGCCCAGAGCTCGTTCGGGCCGACCGGGGTCGAGGGCGCGGACCGACCGGTATGCCGTCGCGCCGGCCACGAGGAAGGCGAGGTTGCTCAGGGCGTTGGCGGGTTGGCGCAGCAGACCGGTGCCGACGGCCTCGCAGAAGCACCGCAGCTGGGCGCCCGGGTGGACGGTGGGATCGAGGCAGGTGGCGGGGCGGCTGTCGAGGCTGCCGGGACGCACGAACTCCAGCAGCGCGGCGGCGGTGACCGCGAGCGCGATCACCCCGATGACGTATGCCGTGCGGCTCAGGTCTGCGCTGCGGCTCGTCATCGTGGGTCAGGGTGCAGGGGGCAGGTGAAGGGTCGGGTGAAGGGTCAGGCGAAGCGGCCGAGGAAGCCCAGCAGCCGGGTGCTCAGCAGGTCTGCGAGCCCGGCGTCGTATTCATCGGGCAGGCCGGCGTCGAAGAAGAGGTGCCCCTTGCCGGGGTAGACGTAGTGCGACACATCGGCCCCCGCGCGCGCCGCGATGTCGACGAGCAGCCGAGCCTCGACCGGATCGGCCCACGGGTCGTCGACGGCGTGGTGCAGGGCCAGCGGCACATCGGGGCGCCAACGCTCGGGGGTCCAACCCTCGAAGAACCCGCCGCCCCCGCAGAGGATCGCGCCCGTCACCTCGGGCCGGGTCTGCGCGAACTCCTGCGCGATGCCGGCTCCCATCGAGAACCCCACCACGAAGCGAGGCCCCGAGATGCTGTCGTATGCCGTGCCCGCCCGCTGCTCGACGACGGGTTTCTGCTGCTGGACGTGGGCCACCGCCTCGGCATACCCGGACTCGCCGCCCTCGAAGGTGTGCCCGTCGAGCAGGTCCGGTGCGATGACCTGGTGGCCTGCGCTGCGGAGGTGATCGGCTAGCGAGTGCACCGCCGGACGGAGGCCGAGGGCGGAATGCAGCAGGAGGACGGTTGCCATGGATTGAGGCTACGCGGCAGCGGTGACACCCACCCTGGGGTTGGTGCAGCCGACTCCGGACTTGACCCGACGATGCCGGAACTGTGGCGAAATGCGTCACCGGTGACCCATTCAGCCACACCCATCCCCTGTGAAGTGGGTGTTACGGCCGGCAGGGGTGGGTCTTGGCGGCGGGTCGGAAGGTTCCCGGCGCGTCGGCGGACGAGCGGACCTCACGGCACGGCTCTCACACCCGTGATCGCGGATCGATCCTCAGCAGTTCCTTAAGCTCCGGCCCGTCGACAGTCAGTCCAGCGTGAAAGGATCGCGGGATGCCAGCAGGTCGGGTCGAGCGCGCTCGCGAGCGGCCGTCTGCGTCGGGAGTCGTCATCCCCTTCCAAGCCTCCTTGGCGGCCACGAGGTTGCCGAGGTTGGCGGCCTACATAGACGAGACCGGCGATCGTGGCCGTTCTCCGGCGGCAAGTCCGGTTTTCGGCATGGCGGCGGTGCTTGTGGATCCCCTTGCCGAGGCGGCCGCTCGGACCGCCCTTGCTCGCCTCCGGCGTGACTTCGGCACGCCGGCTTCGCGACTGCTCTCGTGGAAGGCTGACATCAAGAAACACAGCCCGCGGGCGCTGCACGCATCCCGGGTGCTCTCAGAGGTCGATGGCCTGAAGGTGGTCTACGTCGTGGTCGACAAGGCACGGCTGGCGGTTGGTACCTACGCCGACGACGTCACGCTGTTCTACAACGTCACTGCGTACGCCGTCCTACAGCGGATCCTGTGGGCTGCCGATTGGTGGCCAGGTGGACGCCGTCAAGTGTCGATTCGGTTCGGGCACGTCTCAAAGCACGACAGCACCGACACACTCCGATATTTCCGAATCAGACATGGCAAGGGCGCAACGGTGCCGTTCGAATTGGTCGCCAGCCTCAACTGGACGGCCGCGAGCCAGTATGAGATGAGCCAGGTCGCCGACCTGTACGGAGGCTTCCTCAAGGAAGCGTTCTGGCCTGACGAGTTTGGCAACGTCAACGGAGCCCACATCGTGAGGGTCTGGCACCAGATTCATCGGAGCAACGTGTGCGCCATCCATCTGGGTCTCATGCCCCGGCCCCAGAGTCAGTGGGCCAAGGACATGCCCTGGTTCCCGTGCCAAGAGTGCCCAGGCCCCTAACGGCCCCGTCAGGGGCCTCCAGGAGCCGATCCCTAAGGGCAGCGCTGGCAAACAACGCCGGTCATCCTGGCAGGCTCCTCACGGGGCCGCTTGTGGACCAGTGTGGACCACATCACCGACAACGTCCATCCCGGCGCCGCGTGTTCCCACACGCTGCACCACGAAAGTTGGTTGAAGTCGCAACGATTCGCAGGAGCGTGGTGGGTCCTACGGCCCTGCGCGAGCGCCAGCGAGCGGAGGGCGTGGGATTCGAACCCACGTGAGGCTTGCACCCCAAGCGGTTTTCAAGACCGCCGCACTAGGCCACTATGCGAGCCCTCCAACAACCGCCCCATCGTAGGCCAGCCGCCCGCCCACATCTTCCGGTGGCAGCACTCGCCCGACGTGCGGGCGTCGGACCCGCCAGGCACCGCTCACCCGATGTATCAGGACTGACCTGTCAAACCTCCTGACAGGCGACGCACCCGGCCCTAGGCTCCAGCTAGGCCACGCATCCCCCTGTGAGGACCGACCATGACGCCTTTCCCCCCGTCCGACCTCCCCCTCCCCGTCGACAAGACGCAGGACCCAGCCGTCGATCGCCAGGCGCAGTTCCGGGCTGCTCGGCAGCTCGAGTTCACGACGACCCCGCCGATCGTCGTCGATCCCGTCGCCGCCGCTCGATATGGCGCGCGGGTGCTCGATCCGGTCACCGCGATGCGCCTCCCAGGGGGCGGCGCACCGTCACCAACGGTCTACGTTGGAGAACGTCTGCTGGCCCGGGGCAACGCGCGGATGACTGCTCCCGGCGATGCCATGGACGAGGTCTCGCAAGTCGCCGTCAAGCTCGGGGTCACCCTGGAACCGGTGGGCGAGGCCCCCCCGACGATCAAGGATCCCGCCGACGGACAAGAGCCGGTCGCCGAGCTCATCGCCCGCCATTGGGTGCAGGGCTTGCAGATCAGGCCCACCCAGGAAAATGCGTCCTTCGCCGTCGACGCCTGGCCGGTGCTGCGCGGCTTGCAAGACCAGACCGCCGATGCGGCGAAGCCGCTCGCCCTCGACCACCTGCTCACGACGGCCCCCTATTGGGCCGGCGTCCCCTATTGGGCGGGTGTGCCCTACTGGGCCGGCGTCCCCTACTGGGCTGGAGTTCCCTATTGGGCCGGCGTCGGTCACGGGGGCGGCGGTGGCGCCGCTGCCGAATACGCCTACCCCGGCTCCGGCGGACGGGCTCCGGTGCGCGTCGTCCTGCCCGACCCCGCTCGACGGGCCCGCAAGGTCGACCGGCGACCGGTCGTGGCCATCCCGGACACCGGCCTCGGCGCCCACCCATGGTTCGAGCCGGGCGGCAGCGCCACGACGGAGGTCTACTTCAACGGCATACTCCTCGGGCTCAATGGACCCGCCGGGGCAGGGTATGCCGCGCCGCCCACCAACCCGCTCGACCCGATCATCCAGCCCGACACGGGGCATGGCACCTTCATCGCGGGGCTGATCCGGCAGATCTGCCCCGAGGCTGACATCCTCGCCATCCCGGTGATGCGCGACGACGGTGTCGTGCCCGAGAGCGTCCTGGTCAACACCCTCACGCTGCTGCTGGCGCGTCACCTGGATGCTCTGCTGACCGGCAAGCCGGAGGGTCTCATCGACGTCCTGTCGCTGTCGCTCGGCTATTACCACGAGAACCCCGGCGACGAGCTCATGGACGGCCCGCTCGGCGCCCTGCTGCGCGACTACGGACGGCTCGGCGTCGCTGTCGTGGCCGCTGCGGGCAATGCGACGACGATCGCCCCGATGTATCCCGCGGCGTTCGCGTCGCAGGTCACCGGATTCGCCCCGGACCAGGCCCCGCTGGCCAGCGTCGGCGCGCTCAACCCGGACGGCTCGACGGTCGCCTACTTCTCCAATGCCGGCACCTGGGTCTCCACCCACCGGCCGGGCAGCTCGCTGGTGAGCACCTTCCCGACCGACGTCACCGCCGCCGCGCAGGCCACCGCGCGACTGGACTACGCCGGCCGGGCCCGGTCGACCCAGGACCCGGACGACTTCACCAGCGGCTTCTGCACATGGAGCGGCACGTCCTTCGCCGCACCGGTGCTCGCGGGTGAGATCGCAGCCGCCCTCGCCGAGGACCCCAGCATCGGCAAGATCGACAAGGACGCAGCCGTCGCCCGGGCGCGCGCCGCCATGGCCGCGACGGTCAGCGAATGGCACCTCCCATGAGCATCGACTCCCCCACGGCCGGTATGCCGTCCGCCGACGCCGCACCGACGCTCACCCGCCGCGCGGCCCAGGCGTTCACGGCATACCGCGACGGTGAACGCGACTGGATGGGCGAACTCGTCGACCTGCTCACCCCCGTCCTGTGGCATACCGCACGCGGCCAGCGCCTCGACCGATCGAGCGCCGAGGACGTCGTGCAGACCGCGTGGATCCGGCTGGTCGAGCACGCCGACGCCATCCAGGACCCGCAGGCCGTCCTCGGGTGGCTCGTGACGACCGTGCGCCGCGAGGCGTGGCGGGTCTTGCGCCAGTCCGGTCGCGCGGTGCCGACCGACGACCTGCCCGAAGAGCCGGCCGGGCCGTCGGCCGCCCGGTCGGTCGACGCCGGCACGGTCGACCCCGCGCTCGTCGCCGTGCTGCACGAGGGGCAACAGCAGCTCTGGCACCACGTCAAGGCCCTGCCCCAGCGCTGCCAGGCGTTGCTGCGGGTCATCGCTTTCGTCGACCGCCCCGATTACGCAGCGCTTTCCGAAGCCCTCGGTATGCCGGTCGGCTCGATCGGTCCCACCCGCGGACGGTGCCTGGCCAAGCTCCGCGCCGCCCTGCTCGCCGACCCCACCTGGAGCCCGTCATGAACCCCGACGAGTCGACCCTCGCATCCGAGCCGCTCGACACCCTCGACGAGCAACTGCTGCTCACCGTGCGCAACATGCACGCGCGACTCGATCCGGTGCCGAGCGGGCTCACCGAGCGGATCAAGTTCGAGTTGACTCTGGCCGCGCTGCACGCCGAGATCGCGGAGCTGCAACAGCTGTCGCCCGCCGGTGTCCGGGGTGACGAAACTACTTACGCACCAACCCAATCGGTGACCTTCACGACGAGTCGGCTGAGCCTCATGGTCACGGTCACCGCGCCGTCCGACGACCTTCTCGAGGAGCCGGCCGCCCAGGGCACTATCACCGTCGACGGCTGGGTGACCATCGGGGGCACCGTCGTCGAGTTGCGGGTCGGCGACCTCAGCCTCACCGTGACCGCCGACGAGCACGGCCGGTTCGTCCTTGAAGGCGTGCCACACGGCCCCGGCCGCTTCGTCCTGCGGCCACCCGGCGAGGGCGAGCGTCCGATCATCACCCCCAGCGTGGAGTTGTAGCGAGCGCAATGGCATGAGTCGGGGACAGCGGGGCACCGACCTGGACGACACCCTCGACCAGGTCGAAGCTCGCTATGCCCAGGCGCAGGAGGCGGTCGTCGGCTACAGCCCTGAGGCGGCGGCGGCCCTGCTCGACGAGTGTGAGGTGCTGCTCGACACCCTCGCAGACCGGGCGGCCGACGCGCCGCGGGCGCTCGAGTTCCGCGCCCGCATTCTCATCACCCGCAGTTGGACCGCTTTCGAGCAACACGGCCATGCCGTCGGATTGACCGCGCTGGAGGCTGCGATCACCCAGGCCCGCGCCATCGACCGGCGCGACCTGCTCGCGCTGTGCCACATGCAGGCGGCCTCGATGCTGGCCCGCAGCGGCGACCTCACCGGTTCGCTGGCCTGGATGGCCCGGGCCGCGGCCAACGCCGAGTTGCTGCCGTTGCGCGACCAGGTGCGCCTGGCCCTCAACCGCGGCACCCTCGCCTCCCGGCTCATGGAACTCGACACCGCCGACACCGAATTGGAGCGGGGCGCCGAGTTGGCCCGCTCGGCCGGCGAGGCTGCCTTCGAGTTCATGGCGCTGCACAACCGTGGTTACGTCCAGTTCCTCCGCGGTGACCTGCCGGCCGCCCTGGCCTTGATGACCCGCGCCGACGCGATGACCGTCGAGGTCAGCCGCAGCGTGTCCGAGCTCGACCGCGCCCGAGTGCTGCTCGAAGCCGGGTTGCACGACGACGCAGCCCACTCGCTGCGCACGGCCCACGGCCTGGCGCTGGCCGAGGGCACCGGCCAGGACCTCGCGGAGATCGAGCTCGACCAGGCCCGCACCGCGCTGCTGCTCGGCGACGCCGAACGGGCCGCCCGCACCGCTGCGCTCGCGCGGCGCCACTTCCGGGAGCGCTCCGCGGGTCCCTGGCGGCGCCAGGCTCTCCTCGTCGAGCTGGAAGCACGCGCGTATGCCGGTCGCGACCCGCTCGCCACCGCTCGCCTGGCCGG
>Ga0116175_1001658_pt1 | contig 14166 bp, 10 predicted proteins | sample AD_UKC125_MetaG_FD_89802 | JGI IMG/M metagenome (GOLD analysis project Ga0116175, IMG submission 89802) | Active sludge microbial communities of municipal wastewater-treating anaerobic digesters from USA - AD_UKC125_MetaG | ecosystem: Engineered > Bioreactor > Anaerobic > Digestate | place: USA... | reverse complement strand
GGCGCACGCGGAACGTGAGATGCGCTCGATCGTGGAGTCCCTCTTGGACCCGTTGAACGTCTTCGAGGCTGTCCGGGACGCTACCGGGCGGATCATCGACGTGGTCTTCGTGCGTGTGAACGATGCGAGCTGCCGGTATCTGCGCCTGAGCAGGGCTGCCCTGGAGAACCGACGGCTGCTGCAGACCACGTACGGCGAGGCGGTGGAGGTGATCTTCGCGTGGTGCCGCCATGTCCTGATCACCGGCGAGCCGGTCGTGCTGGATGCCGTCGCGTTGGTCCTGCCCAACGGCCACCGGCGCCAGTACGACATCCGGGCCGTCCCGTTGGGGGAAGCGGTCAGCATCACCTACCGCGACGTCACCGACCGCGTCACCGCCGCCCAGACGATCGCCGAAGCCAAGGAGCGCTACCGCCTGGTCGCCGAGAACGCGTCGGAGATGGTGTTCCAGAGCGGCACGAACGGGCAGATCGAATGGGCCAGTCCGTCGGTGCAGTGGGTGCTCGGGTGGGCGCCTGAACAAATGATCGGCCGGCGCTTCTCGGACTTCATCCACCCTGACGACTTCGCATCAGCAGTGGCGGCACAAGAGCAGGTGCTGACCGCCGGGATGCGTCAGGGCCGGGTGGAGGTGCGCCTCGTTGGCGCAGATGGGCAGTTCCGGTGGATGAGCGTGCTGGGCAAGGCCATCAGCGACGACAAGGGCAGACTGATCGGCGGCGTGGATGCCGTGCGCGACATCCAGGACAGCAAGGATGCCGAGGCGGCACTCATGGAGTCCGAGCAGCGATTCCGCCGGGCGATGGACGACTCCGCCATCGGCATGGCCATCGTCGCCGCCTCCGGGCGCTACCTGCGGGTCAATGCGGCGATGACCGTGATCTTGGAGCGGACCGAGGAGCAACTGCTCAACTGCACCTGGCAGGAGCTCACCCACCCGGACGACCTGGGCGATGATCAGGACCTGGCCGATGGGATCCTGCGTGGCGAGCGCGACAGCTACCGGCTCGACAAGCGATATGTCACCCCGGACGGGGCGGTCATCTGGGCCGACCTGGCCGTCAGTTGCGTGCGTAACGCCGACGGTGAGGTGATGTACTACCTGTCGCAGATCGTCGACATCACGGAATCCGTGACCGCTCGCGAGGCCTTGGCGACCAGCGAGGAACACTTCCGGCTGATCGCGGAGAACTCCCTTGACGTCGTCTTCCGGGCCAGCCGGTCGGGCCGCGTGCTGTGGATCTCGCCGTCCGTCAAGGAGGTGCTCGGATGGCGTCCCGCTGAGGTGCTCGGGGAGCCGGTGCTCAGTTTCATCTGGCCGCAGGACATCCCGGAGGTGGCATCCGACCCCGCCAACACCGAGCGGCTGGAGTTCGAGGGCCGGGTCCTCAGTGCCGACGGCTCCTACCAATGGGTCGACATCACCTCCCGGCCGGTGTTCAACGACGATGAGCAGATGGTCGGCAGGGTGGGGCGTCTGCGCGACATCGCCGCGAAGAAGCAGGCCGAAGAGGCGCTGCGCCGCAGCGAACAGCGGTTCCGAACCGCGATGCAGAGTGCACCCACCGGTATGGCGGTGGTAGGCCGCAACCGACAATTCCTGCAAGTCAATCCGGCGTTGAGTGATCTGCTGGGACGTTCCCAGGAGTGGCTGCTGCGCCACGGTCTGCGGGACGTCCTCGACCCGGTCGGCGACGGCATCGACCAGGCGTTGCGCGAAAAGCTCCTCGTGGGCCAGTCGCCGTCGGTCACCGGCGACCACGAGATGATCCACGCCTCTGGGCGACGGGTGCTCGTTGAGCAATCCATCGGCCTGTTGCGTGACTCTGTCGGACGGCCCTCAGGATTTGTGTCCCAGTTCGCCGACGTGACCGAGGCCCGGCGGGCCCGCGACCAGTTGAGTTTCCTGGCCACCCATGACTCCCTGACCGAACTGTTGAACCGCCGGGAACTCGTCGTGCGTGTCGCCGGCATCCTGGCTCAGATGCCACGGACGGGGGAGAACACCGGCATCCTGTTCATCGACCTCGACGGTCTCAAGCCGATCAACGACACCTACGGGCATGCCATGGGCGACGAGGTGATCGTCACCGTGGCCCGGCGCATCCGGGACCAACTGCGCGGCGCAGATGTGGTGGCCCGGTTCGGTGGCGACGAGTTCGTCGTGGTCCTGCCTGCGGTCCACTCAATCGATGACGTGGAACGGTTCGCGGGGCTCTTGCATGCCGCGGTGCGGGCGCCGATCCCCACCACAGCGGCCGCGATCGAGCCGTCGGTGAGCATCGGAGCCGTGGTCGTGCCACCGGGCTCGGATCCGGATCAGGCCATGCGGCACGCGGACCAGGCCCTGTACCAGGCGAAACGGCAGGGCAGGGACCAGACCGTGGTGTTCCGTGATGGTGGTGCGCGCAAAGATGCGGCGGGATAGATTTCCTCCTATGCGCCCATTGCGCCTCGCGCTCGCACCTGTGATCATGTCCACCGCGCTGTTGGCCGCCCCAGCGGTCAGCCACGCCGACACGGTGTGGCTGTGCCGACCCGGTGCCAGCCCCAATCCGTGTGAGGGGTCGCTGAAGACCACAGTGCGGACCTTTGGCAAACCCGCCAAGGTGGTGACGGGCAAAGCGGCCACGGACCCAGCGTTCGACTGCTTCTACGTCTATCCGACGGTCAGTGGGCAGCCGACGACTGTGTCCAATCTCGCGATCGACCCCGAAGAGATCTCCATCGCGCAGTATCAGGCCGCGCGCTTCAGCGAGGTGTGCAAGGTCTACGCGCCCATGTACCGCCAGATCACCCTGTCCGCGCTCCTCTCGGGCAGTGCGACCCAGCAGGACCGCGACAACGCCTTCGCCGATGTGCGGGCTGCCTTCGAGGAGTACCGCGCCGCCAACCCCGGGCGACCGTTCACCCTGATCGGGCACTCGCAGGGTTCTGGCATGCTCAAGCGCCTCATGAAGGAGGTCATCGAGCCGGACGCCCAACTGCGTTCGCAGATGGTGTCCGCGTTGATCACCGGCAGCACCGTGGCTGTTCCCGTAGGCCAAGCCGTCGGTGGCGATTTCGAGAGCATCCCCGTGTGTACACGTGGGGGTCAGGTCAACTGCATCGTCACGTTCGCGACCTTTGGGTCCAAGGTTCCGGACAGCACTCTGTTCGGGCGCACCAGTCTCGGAGCCGGCTTCGAGGCGGCCTGCACCAACCCGGCCGATCTGACCGGCAACAAGCGTTCCAAGGCGGTGTCGTATGTGAGGGGGAAGCCCGCCCCCGGGGCAATGGGCTTCATCGCCTCGACCATTTACAGCGGCAAGGTCCCGACGGCGAAGACCGCATGGCTGCGGCCCAAAGACCGCTACAGCGTGCAGTGCGTGAAGAGCAATGGCGCCCATGTGCTGCGGGCCAAACCCATCGGGAAGTCCATGAAGCTCAAGCCGGCCCCCTCGCCGGGCTGGGGACTGCACCTGCTGGACATCAACCTGCCCCTGGGCAACCTGGTCGATGTCGTACGTGCCCAGCAGAAGGCGTACGCTGCCACTCCGTGAGGATACGTTCCCTGGTTCGTGCCGAGATCGAAACCGTCCTGCAGTGGGCGGCCGCCGAGGGGTGGAATCCCGGCGACGACGCCGAGGTGTTCTGGAACACCGACCCGGGCGCGTTCGTCGGGGTGGAGGTCGACGGGCAGTTGGTGGGATCCGGATCGATCGTGTCGTACGGCGGCCGGATGGGATTTGTGGGGTTGTTCATCGTCCGGCCGGAATTCCGCGGGCGCGGCTATGGCAAAGCCCTGTGGGATCACATGCTCACAGCGCTCCCCGAACGCCTCGACCCAGGCGCCCCCATGGCCCTGGACGGGGTCAAGGACATGGAGGACCGCTACCGGCTCACCGGGTTCCGCAGCTCCCACGACGACCGCCGGATGCGCCTGATCAGTACGGCGGCGCAACGTCCTGCGTCGGTGCGACGGATCACCGCGCCGGTCGGAAACATCGCGGAGTGGGACAGTCAGTGTTTCGGTGTGCCCCGGCCGACGTTCCTGACCGGTTGGCTGGCGCACCCGGACCATGTCGCGCTGGCATATGTGCGCGACACTCTGCAGGGTTACGCGGTGATGCGGCCGTGCCAGACGGGCTACCGGATCGGACCCCTGTTCGCCCACGACGTGCCAGCCGCCCAGGCGCTGCTGACCGGCCTGTTCGCGCACGTCCCGCCGGGCACCGAGCTCTTCCTCGACGTCCCCGACAGCAACGCCGCGGCGATGCGCTGGGCGCAGAGTCTCGGCGGCACTGAGGTGTTCACGTGCGCCCGGATGTATGCCGGGACACCGCCCCGCACTGACTGGTCGCGGGTGTTCGGGGTGACGACACTCGAACTTGGGTGAGGTGGGTCACCTCTGCGGCGTGAGGCGAGTCACGCTTGATCCACATGTGAGACGGGCATGACAGGGGTGTCAGAGATTCCCCCCTCAGGAGTTGAAACCCCGTCATGCGTTACAGAACCCCGCTTGCCCTTGCCCTGGCCGCCCCCGTGCTGTTGACGGGCTTCGCCGCCGCTCCGGCCAGTGCGCTCGTCCCCTCCGAGACGACCGCGGCAGCCGCCTCGCCGAAGAAGGCGAAGCCGGCCAAGAAGTCGAAGTCCGCGAAGACGAAGGCCATGGGTTCAGTCGCCATGCGCACCAGGGGCACCACGTACAGCCCGACCCGGGCGGCCGACCGTCTCGAGAATTGGGCGCAGAAGGGCGTCAGCGGGTACCACAACGGCTGCCTACGGCTGGCCGACAACGCATACCAGCCCAAGGGTGGGCGCACGGGTACTGCACTGTCGCAGTGGAAACGGGCCAAGAACCACGGCTACGCCCATCCGGGTGACCGCAAACCACCTGTCGGCGCTCAGATGTTCTGGAGGACCTCCAACCCGGCTGGGCACATCGCCACGTACGTCGGCAACGGCAAGGCCGTGACGAACATGCCCGGCGGCGCTGTGAAGAAGATCGACTGGACCCGGATGAATGGCTGGGGACCCTACCTGGGCTGGGCCGAACCGTACTACGGCTAAGCCACCCATAGAGCTGGCGAAGGGCTCGGTGTTGAGGGGCACCGGGTCCTTCGCCGTGTCTGCTGCAGTCGTCAGAACCTATTGACGATCAGGTGATTCATTTCACGCTTGGCCGTGCAGTGGTGCGGGCATCACCACTCTGCGGGAGACCGAAACGACTACAGGAGTTGATCACCGTGAAGCGCAGCACCGTATCGCTGATCGCGGGTGCAGTCGCCGTGCCCTTGATGGCCACGAGTGTCGCTGCCGTGACCCCCGATGAACCCGTTCTGCCGCTGACGGCCCCCTCGGCCGCCGCAGCCACCGCCGCCCCCCGATTGCAGGTGGCCGGTGACACCGACTTCGCGTCTGCTGCGCAGTGGGCCAAGCAGGACCGCGTCCGGGCCGCCGAACGAGCGGCCAGAGCCAACGGCATCCGGACCTTCGGCACCACCTACACGTCCAAGGAGGCCGCGGCCCGACTGGTGTCGTGGGCCCGTTCCGGCGTCGGCGGCTATTCCAACCAGTGCCTGCGCCTGGCCGACGATGCATTCGGTGCGACGGGCGCCCGTACGTCCACGGCCCTGGCCCAGTGGAGTCGCGCGCAGGGCGCCGGTGTGGCTCACCCCGGCAGCAAGGACATCCCCGTCGGAGCTCAGATGTTCTGGCGGACCTCGCACCCGGCCGGCCACATCGCCGTGTACATCGGTGACGGCAAGGTCGTGACCAACGTGCCGGGCGGCGCCGTGGAGATCATGGACTGGCACGAGATCAACGAGTGGGGTCCCTACCTCGGCTGGGCAAACGCCTATTACGGCTGATCCACGGCATGCTTAGCGTGTGAGGGGTGCTCTGCGCGGATGGCTGCCCGGCCTGAACGGCCAGTTGCACCCGCTCGCGCGGCACAACCTGATCGCTGGCTTGACGGTCACCGCCTACTTGGTGCCGCAGGTCATGGCGTACGCCATCATCGCCGGCCTCTCGCCGGTGCAGGGCCTGTGGGCGGCACTGATCAGCTTGCCGCTGTACGCCCTGCTGGGCACCTCCCGGTGGCTCAGTTTCGGCCCCGAATCCAGCGTCGCGGTGTTGGCCGCGGCCGTGATTGCCCCGGTAGTGGCCACGGGCCGGGCGGACGCGGCGAACATCGCAGCTGCCCTGGCGGTGGCGGTCGGCATCGTCGGCTTGGTGGCGGCCACGCTGCGATTGTCCTTCGTCGCCGACCTGCTCTCCAAGCCCATCCTGGTTGGCTACATGGCTGGCATCGCGGTGCTCATGATCAACAGTCAATTGGATAAGGCCCTCGGTGCGTCGCCGGCCGAGTCGGACACTGTTTTCGAGCACCTCTGGGTGCTCACTCAGGCATCCATCCAGTGGTCCGCCCTGCTCGTGACGTCTCTGGTGCTGCTCACCATGGCCCTGCTGAGCCGCACTCGGGTCAAAGCCTTCGCCCCGCTGCTGGCACTGGTTGTCGGGGTCGGCGCCGCCTGGCTGCTGTCCCAGCGGGGACATCCGGTGCGACTGCTCGGGGATGTGCCCGCCGGTCTGCCGATGCCGGCCCTGCCGCTGGTCCCGGCGGACATCTGGGGGTCGCTGTTCATCGCGGCGTTCGGGGTGCTGCTCGTCGCCTACGCCGACTCCACTCTGACGGGTCGGGCGTTCCGGCAGGTGGACGAACCGGCCCTCATCCCGCAGACCGAACTTCGCGCGCTGTCAATGGTGAATGTCGCCGCGGGCCTCTTCCGGGGGATGCCGGTGTCGACCAGCGGGTCGCGATCGGCTGTTGCCAGGGCGAGCGGGGCGACCGATCAGGGTTACTCCATCGCTGCCTGCGGATTCCTGGCCATCGTGCTGCTCGTGGCGGGGCCACTGCTGGAGGTGGTGCCACAGGCCGCTCTCGGTGCACTGGTGATCTATGCGGCGCTGATGTTGATCGATGTCGACGACTTCCGCCGGCTGTGGTCGTTCCGGCGTTCGGAGTTCTGGCTGGCGATCATCACCACGGCAGGTGTGCTGGTGGTCGGGGTCCTCTATGGCGTGTTGGTGGCGGTCGGCCTGTCGGTGCTGCTGCTCCTGTGGGAGGTCGCTCGTCCACATTCCGCGGTACTGGGTTTCGTGCCGGATCTGGCCGGCATGCACGACGTGGCGGACTTTCCCGACGCGCGAGAGGAACCGGGCCTGCTGATCTTCCGCTACGACTCCCCGCTGTTCTTCGCCAACGCCGAGAACTTCCTGGCAAACGCCCGGATCATGATCGGCCAGCGTGACGACGTGCAATGGTTCGCGTTGCAGTGTGAGGCCATCATCGAGATCGACAGCACCGGAGTGGATGCCCTGCTGACGCTGGCCGACGAACTGGAGCGCGAGGAGATCGTGTTCGCGCTGGTGCGGGCCAAGATGGATCTGCAGGGCCTCCTTGCCCGCACACCTGTGCTGGACCGGATCGGCGGGCATGTGTACCCGACGCTGCCAACGCTGGTGCAGGCGTACCGAGCGCGCTGAGGTCCCGGTGGTGCCTGGCTGGTCATTGTGGTCGGCGGGTGAGGGTGTAGCTGCCGTCGGGGTTGATCACGAGTTCGAGTCGGTTGTGGTGGCATCTGCAGACGAGGCCGTAGTTGTCGGGAACTCTCTGCGGACAGGAGCGTTGGGGACGTTCGAGTGCTGCGCTCATTGGCTCTGCACGGGAGACGGGTGGCTTCTTGGCCCGTCGTCGACCACATCTGGTTGGCTCGCAACCAGATGTGGACAGTCACGCCGCAATCCCTGTCCGAAATGTCCTGTCCACGGCGCGTCACCGGTTGGGAACGATCTTGCGCGGCGGTTTCTCAACCAGATGTGGAGAGTCGAGATCGGTGACGCCAGCTCGTTCCCGTCGGCGGGGCATTTGGCCGCCTACGCCGGTCACCCGCCGCTCCGGGTCCACGATCGAAGGCGAGCATCCCGCCCGCGGCGGGCAGCAAACGGTGGAAGAACGCGCTCTTCTTATCCGCGTTCGCCGCGCTGCACGACCCCGGAATCCCGGGCCTACTACGACCGCACATGATCGAGTGGACGCTACTGTGCCGCAAGCGGGAGGCGCACCGTGAATTCTGCTCCGGTCACGGTGACCGACCCGCCGTGCGCCGCCACCAGGGCCGCCACGATGCTCAGCCCAAGCCCGGTCCCGCCGCTGGCCCGGGACCGGTCGCCGGCGCTGCGGTAGAACCGGTCGAACACCCGCTCGGCGTCCTGGGCCGGCACTCCGGGACCCTGGTCACGAACCACGATCACGGCATCTCCGCCCTGGGTGCCGACCGTGACGGTGACGGTCCCTTGGCCGTGCTGCAGCCCATTGCCGATGAGGTTGTCGACGACCTGGCGCAGCCGCCCGGCATCGCCGAGCACCATTGGCGCTTCGCTGTCGGCGGCAACGTCCAACACCACCGGTCGGTCCGGGAACCCGCGCACCGCCTCCGAGCACACACCCAGTAGGTCCACGCAGCGCGTGTCCAGAGGGCGTTCGGCGTCCAGACGGGCCAGCAGCAGCAGTTCGTCCACGAGCAGCCCCATCCGTTGCGACTGGCTCTCGATGTCCCCGAAGGCCTGCGGCACTGCCTCCGCCGGGACGGCGCCCTGCCGGTACAACTCCGCCGTGCCGCGTACGCCGGTCAGCGGGGTACGCAACTCATGGCTGGCGTCGGCAATGAACTGCCGCATACGGACCTCCGAGGCCCGGGCCTGCTCAAGGGCCTGTTCGCGCTGGTCGAAGGAGAGCTGCAGCCGGTCCAGCATCGCGTTGAGTGCCAGGCCGACATCGCCGGCCTCCGTGCCCGCCGCGGGCTGGGGTACCCGCTGGGTGAGGTCCCCGCCGCTGATCGCCAGAGCCGTGTCCTCCACAGCTTGCAACGGCCGCAGTGAGCGCCGCACAACCACCGTGCTCAGGGCGGCCACCACGGCCAGCACGAGGACCCCCACGCCGAGTTCCAGCCACACGAGTTGCCGCACGGTGGCGTCAACAGCGGCCAAGGACTGGGCGATCATCACCGTGCCGGTGGGGGTGGGCCGAGCCACCACCCGCCAGCCGTCGGCAGTGAACGGCTGACTGTTGGTGGCGATCACCGCCGCGCGGGTCATCACCGGCAACTCCGGGGCGCTACGGCCCGCCGGCAGGTTGCTGAGCTGATCGACGACCGTCCCAGTGTTGTCGGCCACTTGGATGAACAGGTCGCTGGACAGCGGGGACTGTCCGCTGGGCTGCGGTGGCGGGGGGCTGGGGGAATTCGCGGGCGAACGTAGCAGCGCCATGTCCACCTGATTCACCAGGTAACTACGCATCGCGGTGGCGGCCAGCACCCCGGCCACGAGGAGCGCAAAGGCCACCAGGGCAGCGGTCAGGATGGGCAGTAGCCGGCGCAGCGCCATCAGAGCGGTTCCTTCAGGACGTAACCCACTCCGCGGACCGTATGCAGTAGACGCGGTTGCGTGGCGTCGACCTTGCGGCGCAGGTAGGACATGTAGGACTCCACGATGGCGGCCTCACCGCCAAAGCTGTAGTTCCAGACCCGGTCGAGGATGGTGGTCTTGCTCAAGACGATGTTCGGGTTCTCCATGAACAGTCGCAGGAGGTTGAATTCGGTGGGGGTGAGGTCGATGAGTTGACCGGCCCGGTGCACCTCATGGCGGTCCGGGTCGAGGGCGATGTCCGCCACCCGCAGGATGTGGTCGGCCGGCGCGCTGACATGGCCGGTGCGGCGCAGGAGCGCCCGGATGCGGGCCAGCACCTCGTCGAGGCTGAAGGGTTTGGTCACGTAGTCGTCGGCGCCGGAGTTCAGGCCGGTCACCTTGTCCTGCGTCGCGTCCCGGGCGGTGAGGAACAGCACTGGGGCGCTCTGGCCCTCGGCACGCAGCCGGGTGACGACCTCGAAGCCGTCATAGCCGGGCATCATGACGTCCAGGATCAGCACATCGGGACTGGTGGACCGGGCCAGGCTCAGCGCCTCCCGGCCGTCGCTGGCGGCAGTCACCTCGAAACCGGCATGCCGGAGGCTGGCGCAGAGCAGATCGAGAATCGTTGGTTCATCGTCTGCGACGAGCAACCTGGCCTCCGGCATACCGTCCATCATGCCGACAGGTCGTACAGCGTCACACCGTCGAGCGTGGTGGATTCGAAGTTCTCCTGAACCCACGTGCTGATCTGCGAGCTGTCAGCCCCACCGGGACCGCCCATGCCAGCGCCACTGACGATGAAGTAGTGAATCCTGCCCTCGGCCACGTAACGCTGGAACTGCTCCAGCGTCGGCGACGGATCGCTGCTGTTGAACCCGCCGATGGCCATGACGGGATACCCGGTGGCCAGTTGGTAACCGGCGGCGGTCTGGCTGCCGATCCCCGCGGCGATCCAGGTGTAGTCCGCGGCGTCCTGGCTCAGCACGCTGACGAGCTCACTGCCCACCTCGGGGCTGTTCAGCAAGCCGCCGGGACCGCCCGCCTGACCGGCGGGACCACGCGTCCCGCCCCCAGGGCCGGTGCTGGCGCCCAGGCTGGGACCGGCACTGGGCAGCGATCCACTGGTGACGCGCGAGGCCGTCTCGAGGCTGAAGGACAGCGGTCCGAGCAGGCTGACTGCGACGAGAGCACCCACCAGGGTCTTGCGGACCGTCATCGGAGTCAGGTCGCCCAGGCCTAGCGCCACGGCACTCACGACCCCAACGCCGCCGACGATCCAGCCCAGCCAGTCGTAGTTGGCGGTCATCAGCAACAGCGCCGCGTACACCGCGGAGCCGCCCAGCAACACCCCCACGCCGACGAACCCGCCACGGCGGTACAGCACGACCGTGGCCATGGCCACGAGCGCCCCGATGGCCGGGGCCAGCGCCACGGAGTAGTACTCGTGGATGATGCCCTGGCTGAACGAGAACGTCGCCCAGGTGACCACGAGCCAGCCGCCCCACAAGAGCGCGGCTACGCGGTGCATGCGCTCGCGGCTCAGGAACCACACGACGAGGATCGAGGCGAAGGCGGCCGGCAACAGCCAGGCGATCTGGCCCGCCCAGCCCGCATCGAACATGCGGTGCCAGCTCGGTGTCCCCCAGCCCATGCCGCCGCCGACGCTGCCCGTCTCGTCGCCGGTGATTCTGCCCAGGCCGTTGTAGCCCAGGATCAGCTCCAGCGCCGAGTTGGTCTGCGAGCCGCCGATGTAGGGACGGGAGGAGGCCGGCCACCGCTCGACGATCAGCAGCCACCAGCCGCCGGAGACGAGCAGGGCGACCGCTGCGGTGAAGAGCATCGAGATCCGCCGCCGGGAGTAGATGAGCACAGCGAGGATGAAGCCGGGCAGGACCAGGAAGGCCTGCAGGCTCTTGGTGAGGAATGCGAGACCCACGGCGACGGCTGCGATCAGGATCCACCGCAGCTTCTCATGCTCCAGCGCGCGGGCCACGGCGTACGTACCTGCCACCAGCAGCAGGACGAGCAGGGCATCGGGGTTGTTGAACCGGAACATCAGCGTGGCTGCCGGTGTGGTGGCCAGGATCGCGCCGGCGAACAGGCCGGCCGGTCTGCCGAAGTAGCGGCCCACGAAGGCGTAGAGCAAGTACACCGAAGCCACACCCATCAGGGCCTGCGGCACCAGAATGCTCCAGGAGTTCAGCCCGAACATCCGTACCGACATTGCCATCACCCAGATCGCCGCCGGTGGCTTGTCCACGGTGATGGAGTTGGCCGCGTCGGAGGAGCCGAAGAAGAACGCCTCCCAGTTCTGGGAGCCGGCCTGGGCCGCTGCGGAGTAGAACGAGTTGGCCCATCCGGACAGTCCCCAGAGGTACAGGGCGGCCGTACCGAGTAGGAGCACTGCGAGAGCCGGCCGGGTCCAGTCGCGGGCCGGGGGCGCCGGTGGGGTGGGAGCCTGCACGGGTCGTTCGAGTACTGCGGTCATTGCGAACCTCCGAAGATCCAGGTGCGGAACAGGACGAACCGCACGAGTGTGGCGAACAGGTTGGCCGTCGTCAGAGCCATCAGCTCGGCGGTGTGGCCGGTGCTGGCTGGCAGCAGCGCGGCCACAGCGGTCGTGGTGATCAAGGCGATGCCCAGGACCGCGTAGCCCTTCGCCTGGTGGGTGAGCCAACTGCCCCCACCGGTGACTCCGAAGGTGAACCGGCGGTTGACGGCCGTGTTGGCCGCGGTCGCCAGGAGCAGTGCGAGGACGTTCGCCGCGATCGGGTCGAGCGCCATCCGCGCCAGCAGGTACAGCACTGCGTACAGAGTGGTGGACACGATCCCCACGGCGATGAACCGCAGAACCTGCCCGGAACCGGTCTGAGCGACGTCGCTGAAGCGAATCGCCCCGTTGGCGATGTCGCGGCCCAGCCGGGTGATCCCGCGGATGTCGGCCATTGCCGTGGTCATGATGTCCACGCTTGAGTCAGGATCGTCCACCCAGTCGACGGGCACCTCGTGAATCCGCAGGCCGTTGCGTTCGGCCACGACCAGCAGTTCGGTGTCGAAGAACCACTCCTGGTCTTGGACATGCTCGAGCAGGACCGGGATGCGGTCGGCGCGCACTGCTTTGAAGCCGCACTGCGCATCGCTGAACCGCGACCGCAGCGTCCATCGCAGCAGCCGGTTGTAGCTGCGCGAGATGAACTCGCGCTTGTGGGCGCGGGTGACCCGCGAGGACGTGCTCAGGCGGGTGCCGATCGCGACGTCCGAATGGCCGGACAGCAGGGGCGCGACCAGCACGGGCAGGGCAGCCAAGTCGGTGGACAGATCGACGTCCATGTAGGCCACCACGCGGGCGTTGGCCAATGACCAGGCCAACCGCAGTGCCCGGCCGCGGCCCTTCTGGTCCAGGCGCAGGTACGTCACGTCGGGCAGTTCGTGGGCGAGCTGCACCGCCACAACGGGAGTCGAGTCCACGCTGGCGTTGTCAGCGATCACGATGCGGGACCGCCACGGCATGGTTCGGCAGTAAGCGTGCAGAGCCAGGATGCTGGCTCGTAGCGCCCGCTCCTCGTTGTACACCGGGACGACGATCTCCACATCCACGAGGCCGGTGCCAGCCGCCGGGCCGGGCTGGTCGCGCAGTTCTACGGTGCTCATCACGTGTCCTGCGCTGATGTGCTGTCGCTGGTGGCGGTGCCGGCTGCGGCATCCGTGATCTGCTTGGCTTGGTCCGCTGTGATCTCACCATTGCTGACAGCCATGGCCAGGATCTGGTCCAGGGCGCCGGTGGGCATCGACGCCAGGAATGCCGCCAGCGCGTCGGCGTTCACGCTGCCGTCGCTGGTGAACAGCATGGCCGCCAAGTCCTGGCCCAGCGGAGCACCCGCGCCGGGCCTGGTTGCCGTGGATCCGGGAGGACCGAACTGACTCGTGCCTGGCCCGCCCGGCTGGCCGGGCACGTTCGCTGCGGTGTCGCCCTGCCCATTCAAGCCCCAGGCTGCAAGTCCGATTGCCACCAGGGAGGCGGCGACGGTGCTGGCCCCGAGAATCCGGGACTTCTTGCGCTCGGCCCGGTACATCGACTCCCAGGGTTTGCCGGGATCGGGGGTGGACAGGGGGTACTCGGGTTGGGCGAGGTGCTCATGCGTGGTCATGTCAACACAGTCGTCGCGCAACCTGGGACCACCATGGGACGTACCTGGGAATTCGGTGAGAAGTCGCCGCAGCGGTCACCCAGGCATGAGTGTCAGCGCACGTGGCACAGTCTGCCCATGGACACCACGTGCGACGTCGTCGTCATCGGATTGGGCCCGGGTGGGGAGTACCTCGCCGGCCAACTCGCGCAGGCCGGCCTGGAGGTGGTCGGGATCGAGGCGAATCTCGTCGGAGGTGAGTGCCCCTACTGGGGTTGTGTCCCCACCAAGATGATGATCCGGGCGGGCAAGGTGCTGGCCGAGGGCCGACGAATCCCCGAATTGGCCGGCAGCAGTGAGGTCCACGCCGACTGGGCTCCGGTGGCCCGCCGTATCCGCGACGAGGCCACGGACAACTGGAACGACCAGGTGGCCGTGGACCGCTTCGTCGACCAGGGCGGGCGGTTCGTGCGGGGCCACGCCACGCTGCGCGACGCCTCGACCGTAGTCGTCGGTGACGACACCTATGCGGCCCGACGGGCCATCGTGGTGGCCGCGGGGGAGCGGGCGGCCATCCCGCCGATCG
>Ga0116175_1001652_pt1 | contig 14197 bp, 13 predicted proteins | sample AD_UKC125_MetaG_FD_89802 | JGI IMG/M metagenome (GOLD analysis project Ga0116175, IMG submission 89802) | Active sludge microbial communities of municipal wastewater-treating anaerobic digesters from USA - AD_UKC125_MetaG | ecosystem: Engineered > Bioreactor > Anaerobic > Digestate | place: USA... | reverse complement strand
CTGGCGACCCTCGGCAGCGCCAACTTCACCCTCTTCACCCTCGTCGCAGCGTCGGAGTTTCTCCTGCTCGTGCTCGTCGCGCTCTTCGCCGGCGACCCCGTCCCCTCCGAGGCGTCGTGGTCCACGCTGCGCTACCTGCTCGTCGCCCCGGTGCCGCGCGCTCGGTTGCTCACCAGCAAACTCGTCGTCGCCATCGTCACGATCGCGGTGGCCCTGCTCGCCCTGGTCGCCTGGTCGCTGTTTGTCGGCACGGTGATCTACGGCACGGCCCCGTTCACCAACCCCGCCGGCGGCGTGCTGGAGTGGCGCGAGCTACTGCCCCGGGTGGCGACTGCCACGGCATACCTGTTTGTCACCTACCTGCAGGTCGCGGCCTTTGCCTTCTGGATGGGCGTGCGCACCGACGCGCCGCTGGCCGCGGTGGGCGGCGCCGTGCTCGTCACGATCGTCACGTCGATCCTCGCGCAGATCGAACCGCTCGGTGACCTGCGGCACGGGCTGCCGCTCTACTACCAGCGCGCCTTCCTCGATTTGTTCACCCCGGCCGTCGATTGGACCTCGATGCGTCACGGCGCGCTGTGGTCGCTGCTGTATGCCGTGGTGTTCACCGCGCTGTCCTACCGCACCTTCCGGCGCAAGGACGTGCTGAGCTGAGCCGCCTGAGCGTGGGCGGTCGTGGACGGGTGAGCTGCCGCGGGGAGGCCCGGTCCGGTCGGGACGGTCGGGCGGGTGCCGGCCAGGGCGAGGGTGAGCCGCAGTACTTCCTCGGGGTCATCGAGTCGGTCGCCGAAGAGCTCGCGCAGCTGAGCCATCCGGTAGCGCACCGTCTGCGGGTGGACGAAGAGGGCGCCCGCGACGAGATCTCGGCGCCCGTGCAGCAGCAGCCAGGCCCGCAGCGTCTCCTCCAATCGGGCGCGGGTGGCCGGGCGTTGCCCCGCCAATGGCGCGAGGGCATGGTCGGCGAGGTCGGCCAACGCCTCGGGGTCGGCATTGAGCAGCAGGGTGACCAGCTGGGTGTCGGTGTCGAGGGTGGCCCGCCCCGGTGGTCGCGGAAGGGACTGCCCGCGCACCACCCGGGTGAACGAGGAGCGGGCCTGCAGCCACGGGCGCTCCGGCCCCACGATCGCGCCGCGCCCGTCGAGTTGGCGCAGCAGGCGTTCCCGGTCCCGGCCGGCCAGGTCGGGCACGAGCAGCACCGACTGGCCCTCGCCCACCCCGGGCAGGTCGGCCGAGGCGATGAGGGTACGGCCATCGAGCGAGCCCACGACCGCCCGGGCCTGGCCCTCCGGCAGGAGCACCGCGGTGAGCGTGCGCGGGGGAGTCCACTCGGCGCGCACGGCGACCTCGGCCAGCGCCGTCTCCGGCGCCCCACGCACGAGCATGACGGCCAGCCGCTCGCGCTCGCGCTCGCGGGCCCGGCCCAGCAGCCGCAACTCGTCGGCATGCCCGGCCAGGCTCGCGGCCGACAGCGCATCGATATAGGCGAAGACCAACTCGGCGAACGAGCCCAGCGTCTGCGCCGACACCCCGGCCGCCACGGCCTCCTGCGACAGGCCGCGCCAGGAGACTCGCGCGCCGACCCGGTAGGCCGCCAGCAGGGCATCCATGGACCGGCCACTGCGCGCCTCACCCCGGCCCAACTCGTAGGCACCGGCAGTGCTCGGCGCGATCGGTTCGGCGGCCGAGCCGGCGTTTCCGGAGCGGGCCAGGTCGAGGAAGTTGACCAGCGCCAGCTGCACCGCCGACCGAATCGCCGCTCCCATGGCCCCGGTGAACGCTCGCGAATAGCTCGGCACCTCGCGCACGATGGTCCCCACTGCCTCGTCGGCGACGGACGGCACCGAATCGCGCAGCCGGACGAAAGCCGCTTCGTCGAGCCATCGATGGTGACTGAGCTCGGTCATCTCGGCATTTTGTCATCTCAGAACAAAAAGTCGAGTGAAGTTCACGTGGAGTCGTCAGGGTTCTCACCCTCAAACACGGGAGAATCGATGACATGTCCGTAACGGTCGCCCCTGCCCGACGCCTGCAATCCTTGCGAAACCGAGCCTGGCGGGTCGCCGAAGCCGTCGCGAAGCCCCTCTTGCCGCCCGACACTTTCGATGTGTTCGCACCGCTACGGCCCACGGCCACGGTGCTGGCCGGACGGGTCGAGCGGGTGCACCTCGAAACCGCCGACGCGGCGACGATCGTCATCCACCCCGGCGCCGGCTGGCAGGGCCACGTGCCCGGCCAATACGTCCGGCTCGGTGTCGACATCAACGGCGTCCGGCACTGGCGGACCTACTCGTTGACCTCGCTCGTCGCCAGCCCCGACGGACGCATCTCCATCACCGTCAAGGCGATCCCCGGTGGCCTGGTCAGCCACTACCTCGTCCACGAGATCGCCGTCGGTGAGCTGGTCCACCTCGACCAGGCCCAGGGCGAGTTCGTGCTGCCGGCCTCTCGTCCGCGCAAGGTCCTCTTCGTCACCGGCGGCAGCGGCGTCACCCCGGTCATGGGCATGCTGCGCAACCACCTCGACGAGCTCGGCGATGTCGTCCTGCTGCATTCGGCGCCGACCGAGCACGACGTGATCTTCGCCGGCGAGCTGCGCGATCTCGCGGCGACCGGACGGCTGCGTTACGTCGAACGGCATACCGATGCCGAAGGCATGTTCGCCTTCGTCGACCTGCCCGCGGTCGTGCCCGACTGGCTCGACCGCGAGGTGTGGGTGTGCGGCCCCGGCGGCATGCTCGACGCGGCCCAGACCTGGTATGCCGCCGCCGGACTCGAGCACGCCCTGCACCTGGAGCGGTTCCGGCCGCATGTCATCGAACACCGCGGCGGCGAGGGGGGCATGCTCACCTTCGCCAGCAGCCAACTCAGTGTCGCGGGCGACGGAGACACCCCGATCCTCGAGACCGCGGAGGCGGCCGGCGTGCTCATGCCCTCCGGTTGCCGGATGGGCATCTGCTTCAAGTGCGTGCTGCCGCTCACCGAAGGCGCGGTCCGCGACCTGCGCACCGGCGAGATCACGTATGCCGCCCCGGGCGACGGCGTCGTGGTCCAGACCTGCATCTCGGCCCCGGCCGGCAACTGCGAGATCGCGCACTGATGCACCGCTGCTCCTGCGCCGCGCCCCTCGGCCCGGCCCCCTCGACCCGCCCCGCCACCTGTTCCACCCGTCTCGCCGACCGTCCGGCCGGCACCGAAGGAGCCCACCGATGACTCTCGTCGCCGAGCCCACCCTGGACATCGACGCGCACGACCACTCGGTGCACCCGCACGACAAGCAGGTCGCGGCGTTGTCCCGCAGCTCCCGGTTGTCCGTCGTGGGCAGCCCGACCCGGGTGCTGCACCCCAAGCCCTCCGGCCGGCCCGACCCGACGGCGCACCTGTCCGCCGCGGACCTCGAGGCTCTGGGCCGCGAGCTCGACGCGCTGCGCCAGGAAGTCCTCGATTCCCGCGGAGCCAAGGACGCGGCATACATCCGACGCACCATCGCCGCCCAGCGCTACCTCGAGCTCGGCAGCCGCGCGGTGCTGCTCTTCTCGCTCTTCCCGCCGGCCTGGGTGCTCGGCACCGCGGGGCTGACCCTGTCGAAGATCCTCGACAACATGGAGATCGGCCATAACGTCCTGCACGGCCAGTGGGACTGGATGCGTGACCCCACGATCCACTCGACGACTTGGGAGTGGGACTTCGTCTCCCCGGCGGCGCAGTGGAAGGAGACGCACAACGTCACCCACCACACCTACACCAACGTGCTCGGCAAGGACTCCGACCTCGGCTATGGCCTCTTCCGGGTCGACCCGGACCAGGAGTGGACTCTCAAGTCGCTGGCGCAGCCGTTCTGGAGCCTGCTCAACGCGGTCTTCTTCGAGTGGGGCATCGCGTCTTACGACCTGCAACTGCACAGCATCCTCAAGGGCGAGCTGCCCAAGGAGGAGGCCGATGCGCGCTGGCACGCGCTGCGCACCAAGATCATCAAGAAGCTCGGCAAGGAATACGTCCTCTGGCCGTTGCTGTCCGGCCCGTCGGCGTTCACGACGATGGCCGCCAACGCCACCTCGAGCATCCTGCGCAACCTCTGGGCCAACGGCGTCATCCTCTGCGGGCACTTCCCCTACGGCGTCGACACCTTCGCCACCGACTCGATCGAGGGCGAGACCCGCGGGCAGTGGTACGTCCGGCAGATGCTCGGCTCGGGCAACATCTCTGGCCCGTGGATTGTCCACTTCCTCTCCGGCAACCTGTCGCACCAGATCGAGCACCACCTCTTCCCCGACCTGCCGAGCAACCGCTACTACGAGATCGCACCCAAGGTTCGCGAGATCTGCCAGCGCTACGGCCTGCACTACGTCACCGGGTCCTACCCCAAGCAGGTCGCCTCGGCGTGGGCCAAGGTCATCGTCTTGGCGCTGCCCAACAAGCAGCCCGACCGATCCCGGCTGTCGATCGTCGCGGAAGCGGCCGGCGACGCCTGGGCGGCGCGCAAGGCCAAGCGCCAGGCTCGCCGCGCCTCGCGCTGACGGGCCCGTCGGCAGTGCCGGTGCGTGACGTGCCGGCATGGACGCAGTGTTTGCGCCGCGGCGGCCCGCCGCGGGATGATTGCTACTCGCGGGTAGACCACAGGACCGATCCGCCCTCACGGAAGGTGCCGTCAATGGCCAAGTACGACCCCAACACCACCACCCTCGGCGAGCTGTTGGCCGACCCCGACGTCGTCGCGATCCTCGAGAAGCACGCGCCGGGCCTCACCAGCAACCCGATGATCGGCATGGCGGCCGCCATGCCCGCAAGCCAGGCGATGGCCATGGCCGGGGGCATGATCGGCTCCGATGTCGTGGCCGCCATCAACGAAGAGGTCAGCGCGCTCTGATCGCCATCCTCGCCAGCCGGGCGAGGGTGATTCCAACCGATCGGCGGGATGACCGATCGGTGGTTCACGGAACAACGACACATCGCCCACTGTCGGTCTGCCGCTGCCCGGCGGCCGTAGGATGGCTGGCGGTAACAACCCGGGAACGGGCCTCCGTACCCCCTGACGGAGGCCCGTTTCACGTATCTGGCTTCCGGTCGGTTCCGGATGTGTGGGGAGCCGCTGGGAGTGGGCGCACGGCATACCGGTGCAGCCGGACGGCATACCGGAGCCGGCTGGCGTAGCGTGCGGGGATGGCGACCCGCTCCAGCACCCCCGCCGTCGAGCTCGACGTCGACGGGCGCACCGTGCGACTGACCAACCCCGATCGGGTCTACTTCCCGGCGCATGGCTGGACCAAACTCGATCTCGCGAAGTACTACCTCGCGGTCGGGCCGGGGATCGTGCGGGCGTTGCGCGACCGGCCGTGCATGTTGCACCGCTTCCCTGACGGCTTGGCCGGACCCAAGGTGCACCAAAAGCGCATCCCGGCTGGGGCGCCGCCGTGGATCGAGACGGTGCGGCTGCATTTCCCGCGGTTCGACCGCTCGGCCGACGAGCTGTGCGTGACCGAACTCGGCGCGGTGCTCTGGGCGGTGCAGATGTCGACCGTCGAGTTCCATCCATGGAACGTCCGGCGCGCCGACGTCGACCGGCCCGACGAGTGGCGCATCGACCTGGACCCCATGCCGGACTGCGATTTCGACCGGGTGCGGCGGGTGGCCGGGGTGGTGCGCGAGGTGCTCGCCGAGCTGGGCATCGCCGGGTTTCCCAAGACGTCCGGCGGCAACGGGCTGCACGTCTATGTCCGGATCGCGCCCGAGTGGGAGTTCGCGGACGTGCGGCGGGCGGCACTCGCCTTCGCCACCGAGGTATGCCGTCGGGTCCCCGACGACGCCACGGTCACCTGGTGGCGCAAGGACCGCGACCCACGGCACGTGTTCATCGACTACAACCAGAACGCCCGCGACCACACCATCGCCGCCGCGTGGTCGGTGCGTGGGGTGCCCGACGGCACGGTGTCGACGCCGATCACCTGGGACGAGGTGGTGTCGGTGCAGCCGCGCGAGTTGACGTTGGCGACGGTGCCGGCCCGGTTCGCCGCGCAGGGTGACCCGCACGCGAGCATCGACGACACGGCATACCGGCTCGACACCCTGCTGGAATGGGCTGACCGTGATGAACGTGGCTGAGATCGGGGGCGGGACTCGGATCGTGGGCCGATCGCCTCGTGCGCTGGGAAAGGCGCGGGTCGCGCGCGCAGTGGCGCTGCTCGGGGCGGCCCTGCTCGTCGGCGGGTGCGCGCCGAAGGGTGGGGGAGATTCGCCGCCGCCGCCACCGCCACCTTCACTGCAGTGGCAGGGCGGGCGACCCGGGCTGAGCTTCGGTGTCACCCAGGCGACCGAGGGCCGGCCCTTCGTCGTGGGCGGAGTCTCGCTGTGCACCGCCGGCCGGCCGCTCACCCTGGGTCCCGATGCGCGGTTCACGGAGGGCGCTCTCACCGTCCCGTTGCGCACCCGACCCGGCGGACCCGAGGGCATCGGCTCCCAACCGGGCACCTTCGCGTCGCTGGGACTGGAGGGCTTGGGGCGGACCGTCACCGCACCCTGCGGCGGGAGCGCTTTCGACGAGCTGCTCATGGAGGCGTCGTGGACCGGACCGGTCCCGGCATACGGGCGCGGCCTGACGCTCAGCTATACCGACGACGCCGGGATCCGGGGCGGACTCGTCATCCCCTTCACCCTCGGCTTGTGCCCGGGGCCGGCGGCAAGCGGCTGCCCATCGCCGCCCGCGTAGCATCGGCCGATGCGCACCTCGCTCAGCATGGCCCAGCGGGCCCTCCTCGAGGGATGGCTACCCGGGTATGCCGTGCTGCGCGACCTCAGCTGGGGGCTGGTCGAGACGACGGTCTGGGAGGTGTCGTGCGCGGGGGAGCGGTTCGTCGCCAAAGCAGGCGGACCGCAGGACCACCATCTGGCGCGCGAACTGCAGGCCCATCGCGAGTGGATCGGGCCGCTGGTCGCCGCGGGCGTCGCGCCCCAGCTCGTGGCCGCGGACGCCGATGCCAAGATCCTCCTTACCCGATATCTCGAGGGCGACCTGGTGTTGGGGAGCGTCGCTGCGCTCGATCCGGAGGTCTATCGGCAGGCCGGCGCGCGGCTCGCCCAGCTCCATGCGGTCGGGCCCGCCGTCGTCGATGAGCACTGCGAGCGGTTGGCCAATGAGCACACCCTGGCCTGGCTGGCCAGGCCGCACCGCATCCGGTCGGGCTTGGCCGACGCTCTGGATCGGGCGATCCGGGGCTGGCCCACTCCGCCGGTGGCGATCGTCCCCACCCATGGCGACTACCAACCCCGCAACTGGCTCGTCCACGACGGACAGGTGCGCGTCATCGATTTCGGCCGTGCGGCGTTGCGACCCGCGATGACCGACTTTGTCCGGATGGCGGGCCGGGAGTTTCGCGGACGTCCCGAGGTGGAGGCGGCTTTCCTGGACGGTTACGGCACGGATCCGCGCGAACCCGCGGCGTGGTGTCGATGGCGGGTCCGCGAAGCGGTCGGCACTGCCGTGTGGGCCTACCAGGTGGGCGACGAGGAGTTCGAGGCGCACGGCCATCGGTTGCTCGCCGACCTCGAGCCCCAGCTGACCGGCTGTTGACGCGGCGTCCCTTCCGAGTCGGAAGGTTTGACGGCATACGTGGGCTGGCAGAGCCGGGTTTGTCGGCGGGTCGGAAGGTTTGACGGCATACGTGGGCTGGCGGGGCCGGGTTACTCGGCGGGTCGGAAGGTTTCCCGGCAGCAGGTGCCGAGCCCGCCTTCCCCTCGCCCGGAAAGATCGCGATCGGTGCACTTGGGTGGCGTCGCAACCCGACCCAGGTGCACGGATCGCGATCTTTCGCCGGGTGAGCCTGGGATCTGGACGGCGACCCGGGCTCCGAGGAGCCGGGGCGCCGCCGCGAAGTCACGGTTCCGCTCTCACCTGTCGTGGTCACGCTCTGCGGGATCTGCGCACGCGGCGCCTGTGCACGCCGGCCTGTGCATGCGGCATCTGTGCTGACCTGTCGTGGTCAGACACCGCCGACGACCGCATTGATGGCGTCGACGAGTGCGCGAGGCTCGTCGACGCTGAGGTAGAGCCGGGCGAACTCCTCGTCAGCCAATTCGATGACCACCGTCGGGCCATGTCCGGTGACGTTCCAGAATGACCGCTCGCCCTCGCGGATGAAGGTGCCCGACCACTTGTAGCCCGGGACCGCCAGCCCAGGGTTGCGCACACCCTTGAACTCCCGGCTCGCACCTGGGTCGTAGGTTGCCCCGCGCACGTGGCTGAGCGGGAACTCCATGGCGCTCGTCAACGACCAGAATCTGTCGAGGCAGCGCGGCTCGATCCGCAGCGTGCTGTCGGTGATCGTCACGGACGTGCTCATCGCGCGGCCTCCTCGGTCGTGGTCTCGGGCGTGGTCGAGGTCGTGGGCTCGGCCAGGTGGGGCAGATGTGCTCGGGTGAGCAGGCGCGCACCGAGCAACTGGGCTGCGGTGCGTGATGGGGAGGTGTCCGTCCCTCCGGATGCGCCTTTGCCTGCCGCGGTGCCTGCCGCGGTGCCCGCTGCCGGGCCTGCGGCGGTGCCTCCTGCACTACCGCCGGAATCGCCCTGGTGATCGGCGGTGGTGAGAGGAGCGAGGCATCCGGCGACGAGCGATCGCACCTCGGCGTCGCGAGGGGCGAGTTCGAGGAGCGCGACAAGGACGAGGTCGAGGCTTTCGTCATCGAGCGCGCAGCCGCCCGCAGCCGGCCCCGGGCGCTGCAGACTCGCATCGCCCAACGCCTGGCGCAGAGCCGCGACGAAGAGCCCACGCTTGCTCCCGAACGCGCCATAGAGGCTCCCGCGGTGCAGCCCCGTCGCCGTCACGAGGTCGTCGACCGATGTCCCCTCGTAGCCGGTCGCGAGGAATGCCCGCCGCGCGGCTGCGACGACCTCGCTTTCGACGAAGCTCCGAGTGCGTCCCACACTTCAAGGATGAGGCAACAAGAACGATCAGTCAAGAACGATCAGTCAAAAACGATCGCGGGCGCCACGTTGAGCCCAGTCACGCGTCAGTTGGGCCGCGGGAACTACTCGACGACACCACGTGGAGCGAAGGGGCACAATCGCCGGTATGCCGTCGGCCCGCACCTTCGCATTCCACGCTCCCTTGTGGCGCCACGACGGCGGTGGTGGGGCGTGGTGGTTCGTCACGGTGCCGTTCGACGTGTGCGACGACATCGAGGAGGCCACCTCGGTGCGCGGCGGCTTCGGGTCGATCCGCGTCGAGGCGATGGTCGGCGCATCGGTGTGGCGGACGTCGCTGTTCCCGAGCACGCGGGCGCGCTCGCTCATCCTGCCGGTCAAGAAGTCCGTCCGCGCCGCCGAAGGTCTCGCCGAGGGCGGGGCCGTCGAGGTGTCAGTGACCGTGATCTGACGGGTGATCAGGCTCGGTCGCGGGCACGGCGTGCTCCACCTCGGCCAGCCACACCCGCGCGGAGGCGTCGGACGGCATACGCCAATCACCTCGCGGCGACAGGGAGCCGCCCCGCACGACCTTCGGCCCGTTGGGCAGCGCCGAGCGCTTGAACTGGTTGGCGAAATACCGCTTCAGGAACACCTGCAACCAGTGCCGGATCTCCGCCAGCGAGTATGCCGGCCGCCCACTCTCCGGGTAACCCGGCGGCCACTGCCCGGCCGCCGCGTCATGCCAGGCGTGCCAGGCGAGGAAGGCGATCTTCGATGGGCGCAGGCCGTGGCGCAGCAGGTAGTAGAGGGTGAAGTCCTGCAGGGCGTAGGGGCCGATCATCGCCTCGGTCGACTGCGGCTCGGTGCCCTCCTGGTGGGGGACGAGTTCGGGGGTGATCGTCGTGTCGAGGATCGACTGCAGGGTGCGCCCGACGGCGTCGGAGAACTGATCCGATGCGATAACCCAGCGGATGAGGTGTTGCATGAGCGTCTTGGGCACCCCGGTGTTGACGCCGTAGTGCGACATCTGGTCGCCGACCCCATAGGTGCACCAGCCGAGGGCGAGCTCGGACAGGTCGCCGGTGCCCAGAACGATCCCGCCGCGCTGGTTGGCGATCCGGAAGAGGTAGTCGGTGCGCAGCCCGGCCTGAACGTTCTCGAAGGTCACGTCATAGACCGGCTCGCCCGACCCGAACGGGTGACCCATGTCGCGCAGCATCTGGGTCGCGGCTGGGCGGATGTCGAGCTCGGCCCAGGTCACCCCGAGCGATTCCATGAGCGCGATGGCGTTGGACTTGGTGTGGTCGCTCGTGGCGAACCCCGGCATGGTGAAGGCCAGCACATCGGTGCGCGGCCGACCGAGCCGATCGAGTGCGCGGCAGGCGACGATGAGGGCGTGGGTCGAGTCGAGGCCACCGGAGACGCCGATGACGATCTTGGGTTGGCCGATCGCGCGCAGCCGCTGCTCCAGCCCCGACACCTGGATCGAATACGCCTCGTAACAGTCCTGCGCCAACCGGTCGGCGTCGTCGGGCACGAACGGGAAACGGTCGACAGCGCGCCGCAGCCCGAGGTCGGCCCGCGGTGGGCCCAGCACAAAACCCACCTCCCGGAACCGACCGGCCCGGTCGCCGAGCGCGCTCCGGTTGTCATCGAAGGTCCCCTGGCGCATCCGCTCCTGGCGCAGCCGTCCGAGGTCGATGTCGGCGACCGATCGCCTCGCCCCGGCGGGGAAGCGCTCGCTCTCGGCGAGCAGGGTGCCGTTCTCCCACACCATGGTCTGCCCGTCCCACGACAGGTCGGTGCTCGACTCGCCTTCTCCTGCAGCCGCATACAGGTATGCCGCGAGGCAGCGACTCGACGCCGACTCGCAGAGCATCGCGCGGTCGCGCGCCTTGGCGACGGTGATCGGGGAGCCGGAGAGGTTGGCCAGGACGGTCGCGCCGGCGAGGGCGGCCTCGGCCGAGGGCGGCACCGGCACCCACATGTCCTCGCAGATCTCGACGTGCAGGGCCAGGTCGGGCAGGTCAGCGGCCCGGAAGATCAGGTCGGCTCCGAACGGCACGTCGGCGCCCAACAGCCGGATCGATCCGGTCGCATCGGCGCCGGCCGCGATCTGGCGCGACTCGTAGAACTCGCGGTAGGTCGGCAGGTAGGACTTCGGCGCGACCCCGAGCACGGTGCCGCGGTGGACGACGACCGCGCAGTTGTAGACCCGGCCGCGGGCCCGCAGTGGCGCCCCGACGACGAGCACCGGCAGCAGTTCCGCACTCGCGGCGACCAGCTCGGCGAGCGCCACCTCGACGGCATCCAGGAGCGGGTCCTGCAGCACAAGGTCCTCGAGCGAGTAGCCGGTCAGCCCCAGCTCGGGGAAGACCGCGATCGCGACCCCCTCGGCATGGCACTCGCGCGCGACGGCGAGGGTCGTGGCGGCGTTGGCTGCCGGGTCGACGAGCGCGAGCGGCACCGTGCACGCCGCCACCCGCGCGAAACCCTGGTCATAGATCGAGAAGAACTCCATGGGGTATGCCGTCCGCGCCTCTCCCGCTTGCCGGTTCGCTGCCCCGAGTCTGACACGGCAGACGACTCGACGTGCTCCACAGCAGGGAGTGTGCTGGCGAGACATCCTTACGCCGAGACATAGGTACGCCGCGCTTGGTCAGTCCGGGGCAGGGACCAAAACCAGTGGACGGGAGGGGGACCGCCACCGATCACCGAAGCGCGGCATACGCGGTAAGTGTCGCTTAGGTACGGTCTGTACACCAGGGCAAAAGGGTCAAGGAATCTTCAAATTTTTCCCGACCGCGCACAGTCGAAGTTAACCGGTGAGGGGGCCAGTCCCACGGTCGGGCGGTTGCCGTCGGTGAGTATTGTCGGCCGCGTGACTGGAGCTGAGGTCAACATGTTCGGACAGGTGGTCGGTGCTCCGGTGCGCTCGTGGTCGGGTGCCCGACGTCCCGAGCCGATCACGCTGCGCGGCACGTCGATCGACCTCGTGCCGCTCACCGATGAGCATGTGGACGGTCTGTATGCCGGGTGCTGCCGCCCCGAGGACGACGCCCGCTGGAGCTATATCCCCAGTGGTCCGTTTCGGTCGGTCGACGGGCTCGCCGCCGACCTTGCAGCCCGTCGGCGAGCCGGTTTCCTGCCGTTCGCGCTGCTGGACCCGGGCACCCAGCAACCGCGCGGGATGGCGAGCCTGCTGCGGATCGAACCGGCGATCGGCACGATCGAGGTGGGCTACATCGTCTACTCGCCCGGCTTGGCCCGCACCCGCGCGGCGACCGAGGCGATGGCCCTGTTGGCCCGGCACGTCTTCGACGACCTCGGCTATCGCCGGTACGAGTGGAAATGCGACTCCCTCAACGACGCCTCGCGCCGGGCCGCCGTCCGGCTCGGCTTCTCGCCCGAGGGGGTCTGGCGCCAGGCATCCATCACCAAGGGCCGCAACCGCGACACTGCCTGGTTCGCCATGACCGACGGCGATTGGCTCAAGCTGCGACCGGCATACGAGCGGTGGCTGGCCGGCAGCACCGAGACGAGGCAGCGCGAGTCGCTCAGCGCTCTCACCGCCGCCGCACTGGCGCCATCGGAGGGCTGACCGGGCGGGTGGGTCGCCTGCCGAGGCTGGCTAGGCTGAGTGGTCGTGGCTACCTTCGCGCCCTTCCGCGCCGTGCGTTTCCGCCGGGACCCCGCAGGCTCCGGCGGCTCTGACCTCGGCGACCTCGTCGCTCCGCCTTACGACGTGCTGTCCGACGCCGACGTCGCGGCGTTGCGGGCCCGCCACGAGCACAACATCGTGCACATCGACGTCCCGGCTCCCAGCGCCACCACGCCGGACCGGTATGCCGTCGCAGCTCACCTGCTCGACGCATGGCTGTGCGAGGGCGTGCTCGTGCGTGATGACAAGCCGTCGTTCACGATCTATCGGATGCAGTTCGTCGACGAGGTGGGTCGGTCCCGTGATCTCGTCGGTGTGCTCGGCGCCTTGGAGGTCGTTGACGCGGGAGCTGGGCGGGTGTTGCCGCACGAGCGCACGACGCCGAAGGCGTCGACCGACCGGCTCGACCTCACCCGCGCGACCCGCGCCAACCTGTCGCCGGTCTGGGGCCTGTCGCTGGCCAGTGGCCTCACTGCCGAGCTCGCCGCACCCGGCGCACCGCTGGGCGAGGTCACCGTCGACGGAGTGCGCCATGTCGTCGAGCGCGTCACCGATCCGGAGCGGATCGCCCGGATCAGCGCGATCATCGCCACTGACGACGTGCTCATCGCCGACGGGCATCACCGCTACGGCATCGCCCGCCGGCTGCGCGACGAGGTGGTGGAGTCATGGGCGGGCATCGGGGCCACCCTCGCGTTCGTCGGCGAGTTAGTTGCCGATCAGCTGTCCATCGACGCGATCCACCGACTGGTCAGCGGCGTCGATCTCGCCGAGCTGCGGTCCCGCCTGGAGCGCGACTTCGTCCTCACTGCCGGCCCGCGACTCACAGCTGAAAACCCAGCGAGCTCAACCGGCGCTGACAATGCCGACAGCGCAGCCAGCGCTGCCGGTGCGGGCGGAGCCGAAGTGCTCGCAACGCTCGTGGACCAGGCCCGCCTGGCGTTGCTCACCCCCGACGGCGAGGTCACCTGGCTGACTGCGCGCGAGGGTGCGTTCGACGGCATACGGGCTCTGGATGGAGCGTGGCTGGAACACACCCTGGGCGGCTCAGCAGCCGTGCTGGACTACCAGCATGGAGTGGCCGAGACTCTCGCGGCACTGCAGGCCGGCCGCGCCACGGCCGCGATCCTCATCCGGCCGACCAGCCTGGCCGAGATCGAGCGCACCGCTCGGGAGGGGCTGCTCATGCCGCCCAAGTCGACCTTCTTCACCCCGAAGCTGCGCACCGGGTTCGTCATCCGCCCACTCGACGGGCAGTGATCCGGCAGGGATCCGGAAGGGCGCGGTCAGGCGGTGACTGGTGCCGCCGCCAGGCCGCCGAGCGCGTCGATCTGGTCGAGTGAGCCAAAGGCGATGAGCACCGACCCGATCGCGAGCACCGTGTCGTCATCCGGGTTGGGCTGGAAGGGCAGCCGCGGGCCGGGGCGATAGGCCAGCAGCCGCGCGCCCGATCGGTGTTCGAGGTCGAGGTCGCCCAAACGCTTGCCGGCCAGCGGTGAGTGCACCGTGACACGCACCTGCTGCACCCGGAAGTCGAGCTCATCGTCGTGCATGACGACGTCGAGGAACTCGGCGACATGCGCTTGCAGCGCGAAGGCCGCGATCCGCCGACCACCGATGAGCTGGGGATTGACCGCTCGGGT
>Ga0116175_1001650_pt1 | contig 14211 bp, 10 predicted proteins | sample AD_UKC125_MetaG_FD_89802 | JGI IMG/M metagenome (GOLD analysis project Ga0116175, IMG submission 89802) | Active sludge microbial communities of municipal wastewater-treating anaerobic digesters from USA - AD_UKC125_MetaG | ecosystem: Engineered > Bioreactor > Anaerobic > Digestate | place: USA... | reverse complement strand
GGAGTAAGGCTGTGTAAAGAATTAATGGGAGTGGAGGGATAAAGATGTGTGCAAAAAGTCCTGACGAACTTGCAAAGGAACGTCTTGCAAGAATAGAAGCTGCTATGAATTTAGAGGAACCTGATAGAGTGCCTTGCTGGGGCGTGGGCGGAGATATAGTTCCGGCTTATGCCGGAATCACACAATATGAGTTTTGTTATGAACCTGAAAAAACTCTAATGGCAATCGAAAAGTTTTTGAGGGATTTTCCCTTTGATACCGGGATGGCCGGGCTCATGGGATTAGACGGCAGGGTATTTAGTGTAGCTTTTTCTGAATTTCCTGACATATCTCCTGGTATTGCCTTCATCACTGGTCCTATACACGATGCGCTCGGCGATAAATATTGCAGATATCCCGGCAGAGAGATTGATGAAAATGCAAGTCCTCAGTTTATCGGCGGAACATTTATGCAGCCGGAAGAATACGACCAGCTGATAGAAGATCCTGTAGGATTTATTGCAGAAACCATACTGCCTAGGGTGTGCACTAATCTGGAGACAAAAAGAAAGGCCATGGCTACATGGGTAAGAGTCGGTATGGAACTTGAGAAAGGCGCTCGTTTAGGCGGTGAAGTCGGCAGAATCTCTGCAGAGTTAGGTTATCCATATATTCCCATGGGCTGGGCATATGCCCCAATGGATATTATCGGAGACTTTTTAAGAGGCATAAGCAATGCCGCTCTTGATGTTAGAAGATACCCGGATAAGATCAAAAAAGCCGTCGATGCTCTTACAGAACCGGTAATCACGTATGCTTTAGACGCATGTAAGCCGATAAATGCAGAAGTGGCTTTCATACCATTGCATTTAAACGAATACTTGTCGCCTAAACTTTATAATGAGTTTTACTGGCCTTCGCTAAAGAAAGTCATTATAAGGCTTTATGAAGAGGGCGTCAAATCAGAGGTATTTTTTGAAGGACATCATGAGCCTCATCTAGAGACCATTTTAGAACTGCCTAGGGGATGGGGAATAGCATATTTCGAAAAAACTGACGTTGTTAAGGCGAAAGAAGTATTAAAGGATCATACATGTGTAATGGGCGGCCTGCCTATAAGTTTATTAGTCAGTGCCACGCCGCAAGAAATCGACGAATATGTTAAGACCTTACTCGAAAAAGTAAAACCAGGCGGAGGATTTATATTGGCTCCGGCTGTCGGAACCGCTCCGGCAATTACGCCACCTGAAAACATACATGCCTTAATTAGCGCAGTAGAAAAATACGGTTAATTTGTGCAAATACTCCAAAAGCTTGTTTAATTGAAGGGGATGAGCCGTTATGGAAAAAAAGCCACTAAGCAAAGCCGTAAAGACATTCTATGGCATCGGAGATTTTGGTTTTGGTTTGATGGCATCAGTTGAACTTTATTTCTTTGTATTTTTCCTGACCAATGTTGCTAAACTTTCATTGCCAACAGTTGCTCTCATCAGTTCGATAACGAGTATCGTAGATGCAGTGTCATCACCTTTTTACGGAGCTATAATCAGCGGCACTAAGCCTTTAAAGTGGGGACGAAATCGTTCTTGGATATTGATAATGCCTCCGCTTGTCGTAATCTTTTATATATTCCAATTTAGCAAGATCGGTCCGGAATCAGTAGCCGCACTGATTATCTGCGCCGGTTTTATTCTAAGCCATATCGCATGGAACCTGCCCTGGGTAGCAAATGTTGCACTTATTCCGGTACTTGCCAGTGACCCTGATGAAGCAGCATTACTGGCATCAAGACGTGCTACTTGGACTGCTCTTTCAGGAATAGTATTCTCTTATACCGGAGCACCCTTGGCAGAGTATTTTGGCAGGGTTACAAACAATGAAGTATTGGGTTACACCATTCTGGCAGGGCTTACAGGTTTGATTATGATGATCTGTTACTGGATCGTTTTTAAGATAACAGAAGGCTATGAGCCTACGGGAACTGCAGCTCAAGACACAACTCAGGCTCAAAAAGTTTCACTAGCTGCTATGGTAAAAAGCCTTGTCCAAAATCCACCCCTTATTGTGCTGTTAATATCAGACTTTTTCAGGAACATGGTCCTCTTTGTTATGACAGCAGCTGCAGCTTATTACTTTACTTATGTAGCACAAAATATGGGACTATTTTCAGCATACTTACTAATAGTATCTATAGCAACTATGATAGGATCATACTTTGCAGGTTCAGTTGCAAAGAAAATGTCATCGCGGAATGCCACCATCTTTGGTCTGTATGCCTTAGGCATATCGCTTATAATATGTAAATTCGTAGCACTAAATGTTACTATGTTTTTCATTGTAATAACTATATCTAGTATATTTACAGGAATTCTAACATCAGTAACCGTAAGCTTATATTCTGATGTATCTATTTATGCTTACTGGAAAACAGGAGAAGACGCATCTCCCTTTGTTATGGGCTTGATGACGGTAGCCTTAAAGCTTGCAGTTATATCCAGAGGAACGGTGATTCCTTTTGTCTTGGCGTCGGTAGGATTTACCCCGGGAATAGATCCTGCCTCAGCTACTGAAGCACTTAAGATAGGCGTAATAAATGCTTTCCTATTTATACCCGGAATCTTTGCATTAATCGGCGCTGTAATACTGCACTTAGGTTATAAGCTGACGCGAGAAAAAGTTATAGAATATCAAAACGAAATAAATAAAAGATTGGCTCAACAAGCTTAAATAACAAAAGCAAAAGAGGTATGCCTTTAATTTAAAGGTATACCCCTTTTTTCGCTTTAGGACTACGCTTGAATTTTTCGTATTTCTTTGTCAATTTTAAGCACAGATGCTTCGATATTTGTTATATAGAATAGCTCAAAATTCGGACTTTCGGGCGAACCATAAATGGCAGCAAGGCTGGGAGCAACAGCAAATGCCTGTTTTTTAGCTTCTATGTTCTCGTCAAACACAGCTCTACCGCTTATGCGAACCCACTCATCTTTAGATATCATTGCGCAAATTTCTACGGCAGGATTCGCCTTAAGCTGCCTATAGACATTTTTGTGATTGCCCGTGCAAAAATACAACTTCCCGTTGTAATTCATGACAAATCCAAACGGGCGAACTTTAGGTTTATCACCGTCAACAGTTGCCACATAAAATACAGAAGCATCTGTCAGCATTTTTAATAATTCTTCCATCTTCCTCACCCCTATTTTTATTTAATTATTACTTATTACTTAATACTATCTTATTATCAAGTTCGCTATTTTCATGATATATCTTAGATAAGTAACTGTTATCTTCACTCATTTCCTTTTTTTGATTTATCATATCAATAAAGGCTTCAAGTCTTGTTCTGACGCCGGCTTTAGCTGAATGTTCATCTAGCACCAGTGTCATTACTGGAATTGAATAATCTTTCGCGACTCGAGGTATTGCGCTTTTTGCAACAATTTCAGGCATGCAGGTAAAAGGCAGAAGATGTATAACACCATCAAAACCATTTTTTGCAAAACTTGCAATTTGAGCTACGGTTTCTTGGCCGTGGCCACCTATAAAGCGCTTAATATAAGGTTCTGCTAACTTTAACATTTCCTTATAATCTTTTGGCTTTAAAAAGGAAGGAAAAAGATTTATTCTGACCCAGTCTGTAAGGTAAACGCTTCGATACACTTCGGCGCCGAGACTGTTCAGCTCAGATTCTATGTCTAAGTTTACAAAGGGCTCCAATACAGTATATATTTCACCTACTATTCCGATTTTGGGGAAGGTTTTATCCTTTATAGTCTCAATGCTGTCAAATGTTTCCAGCATAACTGCTTTATATTCATCTAGCTCTGCTTCTTTCTTTATATCCTTTATTTTATGAATTACTTCTTTGTACTTTTTATCGGTCTGACCTTTTATTTTTTCCTTTGGCCTTATTTGAGACAATTTCATGTCTGCAATATCCAACAGAATGGCCTTTTTCCATGCTATTATAGCTGCCTTTACTATATTTTTTAGCGAATTTTGTTTTCTGTTAGTAAGCACTCTAATATCACTTACTAACTTTAAAAAATTATTTTTTGGAGGTTCTACTATGACCATTTTAAAATCAAAACCTAAATCTTTTAAAATTTCTCGCTCTACTTCACCATAATAGCCAAACCTGCAGGGCCCTATTCCACCGGCCATGACAATGGTATCTGCACCGTTTTCAAGGGCTTCAATAAAATTCCCCACATTTATTTTAAGTGGAAGGCAAGCAAATTCCGGCGAATGCAGGACACCAAGTTCTAAGGTTCTTTTTGTGCAAAAAGGCGGAACAACTACTTCTGTGCCTAGGTTTTCAAATAGAGATTCAAGCACAATGTATAAATTACCCATATGAGGAAAAGTCACTTTCATTGAACCTTCCTCCCTTCTAAAACATCCAAAAAAGCCTCAAGCCTTGTATCAAACCCGGCTTCAGCGGCGTGTTCATCAAGGGTTAGATACAGAAAAGGAATTTTATAGTAACGTTTTATTTTTCTTTCCAAAAGTTCACCTACAAAAGAATCGGGACCACATCCGAAAGATGCAACATGGATTATGCCATCAAGCTCTCCCTTGTCTAAAAAGTAGAAAGCAGCACCTAACGATCTTTCCCCTAGTGTCCAGAACATATCTTTTGTCAGTTTCTTGGCCCCTTTTTTGATTTCACTATCTGAAACCATGTCAGTTGTTATAAGATTAATATGCTGTCTTTTGAGCTTAGCAACAAGGTTCATGCTAAGAAAAGTATCGTATATATTGTAATGGTGCCCCACTAATAAAACTTTCGGATATGAAGCAGTATGTAGCTCGGATTCCTCTTGTTTTGGAGGTTTAAAATCGATATCCGGCAAGATTTCGCATGGGGCTATTTTGTATGTAGTGATAAATTGTTTATACTTTTTTTGCGCGCTTGCTGCTTTATGATAGGCCCGCAGCACTTCTGTCTTATTTTTATTAAGAGCATCGCCAATTTGTATTACGTGGTTTTTAATGCCTTTCTTGCTTTTATAAAGATTTAATTCGGCATCGATTAACGGCGGTAACTTCGGAATGCTATTTCTTATCATATCCGGCAGCCCTAAAAACTTTGGGCAGAGATATTTTTGCGGCTCTATGCTTACAATTCTGGGAATAAAAATAGCATCAACCTTATCTGCCAGATCTGCTACATGGCCGTGAAAGCTTTTAATCGGCAGGCATGCATCATCTACGCATAATGCAACTCCTTTTTTAAGCAGTGCCTCGTTAGTAGAGGATGACAGCACAACCTGCTGACCTAAAGCCTCAAAAAATACCTTCCAAAAAGGGTAGTATTCATAATAAAACAGTGCTCTGGGTATGCCTATTTTCATCAATACACCTCTGTTGCTAACTTGTTGTTTGGTTTAACCATTTTAAAAAACTTTCTCGTTTATCAGATGTTATCTCTCCTGATATCACTAAATAATCCATTGCGCGGGTAAGCGCCACATAAAGCAGCCTTTTGGCTTCTTCAATCTCTTTGTTATCAAGAAAGTTTTTCAACTCTTGCCACTTCTCTTTATCTTTTTTAATTGCAAGACCGACTTCCGGATCAAATAATATCTCAGAAGATACCGTTGATAAGCTTTGGCCGCTGTCTGCCAGGATAACTATGGGAAACTCCAATCCCTTTGCCGAATGTATTGTAATAAACTTTACAACATCTTCTTCTTCAGAAACATCCACCGCCTCCTGATACTCTGAGCCCCAATTCGAAAGTTCTTCTAAAAATTCTCTTAAGGTAAAGCCTTCTTCATCATAAACTGCACATAAATCTAAAAATTGAAGCAGGCTCTCGGTATCAAGGACATCTTCTAAATCGGTATATAAAAGCTTTGAATCTTTTATAATCTGTTCTGCCAGTTGTTTAATTGTTGCCTTATCTTTCATTTTAACCCACTTTTGAAATAATTTAAAGGCTTCCTCGGAGTCTATATTCTCATCAAAGATATTACTTAATTTTTTGCCGTTAAGCACATATTCTGCAATTTTATCATCATCCACTTTAAGCAAGTGCGAAAGTGCGCCATATATGTTTATATCATCTTTATACTCCACAGCCTTTAATCCCAAAAGAAGATTTTTTACTCCATGGCTTTCTTTAAGAGTCCCGACTTCAGCCACATAAAATGGTATATTGCGTGCGCGAAACTCCTCAATATAACAGGAAAGATGGGTTTTTCTCCTAAAGAGCACGGCAAAATCTCGAAAGGTGGGCTTTCGGTATCCTCCTGTGGTGCTGTCATATACCTTTACAGAATCATCGGACAACATTTCTAGTATCTTATCTGCAATAAGTCTTGCTTCCTGCTGCCTCCGCTCTCTCATCAAGCCGCTATTTTGCCCAATAAGGAAACAGATATTTTTTCCATCATGCTGCCTTTTGTAATTAATCGGTTCATAATTCTCCATGATGTCTTCAAAAGCTTTGTTTACAAACGTTATTATTTTATCGTTACTTCGAAAATTATCTTTTAAACTTAAGGACTTTCCATTTTTCTCTAAATCTTTTCTGAGCTTTTCGAAAAGCTCAACACGCGCTCCTCTAAAGCCGTAGATGGATTGTTTTTTGTCTCCCACCACAAAAAGATTTGTATCTTTGCCTAACAGCCGAAGAATTTTGTCTTGGATAAAGTTCAAATCCTGATATTCATCTACCAAAATAAATTTAAATTTTTGTTGATAGTTTTTCAAAATTTCCCGATTTTTTTCGAACATATCCAGCGTCTTTTCCAGAATATCTTCATAGTCAAGAACGTGCTGTTTCTCTTTTTTGCTGCCATAAATCTTTAAAGATTCTTCAATTAACATCACTATGGTTTTTTCATCTTCACTAATCGCCATTTCAGATAAAGTAGCAATGCTTACACCTTGGTTCTGTATTTTTATTATATTTTGATAAAGCTCATCGAATAATTTTCCAAAGCCCATTTCTGAAGTAATCTGAAAAACATTTTTGTTTTCTAATTTTCCTATAACGGCCTCTTGTATGCTTTCCTTGAGCCACGCATTCCCTTGATACTCCTTTGCTACCTGTGCCTCAGGGTCTATGGAAGCTTCTACCGGATTTTCTTTAAGCAATCGCAAGCAAAAACTATGTATTGTGCTGATATAAGCAGTTGAAAGCCTGAGTAGGTTTTTAGAGATGCTGTCATTGTATTTTTGCATTTTCATTTCGTATCTGAGCCGCTCTCTCATTTCAAGAGCTGCTTTATTTGTATATGTTATGGCGGCAATTTCGTCAATACTTGCAAGGCCCTGCTGTAATATATAAATTATGCGGCCCACCAGTATTCTAGTTTTGCCGGCACCGGCACCGGCTGTGACTACAAGGCTTTTATCTATTGTTTCGATAGCTTCTTTTTGTAAAGGGGTGTGTCCCATATTAAAACTCCTCCCAGGGACAAATTTGAGTAAAATCGCAAAAGCTGCCATAGCTTTGTATTTTTGGACATTTTTTTGGTTCTATCGGAAATTTCCCTTCTCTTATATTGTTTACATAAGCTCTGACTGTGTCTTTGGTTTTTTCCATAACGGTTTCCCATTCTTCTTGTGTTAAAATCCCTTTTTTCTGCCTCTTTGAAATAAATGGCAGATCTCTATCTCTTACAATAAAGTTATCTATAGCACCTTTTTTAACAGAAACAAAAGCTCCTCCCACTACCGGTTTTTTTAATATATGTTCCGCAGCCAAGATATATATTGGCATTTGAAGGTTTGTTCCATCTTCCATCTCTTTTATATCCGGTGTTGACCCGCTTTTATAGTCGATTATCAGTAATCTGTGCTGTGCGTCTTCATCTATCCTGTCAATTTTTCCCGAAAGCAAGATGTCTGGGGCAAAATCCAAGGAAAAATTTTTCTTGGATCCAAAACCAAGCTCAAAAAGAATCGGTTTAAAGTCTCCTCTTGAGGCTACATACCAGCCGACATAGTTCGTTATGCTTTTTGCAATTTCATTTTTCTCTATTTCAAACAGCAGAGGATGCGGAAAACTCTCTTTTACGCCGGAATTTTCCATGACACTTTCTGTAAGAAAGATTATTTCATTTTCGTATTCTTCTAATTTTATGCTTTCAAGGGTATCTTTATGATTTTTAAAAAATATCTCTAATATTTTATGTATGGCACTGCCCCGTGAAACCGCCGTATATTCTCCTTCTTCATCAGGTGCTGCAAGGCCTATGACTCTTGCAAGAAAAAACTTATAAGGACATTCGCCGTACATGTTTAGGGAAGCTGCGCTGAAAGGTTCTTCATGAAATCGCTTGCCTAATATTTTTCTTGTATTTTCTGAAATAGTTCCTAAAGTTTCACTGAAATTTTTAAATCCGGTAGAAGTATACATATCTTCTAATCTGACATCTTTAACCTCGGCTTTTAAATCATAAAGTATATCTTCTATATAGGAAGACATCAGTGAAGATGAGTTATCTTCCAAAACTGCCGGATAAGAAAAGCAGCCTGTAGAACTTGATGCCAGCAAAAATTTTAAGCAGCGCTGCTCATCCTCAAGATGACTATCTATGGTATCAAAACTGTAACCTATCTCATTGAGTCTTTTCCTCTCATCTTCCTTTATAAGCCAGTCAGGTCGTAATTCTGCCGGAAAATCTCCTTCTATCATCCCTGCCGCATAAATCTTTTCAAATTTTAGCCCTATTATTTGTTCTAGAGAAAGTATCCGAATACCTTCTTTATCGGAATCAAAACAGTTGTAGGAATAATTTCTTAAATAGGGTGCAAAAAAATTTATAAATCCTTCAAAATCTGTATATTCTTCTCCTGCCATTTCCCCTATATCTTCTAATTCATCCAAAAGTTTAATTAGGGCCTGAAATGCCGTAATATCGCGTTTTACAAAATCAGGGTCGTCACTATGAATATTGTAAAATCTGTTGGGATATCCATTGTCGGCAAGAAAACTTTTTGATATTTCGGCCCATTTATTGATTTTATGCCGTGAAATATTAGTTTTTAAAAGAATTTGTACAAAATAATCTGTTGTTTCTTCTTTTACAAGTCTTAAAAACGCTTTTACGAAAGGATTTTGGATAAGGGGTGCTTTTATATCAAAGTTTAACGATAAGTTCGCCTCTTCTGCCGCGTCTTTTAAAAGATATTTATAGGCTTTGGGCTTCGGCAAAACTATGCAGATTTTTTGTGGGGGAATGCCTTTTTCTAAATCTCTTAAAATCATTTTTGATATATATTCAATTTCAATCCTCTTGTTTTGAGCCTTAATGGCATTTACATGTTTTATTTTATGCTCAAGGGACAAGTTGACTATAACCCCTTTATCTCCTATAACTTCCAACACTTTTTTCTGTATCGGATAAAGCCTATAAAATCCCCTAAAACATATTTTGTCAAACTGTTCAATATACTTTGCTTTACCTGCGTAGTCTGCCGAAATTATTTGGCAATCTTCTAAGTCATATAGAAGGTTTTCGGCAAGAAAATCCTGATATGTTCGGTATATCAAAGCCAAATCTTTTAGGCGAGGTGAATCCTTCAATATTTTATCAGCAATGTCAGGGGTTATGCCTTGTAATTTCAATTCCATTATTACTTCACTAATGCGCCGCACATATCCGGGCCTATATTCGCTGAAAAATTTAAATTGATTTTTCTCTTGCAGGCTATGAAAGATACGGCTGATTACTATATCTCTTTTAAAATTCCCGATAATATTTTTTGAATCTATAACATCTTTTATAATGTTTCTTATAAACTCTTCATAGAAAATTGCTGCCTCGCCGGCTGTTTGCGCTTGACTTTCTTGTTCTGTCAAATATGATGTAGGATATACATTAAGTTGTCTCATAATTTTTCCTCGCTAATATCTTCTTAAAGCTATACATTAAAGAATACCACAATAGTAGAATTTTTTCAATTATTTAACTATCTTTTGCAGTTATCGGCTTATAAACAGTAGGCCAGCGCTTTTTGGCGCTGGCCGGTAGTAGAGGTTGTAAGCTAGTTTATGCGCTTGCAAAAACCTCTAAGAATTCATTTTCCTTTAACTTTTCTTTTTCAAGCAGTGCTTGGGCTACTTTATGAAGTTTGTTAACATTGTCTGACAAAAGCGACCTAGCTCTGTCGTAACAGCTGCTGATAATATTTTTAACTTCTTTGTCGATAGATGCTGCCACTTCTTCGCTGTAGTTTCTGCCTTGTGCAATATCTCTTCCCAGAAATACTTCTTCCTGCTTATGGCCCAGTGTCATTGGGCCTATATTTTCGCTCATGCCATACTCCATAACCATTTTTCTTGCAATCTGAGTTGCCCGCTCTAAATCATTTTGGGCACCGGTGCTTATTTCATTGAGCACTAGCTCTTCTGAAACACGGCCGCCAAGTAAATGGGTTATTTGGTCCATGAGTTCATTTTTACCCATAAAGAAGCGATCTTCTTTCGGCAAAATCATAGTATATCCGCCTGCTCTGCCCCTAGGCACTATAGATACTTCATGAACCGGGTCTACAGTCGGCAGTAAATGTGCCACTACAGCATGTCCCGCCTCATGATAGGCAACCAATCGGCGCTCTCGTTCTGTCATAACTCGGCTTTTCTTTTCCGGCCCTGCTATTACTCTAGTTATAGCCTCTTCTAGCTCCGGCATTTCTATTTTCTTTTTATTGCGCCTTGCTGAAAGAAGCGCTGCTTCATTCATCAGGTTTTCAAGATCAGCACCGGTAAATCCGGGCGTCCTTCTGGCCAGTACTGAAAGCTCTACATCTTCTGCTAAAGGCTTGTTTCTTGCATGAACCTTGAGTATTTCTTCTCTTCCTTTTACATCAGGTCTGTCTACCACAACTTCTCTGTCAAACCTGCCAGGTCTTAAAAGCGCAGGATCTAATATATCGGGGCGGTTAGTAGCAGCTATAACTATTATGCCCTCATTAATACCGAAACCGTCCATTTCTACAAGCAGCTGGTTTAGCGTCTGTTCTCTTTCATCATGTCCACCGCCAAGACCTGCTCCTCTTTGGCGGCCCACCGCATCGATTTCATCAATAAATATGATACACGGCGCATTCTTTTTAGCTTGGTCAAATAAGTCCCTGACCCTTGCTGCACCAACACCTACAAACATTTCCACAAAGTCCGAGCCGCTTATTGTAAAAAACGGTACCCCGGCTTCCCCTGCTACAGCTCTTGCTAAAAGTGTTTTTCCTGTTCCCGGAGGGCCTACCAGTAAAACTCCCTTGGGAATGCGCGCCCCCAGCTCTATAAATTTCTTGGGATGTTTTAAAAACTCCACTACTTCTTCTAATTCTTCTTTTGCTTCATCTACGCCTGCCACATCTTTAAAAGTCACTCTTCTTTTATCGTCTGTATGAAGCTTTGCCTTACTCTTGCCGAAAGACATCACTCGTCCACCACCGCCTTGGCTCTGCTGCATTAAGAAATACCATGCGCCAAATATAAATACCATGAGCAGTAGAGGGGACAAAATTTGCGTCCACCAAGGCGTAACAGGCTTAGGCTCTGAATCCACCGTCAATGCGCCGCTTCCGGCAAGCTTATCTATTTTAGCCATAAAAGTAGTCAGATCAGGAACATAGCTTACAAAATTTCTACCATCTTTTAGAGTGCCTTTGATGTTATTTTCTATTATCACTATTTTTTCCACTTCACCTTTGTCAAGGCGTTGAAGTAATTCTGAATATCCTAATCTGATCTGAGCTGCTTCCTGGTTAGAATACCATTGGACAACTGATAAAATTAAAATTATTATCAGCAAATAAAAACTTAGACTCCTAAAAAAGTTGTTCAAAAATTTTCCTCCCTTCTTGCACCACTAGACCAAACACATTTTACCACATAAATTACATTTTTACAATTATGCAAAATTTCTAATGCACCTCTTGATAATAATTTTCTTTATTACTTTATCCTTTGTAGATTTCAGGCTTTAACACGCAAATATCTCGTAAATTCCTATATTTTCCGGCATAGTCCAAACCATAGCCCACAACAAAATCATCTGGAATTTCAAAACCTAAATAATCTATTTTCAAATCAACTTTTCTGCGATTTGGCTTGTCAAGCAGTGTACAGATTTTAAGGCTGGCAGGTTTACGGGACTTTAAGATTTTATGCATATAGCTTAGAGTCAGCCCTGAATCAACTATATCCTCGACTATTAAGACATCCTTTCCCTCCACGGATTCATCAAGATCTTTAAGTATCCTAACGACTCCGGAAGATTCAGTGGATGTTCCATAGCTCGACACCGCCATAAAATCAATTTTTAAAGGCAGCTCTATAGAGCGAATAAGGTCTGACATGAAAACTACAGCGCCCTTTAGCACCCCTATTACGATAAAATTATCGCTATCCTTATAATCGTTGGTTATTTTTTCTCCCAGTTCCTTTACTTTTTCTAAAAGCTGCTCCTCTGTTATTAAAACTTGCTTTACATCATTGAGCAAGGCTATCCTCCTATTCGCTGCTTATTTTAAGATTTACAAATCAATTAGCATTTATTTTACCACAATGCCTATTACCTATCAAGTATATCAAAATTTCCTTCATTTATTATTCTTAAACGCAAAACTTTTTTTGTTTTGTCATCCAGCTTAAACCTATCATCAATTCTCATTCCTGCAACCCAAATGATATTACCGCAAGATTCTACTATTGGGATTTTATTTCTCTTTCTTCGAGGAATTTTTTCATCTATAAAAAACTCCTTTATTTTTTTAAAACCATCAGCACCTAAAGGTTTAAATTTGTCGCCGGCTCTTCTGTTTCTTACAATCAGATTGCAGTTTCCCACTTTATCAAAATCAAGGTATGCGGTGTTTGGGTCAATAGGCATATTAAAATTAGGATCGGGCGGTATAATATCGGCTTCTATCGTAACTCCACTTTCGGCTATAACAACCTTGCCCGGAACGGAAAGCTCATAAATATAATCAGGAACATCCGTATCTTTGCCGTCAGCATACAGCACAAATCGGCCATATTCTTTAATGCCTATAATGCCTTTGGGCAAGTCTATTATTTTGCCTGTTTCGGATTCTTCTATAAATTTAACCAGAAGCGCTGTGTGTTTTTCTTCAAAATCCTTTGTGTCTCCGGCAATTTTTTCTATTGCAAATCTTGCTACGTAGTATTTTATAGCTTCATGCAAATTTAAAAACTTCCCTATGTTTATTATAACGCAAAAGGGTTCAAAGTCTAGTACGTCTCTTGAAGCTTTTTGAGCCTCTTCCTTTATAAACGAAAGGTCTCGACGCGCTATTTCGGAAAGGCGGCGAAGGGATTTCCCCAGATGAGGACAGTATTTTTGTTCAATCAGAGGCATTAATTCAAGGCGAATACTGTTTCTAAAATAATCAGTCGTAAGATTTGTTGAATCTATTCTAAAAGGGATATTATTCTGATTTAGGTATTCTTCGATTTCTTCTCTCGGGATTTCAATAAGGGGTCTTATATAGAAATCTCGAACAGGCTCGATGCCCAGTAGGCCTTCTAAACCGCTGCCTCTTAAAATATTCATAAGTATAGTCTCTTCATGATCGTCTCTGTTATGGCCGGTAGCTATTTTATCTGCTTTTATTTCACTTCTTACACGTTTAAAAAAATCGTATCTGACACGTCTTGCCGCATCTTCCATAGAAAGTCCCTTGGCTGAGGCATAAGAAGGAACGTCAAGCCTTTCGGTAAAAAGCTCAATATTCCAGGATTTACATAATTTTTCTACAAACTCTGCATCTTGTCCTGATTCATCGCCTCGTATCATATGATCCAAATGGGCTGCATATACATAAATATTAAGTTCTCCTTGGAGTGTGACTAAAAGATGTAAAAGACAGACAGAATCAGGCCCTCCAGATACTCCGACAATAATCTTGTCTCCTTTTTGAATCATATTGTATTTTTTAAGCGTTGAAAGAAAAATTTCATTTACATTCATTTTAAGTCTTCCTTAAGATTTTAACATTATTAAATAAAAAAAGCCGCATTTTGCGACTTGTTATTTTGCAGCTTGGTGACCCCGAGGGGATTCGAACCCCTGATACCGCCGTGAAAGGGCGATGTCTTAACCACTTGACCACGGGGCCTTTTTGGTAGCGGCGCAGGGATTTGAACCCCGGACACTGCGGGTATGAACCGCATGCTCTAGCCACCTGAGCTACGCCGCCATGTAAGATATTTGCATATTTTGGTTGCGGGGGCCGGATTTG
>Ga0116175_1001648_pt1 | contig 14232 bp, 13 predicted proteins | sample AD_UKC125_MetaG_FD_89802 | JGI IMG/M metagenome (GOLD analysis project Ga0116175, IMG submission 89802) | Active sludge microbial communities of municipal wastewater-treating anaerobic digesters from USA - AD_UKC125_MetaG | ecosystem: Engineered > Bioreactor > Anaerobic > Digestate | place: USA... | reverse complement strand
GTGGCCCATTGAGGCTCCTTGGAGTCAGTCCCGCTCGGGGTTACCCATCAGTAACAAACATAATGCTACTCGCCGGTAACTTACGCAAGAGCCCAAGGGTTGACTCTTTGCGTTGTGTTCGTCACGTTTCGCCACTGCCCCCGCCACGGGTCGGCCGCGCAGCGCGGTTTCGTATGCGGCTAGGCCAAAACGGCGCGGTCGTCGGTCCAGATGCCACGGGCGAGACCGAAAGTGACCAGCGCACCGGTCGTGACGTGCATGATCGTCAACGCAATTCGGGTTGACGTGAACACTTGCTCGGGCTGCTGCCAGGGCGCGCTCAGCGACGCGACCGTCAGCACGACGCCAAAGATGATCACCCACCGAACGGCGTGCTTGACCACCTTGCCGAGCAGTCCGACAGCGATCCCGGCGACTAACCCGGCGAACAGGGTCGCGCCGACAATCGCCAACGGACCGACTCCGGCAGCCGGTTCGGATTGCCCTTGCGGCCACACCAGGAAGTTGATGCCAATCGCACTCGCAACGAGCCACACCGCCAGGTTCACTCCTGCGGCCGCCATTGACCACACCAGCCCCGCACGCACAGAACTGCGCACTCGTCGATGCGGGCGCGCATCGCGAGGTAGCGGCTGCGAGAAGGTCACGGCCGCCATCCTGCCGCAGCGCGTTCGGTCACTGTGAGGTTGTTAGGCGATATTGACCAGCGAATGCCCCAACCAACTGACCTCAGCGGTCTCGGAGGTCCGCCAGGTAGGTCGATATCAGCCGAGCGCGGGTGTCTTGACGCTTGGCGTTGTGGATACGAAACAGAATCGAGTACCGCTCCTGCCGGTTCAATCCATCGAAGGCCTCACGCGCGACGGGGTCTGCATCGAGTGCTTCCTGAAAGTCACCAGGAACCTCGGCGCTCGCAGATCCGGGATACGCGCGTTCCCAGCGGCCGTCGGCCTGCGCGGCCTCCACCTGGGCAAGGCCCGCGGGTCGCATCCTGTCCTCCTCGAGCAGCCGCTCGACCCGGATGACGTTCGTTTGTGACCACACGCTCTTCGGACGCCGCGGTGTGAAGCGCTGAATGAACCAGTCGTCGTCGTACCTGTTCTTCAGGCCGTCGATCCAGCCGAAGCACAAGCCGACCTCAACTGCCTCGTCGTACGTCAGGCTTGGCGCTGGATTCGCCTTCTTCCCGATCTTGACCCAGATCCCTGGTGAGGACTCGTGATTGCGCTCGAGCCACTTTTCGAATGCTGCTGCTGACTTGTAGGGGTAGATCGGGAAACCGGCTCGTTCTTCAACCACGACGGACTCCTCGGCCCACTTGAGGGAACATGATCGCCTCGATTAGACCATCCGCCCCAAGTCAAGCTGTCAAGCTGACGATATGAAGCAGATGAGGCCCGTGCGTCGTCCTGTCGCCGCCGCGAGCGTCGCCGCGTTGGCTATCGCAGCGACGCCGATTGTGGCGTCGGCGGCCTCGGCAGCCGGAAGCGGCGAGTTCCGCGCGGCATCGTCCGACCTCGCAGTGGCACGGGTGTTGCAGCCGACCAAACCAACGTCGAAGAAGCTCCCCGGAACGAAATGTCGGGCGTTTCCGGCATCGAACGCGTGGCACGCAGATATCTCAGGGTTGCCGGTCCACCCACGATCGGCGCAGTGGCTCGCCAGTACCGACGCGGACAGCACCAACCTGCACCCCGACTTCGGGCCATCGTTCGGCGAGCAACCAGTGCCGTACGGAATTCCGATCACCATCGTTAAGTCGAAGAAGAAGCCGACGAAGACGGTCCGATTCGGTTACGCCGACGAGAGTGACAACGTGCGTTATCCGTTGAGTCGGGCAACCAAGATCGAGGGTGGATGGAACGCTGGCGGCGACCGCCACGCAATCGTCGTGAAGGCGAAGACCTGCAAACTCTACGAAACCTGGGACACACATCTGACCGGATCCGGGTGGTATGCGGGGTCCGGCGCGGTGTGGTCGCTCAAGTCCAACAAACTGCGCCCTTCAGGATGGACCTCTTCTGACGCCGCGGGCCTGCCGATCCTGCCGGGACTCCTTCGGTGGGATGAAATCACTTCGGGCAAGGTCGACCATGCGATCCGGTTCACGGTGAGCGAGACCCAGAACAGCTATCTGTGGCCTGCCCGCCATCGAGCGGGATCGACTGACAACGCAGCGGTGCCACCGATGGGTGCTCGGTTCCGGTTGAAGTCGTCGTTCAACATCGCGGGCTACTCCGCACGGGCGCAGGTCGTGCTTCGCGCGATGAAGCAGTATGGGTTGGTCGTTGCGGACAACGGCTCGAACTGGTTCTTCCAAGGGACGTCGGACTCCCGCTGGCCGGACGGCATCATCAGCGAACTGAAGAACGTTCCGGCAAACGGATTCGAGGCGGTTGATGCGTCGGATCTGCAGGTCTCCGCGAACTCGGCTCGCGCCCGCCGCTAGGCGCCGTCGCTTCGGGACGCGGCACGACGTGATCATCTGGCATCCTCGAAAACATGCGTGACCCCGGCAATGTGATCTTGCGCCGCGCGCTGCGGGTCGCGTTGCTGGTTCCCGTCACCTACTACGTCGTCCAGGTCCTGCTCGGACTGACGAACGCATCGTTAGCCAGCGCATTCGCATGCTTCTCGATGCTCGCACTTGCCGACCTCGGCGGACCACGCCGCGAGCGCTTCTTCGCCAACGCGATCCTGGGGTGCATCGGAGTCGCGCTGGTTGCTCTCGGATCGTTCATCGGGCAGTGGCAGTGGCCGGTCGTCATCGCAACCGTGATCATCGTGTTCGCGATCGCGTTCTCGTCAGTCCTGCGCGGGTATTTCGCGGCGGCGACGGCTGCGGCGATCTTGCCCTGGGTCTACGCGGCGACGGCTCCACCTGATCCCAGCCTCGCGGGAACCCGAGCACTCGGCTGGGCAATCGGTGCTGCGGTGGCGACTGTGGGTTCCGTCGTGTTGTGGCCCATGTATGTCCGGAGCACGTTGCGCTTGCGGCTGGCGGAGGTCCTCGACGCTTCCGCTGATGTCGTGCATGCGATGCGGCATCCGTCCGAACGTGGCGAGGCGATGGCGAGGCTCATCGCGGCGAACGCGGCACTCCACGAGGCCTACGACGGTCGACTCGCGCGGCCGGGCGCTGGAACCGCGCGTGATCGTTCCCTGATGCAGGCGATCGATGAGACCGCCCGACTCATCACGTCGCTTGAGTTCACCCATGATCAAGACCCCGACATCGACCGCGGACCCATCGACTCCGCACTCAACGAAGCCGTGGCCGTTTGCCTGCGCGACAGTGCCGAGGCGATGCGGACGGGCGCGGTCGCACCAAATCCGGCGAAGCTCGATGAGCAGCGCGAGGTGCACGCGGACCTGATCGCCGAGTGGTGTCGACAGCAACTCGCTGCGGGGAACTCTGATCAGGTTCGCCCAGGGGTCGAGTCGTCCGCTCACATTCGAACCATTTCCCTGACCGCCGAGTCGATGGCGATCTACGTCCGCGGTGCGATGGATCCGAAGTCGCGTGCGTTGCGCCCGAAGCATGGCGAGGGTGCTCAGGACGTCGTGACCTTCGCTGGCTTCGACATCCTCGAACCTGATGCTCGCGTCACTCCCGCCGCTCTCCTCGCCCGCCAGTTCACGTTTCGCTCGCCCTGGTTCCGGACTGCACTGCGAACGAGCGCCGCGATCGGCCTCACCGTCTACCTCGTGACGCTGCTTGGAGTCGAGCACGGATTCTGGGTCGCGCTGGGCGCCCTCGTTGCCCTGAAGTTCGATGCGTCCGGAACCCAAAGGACCGCTGGGCAGGTGTTTGTCGGAACGATCTTGGGATTCGTTGTTGGGAGCCTCGCCGTGTTGGCCGCCGGAAACCACGCGTGGCCGCTGTGGTTGTTGCTGCCGATCGTGACGTTCCTCGCGGTCTACACCCCGGGTGCCATTTCGCTGATCATCGGGCAAGCCTCGTTCACGGTCTTTGTCATTGTTCTGCTTGGAATAACCGATCCTGGCCGCCTCAACACTGCTGAATGGCGTCTGTTTGATGTGGTCTTAGGGATCAGCGTGAGCTTGCTTGTCAGCCTGTTCATGTGGCCGCACGGGGTCGCGCCAATGGTGTACCGCACGACCCGCAACGCGATCGCGGCATCGACGAACTACCTCATGTCTGCGTACGAGCGGATCGTTGATGGACCAATCGCTTACGACGGCTCACATCTCGCGGCGCGGCAGTCCGCCAATCAGTCGCAGCGTGCGGCCGAGGCGTTCGACCTCGCGTACAGCCAGCAAGGTCCGGGCTTGGCCAACAAACAGGTGATGGTCACTGCGATCAACGTGGCGACTGAGCTGAACTACTTCGCCGACGTTCTCGCGGCACTGTCGCGTCTCGGGCATCTTCCGCCATCGTGTGCAGCATCTGGCGACGCGTTGCTTGCGGCGGCACATCGAGTCGGAACGCGAATCAGTGCGCTCGTCAACGTCATGGACAAGGACGATCAGCGTCTCGCCGAAGCCGTCGTGTCGGACCAGCATCACGGGTCCCTCGATCGACTTCGCGCCACAATCGACGCGGACATGCGAAACCTCGACCCGAACGCTCCGAGCGAGATCCCAACAAGCGATGCGCCGGTTCACACCGACGCTGGTCACACCGCGATGGTGTTGGTGTTCTCCCTGGTGTGGATCACGCAATCAGTGTGGTTGGCCGACCAACTTGAGGGCGTCGTTGCGCAGATCGTCGAACCACTCGCCACGGCGCCGCTGCCCGCGGCCTAATGCGCCGAGCGAGCCCGCGATGAAGATCAGACCGATACCGGAGCGCTGGCCGTTGAGCCGAGCGTCGCGAATGGATCGATCTTCACGAAAGGCTCGGGGATTGCGAATTCGATCCCATCAAGCGAGCGCCGCCGCTGCAGGAACTTCAGCGTGACTCGGAAGTCATCGGCGATGTACGGCATCGCTTGCAAGGGTTCGCTCAGCGGAAGCGTGAAGTCATCCCAATGGATTGGAATGACCCGACGTGCCTTCACCATCTCGACGGTCTCCCGCCAGTAGTCATTGCGGAACTCGGTGCTCTGCTTGCCCAGCGGCCCAACGCCGAGGAAGGCAACGTCCGCGCGGTAGCCCTTCAGGCAGTCGGGCCGAAATCCAGCGCTTGCATGAATCAGCACATTGCGAGTTCTTCCAGTCGCGCTCGTGTGCGTGATCAGGAACGAGTAACACTGCGCCATCCGATATTCCTTGGCGCGAGCAGGGGCTCGAAGTGGGGCTTCGATGAAGCCTTGGAACTTGGGGTGAGGGGAGTGCTCCGACAGAATCAGCCGGACCTTGAACCGACCGAACGTCATGGGTTCCTCGAGGTCGGCAACCTTCATTTGATCCTCGCCTAGCCCGTAGCCGCGACCGATGTTGAGTGTCGATTCGGAGCCGACCAGTGTCGCGCCGGTCCGCCAGCACACCGCGGGGGCATCAAGTGCGTGGTCGTAGTGCGAATGCGCAACTAAGACTGCGGCAGCCTCGCCAATGCCCGCCTTCTGAAGGGCCTCGTCAATCGCTGCGTGATTGGGGCTAACCCGCCCCGCCAACACCTGCTGCGCGGATGGCCGAGAGAAGAAGCCATCGGTGAGCAACGTCGTCTCGCCGTCGAACAGTGCGATCGTCGACACCCCAAAGAACATCGCGCGGAGCTCGTGAGGGTTGTTGTCTGCGTCGTCGGACGGCACTGGGTTGGTGTACAGCTCGGGGTTGTCTGGCATTGCGGGTCGTCGGCTCAGCGCGATCTTCAGCGTGGCCGCTGTTGCCGCGGCGGTCACTGCAGTCGCGGCCGCAGTGACGATTCCTACAACTTTGAATGACATCCGTTCAGACCCCCATCGCGGGCGATCACTGTTTCGTGATCGTGCGCCCTGATGCTAACGACGAAACTGTTTGCGTGGCGGCGCGAGCCAGGGATTCCGAGACGATCGTCACGGGGATTCGCGTACTCGCGTTTCACCGCGGACGACGAGTAAGACACCCACAATGATCAACGCCGCCGAACCCAACACCATCGGCTCCATGGGCTCAGACAGCAACAGCCATCCGAGGAACATGGCAACGAGCGGATTGACGTAAGCGTAGGTGGACGTCAGCGAGATCGGTGCGTTCTGCAGCAACCACGTGTAGCAGCTGTATGCCACGACCGCGCCGACGACGATCAACAACCACGCGACGAACGTCCTGGTATCAACCTGCGTCAGCGCACCGAGATCTTCAGACCGGGTCAACCCGAAGGCCGTCAAGAGTGCTCCAGCGATGAGGAACTGCCAGGTCACCATGACCATAGAGTTGTCCGGCGCCCACCCGGACTTCACGATGCGCGGGGACATGAAAGAGCCGAGAGCCCACGTCAATGTTCCCAACAGGATGACAACCAACCAGAGTGCAACCTGCCAGCCGGGGACATCGATGTAGCCGTCCCCGGGCGCTGGATCATCGTGACCCAAGACCGCAACAAGAGCGACAACTCCAGCGAGGCCGAACGCAACTCCGACCCAGGTCACGGCTGCGGGCCGCTCGCGGCTCCAAGCCCGCAACAAGATCACCCACAGCGGAACACTGGCGATGATGAGCGCTGAGGCGCTGCTCGGAACGTAACGTTCTGCCAACGAGACCCCACCGTTCCCGATACCGAGCAGCATCGTTGCGATTAGGGCTGTGCCAGCAAGTTGTCGCCGGTTGATTGCGAGCGCCCGCCAGCCTCGTCGGATTGCGACAACCACTGCGACGATCAAGCCCGCGGCAGCGAAGCGAGCCCCCGCGGCGAGCAGCGGTGGGGCGCCGCTGACGACGACGGCAATTCCGAGGTACGTCGAACCCCACAGGACGTAGACCAGGCTCAGCGCAGTCCACACCTGCGCCGGGCGCGCGAGGGTCGTGTGGGTGTGCGGGAGCATTCGACAATGACACCACTGTGGTGGCGTCGGTGCCCGTTCGTTTCGGCCGAGTCGGGGGCGCCGAACAATCCGATGAGGACACGGCACCTTTCACCATGACGTTGGTGGGGCAGTTCGTGCCACGATGCCCAACGTGGAAATCGCACTGGCGTTGGTAGCGATAGCTGCTGTTGGTGGTTGTCGGAATCGTCTTTTCGTTTGTTCCGTTCTTGCCGACCTACGAGTTGAGTCCTGAACTTGTGCTCGTCGGGATCCTTCCGCCGCTGCTGTACTCGGCCGCCTACAACACGTCATTCATTGACTTTCGGGCGAATCGTCGGGCCCTCATCAGCTTGTCGGTGGGGCTGGTCATCTTCACGACGTTGATCGTCGGATTCGTTGCTGCCTGGTTGATTCCGGGCCTGCCGCTAGCAGCTGGCTTTGCGCTCGGAGCGATCGTTGCCCCGCCTGACGCCATTGCGGCCAGTGCCGTCGCGCGCCGAGTGGGAATGCCACGCACGATCGTCCAAGTTCTCGAGGGCGAGAGTCTTGTCAACGACGCCACCGCGCTGACCGCATTGCGATCGGCGATCGTGGCTATCGGCGGCACGCTTACGGTTCTGCAGGTCGGCTGGTCATTCATCGTTGCGGCCGTGGGCGGGGTGCTCTTCGGTGTCATCGTTGCGTTTGTCTACGCGCCGATCCGCAAGCGGATATCGAACCCGTCGTTCGAAACGATCCTGTCGTTCACGATTCCCTACATCGCCTACGTTCCCGCCGAACACTTCCACGCCTCGGGTGTGCTCGCGGTTGTGGTCGCTGGCCTACTGGTCGGCCACAAGGCTCCGCTGCTTCAGTCAGGCGCTGCCAGGCTTACCGCGGAAGGCAACTGGCGCACAGTTTCGTTCTTCCTTGAGCAAGCCGTCTTCTTGCTGATCGGTCTTCAGTTGCGCTCGATCGTCGATGCCGTGATCGGCGATGGCAGCAGCACCTCGATGGCAATCTGGGCCTGTCTCGGGGTCTTCGTGGCAGCCACGATTGCCCGCATCGTGTGGGTCTTCGGCGACGGTGTCACTACTCGCATCCGATTGTTCAATCGAAAGCGCCAGCCCTACCCGTGGAGCTTCCTCGCTGTCGTTTCGTGGGCGGGGATGCGCGGCGTGGTGACACTCGCGGCCGCACTGGCGCTTCCCGAAGACGTGCCATTTCGCGATCTACTCACGCTGATCGCCTTCTTCGTTGTGGTCGCGTCGATCTTGCTCAACGGGTCGACGCTGCCCTGGCTGGTCCACCGCCTCAAACTCAAGCCACCAGATGCCGCCGAAGATGCGCTGCAGGAAGCAGCCCTGCTGGACGAGGCGCGAAAGGCCGGACTGCAGCGCCTTGATGAGGCATCTGTCGACGGTGATCCAGACGAGGTCCTTGCGCGGCTGAAGATTCGGGCGGACGAACGCAGCAATGCCGCGTGGGAGCGACTCGGTCGGGCGACCGGAGCCGAGACGCCAATCGAGACGTATCAACGACTGCGTCTCGAGATGTTGCTAGCCGAGCGAACTGCTGTGCTCGCTGCCCGTGACGATGGCCGTGCTCATGATGACGCGGTGCGCAACGTGATCCGCCAGCTTGATGTCGAGGAAGCCATGCTCGACCGAGTTGTTGATGGTCAGGTCGACTCCGCGCGCGAGCTGGTTGCACCTGAGGGTGTCGCCCAGACTTGTGAGCACCTTGCAGCATTCGCGAACCTCCCGGAGCCGGCGCCCGTCACTCCCGGCGTGTGCGAAGGGTGCATCGCCGAGGGAACGACGTGGGTTCATCTTCGGATGTGTTTGGCGTGCGGAACGGTGGGGTGTTGTGACTCTTCGTCTGCCCGTCACGCCGAACGGCACTTCCACGAAACCGGCCACCCAACGATGCGCAGCGTGGAGCCAGGCGAGGCCTGGCGTTGGTGCTACGTCGATGAGGTGCTGGGTTAACTCGCCACGGCTTCGACGATGGCTGTACGCGCTTGTTTCGCTTCGGGAATCGGCAGCAGTGGGTAGACGTGGATCATTCCGTTCGCCTCGGACAACATCACGTTCACACCCTGCTCTTTCGCTTTGTGGACGAACGCGTGGGCGTCAGCGTTCGTGATGTCGCGCGTGCTCGTGAAGATCATGATCGGGCCGAGACCATTCACGTCCCCAAAGAATGGGCTCACGAGCGGATCGTCAATCGGTAAGTCGCCTCGCCACTGCTCAATCGCCACCCTCAGTCCTGGCACATCGAGCCAAGGGTCCGTCGGGTTGATGTGGGCTATTCGTGGATTCCTGAATGTCAGGTCCAGCCCGGGAGAGAGCAGGATCAGCCGCGGACCCGCGATGCCCCGGGAGCACAGCAGTTGCGCGGCAGACAAGGTGATCGTGGCGCCCGCGGAGTCGCCAATCAGGCTCACGTTGCTCGCGCCGACTTCCGTCACCAACTCCTCCGCGAGATCCGCGATCACCGGGACGACCTGGGCCGCTGATCCCAAGGGAACCAACGGGTAGATCGGCACCGTAACTTCGCAGTTCGCGCGCACTGCGACTTCTGCGACGAACCTCCAATGGAAGCCGACGATCTCGTGGATCCACGCACCGCCGTGGGTGTAGATCGCTCGGCGCGTGGTGGTGCCGGTGCGCGGTGTGACCAGGTAGATGGGCCAGCCATCGCGGTAGGTGATGCTGATGTCGACTTGCTTGTCGAGCTTCGCGGGTGGCGCAAATGATGCGGGCCGAATCGTTAAGTCCTCGATGTGTGCGCGGACCCGTTCCGGAGACCCGTACAGCTTCTTGGAACCGCGGAAACGGATCAGGACCTCCATCGCGCGGGCGGAAGCACTCGTCACGCGTGGATTCCTGAATCGTTGGTGGGGTGTGGATTCACGACTCGACCCGCGTGACGTCTGGGGGATCGCCGTACAGGCCCGCTCCCTTGATCTTCAGACCTTCGAGCCAATCCATCGCGATCTCGTAGGACTCTGTGCCGTTCTCATACGCCTTGCTGAAGTCGTATGGCATGGATGCGGGCGGCCATTTGCCGGGCACGTAGAGGATGGTTTTGTCGGGGTGGGTCAACAGATCGCGCCTGACTTGAGAGGACGCCATGATCGCCGCGGCCCGCAATAGCGCGTGCGGAAGTGTCGGTTCTGTTCGAGGGGCGAAAAGGTTGAAGCCGCAGTCGAGGACGACGATCGTCTGCGCACCCTGTTCGGCGGCGATGCTGATGGGAACGTTGTAGAGGATCCCGCCATCGACCAATCGCAGCCCTTCGCGTTCGACAACCGGAAAGACGCCGGGGATCGCAGTGCTCGCCATCAGCGCCGAGATGAGATCGCCGGAGTTCAGTTCTACGTGGTGGCCGGTTGTCACATCTGCCGCCACTGCCGTGAGCGGAAGTTGCAGGTCGCTGAAGTCACGCGATGGCGTGGAGCGCAGCAACATCTCGCGCAGCGGAGTCGGATCGGCAATCGCCGGACGTAGCGCGGCCAGGTTCACCATCATCTTGCGCGCGGACCCGAAGACGTCCTCGCGAGTGACCAGCGACCAGAACGCCGCAAGCCTGTCGTGAGCGATCTCGGGCGTCTCGGCGACGATCGTCGCATTGAGCGATCCGACAGAGGTACCGACGACGAAGTCGGGTCGCAGGTCGGTCTTGGCGAGCGCGCGCAACTGCCCGACGTGGATCGACCCGTACGCGCCACCACCGCCGAGCACGTAGGCAATCGGCTTGGGCACATGTTTGAGTAGCTCGATCACGGCCCAATCTTGGCGCGGTCAGTGCCCGGATGCCCCTTCGCGCGTGCGATCGGGTTCTGCAGTTCCCCATCGCGTTGCCCTTTTCAGAGCCAAAATGGGCCAAAAATGGGCAACACGGTGGGGAACTGCAAACCCCCTTCGTGTTGGGGCTTCACGCGCCATTTTTCGGGTTAAAGCCCCAACACGAAGGGGGTTTGCGGAGAGGGAACGAGCAGGAACCTTACGTTTCCCGAACGCTTCTCATGGCTGATTCACAGGTTGGGGACGGATGGTGTACCCATCACAGACTCCGGTCTTGTCACCTGATCGAAAGGAATCCCCCAGATGAAGCTCCACAAACGCGCAGTTGCGATTGGTTCAGTTGCGGCAGTGCTCACCCTCGGAACCGCCGGCCTCGTTGCCGCCGCCGGCGTCCAAGGAAACGGCCCAGCATCAGCGCTCTCCGGTCTCGTCAGCGACGGAACGCTCACGCAAGCGCAGGCCGATAAGGTCGCCGAAGCCCTCAAGGCTCAGCGCGAAGCGATGCACAAGGAACGTCAAGCAAACCGGGCAGAGATGGAAGCCCTCGTCGCCAAGACTTTGGGCATTAGTGAGGCAGACGTCCAGCAGGCACACAAGGACGGCAAGTCGCTAGCCGATCTCGCTGGAGACAAGCGCGACGAGCTCGTGGCCGCGATGGTCGCGTTCGAGAACGCCAAGATCGACAAGGCTGTGGCCGATGGCAAGTTGACCCAGGCGCAGGCCGACAAGATGAAGGCCAACACCCAGAAGCGCGTCGAGAACCGCGTGGATGGCAAGGGTGGTCCGGGTGGAAAGGGTCACGGCGGCATGCGCGGCGGACCTGACGGCGTCGATTTTGACGGACCCGACGGTGGGCCGCCCGCGGATGCAGGATCGGCCTCTCCTGCCGCGTAGTTCTTCAGATGCCCAACCTCGGCGCTTTCCCGGCGTTACGAGGTTGGGCATCTGCATGCCCGCGCCGGTAGTCGAAGGATCCTGACGTGGCAGACGGGTGAACATCAAAGTTGGTCCATGGAGTGGCGGCGGCCGGCGCCTTACGCTCGTGCGCATGAGGCGCACAGTTGGAATTGCAGTTGGAACCGTATTGGCAAGCTCCGTCGTGGTTGGTGGGTTGAGCGCTCCAGCACAGGCTGCGACGCTCCCTGGACTCGCCGCCTTCGGCATCTCACCAGTTGGCTACGCGGCACCACCGGCAGACGAAGTGTCAGGAATCCCCGGCGGCATCGAGTCGTTTTGCATGCTGGGAGCGAGTTGCCCCACGATCTTCATGGGCAGTACAGACGAGTCGGGCAGGGGATTCCTCGAGTCAGCCGGTACCACGAAGTCGAAGAAGCAGGCGGCCAAGCGCCTGTCACAGGCCCGGTCCGTTGACAAGGTCGGGCTGGCAGAGCAGGGGATTTCGATTACGTGGGCCAAGATCAAGCTAAGTAAGGCGGCGAAGGCCAAGGGAATCAGGGCCTGGGCGGCATCGCGCCCACTAGACAATGGGCTGAAAGCGAAGCTAATAATGGCGCAGTCCGGAAGGCGGATCGCCTACGTCGTGGCCAGCCCTGATGGAGCCTTATCCAACGCGAAGTTCAGTACTCCGCTGATCAAACTCGTGGCAGGGAAGAAGAAGCTACCCGAGCTCACAGGCCCGGTCTCTGGGATGTATGGGGCCCTTCAAAAGATCAAGTAGAGAGCAGCCCTACGTAATCTGTGGTCGTCGCCGACCGGTTCGTCTACCGCGCGCCGCGGCGAGAGTCACCGTGATCGCGGACGGGCTCGTCCTCGCCGAAGTACAACTCGCCGAGGCGCAACAGTTGAGCGTCGGTGATGTCATCGATGTCGCAGCGGACATCCGCCACGATCTTGGCTGCCACATCCGAGTAGTGCTTGTGCAGGTAGCCCTCGAAGATGTGACTCGCGTTGGCCTTGCCCTTGCCATGGCCGAGCAGCAGGATCTCGTCCGCCGCCTTCAGGGCGATCGCAAGAGTCTTGAAGAACTCGTCGGTGTCAATGAGGTCGATGTCGTAGGTGCCGTCGGGGTTACCCGCACGGTGGTAGAGGTTGTGGTCAAGGTTCCAGGGGTCCGCTGCAGCAACGTCTTCGGCTGCCGCGCCGGTCGGAGCGTTGACGGCATAGATCCGTGCGTGATGGAAGTCGACTGCTGCGACCGCTCGCTTGCCTTCGAGACTGACTTTGTTGGTCACGCCATGTTCCGACATCGCTAGACCTCCTTGCCGGGTTGCTGCGGCTTGTACCCAGCGTTCTTGAACATCCGGCGGAAGTCGAGCACCTGCTCAAGGTCGATGTCCTTGTGCTTCGGCCGCGTGAATACTTCGACCTCGCCACCGATCGTGATCCGGAACTTGCCGTCGTGCTTCTCCTCGACAGTGCCAACGGCCTCGGCCAGCGACACCACGTCAACCCATCGAATGTTGTGCCCCGTCGGGTGCGCGAAGATCGACGACAGCGTGTCGATGTGGTGGTTGTTCAGGTGGGTGGGCTCATTGCCCTCTGTGGTTTCGGCCATAGCGCCACCCTTTCACGAATCGCCTGTGCGAGTCTTCTGTGTGTGACTGATCGGCTGATCACGGATGAATTTCCGACACCCCTTGGGTGGAGCTCAGGACACCTCCAGACGATCCGCAGCCGGGTCGTGCGTCGCTCGCGGGATCTCGATCGAGACGGTACGTCCCGCCCGCTGCTCGTTGACCTTGCTGACGGAACCGGCGACAAACTGGCCGTGCAGGTCCATCGCTCGCGACGCAAGCCGGTGAATCCGTCCGCCGGTGGGCTCGTGGTCTTGGTCCACGGGTTGGGCGGTTCCGTCGAATCCGACTACATGCGCGCCACGACTGTGGGTCTGTTGCACGCCGGGTTCAACGTCGCCCGGGTCGATCTGCGCGGCGCGGGTGCCTCGGGCGAAACCTGTTCCCTCCTCTACCACGCGGGCCGCACCGAGGACCTGCGCGCGGTACTTCGCGCACTCGCCAACCAGCCCGAAGCTGCCACGGGACGCAATGGTGAACCCCGCTTGGCTTTGATGGGCTTCTCGCTCGGCGGGAGCATGACCATCAAGCTGATGGGTGAACCACACGAAGGACTGCCGATCTTTGCGGCAGTTGCAGTGTCGGCACCGTTGGACCTCACCGTGGGATCGGCTTACCTGAACCAGATGGGCTTCGGTCTGTACGAGAAGTTCCTCGTTGCCGGTCTCAAGCGCCAAGCCCTGCAGCCCGGGCCTCGCGGCACGCTGCGCGTGAGTCCGCAGGAGCACGAAGCGATCCGGGCAGCCAGGGATCTCGCGGAATTCGACGATGCCCTGACGGCGCCGCGCAACGGTTGGCAAGATGCCAAGGAGTACTACGCGGTTAACTCCAGCGGTCCGTATCTTCCTAAGATCACGGAGCCCACTTTGGTGATCCATTCCGTCGATGACCCGATGATCCCAGCGAGCCCGTACCAAGCGATCGACTGGGAAGCACTCGAGGCGAACGGCCCCATCCAGCGTCGGATCACTCGTCGTGGAGGCCACGTCGGGTTCC
>Ga0116175_1001643_pt1 | contig 14246 bp, 13 predicted proteins | sample AD_UKC125_MetaG_FD_89802 | JGI IMG/M metagenome (GOLD analysis project Ga0116175, IMG submission 89802) | Active sludge microbial communities of municipal wastewater-treating anaerobic digesters from USA - AD_UKC125_MetaG | ecosystem: Engineered > Bioreactor > Anaerobic > Digestate | place: USA... | reverse complement strand
CTGCGTCCGATCCTCGGCAGGCAAGACCCCGACGCCACCGTGACCGCGGGCAACGCCAGCGGCCAGAACGATGCCGCGTCGATGTGCATCGTCACCACCCCGGAGAAGGCGGCCGAACTCGGTCTGCGGCCGTTGATCACGCTCAAGTCGTGGGGCGTGGCCGGTGTGGAGCCCAAGGTGATGGGGATCGGTCCAGTGCCCGCGACGGCCGCCGCGCTCGGCCGGGCCGGCTTGGAATTGTCCGACATCGACCTGATCGAATTGAACGAGGCCTTTGCCGCACAGGCCATCGCGTGCATGCGGGAATGGAAGTTCGGCGAGAAGGACCTCGACCGCACGAATGTATTCGGCTCCGGCATCTCACTCGGGCATCCGGTGGGCGCGACCGGCGGCCGGATGCTGGCCACCCTGGCCCGGCAGATGCATCGCCGTGGCGCCCGCTACGGACTGGAAACCATGTGCATCGGCGGCGGGCAGGGCCTGGCCGCGATCTTCGAACGAGTGGGAGACTGACATGACAACGCTCGCACAGACACTCGGGCTGACCGACGTTCAGCAGGAGATCGTCAGCAACGTCCGGCGATTCGTCGACAAAGAGGTCATCCCCGTTGCCTCGCAACTGGAGAAGACCGACAGCTATCCCACCGAGATCGTCGACGCGATGGCCGAGATGGGTCTGTTCGGTCTGATGATCCCCGAGGAGTACGGCGGCATCGGTGAGTCGCTGCTCACCTACGCGCTGTGCGTGGAGGAACTGGCGCGCGGCTGGATGAGCGTTTCCGGTGTGATCAACACCCACTTCATCGTCGCCTACATGATCCGTCAGCACGGTACGGACGAGCAGAAGCGGAACTACCTGCCGCGGATGGCGACCGGCGAGCTGCGCGGCGCTTTCTCCATGTCCGAGCCCGAACTGGGCTCCGACGTCGCGGCGATCCGCACCAGGGCCCGGCTCGGTGACGACGGCGACTACCGTATCGATGGTCAGAAGATGTGGCTGACCAACGGCGGAAGTTCGTCGTTGGTGGCGGTACTGGTCCGCACCGACGACACCGCAGAGAAGAAACACCGCGGCCTGACCACCTTCCTGATCGAGAAGACGCCCGGATTCGGCGAGGTCGCGCCGGGACTCACCATTCCCGGCAAGATCGACAAGCTGGGGTACAAGGGCATCGATACCACCGAGCTGGTGTTCGACGGTTTCACCACACCCACCGACACCATCCTCGGCGGCGAACCCGGCAAGGGCTTCTTCCACATGATGGACGGTGTGGAGGTGGGCCGGGTCAATGTGTCCGCCCGCGCTTGCGGTGTGGGTCAGCGGGCCTTCGAGCTCGCGATCCGGTACGCACAGCAGCGCAGCACCTTCGGTAAGCCGATCGCCGAGCATCAGGCGATCGCCTTCCAGCTCGCCGAGATGGCCACGAAAGTCGAAGCGGCGCACCTGATGATGGTGAACGCCGCTCGGCTCAAGGACTCCGGCGAACGCAATGATGTGGCCGCCGGAATGGCCAAGTACCTGGCCAGCGAATTGTGCGCCGAGGTCACCCAGCAGAGCTTCCGCATCCACGGTGGCTACGGTTACTCCAAGGAATACGAGATCGAACGCCTCATGCGTGATGCTCCGTTCCTGCTGATCGGTGAGGGCACCAGCGAGATCCAGAAGCAGATCATCTCGAAGAGACTGCTCTCGGAATACCAGCTGTAGAACCATTTTCCGCTGGTTCAGGTGCGAAGAGCCGCCAGCCGATGAGTCTCGAAACCCGGTGAGACGGCAATGTCATCTCACCGGGTTTCGAGGCTCATCACCTGCGCTCCTCACACCTCAACCGACGAAAGGGTGCGTCCTCAACCGGAGATGAGCGATCGCAGGACGGTGAAACTGTCGTGGGCGGCGACGGCGGCGACACTGCGTTCCACGCCGACCCGGGAGATCTCGAACGACTGCATACGATCACCGGCCTCGGCGGTGCACACGGCAGCCAGCCACGGTTCGGTGCACGCGGCCCGATACAGGGTCCACATGTGCTCGTCGTCGGCGCCCACGCCGTGTTCGGCCAATCCGGCCACGTAGCGCCGCACCAGGTCCCGTTCGATACCGCGCGCCTCCTCGGGCGCGACGGAGGCGGTGACGAAGTAGGCGATGTCGCGGATTCCGGGGCCACCCATTGCGACCTGCCAGTCCAGGAAGCCGGGACGGCCGTCCTCGAAGAACAGGTTGCCCAGGTGGGTGTCACCGTGGATCAGGGTGCGCGGCTGCGACTCCCAGAACGCATCGATGTCTGCGCTGCGCTCGAAGAAGATGTGGCAGGCGCGCTTTTGGTCGTCGGGAATGAGGTCGGCGGTGTGCCCGGTGATGCTGCCGATGAATCGGCGGCGGATCATGTCACCGAGGCGGATCTCGGCAGGCGAGCGACGGGCCAGATCGCGCAGGTCGCCGTCGAATCTGTTGGAGTTCCAGAAGCGGGCGTGCAGTCCGGCCAGCGCGTCGACGACGGCGTCGGCCTCCGTGCTCGTGACCGAATCGACAACGGTGCGGAATTCCGCTGTGTCGGAGAGATCTTCGAGAATGAGAATGCTGCGCCGGCGCAGTCGGTCCTCGCGGGCCAGGTAGCAGCGGGGGGTGCGTACCGGCGGCTGGTCGCCGAACGCCCGGTAGGCGAGGACCTCCTTGGTCCCGAGCCGGAAAACATGCATCAGCACGTGTTGGAGATAGTTGCGGGGCGGGAACTTCACGAACAGTGAATCAGGCAGTCGGCCGTCGGATGTCACCGATATCCGGGCACGGTTCGCGGTGCCGGAGTGGGCGTCGGCGACGGACACCGAGCTGATGGCCGAGCGGGGAAGGTCGAGCTCATCGGCGAGCCATGCGGCCGTGACCTGGTCCTCGTGAAGCGGAACCTCGGTGCCGAACGGTATCGCCCGGTCCGCGGCGGCGCGGAAGGCCTCGCCGGCGACGAGACCGATGCTCTGTGCGGTCACCAGAAACGGCGGTACTGCCACGGTGTTCTCCTGTTCCATGATCCGGCCTGCACTGCCGGGTGGGCAGTGCAGGCCGGGGATAGTCACTCAGCTGTATGCGCTACGTACGGCCGCGGGTCGGCTACGGAGTAGCCGGCTGCGGAGTGGTCGGCTGCGGAGTGGTCGGCTGCGGGGCCGGAGTCGTCGGCTGTGCCTCGGGCTCGTTCCCGGTGCCGGGCGTGTTCGCCGCCTCCGGTTCGGTGCCGTCGGGTGAGGCGTCGGCCTGCTTCTTGGCCTGCGCCTGAGATTTCTCGCGGGCCTCGCGTTCCTCCTTGTTGCGCACCAGTTCCCGGAAGCCGATGCGGTCGAGGTTGGACTTGGGCTGCACACCCCATTCGGTCTTGGCGGTGTCGCGTCCGGTGCCCTCACCCGGGCCGCCGAACGGCGGGCCGCCGATCGGGTGCGGGTACTCACATTCGGCGGTCTCGTCGCTCCAGCGCACCTTCATGAACTCGTCGCAGATCTCGGTGAGCGATAACGTCGGTGCGCCGTACCAGACGGCGAGCACGGGAACGGTGAACGCGCCCTCGATCACCAGACCGAATAGACAGATGATGATGAAGCGCTTGAGCCACTTGTGCATCCGGGCGAATGCGGGTGTGGTCCCCTGGGGGAGTTCTTTGTCGGCCTCTGCATCGGCCGTGGGGGTGTTCTTGCTCATGATGGTTCCTTGCAGGATTCTTCTCGCGTGGGCGGGGATATCAGTCGGCGAATATTTCGCGGTTGACCGTATGGAGGTACGGAATTGCCAGGAACGGCGTTATGTAGAAGATGTCGAACGCCCACCAGCCGACGACCGGCAGGATGGTGCCTTCGAAGCGGATGTCGGCGTACATGGTCATGTTGACGATATATCCGACCCAGATGACCACACCCATCCAGCAGGTGACGATCAGCCATTGATGGCCCCAGCGCTTCATCTGCAGGAAGGCGATGGCGGCGGCGATCCGCATGGGGAATACCACAAATATGCAGGCGATCTCCCAGCCCTTTTCGCCGGGTGCCGAGGAGCCGCCGATGAACAGAGAATTGTATTCCCAGAAGTATCCGTTGTCGGCGAAGTTTCCCCAGGCGGTGAAGAATACCCGATTGAGAATGGAATGGTTCGCCAGTACGTCGAGTACCCAGCCGAGGCTGTTGATGAATGCGTCGAGGATGACAAGATAGCCGATGAGGGTGACCATCATCGGGCGTACTGACAGGCCGTCCCGCATGGCCTTGCGCTGCAGGTACAGGCCGCGAAGGAAGATCGGCAGGCCGATGAAACCGAACACGAGAGTGCCCATGAAACCCGTGCCGGTGATCAGCCACTTGTCGGCCTGCCGCTGGGCGATCTTGCTGTCCTCTTCGTGCTGATCGTAGGACAGTCCACCCGAGGTGGGGCTCGTCATGCCGATACGGCCGGCATCGCCTCCGCTACGTGTGAAGGACATGGCGTCAGTTCCACCAGCCGCGCTGGAATGACCAGACCAATTGCAGGATGAACATCGACAGCAGGAAGCCGTAGATAGTGATCTGGAAGACGATCAGTGCCCGGCGACGGTCACGATCTTGTTTGTTCAGTGGTGCGTTCACGGGAGAACTCCTAAAGGAATGAGAAGGAGGGTGGGACAGGTCAATCGGAGAATATCTCGCGATTGACCGTGTGTAAGAACGGCAGCGCCAGGAATGGGGTGATGAACATGATGTCGTAGGCCCACCAACCGATCACCGGAAAGATAGTGCCCTCGAAGCGCAGGTCCGCGTACATCGTCATGTTGGCGATGTAGCCGACCCACAGCACCACACCGAACCAGCAGGTGACGGTGAGCCACATGTGTCCCCAGCGTTTCATCTGCAGGAAGGCGATAGCGGCGGCCACTCGCATCGGGAACACCACGAAGATGCCGACCGCCTCCCAGCCCTTCTCACCCGGTGCCGATGCGCCGCCGATGTACAGCTCGTTGTACTGCCAGAAGTAGGCGCCGTTGTCGGCGTAGTTACCCCAGGCGGTGAAGAACACCCGGTTGAGCAGCGAGTGGTTGCCGAGGAAGTCGAGCGCCCAGCCGACGGTGTTGAGGAAGCCGTCGAGGATCACCAGATATCCGATGAGGGTCACCAGCAACGGTCGGACAGTGAGTCCTTCCTGCTGCGCCTTGCGGGACAGGTACATCCCGTAGAGGAACAGTGGCAGCCCGATCAGGCCCAGGAGGTAGGTGCCCATGAACGCGGTGCCCGCGATCATCCAGAGGTCGGACTTACGTTGCGCCTTACGGCTTTCCTCTTCGTGCTCGTCGTAGGTGAGTCCCGTTTTGCGCGGGTTTTTCATCACCGAGGACGCGGCAGGCTTCTCGTCCTTCTTGCGGGAGATCTGAAAACTCATGTCACTGACCGCCCCTCTGCCCGGCCGGCTTCCTCGCCGGTTGAGGTGATCATGCGGGGGTTCCCGACAGGTGCGCGGTGGCGATCTCGTACAGGCCCTCGTGGATGGCGCCGTCGCTGCTGAGCGGGGCGAGAATGCAGGCCTGGGCGGCGGTCATCTCGTCGGCTCCGGCGGCGACGAACCGGGCCGCGGCCACCAGGGTGCGCGTTGAGGGCGGCTCGAAGTGGAAGGCGTCATCTGCCTGGCGAATACTCAGCGCGCAGTTCACCAGTCGTTGTGCCACGTCGGTTCGGACGCCGGATTCGGCCACCACCACCTCCACCTCGCGGTCGGGGGGAAGGTAGGTCATCGGGACGGTGACGAAGCGTTGCCGGAACGACGGTTTGAGGTCCTTCAGGGAGCTCCGGTAGGCGGGGTTGTAGGATGAGACGAGCATGAATCCTTCAGGAGCGTGCAGGGTTTCGTTTGCCCGGTCCAGGTACAGCGTGCGGCGATGGTCGGTCAGCGAATGCAGGATCGCCAGCGAATCGTGCCGGGCCTCCACCACCTCGTCGAGGTAGCAGATGGCGCCGGTCTTGTCGGCTGTGGTGAGCGGGCCGTCCACCCACACCACGTCGCCGCCGGTCACCATGAACCGGCCGACGAGGTCGGCACTGGTGAGGTCGTCGTGGCAGCTGATGGTGATCACCTCACGGCCCAGCAGATGCCCCATGTGCTCGACGAATCGGGTCTTGCCGCAACCGGTGGGGCCGGTGAGCATCACCGGCATGTGCTGGGCGTAGGCCCATTCGAACAGCTGCACCTCGGCGCCGTTGGAAAAGTACAGGTCGTTGCTTGTCATTCGGAAACCAACTCTCGGTGGATATGAGCCAAGATCTCGGGTAAGTCGTCGACGTGGCCGATTCGTCGGGATTTCTTGTCGCCGAATACTTCCGGCAGGGGATCTACTCGGACGGGGCCGACGCCGATGTAGAAGACGGAGATGGCGGCCTCCTCGGCCTCCTCCAGTGCGTGCGCGACGTCGGCCCAGGCGTAACGACCCTCGTAGCCCTCATCGGAGATGAGTCCGTCGCCGATGATGATCAGCAGACGGCGTTCCGACGGCTGGTCGAGCAGTCGTTTGGTGAGGTGCCGGATCGGTGCGCCGAGGCGGGTGTAGCCGCCGGCCCGCAGCCCCTGGGCACTCGGATCGACGAAATTCCGGTCGTCGAAGTCCTTGAGGCAGTTGACCTCCACCCGGTGCCGGGTGTTGCCGGAGAACACGAAGATACCGTGTCGCTCCTTGGACAGCGTCATCGCCCGGGACAGGGCGTCGGCACAGGACAACTCGATGTGGAAGGCCTTGCCGCCGTTGGAGCTCAGCGACGAGGAGCCGTCGAGCAGCAGCGCGGTGCTGACGTCGCGTGAACTGGGCATCAGTTCCCGGAAGATCTTCGGCTCGCCGGCCTCGCCCGTGATGGTGTCGATGTAGTGCGAGACGTATCGGTCGACGTCGACATCGGATCCGTCGTCGAGGCCGTTGCGGATGGCCCGGTGGGTGTGTTCGGCGAACCATTTGCGGATGTCGGGCGACACCGACGCCACCGGAGAGTTGCGGGTCTGGTGCTTACGTTCGAGCACCGCGACATGGTTGGGCAGGAACGCCTGGTTCCACATGTTCCATTCGGGGTAGGGCACCCCGACGCGCTGATCCGGGTTGATCTCCACCTCGTCGTTCTCGGGTTTCGACGGCGGCGGGAGATTGGAATTGCGCACGCCGCCGTCGCCGCCGACGGGAATCGACATGAGCCGCTTTGCGTCGGTGCGCGCCGACGTCCACGGCATCCGCCCGTACCCGCGCTTGAACTTCGCTGCCAGCGAATCGTTCTCGGGCGGCCGGACGGTGATCCGGCCCAGGATTTCCGGTGTCTCCAGCGGCTCCTTGCCCCGGGCCAGTTCGAGCGCGCGATCGACGATCGCCTCGCCGTCCATGTCGGGGTCGAGGTACTCGATTCCCGGTGCCAGGCGGTTGAGTTCGGTGGTCAGTCCGGGAAACTCGCGGGCCACCCACCCGGCGGCCACCCCGCCCTCCACCACCGCGAGTGCGGCGAGCTGGCGCGGGGTGAGTTCGTACAGCCGGAAGTAGGCGATCCGGTTTTTCGACGGCGAGCACTGCAACGCCACCCCGCAGGTGAGGGTGGTGCGGGTCCAGCTCTCGGCGAGCGCCGGGTAGGGCACGTTGACGACGGTGTGCGAGGCGTTGAGCCCGAACGTGCGACGCGGTCCCGTCATCAGCCGGACGCCGTCGATCACCTGGGCGGAGAACGCCACCGCGGTGACCGAACAGCTACGTTCGATGGTCATCGCGTCGGAGCTCAGTGCTGCCGGCTCGGGGGCGTCCGTCATGGTGGTCTCGGTGTCGGGGGGTGATCCGGTGTCCGTCTCGGTCAGTGTCGGGGCACTCATCGCGTCAGAACGTTCCGATGTTCTTCATGATCCAGTACCAGAACCAGATCACCAGGCCCATCACGCCCCAGGCGAAGCCGAGTCGAACGATTTCTTGCCACATAGATTGTCTCCGTATCGGTTTCGGAACTGACTTGGTCGAGCTGTCGGGATCCCGGGCGAGCTGCCGGGATCCGGGGCTAGCGGGCCTGCAGGCTGCGCAGCGTGTACGTCAGGTAGCTGTCGGCGGATTCGGTGCGCAGCTGATCGGCGTCGATGGTGACCGCGAGCAGTCCGTACACGCCGAGCAGGAAGAACACCGCGCTGTGATAGGGATCGACGACGATCTCGGCCTCGCCCCGGCGTTGCGCGGACTCGATGAGTTCCACGACCAGCGTGATCACCTTGTGCTCGCGCCACTGCTCACTCACCGGACGGTTGGGTGAGAAGCGCAGCGCCACCAGGTCTTTGAACAGGTGCTTGCCCAGGCGGATCTCGATGTCGGCGATGAGTTCGATGGTCTTGGCCAGTGCCTCGGCCAGCCCGGGGCCGGTGGCGAGGTAGTCGCCGAGCTCGGCGGCGATGAGGTCTTCCTGCCGCGCCTCGATGTCCACCAGGGCGTGTTCCTTGGTGGGGAAGTGGAAGTAGAAGGTGCCCCGGGCGACGCCCACCTCGCCGACGATGGCGTTGAGGTCGGCGCCGGCGATGCCCTTGCGCCCGTACTCCGCGGTCGCGGCGTCGAGCAGCCGCTGGCGTGTTTCGAGGCGCTGTGCCTCACGCCCGGTGGGCGCGCCCTTGGTTGTGCTCATCTTGTGTCCCTCGCAATGTAACCGGCATCACTACTGCCGAGATACTGACAGATGTCACTGACGACTGTCAATAGAGCGGGGGCTGTTACTGCCGTTGTCGGCCTGGGTATCCCGCTGCCACCGTCGTTGCCTGTCGGCATCTCGTCACGGGCGGCCGGTCAAGACCAGGCGTGCAAATCTAAAAACTCATGTTAGATTTGCACGCATGATCGCTCGCGTGGTTGCTGCGGAGCTGCAACGACGTCTGTCTGCAACGTCCGCTGTGGTGCTGCTCGGACCACGGCAGATCGGTAAGACGACGCTGGCCCGGGGTCTGGCTGAGGGCTGGCCGTCCGGCGCAACCTACCTCGATCTTGAGCGACCGGCAGATGTGCGTCGACTCTCGGATGCCGATGCCTACCTGCGCGGCCAGTCCCCGCGGCTGGTAGTGCTCGATGAGGTGCAGCGGCTCCCCGCGATTACGGAAACTCTTCGCGGAGTCATCGACGACAACAGGCGAGCAGGCTTTCGTAACGGCCAGTTCCTCTTGCTGGGTTCGGCGTCCTTGGATCTGATGAAACTGTCCTCGGAGAGCCTGGCCGGCCGAATCTCGTTTCTGGAGCTGTCCGGTGTCAACATCGACGAGGCCATATCTGCGGGCATCGACGGCGATGATCGCTGGGTGCGAGGAGGTTTCCCGGACGCTCTCCTGGCGTCGGACGAGGACTCCTTGCGCTGGCGACAGGACCTGATCCGGTCGTATCTGGAACGTGATATCCCGATGTTCGCTCCGCGTATCCCTGCGGAGACGCTGCGTCGGCTGTGGACTATGCTCGCCCATTCCTCCGGTGGCCAGTTGAATGCGTCGAAACTGGCGGCGGGGTTGGGCGTGACCGGTCCGACCGTCACCCGGTACATAGATCTGCTCGTCGACCTCGCGCTCGTGCGATCACTCCGTGCCTGGCATGCGAACGTCGGAAAACGCGTCACCAAGGCGCCGAAGGTTCATGTACGTGACTCCGGTTTGCTCCATGCGCTCCTCGACATCGACTCCCTCAATACGCTTCTCGGGCATCCGGCAGCCGGAGCGAGCTACGAGAGCTTCGCGGTCGAGTGCATCATCGACGCTGTCGGCGATCGATGGCAGCCCTATCACTACCGGACCGCGCGCGGTGACGAACTCGATCTGGTCCTGGTTCGCGGCGGGCGCCCGCAGATCGCTGTCGAGGTGAAACGCTCCACAGCGCCCCATGTTTCGGCGGGGTTCCACCGTGCGGCAGATGACCTCGCGATTGATGAACGTTATGTCGTCTATCCCGGCGACGACACGTACCCGATGAGCGGTTGCACGGTCATCGGGCTCGAGCTGTTGGTCCCCGCTCTGCGGCAGTGGCAGCGATGACCTAGCGGAAGCGGAGGATAGCCCACCTCGTCGGTTGTTCCTCTGTTGTACCAGAGTGCTTGACGTTCCGTCGGCGAGCGTGCACTATTGGCTGGGTACAACGCTGGAACAACCAGGAGGCCCCATGAAATTCTACAAGTCAAGCAAGAGTCGCAGCCAGGGTCGGGGGTCGTGGTCGGTGATCTTCCGTCACCCGGCCCGAATTGACGTGAGTACAGGGAAGGCCGGGCAACGTGTCCGCCGTGGGCTTGGAACGAGCAACGACGTCGATGCAGACCGGATGGTGGATCAGCTGAACCAAATCCTGAGTACGCCCGAATTGTGGGAGGCCACTGCCCGAACCACCGCGCTCGGGCGGTTTGACGAGCGAGTGGTCGAAATCTTCTATGACGGTCTTGAGTCGACTGAGGTCGACTTCGCGAAGCTCCGGGATCAGGTGCTTCCATTGCCGGGTGAATCGGATGGCTACCGCACGGTTCTGCTCCTGGGCACGACCGGCGCAGGTAAGACAACGGTGGTGCGTCAGATTCTGGGCACGGACCCGGACGCCGAGCGCTTCCCGTCGACGTCGACGGCGAAGACGACGGTTGCCGATACGGAACTGATTACGACCGACGCTGAGGAGTATCGGGCGGTGGTCACCTTTGTGCCGCGAGACGAGGTGGTCGATTATCTCGTCGAGAACGTGTCCGCCGCCGCTCGCGCCGCGTATCGCGGAGAACCTGATGAAAAGATCCGGCGGTATCTGCTGGACCATGTCAATCAGCGGTATCGGTTCAGCTATGTACTGGGGCGCGGTGCTTCGCCAGTCGAGGATCTCGACCTAGCTGATGTTGATGACGATGACGATGACGATGACATCGATGACATCAACCCGGCTGAGTACGGCGCCGTGGATCTGGCGGTCACAAACGATGTCGTGGCGGAAGCTGTAGCGGCCGTCAAGGCTGTTGTTGCACGGTACGTAGGTGAGGCTGAGAAGCTGCTCGATGTCTCAGGTGGTCTGCAGGTTCTGGCGGATTCCGTTGAAGAGGAAAGTCAGGACGATGAACGAGTGGCGGCAGAGCTCATTGAGGAGGAGTTGGATAGAGAGTTGCGTCAGTCCGATGAGTTTCACACAATCGTTGACTTGCTCGTCGATGAGATTGAGAAGCGATTCGCCGCATTGGACGTCGGCAACTTGCAGCGAAGCCGTCAGGGGTGGCCGTCAACGTGGTCGTGGGAGTCCACCGATCGTGGTTCGTTCATCAAGGCGGTAACGAGGTTCTCCAGTAACTATGCGCCCCTGTTTGGGCGACTGCTGACTCCACTCGTGAACGGGATTCGAGTGGAAGGGCCATTCCGGCCGAGCTGGTCATCGGACCCGGTAAGGCTAGTCCTCGTCGATGGCGAAGGTTTGGGTCACACCCCGAAGTCGGTTGCAACCCTTTCTACACACGTGGCAACCCAGTTGCAGGCGGTTGACGCGGTACTACTCGTTGACAATGCCGCGCAACCGATGCAGGCCGCTTCTGTCGCGGCCTTGAAAGGTATCGCGGTTTCGGGGAATGCCAGCAAACTGCACACGATATTCACCCACTTCGATCAGGTCAAGGGTGACAACCTACCGACGTTCAGCGAGCGTGAGCAACATGTGATGGCCTCGGTCGAGAATGTGTTGAGTTCTATTGGCGACGAGTTAGGTCCACCTGCCGAACGTATTCTTCGCCGGAGACTCAACGAGGCCCGATACTTTGTCGGAGGGATACACGAGCAGCTCCGTGTAGGAAAGAAGGCCAGCCGACGATCTATTGAGCAGATAAATGAACTGCTCAAGGTGCTGGAACGTCCGGCAGGTTCAACAGAAAGTGGACCGAGCCGCCCGGTGTTCGAGTCGGCTGATCTTCCGCTCGCCGTCACAGCCGCAGCGCGGAGTTTCCACAGCCGATGGCGTGGCCTTCTGGGTCTCGAGTACAATTCCGAGGCTCCGAAGGAGCACTGGACCCGTGTGAAAGCGCTGAGTCGGCGACTGGCTGAAGGATGGGACGATGAGTACGACAATCTCAAACCCGTCGCGGAACTGAGATATCAACTCGAGGCGCAGATCTACCTACTGCTGCAGCGGCCTAAACGCTGGTCAAACGGCGAACCTGAAGAGGAAGAGAAGCAAGTCACGCTGGAAATTCTGTCCAGTGCGGTAACCATTCACCTCGTTGAACTGACGCAGCGGCGCCTGCGTGATGAGGTACGAGCCGGATGGCAGCAGGCATATTTGCAGAGCGGTTCTGGATCGACATTCGCACGGGCCAGGATTATTGAGCGTGACGTCTTTGACCGGGGCGCACCGATCCCGTCGGTCAGTGTTTCGCCTGATCAGAATCGTTTCCTTCGCGACGTCGTCGACATAGTAGTGACCGTGGTCAAGGAGTTCGGTGGTGGTTTCGAGTGAACTCGGAAACGACAGCTGTCTGATCTGAGTTTGCTGGTAGTCCCGGATTCCGGGACTACCAGCAAACTCAGACCTTTTCGGCGGGCCGGTGATACTCCTACTCGGCGGCGATGAGGAGGTCGCGGAGGTCGTTGGCGAGCACCTTGCCGGTGCCGCCGCGGGGGATCTCGTCGGCGGAGGACACGACCTGCCACACCGACGGGACCTTGAAGGAACTGAGCAGGTTCTTGGCGCTCGACCGCAGTGACTCGGGGGTGACGCCGCTCGTCGATACCACGGCGGCACCGACGCGGGGGCCGTTGGGGCCGGGCACGCTGGTCACGAAGGCGGCGTCGACACCGTCGATGGCGCGCAGCGCGGCCTGCACCTCGCTGGGGTATACGGTGGCGCCGCTGACCTTGAACATGTCGTCGGAACGGCCCAGGTAGAACAGGAAACCGTCGTCGTCGAACTGGCCGAGGTCGCCAGTGGGATAGAAGCCGTCGGCGGTGAACACGTCCTCACGGGTGCGGCCACAGATCCCTTGCAGGATGCGCCTGCCGCGCAACTGGATCTCACCCGGCTCGCCCGGTCCGAGTGGCGTCCCGGTGACCTTGTCGGCGATCCGCACCTCGATCCCGGGGAACGGTTTTCCGCAGCTGCCCCGCGCCGACTCGGGCATGTTGAGATCGGCGCGATAGCCGCAGTACGGGCCGAAGGACTCGGTCATACCGAAGATATTGGCGCGGGTGCCCGGGGCCGGACGCAGTTCCGGCGGCAACAGCGCGGGCAGGCTGCCATCGGCGATCGACGACAGGTCCGCCCCCGTTTCGGCGGCGAGCGCGGCCACCGACACCGCCTGGTCGGGCCACCCGCGGAACAATGTAATCCGTTCGGAGACAATCAGGTTCAGTGTCGACTCGGCGGTCGGCATCTCCTCGGTGACCAGCGTGGCCCCGGCCGACAGTGCCGACAGTATACCGGCGCCGAATCCGCCGACCCAGAAGAACGGCATCGGCAGATACAGTCGGCTGTCCGGGCCCACCCGGCGCGCCTCCTGGCCGGACTGCACCGCGAACAGGGCGCTCTCGTGGGAGTGGTTGACGCCCTTGGGGGTGCCGCTGCTGCCGGAGGTGAAGATGGTGACCAGGTGGTCGGCGGGGGTCACCGCCGCACCCAGTGCATCGACGACCGGGGCGAGCCGAGTGGCGGGGGATTCCCCGGCCTCGGTGGCCACGGGATGCGCCGCGGCGAACAGTTCGTCGGGGGTCCACGCCGAGCGCAGTGCCGGCAGCTCGGGTTCCAGAAGCCGCTCGCCGCCCGTCGGAAGCGATTCCCGGTCCAGCCATTCGGCCAGCGCGTCGAGGTACCGGTGACCGCGGAACTCCTCGACCGTGATCAGCACCTCTACGCGGGCGGTGGCCAGCTGGGCGTGTAACTCACGTGCCTTGAGCAGGGTGCTCAGCGGTACCAGCACCGCGCCGATCCGGGTCAGTGCCAGCGAGAGCTGCACCCAGCGAGCCGAATTGGGCATCAGGAGAGAGACCCGGGTACCGATCCCGATTCCCGCGTCCACCAGTACCGCGGCCAACTCGAGTGTGCTGGTGTCGAGCCTGCGGTAGGTGAGCCGCTCACCCGGATCGATGACGGCCTCCTTGCCCGAAAACTGTTTGGCCGCATCACGGATCAGCGCGTCGACGGTCAGCTTTCGCGCGGTTCTCCTCACTGCTCGCGGTGCGGTCGATGCACGAGGCGCTGTCGGGGCATTCATCGCGCCGCTCCTGCGAGTTGATCGCGGACCGCCCGTAGATCGGCCTTTCCGGAGGGGGTACGCGGGATGGT
>Ga0116175_1001633_pt1 | contig 14300 bp, 10 predicted proteins | sample AD_UKC125_MetaG_FD_89802 | JGI IMG/M metagenome (GOLD analysis project Ga0116175, IMG submission 89802) | Active sludge microbial communities of municipal wastewater-treating anaerobic digesters from USA - AD_UKC125_MetaG | ecosystem: Engineered > Bioreactor > Anaerobic > Digestate | place: USA... | reverse complement strand
GGTGATACTGTTCTCCTGCCTGCTCCTGCCTACCCTGGTTATGAACCTATTGTCAATATGGTAGGGGCAGACATCGTTGAAATCGATACGACTGCTAATGATTTTGTATTGACACCTGAGATGTTGGAAGAGGCGATTATTGAGCAGGGGGATAAGCTAAAAGCTGTCATTCTCAACTATCCTGCCAATCCAACGGGTGTGACTTACTCACGGGAGCAAATTCAGGCTTTTGCGGATGTCATTCGGAAGTATCCAATTTTTGTCTTGTCTGATGAGGTTTATGCAGAGTTGACTTATACTGGTCAGCAACATACATCAATTGCAGAATTTTTACCAGAGCAAACCATTTTGATTCAAGGACTTTCTAAATCTCATGCTATGACGGGATGGCGCATTGGCTTGATTATGAGTCAGGCTCCGATTATTGCTCAAATAATTAAAAGTCACCAGTATCTAGTAACAGCCGCAGCGACAGCTATGCAATATGGTGCAGTGGAGGCCTTAAAAAATGGTAAGGATGATGCCCTACCGATGCGGGCGGAATATGTCAAGCGTCGGGATTATATCATCGAAAAGATGACTGACTTGGGCTTTAAGGTTATCAAACCTGATGGTGCTTTTTATATCTTTGCCAAAATACCTGCGGAATACAATCAGGATTCATTTAGTTTTTTACAGGATTTTGCTAAGAAAAAAGCAGTTGCCTTTATTCCAGGTGCAGCTTTCGGTAAATACGGGGAAGGGTATGTACGTATTTCTTATGCGGCAAGTATGGAAACAATTCAAACAGCTATGGCTCGTTTGAAAGAATATCTTAAAGAAAATGGAACGAATTGAAACCAGAGGAATCGTCCTTTATAATCAAGATTTCCGAGAAGATGATAAACTGGTCAAAATCTTTACCGAGAAGTCTGGCAAGCGAATGTTTTTCGTGAAACATGCCTCTAAGTCCAAGTTGGTAGCCTCTATTCAGCCGTTGACACATGCGGATTTTATTGTCAAAATTAATGATGATGGTTTGTCTTATATAGAAGATTTTCATCAGGTACAGCCATTTAAATCAATTAACGGTGATATTTTCAAGCTCAGCTACGCCACCTATATATTAGCTTTGGCAGATGCGGCCTTGCAGGACAAGGTTTATGATCCAGCGCTTTTTGCTTTCTTGGTCAAAACCTTGGACTTGATGGAGTCGGGTCTGGATTATGAAATTTTAACCAATATCTTTGAAATTCAGCTATTGGGTCGATTTGGTGTTAGTTTGAATTTTCATGAGTGTCCTTTCTGTCATCGAGTAGGTCAGCCTTTTGACTATTCCTACAAGTACAACGGGGTCTTATGTCCGCAACACTATCAACAAGATGAACGACGGGCTTATCTGGATCCTAATGTTCCCTATTTACTTGATCAATTTCAGGCTATTTCCTTTGATGAGCTGGAAACCATTTCCATCAAGCCTGAGATGAAACGCAAATTACGTTTTTTTATTGACCAGTTGTATGAAGAATATGTGGGGATTCACTTGAAATCAAAGAAATTTATAGATGATTTGTCTTCTTGGGGGCAGATTATGAAACCAAGAACAGAAAATGAGGAAACAGAATGAAACGTATTGCAGTAGATGCTATGGGTGGGGACCATGCCCCTCAGGCAGTGGTAGAAGGTGTCAATCAAGCTTTGGCTACCTTTCCAGATATTGAAATTCAGCTCTATGGCGATGAGGCAAAAATCAAGCAGCATTTGACAGCGAAAGAACGTGTCAGCATTGTCCATACGACTGAGAAAATCAATTCAGATGATGAGCCTGTCAAGGCCATTCGTCGGAAGAAAGAGGCTTCTATGGTCCTAGCAACCAAGGCTGTCAAGGATGGCCAAGCAGATGCGGTCTTGTCAGCTGGAAATACAGGTGCTCTTTTGGCGGCAGGCGTCTTTGTGGTCGGTCGCATCAAGCACATTGACCGTCCTGGCCTTATGTCTACCTTGCCGACTATGGACGGTAAGGGATTTGATATGATGGACTTGGGAGCAAATGCTGAAAATACAGCTCATCACCTCTATCAGTATGGTATTCTTGGCTCATTTTACGCGGAGCACGTGCGTGGTGTCAAACAACCTCGTGTGGGACTTTTGAACAACGGTACGGAAGATACCAAGGGAACTCCAGTTCACCAAGAGGCCTATAAACTCTTGGCGGAAGACAAGTCAATCAACTTTATCGGCAATGTGGAAGCGCGTGAGTTACTCAACAGCGTGGCGGATGTGGTCGTGACGGATGGTTTCACGGGAAACGCTGTGCTGAAAACCATAGAGGGTACAGCAAAATCCATCGTTGGTCAGTTGACTGGCTCAATCAAGAATGGTGGTCTGCGTGCTAAAATTGGTGGTCTACTTGTTAAGCCAACCTTGAAAAAGGCGCTTGGTGCTATGGATTACAAAACAGCTGGCGGGGCAGTTTTGCTAGGTCTAAAAGCTCCAGTTATCAAGGCCCATGGATCCAGCGATGCTCAATCAATTTTCTACACTCTTAAACAGACGCGTTCGATTTTGGAGGCCGGTATTGTGGATAAATCAGTTGCCAAATTTTCTGTAGTGGAGGAAGACAATGAATAGAGAACAAGTCTATCAGCGGGTTGTTGAATTGATTCAAGATGAAAAAGGTGAGGATTTCGATGTTCAACCTGAGTCGACTTTGGCTGATAATATTGCTGCAGATTCTGTTGAAATTATGGAATTTGTGTTAAATTTGGAGGATGAGTTTGGAATTGATATTCCAGATGCTGCGATTGAGCGCTTTGAAACCCTTTCTGATATTGTTGATTTTGTTTATGAAGAAATACAAAAACGTTCGTAGTTTACGGGCGTTTTTCTTTAGTTTTACAGGAAGATTAAGGTATTTCTTGAATATACGAACAAGCTGTGATAAAATAAACAAAAAGGTTAGAATAATTTGTGAAAGGCGAACATTTTTATGAAAACAAACCTTATCTATTCAGGAAAAGCTAAAGATATTTTTGCTACAAGCGATGATGATCAAATTGTTGCAGTCTACAAGGATCAGGCAACGGCTTTTAATGGTGGTAAGAAAGAACAGATTGCTGGGAAGGGTCGGCTTAATAATCTGATTTCTTCACTTATTTTTGAAAAGTTAAATGAGGCTGGTGTAAAAACGCATTTTATCAAGCGTTTATCAGATACGGAACAATTAAATGCGAAGGTGGATATCATTCCTCTTGAGGTTGTATTGCGTAATATTACAGCTGGATCATTTTCAAAACGATTTGGTGTGGAAGAAGGTATTGAGTTAACTCACCCTATTGTTGAGTTTTACTATAAAAAAGATGAGCTAGATGATCCTTTTATTAATGATGAACATGTTGCGTTTCTCAATATAGCTAGCCAAGAGGATATTGCTTATATTAAAGAAGAAACTCGCCGAATCAATGTTTTCTTGAAAGAGCTGTTTGCTCAGATTGGTTTAAAGTTGGTAGATTTCAAATTGGAATTTGGATTTGATAAAACAGGACAAATTATATTGGCTGATGAATTTTCACCAGATAACTGTCGTCTGTGGGATGTGGATGGAAACCATCTTGATAAAGATGTGTTCCGTCGTGGTCTTGGAGAGTTGACCGATGTTTATGAGGTTGTTTTAGAAAAATTGCAGAGCGTGAAATAGGGGATTTTAGAAAGGGATTGAAACCGTCTGGAAAATATGAATAGACTGGGAATCCACTAAATGTATTTGGTGATTTCTAAGTGTAAGACAGCTTTTCTTGTCGGACTTGGTATCTTGAATATGGCAAAACGTATTTTTGTTGAAAAAAAAGCAGATTTTCAAATTAAGGCAGAAGCTCTTCTCGAAGAATTGGTTCACAATTTGCAGTTGACTAGTCTATCCAATCTTCGATTAGTACAGGTATATGATATTTTCAATTTAGAGGAAGAATTGCTTGAACAAGCGATTAAGCATATCTTCATGGAACAGGTAACAGATAAGGCGTTATTGGAAGAAGAACTGGGTTTAGAAAGCTCAGTCTATTTTGCCATTGAGGCTCTCCCTGGTCAATTTGATCAACGTGCAGCTAGTAGCCAAGAGGCTCTCCTTTTATTGGGTAGCCGTCAAAATGTACGTGTTCGTACTGGTCAGCTTTTTATCTTAAATGGAAATGTACTAGAAGAAGAATTGGCTGCAATTAAGAATTATCTTCTTAATCCTGTTGATTCTCGTTTCAAAGATATGGAATCGCCTTTGCTGGAACAGGAATTTTCTGTTTCAGACAGCTCTATTCCAAATTTAGAATTTTTTGAAAACTATAGTGCTGAAGACTTTGCGATGTACAAGCGTGAAGTTGGTTTGGCCATGGAAGTGGAGGATTTATTATTTATCCAAGACTATTTCAAATCAATCGGTCGAGTGCCAACTGAAACAGAGCTCAAAGTCTTAGATACTTATTGGAGTGACCACTGCCGTCATACGACATTTGAAACAGAACTCAGAACGATTGACTTTTCAGCTTCAAAATTCCAAAAGCAATTGCAGGCGACATATGACAAATACATTGCGATGCGATCAGAATTAGGTCGATCAGACAAGCCTCAAACTTTAATGGATATGGCTACTATTTTTGGTCGCTATGAGCGTGTGAATGGTCGATTGGATGATATGGAAGTTTCTGATGAGATTAACGCTTGTTCAGTAGAAATTGAAGTGGACGTGGATGGAGTGAAGGAACCTTGGCTTCTCATGTTCAAAAATGAAACACATAATCACCCAACAGAGATTGAACCTTTTGGTGGGGCAGCAACTTGTATTGGTGGTGCTATCCGTGATCCGTTGTCAGGTCGGTCTTATGTCTATCAAGCAATGCGGATTTCAGGTGCAGGAGATATCACTCAACCATTAACTGCAACACGTGATGGGAAATTACCACAACAAATCATTTCAAAAACAGCTGCACATGGCTATTCTTCTTACGGCAACCAAATTGGTCTTGCGACGACCTATGTCCGTGAATACTTCCACCCAGGTTTCGTTGCCAAACGTATGGAACTTGGAGCGGTGATTGGAGCTGCTCCGAAAGAAAATGTAGTCCGTGAAAAACCGGTGGCTGGTGATGTGGTCATCTTACTTGGTGGTAAAACAGGACGAGATGGTATTGGTGGAGCAACAGGTTCGTCTAAGGTTCAGACTGTCGAATCGGTCGAAACAGCTGGTGCAGAAGTTCAAAAGGGAAATGCTATTGAAGAACGTAAAATTCAGCGTTTATTCCGAAATGGACAAGTGACACGTCTGATTAAAAAGTCGAATGACTTTGGTGCAGGGGGTGTCTGTGTAGCGATTGGCGAGTTAGCAGATGGTTTGGAAATAGATTTAGATAAGGTGCCACTCAAGTATGCAGGTTTGAATGGAACTGAGATTGCCATTTCAGAATCACAAGAGCGGATGAGTGTAGTCGTTCGTCCAGAGGATGTAGAAACTTTTATCGAAGCCTGTCGTGAAGAAAATATCCATGCTGTTGTAGTAGCTAAAGTGACGGATAAACCAAATCTAGTCATGACTTGGAATGGCCAAACGATTGTCGATTTGGAACGTTCTTTCCTTGATACAAATGGTGTTCGTGTAGTAGTTGATGCAAAAGTAGTTGACAATGCTGTCAACCTTCCCGAATTACGTCAGACATCACTTGAAACCCTAGAAGAGGATTTGAAGACAATTCTTTCTGACCTCAACCATGCTAGCCAAAAAGGATTGCAGACTATTTTTGACTCTTCAGTTGGTCGTTCAACAGTGAATCATCCACTTGGTGGCCGTTATCAGTTGACGCCGACAGAAAGTTCCGTTCAAAAGTTACCTGTCCAAGATGGTGTGACGACAACAGCTTCGGTTATGGCGCAAGGGTACCATCCATATTTAGCAGAGTGGTCTCCATATCATGGTGCAGCGTATGCGGTGATTGAAGCAACAGCTCGTTTGGTTGCAACAGGTGCAAACTGGTCTAAGGCCCGTTTCTCTTATCAAGAGTATTTCCAAAGAATGGATAAACAGGCGGAACGGTTTGGACAGCCTGTAGCGGCTTTACTTGGCTCAATTGAGGCTCAAATTCAGTTAGGTTTACCATCTATTGGTGGTAAGGACTCTATGTCTGGTACCTTTGAAGAACTAACGGTTCCTCCGACCCTAGTTGCTTTTGGTGTAACCACTGCAGATAGTCGCAAGGTTCTTTCTCCTGAGTTCAAAACAACCAGTGAGAATATCTATTATCTTCCAGGTCAAATTTTATCGGAAGATATAGATTTTACATTCATCAAGTCAAACTTTGAGACTTTTGAAAAATGGCAGAATACTTATTCGATTACAGCAGCAAGTGCTGTTAAGTATGGTGGTGTTTTAGAAAGTATCACCTTGATGACTTTTGGAAATCAGATTGGTGCGACAATTGAATTAGAAACCGTGGAAACATGTCTGACAGGTCAATTAGGTGGTTTTGTCTTTACTTCTACTGAAGAAATTTCAGAAGCAGTGAAAATTGGACAGACGACAGAAGAGTTTGCACTTGTTGTCAATGGTGTCAAGTTGTTTGGACAAGATGTACAAGCTGCTTTTGAAGGAAAACTTGAAGAGGTCTATCCTACAGAATTTAAACAAAACACTTCTATAGAGGATGTTCCAGCCATTGCGAAAACAACGATTCGTAGAGCCAAGAAAAAAGTTGATGTTCCACTGGTGTACATTCCAGTTTTCCCAGGAACTAACTCTGAGTATGACTCAGCCAAGGCGTTTGAACAAGCTGGTGCCCAGGTAAATCTAGTACCATTTGTTACATTAGATGGAAAGAGTATCGAACATTCCGTTGACACAATGGTGGACAATATTGACAAGGCTAATATTCTTTTCTTTGCAGGTGGTTTTTCAGCAGCAGATGAGCCAGATGGTTCTGCTAAATTTATCGTGACTATCTTGCGAAATGCCAAGGTCCGTTCAGCTATCGACCAGTTTATCGAAAAAGGTGGTCTCATTATCGGGATCTGTAATGGTTTCCAAGCCCTTGTTAAATCAGGCTTATTACCTTATGGGAATTTTGAAGAAGTAGTGGAAACCAGTCCAACTCTCTTCTATAACGATGCTAACCAGCACGTTGCAAAAATGGTTGAGACACGCATTGCAAATGTAAATTCTCCATGGTTATCAGAGGTTCAAGTTGGAGATATTCACGCTATTCCAGTTTCTCATGGTGAAGGGAAATTTGTAGTTACAGATGAAGAATTTGAAGTCTTGCGCAACAATGGCCAAATTTTCAGTCAATACGTGGATTTCACTGGTCAACCAAGTATGGATTCAAAATACAATCCAAATGGCTCATATCATGCGATAGAAGGAATTACTAGTGCCAATGGTCAAATCGTTGGGAAAATGGGACATTCAGAGCGTTATGAAACTGGTCTCTTCCAAAATATTCCGGGGAATAAAGACCAGGGCTTATTTGCATCAGCGGTTCGCTATTTTACAGAATAAGAAAGTTCAGCAATCATTCTGGTTGAATAAACATAATAAAGGGAATAACATGTACGAAGTTAAATCACTTAATGAAGAATGCGGAGTCTTCGGGATTTGGGGTCATCCGCAAGCTGCTCAGGTCACATATTTTGGACTCCATAGTTTGCAGCACCGAGGTCAAGAAGGCGCAGGGATTTTAGCAAATGATAAAGGACATTTACGTCGTCATCGGAATACAGGGTTGATTGCGGATGTTTTTAAAAAGTCAGAAGACCTAGAACGTCTCACTGGGAGAGCAGCGATAGGTCATGTTCGCTATGCTACGTCAGGTTCAGCTTCTATCCATAACATTCAACCTTTTCTCTTTGATTTTTCAGATATGCAAGTTGGACTAGCTCATAATGGCAATTTGACTAATGCAGTTAGTTTAAAGGCAGAATTAGAAAAAAATGGTTCGATTTTTTCAAGTTCATCTGATACTGAAATTCTGATGCATTTGATTCGTCGCAGTCATAATCCAGACCTGACGGGTAAAATCAAGGAAGCTCTTAACACTGTCAAGGGTGGATTTGCCTACTTGATTATGTTAGAGGATAAAATGGTTGCAGCCTTGGATCCAAACGGTTTTCGTCCATTATCTATTGGAAAGATGAAGAACGGGGCTTGGGTCGTTGCCAGCGAGACATGTGCGTTTGAAGTTATTGGAGCAGAATGGGTTCGTGATGTTGAGCCGGGAGAGATGGTCATTATTGATGATTCAGGAATTCGCTATGATACCTATACGACGGATACACAACTTGCAGTTTGTTCGATGGAATATATCTACTTTGCGCGTCCAGATTCTGTCATTCATGGGATAAATGTTCATACCGCCCGAAAAAATATGGGGCGCCGTTTGGCTCAAGAATTTCAACACGAAGCAGATATTGTTGTTGGTGTGCCTAATTCATCACTTTCAGCTGCAATGGGTTTTGCAGAGGAGTCCGGTTTGCCAAATGAGATGGGGCTGATTAAAAATCAGTACATTCAAAGGACCTTTATCCAGCCTACACAGGAATTACGGGAACAGGGTGTTCGCATGAAGTTATCAGCTGTTTCCAGTGTTGTTAAGGATAAGCGCGTGGTTATGATTGACGATTCAATTGTTCGAGGAACAACGAGTCGTCGTATTGTCCAACTGTTACGTGATGCTGGTGCGAAAGAGGTCCATGTTGCTATCGGTAGTCCAGAACTGAAGTATCCATGTTTTTATGGAATTGACATTCAAACACGTAGAGAACTGATTTCAGCCAATCATTCTGTAGATGAGGTTTGTGAAATTATAGGAGCTGATAGCCTTACCTATCTGTCATTAGATGGTTTGATAGACTCGATTGGTATAAAAACAGACGCACCAAAGGGTGGACTCTGTGTGGCGTATTTTGATGGAGAATTTCCAACGCCCCTTTATGACTATGAGGAAGAATATCTTCGAAGCTTAGAAGAGAAAACTAGTTTCTACATAGAGAATGTCAAAAGAGATAAATAATTGTCAATCAATATTGACAACCTTGTAAACCTTGTCAATCAACTGTAAAGTTTTTAGAGGAAAGGAAATAGAATGACGAATAAAAATGCTTATGCTCAGTCAGGAGTGGATGTCGAAGCGGGTTATGAAGTAGTTGAACGTATCAAAAAACACGTTGCTCGGACAGAGCGATTGGGTGTCATGGGGGCACTAGGTGGTTTTGGTGGTATGTTTGACCTAACCAAATTAGATGTGAAAGAGCCTGTTTTAGTATCAGGAACTGATGGTGTTGGTACTAAGCTTATGCTTGCAATTCAATATGACAAACATGACACAATTGGCCAAGATTGTGTTGCGATGTGTGTCAACGATATTATTGCAGCAGGTGCAGAACCGCTTTATTTCCTTGACTATATTGCGACAGGGAAAAATGAGCCAGCTAAATTGGAACAAATAGTGGCAGGTGTTGCAGAAGGCTGTGTCCAAGCAGGTTGCGGGTTGATTGGTGGTGAAACTGCTGAAATGCCTGGCATGTACGGCGAAGATGATTATGATTTAGCCGGTTTTGCAGTCGGAATCGCTGATAAATCACAAATTATTGACGGAAGTAAGGTCAAAGAAGGTGATATCTTACTCGGGTTAGCTTCAAGTGGCATCCACTCTAATGGTTATTCATTGGTTCGCCGTGTTTTTGCGGATCTTGATGGTGACGCTCTGTTGCCAGAGCTCAATGGCAAAGCTCTTAAGGATGTCTTACTAGAACCAACACGTATTTATGTCCAACAAGTACTACCATTGGTAAAAGATGAACTTGTAAATGGTATCGCTCATATCACTGGTGGTGGATTTATTGAAAATATCCCTCGTATGTTTTCAGATGATTTAGCAGCAGAGATTGAAGAAGATAAGATTCCAGTCCTTCCTATCTTCACCGCCCTTGAAACATATGGCAAAATCAAACACGAAGAAATGTTTGAAATCTTCAATATGGGGATTGGTTTGGTGTTGGCAGTTAGTCCTGAAAAGGTTGACAAGGTTCGAGAATCAGTCAATGAAGATGTTTATGAAATTGGTCGTATTGTAATCAAAGAAGACAAGAGTGTGATAATCAAATGAAGCGAATAGCAATTTTTGCCTCTGGTAATGGTTCCAATTTTCAAGTTATAGCTGAACAATTCAAGGTACATTTTGTTTTTTCAGATCATAGAGATGCTTTCGTTTTAAAGAGAGCTGAAACATTAGGAGTTCTAGCCTATGCTTTTGAACTGAAGGAGTTTGCTGATAAACAGGCATATGAAAAAGCACTCATTGAGTTATTGGACAAACACCAGATTGATCTGGTTGTTTTAGCTGGCTATATGAAGATTGTTGGCCCTACATTGCTTGCTAAGTACGAGGGACGGATTATCAATATTCATCCAGCTTATCTGCCAGAATTTCCAGGAGCCCATGGGATTGAAGATGCCTGGGAAGCTGACGTTCCAGAGAGTGGTGTGACGGTTCACTGGGTCGACAGTGGTGTTGATACAGGTCAAATTATTAAACAAGTCCGTGTACCTAGGTTGGCTGATGATCATTTGGAGCAGTTTGAGGAACGGATTCACGCCGCAGAATATCAGCTTTATCCAACAGTTTTAGAAGAGCTGGGGGTGGAAAGGATAGAGTTATGATAAAGAAAATAATCTCATTCGTTTTGGTATTTGTTTTAGCTGCTCTGCTATTTAATAGCTTTATTTTTGCAAACTTAGAAAATCCAGCACGTTTGATATTGGCCTATGGATTATCCTTGATTTTATCAGGATTTTTAATGACTCAAATCAAATAGTAAAAGTGTAGAAGAAGGAGTAAATATGACAAAGCGTGCGTTAATTAGCGTATCTGATAAAAATGGTATCGTGGAATTTGCCAAGGAACTAAACAGTTTTGGTTGGGAGATTATCTCAACTGGCGGTACAAAAGTTATATTGGATCAAGCGGGTATTCCCACTATTGCCATTGATGATGTGACAGGTTTTCCAGAGATGATGGATGGTCGTGTCAAGACTCTTCATCCGAAAATTCACGGTGGTTTGTTGGCACGTCGGGATTTGGACAGCCATTTGCAAGCTGCCAGCGACCATGAAATTGACTTGATTGATTTGGTGGTAGTCAACCTTTATCCATTCAAAGAAACAATTCTTCGCCCGGATGTAACCTATGATTTGGCAGTGGAGAACATTGACATTGGTGGTCCATCTATGTTGCGCTCAGCGGCCAAGAATCATGCCAGTGTGACAGTTGTGGTAGACCCGGCAGATTATCCAACAGTTTTAGGAGAAATAGCAGAGCGGGGGGAAACTAGCTACTCAACGCGTCAGCGATTAGCAGCGAAGGTCTTTCGTCATACCGCAGCTTACGACGCTTTAATAGCTGATTATTTCACTAAGCAAGTAGGTGAAGAGAAACCTGAGAAACTTACTCTTACTTATGACCTTAATCAGCCAATGCGCTATGGAGAAAATCCACAACAAAATGCGGATTTCTATCAAAACGCACTTCCGACTGCATATTCCATTGCATCTGCTAAGCAGTTAAACGGGAAGGAACTATCCTTCAATAACATTCGTGATGCGGATGCCGCTATTCGTATTATCCGTGATTTCAAGGACCGTCCAACTGTTGTAGCTCTTAAACATATGAATCCATGTGGTATCGGACAAGCAGATACTATTGAAAATGCGTGGGATTATGCTTATGAGGCTGATCCAGTATCGATTTTCGGAGGAATCGTTGTACTCAACAGGGAAGTAGATGCTGCGACTGCTGAAAAGATGCATCCGATTTTCTTAGAGATCATCATCGCACCGAGCTACTCGGCAGAAGCGTTAGCAATTTTGACCAATAAAAAGAAAAATCTTCGCATTTTGGAATTGGCTTTTGATGCTCAAGATGCTAGTGAAGTAGAAAAGGAATTCACAGGCGTTGTTGGTGGTCTCTTGGTGCAGAATCAGGACGTGGTGGTGGAAAACCCAGCGGACTGGCCGGTTGTGACTGAGCGTCAACCGTCCGAGCAAGAGTGGGCGGCCATGGAGTTCGCCTGGAAGTCTTCTAAGTATGTCAAATCCAACGGGATCATCATCACCAATGACAAGATGACCTTGGGAGTGGGACCGGGGCAAACCAACCGTGTAGCTTCCGTCCGCATTGCTATCGAGCAAGCTAAGGACCGTTTGGATGGTGCTGTTTTAGCATCGGATGCATTCTTCCCATTTGCAGATAATGTGGAAGAGATTGCTGCAGCAGGTATTAAGGCCATCATTCAGCCAGGTGGATCCGTCCGTGACCAGGATTCCATTGACATGGCCAACAAGTACGGCTTGACCATGGTCTTTACGGGAGTCAGACATTTTAGACATTGAGAAATTTGGAGAAAGAGGAACACCCCAGCTGGAGAAGTTGGGGTGGATTTTGGTATAATTTTGATATATTCGCTGAAATTAGGAGGTAGTTTATGGAATTTACAGCTGACAAAATTTTGATTAAGGATTTCTTTTCAGGTAATAAGCAATACACAATACCAAGATACCAGAGAGAATATTCTTGGGAAGAAAAACAATTAGATGATTTCTATAGGGATATTGTAGATAATATTAATTTTTCTGAGGAAAGTAAGAATACAGATTACTTTTTTGGGACAGTAATGCTAGTTGGAGACATGATACAACATAAAGAGCCTTTGCAAATTGTGGATGGCCAACAAAGAATAACTACTATGACTATATTTTTTTCAGCTCTTGCAAAAGTCGCAGAAAAATTTGATAAAAAAATATCCAATAACATATGGAGATATATTATTGGGTGCGATGAAGATGGTGAAGATTATAAAGTATTAGAAAACTTGACGGCCTCCCCATATTTTGAAGATAAGATACAGAGTCGGAATTCAGAAGGTATTTATAGTGATAGTATATTAGAGGGAACAGAGCAGTATAAAATTCAATATGCATATGATTTCTTTTTAAAGAAATTAAGTGCAGATGTAAATAATTTTTCTCAACAATATGGTTTGGCTGAAATTGAAATAATCAAAATAATACGAAGTCAGTTAACTGGGAGCCAGGTAATATATATATGTTCTCATACAGAAGAAGATGTTAATAAGATTTTTGAAAATATTAATTCAAAAGGTCAAAAACTTTATACACTAGATTTGATAAAAAATGAAATATTTTCAGTTGAAAATGAGTTAGTACCGATAGATAAAGCCAAAGAAATCTGGAGCCAAATTAAGAATAATTTAATAAGTGACAGAGAGGCAATATCTGTCGATACGTTTTATAGACATTTTTGGATTTCAAACTATGGGCAAAGTAAGATGAGTGATTTATATGATAACTTCTTATCAACTATTAAGCCAAAAGATTACTATAAATATTTAAAGAAATTGAGAGATAGCTCTAGAAACTATATGTTAGTGGTATCGCCAACAGATAATATGTTTCAGGGGCATAGTATTTCAAAAAAAGATATTGCAAGGGTAAAAAATATACTGAATAATATTACTGTTAATTTCAGAATAACTCAAGCAAGAATTTTTATTCTAGTTGCATATGAAAAATATATGAACAATCAAATAAAATTTAAAGATTTTCAAAATATAATTGAGTTTATAGAGGAATTTCATTATGTGCATAATGCGATTTGCAAACAAAGAAATAATAAACTTGAGAACAAATATGGATCTTATGCAAGAAAGCTGAGGAAAGCAGCTGATAGGGGTGACTGGAATAGGGTAATTAATGGTTTTAAAGACGATTTTAAATCTTTGTTACCAGATAAAAAGACATTTATAGATCATTTTGTTTCTCTAACATATAAGAAAAAATCGTCAACAGCAAAACAAAACCAACTAAATGTTGTAGCTAAGTATAGTATAAAAAAATATGAAGAGATTTTGCATGGTAGTGCAGACTATGATTATCTCAATGAATCAATAGAGCATATAGTATCTGAATCAGAGAATCCAAATATTTGTTGTCATATTGGGAACTTAACGCTTTTAGAAGAAAATTTAAATAAAAAATCGGATGATGAAAAACTTAGTAAAAAAATTGAATTATATGGTGAGTCCAAATATTGTTCTACAAGGAAATTTTTAGAAGAATATTCGGACAAATTTAGTCAGACTGATTTTGATAATAGAGCTAGAACAATAGGAGAAGTAATATACAATGGAATAATTGTGACGGATTAGATATTATTTAATATAAAGGGACTGGAAATGGATATTGTAAGTATCCAATCCAGTCTTTTTCCATT
>Ga0116175_1001625_pt1 | contig 14343 bp, 6 predicted proteins | sample AD_UKC125_MetaG_FD_89802 | JGI IMG/M metagenome (GOLD analysis project Ga0116175, IMG submission 89802) | Active sludge microbial communities of municipal wastewater-treating anaerobic digesters from USA - AD_UKC125_MetaG | ecosystem: Engineered > Bioreactor > Anaerobic > Digestate | place: USA... | reverse complement strand
GGTCACGCCCCATTGCTCGGCCTGGCGGCTGTGGAAGGTCACCACCACGTTGTACTGCTCGCCGCCGCGCAGCGGGTAGTGCACCAGGTGGCACTTGGGGCCGGCCCACAGGCTGGCAGCATTCCATTTCAGGTCGTCCGGGAAGTCGGCCTTCTCCACCACCGCGCGGTACACCACATGGCCGGTCACGCGCGGGGGGTCGTTCACGTACTGCGCGCGCACCACTGACTTGCCGCCGTCCGCGCCGATGAGCGCCTGGCCTACCCAGCGCTTGCCGTTCTGGTCGATGGCGGTGACGGTCTTGCTGGCCTCGTCCTGCTCGATCTTCTCGATGCGGGTGCTGGTGAAAAACTCCACCCGGCCGGTTTCCACCGCACCTTCGAGCAGGGAGGCGTGGATGTCCACCCGGTGGATCACCGCGTAGGGGTTGCCGAAGCGCTTGCGGAAGGCCTCGCCGGTCTCGATCTTGCCCACCAGGGTTTCGTCGATGGCGTCATGCATCACCATGTAGTCGGTGTAAACGGCGCGGCCGCGGGCCTTGTCGCCCACGCCCAGCGCGTCGAAGGCGTGGAAAGCGTTGGGCCCGAGCTGGATGCCGGCGCCGATTTCGCCGATCTCGGGGGATTGTTCGAATACCTGCACCTGGAAGCCCTGGCGCACCAGCGCCAGCGCCGCGGCCAGGCCGCCGATGCCGCCGCCGGACACCAGCACCGGCAAATCTTTTGTCTCAATAGCCATGCGTCACCTCGTTCTGGAAAATGATAAGCATACTTATCATTTTCCAGATTGTGATCAGGGTTAACCCTTATTTGGGGTGGGTCTCTGACACCAAGGTTTTGTGAGGTCAAGCTTCGGGGTTGATCACCGATACCGAATTTCAGAACTAACGGGTTCCAAAATAAGTACTGAATCAATAGCAAAGTATGACCATCCGACGATGGGATTGAGTCAATAGGGTTGGAAAATCATGGAAAACGGCTCCTTGAGCACCGTTTACTGCCTTGACGCCTTACTCTTACTGTCTCCACTCAGTCCCGCAAAAGGTCGCTCAGCACAGCCGGATCGCTACCCAGTCCGCCCGCCGCACCGGCGTCGGGAAACGCCGGACTCCCCGGCGTCCAGAACTCCAGCGATTCAGGGTGATCCTCAAAGAATTCCGCGTCGGTCGTTACCGCGACTTTGGGCGCCCCGGGCTGAAGCCAGAACACATCTTTTGCGTTGGCACGTTGCGCTTCAGTCCCCGGCGGCAGCAGTTTGGGATGGTCGAGCAGTCGCCCCAACTCTTTCAGACCGTAGGGTGCTGGCGGGCGCTCACCCACATCCATCGCCGCATCAATGGCGTCGTCGATGTCGAACGAGTCTTGCGCAGGCGCGGCCGCCTCCTGCTGCAAATGGGCCACCAGGTTTGCCCGCGCCTGCTGCCGCCCATCCGGCCCAGTCAACGCGGCTGCCGCGATGCGCTGTGGCAGCGTTGAGAGAATCGGCTGCAACCGCCCCACCACGGCTGTAAACAGGTTGATGCGCGCACGCAATGCCCGATACACATCGGTTTCCACCGTGTCTTCATACATGAGGTTCACGATGGTGATGCGGTCAAAGCGTTGGCCCAGCCGGTCCACCCGGCCGATTCGCTGCTCCACTCTCATCGGGTTCCAAGGGGAGTCGAAATTGATGAGTGCTCCGCAGAACTGGAAGTTCAGGCCCTCGGCCGCCGCATCGGTACACACCAGAACCTGGGCATCGCCGCGCCGGAACCGGCGCTTGGTTTCTTCACGCGACAAGGTCTTCCACCGGCCGTCCGGCTGCAGCCATTCACCGCCACGCCCGGAATAGCAAAGGATGGAGAAGCCCTCGCCCTTGAGGTAGTCGCGCAAATAGTCGAGTGTGTCGGTGTATTGCGTGAAGACAATGGCCTGTGGGTAAGCGGGCAGCAGCGTGTTATCCATGGCATGAAAGCTGCCAGCCTGCAACGAGTGCAGGACCTCCGCCAGCCGAATGGCTTTGCTGTCCACGGGCAGGCGGCGCACCTGGCTCAGCAGCGCCTCAATATCGCCGCTCTCTTCGATATTCAAGGCCACCGCCTTTTGTGCTGCCACGGCGTCGTCGTCGGACTGATCGCCACTTTCATCCTCGTCGTCTTCCGCGTCTTCGGCCGTACGCAGCACGTCGAAGGGCAGGTTCGCCTGACCCGTGACGACATCCAAGCGCTCTTCCAACGTCTTGCGGAGTGCAAAGAAGCTTGAAGCCAGGCGCTTGCGGTAAATGGTCATGACGAAACCCACCGCGCTGCGCTTGTCTTGTGCGGCAGCGTTGTAGGTCGTGGAGATGTAGTCTTCCAGCGCCTCGTAGGCTTGCGCCTCGGCGGCGGTCATATCGAGGAACTCATCCACTACCATCCGACTGGCAATGAGGGAATCAATCATTCCCCGGCGGTGGTACTCGCGAAGTAGATCGCGCGTATGGCGAGAAATCAGGCCGGCCACCGGTGTGTGCGCCCGCATGATCGCCACGGCGCTACGCCGTTCCTCAGCCGTCAGTTGGCGGCGCGGCGTGGCTGCAGTGTCCCGCAACGCACGCAACACTTTCTGTGCCTTCAAGCGGCTCTTGCCTGCGGTCCGCCGCACGGCAACATCCATCGCCACAGGGCCGAATGCAGCCTCGGCGGCGCGGAACAAGGCCGCCAACATTTCAAGGTCATCGTGGGACGGATTGCCGTCACCGGACTTGCGGAAAAACTCCAGAAAGGCCCCCCGTGACCAGGCATCAGGCATGGCCAGCAGTGCGAGCAAGTCCCACACCTCAACCGGATGCACCTGCATCGGCGTAGCCGTCAGTAGCAGAAGCCCCTGCGTCCGGTTCTTCAACTTCTGCATCAGCTGCAGCAAGAGGTTGGGCGGCCCTTCCTTGACTGCGCCGGGGCTCTTGCGGCGTGCGTGGTGCGCCTCGTCCAGCACGATCAGGTCCCACGGCTCGGCGTCTTCAAGCAATTCGACCTGGCGGTCCCGTCGCCGCATCAAATGGCTGGATGCTATGACGAAGGGCTCACGATGCCATTCGTCCCGTGCGACTTCCTTCTCCAGATGGCCCTTCATCAGCGGCGACGGGTACCATTTGAGTGTCTTGCCATCATAGAGTGGCCAGTTGAGGTTGAACTTCTCGCGCAGTTCAATCTGCCATTGCGTCATTACGGCTTTGGGCGCAAGCACCAAAATGCGACTCGCCCGCCCCGACAGCCAGGCGTAGCGCAACAACAAACCCGCCTCGACGGTCTTGCCCAACCCCACCTCGTCGGCAATGAGAAGTCTGGGCGGCCAGTGACTCACCATGCGGTCGAACGCGCGCACTTGGTGCGGCCACGGCGTCACGGCGCTCGTGGCCTCCGCAATGCGTTCGCCGCCCGGCCGACGAGGCGCGCCCCAGATGGTGTTCCACACCTGCTTTCGTGTCTCGTCGGAACCCGCTTGAGGACTGGCAGGAGCAGCTTTAGCAGGCTCACTGCTCGCGCCCTCCGGAGGCGCCACTCCAGTGCGGGCGCGCTTCACGCGTTCGGGCTCCTGGTCATCAGGTGGCAAGAAACGGAGCAAGTCGTCGCGTATTGCTGATGGCACATCCAGCACCTTGGCGCGTCTGGCTTTGTCAGCCCATAACTGGGCAAACGTCCGCTCTTCGGCGTCTACGTGATTGATACCGCCGTCCCAATCGCAGAAGACGTGAAAGCTCTCCCAGTTGTGCAGCCAGCCATAAGCCGTCTCGTTGATGCTGCCAGCGAAAGCGAGTCGGCTACCGGTCTTGTCTTCGATGACTCCTGCCTTTTCATGAAAGATGGCGTGCGACATCACGGGGTTGTGGTTCTCGTCGCAGGGCACGGCCACCTTGATTTCAAGATGGCCCTTGGCAACCATCCACGCCAGCAGTTCCAATGCCTCGCGCTCGTCCTTGTTGGCGCCCGCCAGGGGCATGGCCAGCAACATGCCGGCCACAGTGTCTTTGAGCGACTGCCCCTTCTCGATGGCATCGGCCTCGGGCTGGCCCAGCGTGCACCCCACCACCATGCGCATGCGCCCGGCGTTGAGCACCAGCCCTTCAATGCCCCGCGCCGCAATCGCAAGTGCCGTGGCGCTGAAGTAGCCCGTGGTGCGGTCGTAGCGCTGCGCGCAGGAAAGCGCCGCCAGGTAGAACTGCTGGATCAGCGGCCCCTCATCTGGGTCGTACTTGGTGCGCCAGTCGTAATCGGTCAGAAGTGGCATCAGCGCGCACCGTTTCCATTTGGCCGCTGCATCTCTGGCAAGGCTTCATTTCCGAAGGTGGCCAGATACAGCGTCTGGATTCCCCCGCCGCGTGGCTGTTCCGTCGCTTGCGTTCCGACGTTGTCACCGCCGCCGCCAGCCCCAGCCGTTCTATCGACCCACTCCTCTAGTGCACGGTACCGCGTGGGCCTCAAATGCCACCAGTCAGGTTCGATGGCCGCCGCCAGCGTGAACGCTAGCGCTGGCATGGTGGCACTCATGGCCGCAACATGTTGCAGCCGGTCACGTCCTTCGATATCCAAACGCTGAACGCGGTAAAGCCATTTCTTCGCAGCCGCATTCTTCAGTATCTCGTTGATGAATACAGACCAATGGTCGTTGGGCGGAGGAACAGCCTCAAAAGGTCTGCCGTAGCTGCCCTGAATTAGGCCTGTCAGAACAGTGGCCAGACTCAACTTGGAAGCGTCCACGCTATTCGCGGAAAAGTGACTATGCAAGCCAACCGACCAAGGCGACCCATCGGGAAACGCAGGGCGAGATCGCGTCGCAGGGCGCAACGGCAGCTCACGATCAAACACCAAGCCATAGCACCCAGCATCGGCTGCGTCGGGGGGGCCAAGCTTGAAGTCCCAGTCGGGTGTGCCATCTGGTGCATTTCCAACCTCTCCATTCGGGAACTGGATACTCGGCCAATCTTTGTACAACCGGAGTTGCTCGGCATCGTTACCGCTAAGAATGCCCGTCTTCGGTGACCCGCCTGCCTTGGCCTGAAGCAGAAGAGCGCGCCCTTGAGGTTCTGGCCTGCCATAGACAAAGTGATGTCGAACTACCAATAAGTCACCAAGCTCAACCTCGCTGGCATCGAAGCGAACCTTGGGTTTCTGGTGAATGAAAGCAGTGGACAGTAGCGGCTCCCCGTTGCACAAGTGACCCGGCAGGTGCCTCACAAGTGCGTCGCGGAGCTCAGACAAAGCCTGGGCCGATACCAACTGCGCGACAAAAGCTGGCTCGCCTGGGCCCTTCCAGCGCTGGGCGTTCCTTTCCTTCAGTCCGAGAGCGATTGCCTTAGCCTTTACTGCACGAAACTCATCCCAGGCCAACCCGTGTGAGTTACTGATGTATGTGAGGATGGAGGCGTGCAGCGTCATGCCGCCGCCTCGTCCTGCCACATCTTCAACTGCTCCGGCTCCGCGATCTTCTCGGCCAGCGCCAGTCGGCGCAGTTTTTCGAGCACGTCGAAGTCGGCACCTGCACCCGCTGCGGTGTCGGGCAGGTCGAGCCCGCTCCACTCCTTGCCGACAGGCAAGACCTCCAGCACCGCTTCCAGCGCCACCAGAAAGCCGGGTTCATTCGCCAAGCTGTGCTTGGCAAGCAGTTCGTTGGCAGATTCGAGCGACGCAGAGCGTGCGGCGCGTGCCAGATGGTGAAGCGCGTCCATCATCGAGTCGCGCCCGTCGGGCAGGCCCAGCGAGCCTTTGGCAGCGCGCGTCACGCTGTCCCACATGACCAGGTCGGCCCCCTTCTTTTCTGCCAGCTTGCCGACCACATCGCGGTCCACGTCGATGCCGCAGACCTTGGCGAGCCGGTTGGCTTCGTCATAGGGAAACACCGGCGCCTCGAACGCGTCCCAGGCCAGCACAAACCAGCTGGTCAGGTTGTCCAGCTCGACGTTGCGCCGCACATGGGTGAGCTGGTGCAGGCGCCAGTCCTTCACTTCCCGGCGAGCCACTTCGAGCGCGTCTTCCGGATTGACCGCGTAGGGGTCGTATGCTTCCGCGAACATCTCACTTTGCCGCTTGCGCCGCCGCACCTGTTCAATATCTTGCCGTGGCGTACCGCGCTTGAGCGGCCAATGTTGCGAGAAAGCCTCCAGCGCCGGGCCAAAACACGAGAGGTATAGGTCCACACCGCGAATGCCGGCCTGCTGGAACTGGGCAATCCGCTCGCGCACGGCCTGTCGTACCGTGGGCTCGACGTCCTCCCAGTAGCGTTCTTCAACTCCAAGTGCTGCGCGTGGGCGACAAACCAGCAAGATCGTGGAGTTCGCCGCTGATTTGTCCTTGATATGCAAGCTGGCCTCAGCCTCAGTATTGACCGGCCATGAAGCGGTGATCGCAAACCCTGCTTCAATCAACCCCTTTGTCAATGCATCCCAGGCGCCGGTGGCCTTGTGGGTAAACATCAAGGTCATGATGCCGTCGGTCTTGAGTACACGGCGCATCTCCAGAAAGATGTTGGCCATTCGATGCTGGTAATCGCGCCCCGAAAGGGCTTTCGCTGCCTTTTGATCCTTGAACTTCGCCGGGTTGGCAACCGCCTCGTTCTCCTTGTCCGTCAAAGCGCGCCGAAACAGCTCAGGAATGACATAGCCCGCGGTGCGCTTGAGCCACACGTAGAAGAAGTCAGAAAGCTCGGCATACATGACGTTGTCGTAGTACGGCGGGTCCATCGTGACAACATCAATGGATGCGTCCGGCAGGTGGTCGAGGCTATCGCCCGACTTGCAAGTGACCGTCGTTTCAGGTGGAACGAAGGGGCTTTGCGGGGCAGTGAAAGCTAACCCGGCCTGCGGAATCAATGCGTCCTTCGCATCCGGTCTGGCAAGATCAAGGAGTTCGCTGATGCATTTGGCCGTTTGCCCAAACGCCCACTCGTACCCAAGACCAACCCGCATTGGCGCCATTTCGGCATGAGACCAGCAAAACGCAAAGTCGTGGCGATTGAACGTGTTGGCAATCACTTCCCGCGTAGACATCCAGACCGACATCCGAGAGTTGTAGTTCAACATCTTGTCGAGCGACAGGGCAAGGTAAACAAAGGCCGCGGCAAGTTCTTCGGACCACCGTCCGGCCGCCTTTTCTTCATCAATCATCTGGCGATAGACCTCTACCGCGATACAGTGCCCCACTAGCTGACGTGGCCCAAACAAATCGCGCCACTTTGGCATTCCATATTGAATCGGGCGATCATCGTTGATGTCAGTTGGCACTAACTCAGTAGGCACGATGTCCAAAGCTTCCCACTCGGGAAGTCGTTCGACCAATATGTTTGCTACAAATTTTGACGTGTCGTCTTCGGGACGTATTGATCGATAGCCGCGTACCCACTTTTCCTTCGACTTGCCTGCCTTCGTTTTCCCGGTTGCGACTCGTATCTTCATTGCTACGGCAAAGAGTTCTTCATGCATACGTCCTGCGTGAGCCTCGGATTTGATGTATTCCCCAACGATCAATCGCGCACAGTCTGAAAAAGGGCAGGTGGCGTCTCCACCCGAAACAGTACCTTTCGATTGCGCTTTCGCAGAATCAACTACTTCAAATTTGACGTGCCGCGATGCGTCCCCAGGTCCACCTCCAAGATGTGGGTTGAGCCGCACACCCGTTCCGTCAGGTGCAAGGCGCCAGTTTGGTGAGAGCGGAACAACGCCATCGCAATGTGGACAGCGGACGGAACGAGCCCAAAGATAGGCCAAGACTTGCGCGTTTTCCGGCTCTGGCGGAAAGAGCCCATCGAACCTTGGTTCCGCAAGCGCCAGAAATCTTTGAGTCAATCCGTTGAACTGGGGAATCAACGCAGCACCAAATCGCATCGGAAATTCATAGGTGCCTTTTTGCACCAAAACGGCCACCGGGTTAAGGTCGTTGGCTTCGGTATGCAGCCCGAGCCGCAATGACTCAAACGGAATGCTTCCGCCACCCGCAGTCGGGTCCAGAATTCGCGGCCTGTCGATACCCAGACCGAGGTGCATCTCACGCAGCCATTCGTGCTCCGCCCGGCTTGGCAAGTACTTGAAGGCGCGTTCATAACCGTAAGGATTCAACCCCAGGTCTTCCCCGGTCTTTCGCGCCCGGTCTATGCGCTTTCGGGTGGCCACAGGGTCGCCGTGGATACCAACCATATGCAGGAACTTCTCTCGATCCGCGTCGGCGGGCAGCAACGAGGCAAGCACAGCAGCCCTCGACGCAACAAGCGGCCGACGCGCCCACCAGACATGCAAGTAATAGGTCGGCGGCAACGCAGTCATGGACCGGCGCTCCCGAACGCTTTCTTCTCCAAGCGCCGCAATCGGCAGCCAGTCTTCAATCAATCGTCGTGTCATCGTGTCTTCGTCACTTTCTTGGCGATCTCTTCGCCGGCATATTCGTATCGCGCACCACGACCGTGCCCCATCATGCGCACCGACTCGGCTTCGAGTTCATGGATCAGCCGGTTCACCTGCTGCCGGGTATAGCCCGTGACCTCGCGCACCTCGGCATTTGATAAACCAGCCTGCCCGCGTTGGCGTCGCTGTTTCAGCATGTTGAGCACTCGGGTCTTGGCCACGTCAATGTCAATACGCTGGTCGCGCTCGGCATGGCCTGCGCCTTCCAGTTTGCGATGCAGGGCGGGCTTCAGGCGCCACCATGCGCCGCGGCCGGCGCCACCGCGCTCCAGGTAGTCGTACAGCTGCACCAGCTCGTCGAGGATGTCGCGCATTTCCGCATCCCGGCGCTGGCAAAGTTCGGCGGCGGTGGCGGTGTCAATTTCCGCGTGGCCGAGCAGAAAGCGCAGCACCAGCAGGTGGTCCACATCCAGCGCGCGGCCAGCCTTGCCTTCTTCCGCGATAAATTCGCGGAACGGGGCTGCCGTCTCCTGCCGCTTGAAGACGACTCGAACCGCGCTGTCTTCGTCCACGATGACGGGGGGCTCCTTGCCTTCAATCAGCATGGCCTCGAACATGCGGCCAATGCCCAGATTGCTGCGGTTGACCAGACGCAGCCTGGACAACGCATGCACGAGCAGCGGGTTGCGCGCCAGTGGCGGGTGGTGAAGGATGTTGGCTGGTGTGATGCCTCCCACCAGCCCGCCAGGGTTGCTGATCTCCAGCTTGCGGGGAAATTGCTTCACCAGCACCGGGCTGGCCAGGCGCAGGTCCAGGTGGCACAGCGCGTTGAGCAACGCCTCGCGCAGCGCGACCGTGGGGTAGGCGTGGAACTCGAAGTGGTACAGGCCGTGTTCGACGGTGGTGATGGGGTTGTCGGCGTTGATTCGGGCTTCAATCGCCTGCAAGGCCAGCGGCAACGCCAGCTCCCGGGTGTCGCGGCCGTCAGCGCGATCCGTGTAGGCCGTGGCGCTTTTCATGCGCTCATGGGTCCACGCGTAGTTGGGCAGGTGGCGTGCAATGGCTTCGGCGCTACCCGCGATCAACAGCCCGGCCTTGGTCAGCCGGCCGTCACGCAACACGTCAAGTGCGCCTAGCAGGTCAAGGTCTGATTTGCGCAGCATGTCGGTCGGGGCATGTTCCTGCCGGGCCATGTCACGCAGACGCTCAAGCGCGGAGGGCGACAGTAGCGCCTCGACCGGCTCGTTGATGAGAAGCGCGGTGACGTCGGAGTCACCGCGTTCAACCATAAGGAGGTCGCGCAGATCGCCCGTCAGGGGCACGCAGTCTTTGCCGCGCCGCACCGTGCCGGCACCGGCCGTGGTGGTGTAGGGCGGCAGGCCGCCGTGGACCTGCATCAGATACAGGCGGCCGGTGCCCTCGGGCACGGCAAGCTCCAGCACTTCGGGTGTGAGCTTCGGCGCCGTGCGTTCGTAGATGTCGCGTTTGAGCTGGTGCGGGTCGGAATCGGGTGGCACGCCCAGAATCGCCTTGCCCCGCCCGACAACCCGGTCGCGCACACCCAGAACGACCGTGCCACCGCCGCCATTGGCCATGCAGACGGCCATGTCCACGGCCAGGCGGATGGCGTGCCGGTCGTCTGCCGGCCATTCTTTGAAGTCCAGGTCTTGCGACTCCAGGGCGTCAGCCTCCACCTCGTCAAGGCGCGCCAGCAGCGCACGGACTTCGGTCAGTTCACGCATCGCGATCCTTACTGCGGCTCAATCAGCAAGAAGCGCAGTGCCATGAGCACCCGGCGTGGGTACTTGCGGTGCATGGCCATGCCTAGCCAGTAACCGGCTTCTTCTTTGGACATGGCTTCAATACCAGCGGCCACCGCAGCCATGTGGTCACGGTTGCGCATGGGGGCCAGCGCGCGGAACAACAACCCGAGGTTGATGGCAAGTTCTTCGTCCACTGGGACGCGCAGGGCGTCGATGGCTGGCAAGTCATTCAGGTTGATGCGCATGGCTTTGAGGCGGCGCAGCAACCGGTGTTCAACCAGCGAAAGGTTGCGGCCATGAAGGCCAGCCACATAAACGGGTTGTTTGATGTGCGACGTGGCGGCGGCTGGCAGCTGCCAGATCTCCAGCGCCATGTCGGAGCCGAGTGCTCGCTTGGCGCGCAGTTCGTAATGGGGTAATGCAGAGGTGGCGTTGCGCGGCAGCGCAACGACTTGGGAGCGTAGGGCGGCCATGGGTCGGTGCCTCAGTTCTTCTTGGCGGAGATGGTTGCCAGCACATGTGCGACGGGCGTCACCAGTCGCGTCAATCGCTGGATGAGGCCGTCGGCGGCGGTACCTTGGACGGCGAGTGGCGGGTCGAAATGCAGAATGAAGGTGACGCTTGCGTCGCTGTCGCTGGCGGCCCGGAACTGCGGCTCCAGGTAGTCCTTCAGAGGGGTGGCGTCGTCAAGGTCGCCCTTGAATGTGATGCTCGCTTCTGACTGGCTGGATGTCTCGAATGACGCCTCAAGCTCGATGCGCTTGGTGGCGTTGGGGACTGACTTGACCAGCGGGATGAGCTTGAGCGCATCGCCTTTGTCAAAGGGACGGATGGTCATTGAGTCCAAGGTCAACGCGCCATTGTTGCGGGCTTGCTCAAACACGCGGGTCAAGGCTGCCTTCAACACATCTTCGGCCTGAACGATGCCCGGTTCCTGCACTCCTGGCGTTGGCGCCGGGGCCGGCTTCGGGTATGGCGTTGGCAACGGAGTGGGTGCACTGCCATCTGTTGGTGGCGTCGGTGTCGGGCGGGGCCAGATGTCGTGGTCTTCGGCGTACGACAGGGTGTAAACGAACGACTGCTCGTCGATCTTGATTTCGGCGTGGGGGTCGCCCTTGCCGCGCAGCAAGTCGCCTGACTTGTAGATGTAGTCGCCCTGGTCGATACCCTGCCGGATGCCTTTGATTAGCACGTCGTCACCGACGAGGATGGGCAGCGACGCGTCTTGCCGAAATTCGTTGCGCAATGCAGCGGTGGTGATCTGCCCTTTTTTGAGTGGCGTTCGGTCGCGCACATAGACCGGTGAGTCGGGTTGGTCGGTGGGCAGGCGCAACTTGTTGACGTTTTGAAGCTGGGTCACGACCTGCTTTTGCCCGTCGCCAGGCCTGTCGGATGCGGTCTGGATGTCTACCACGGTGTGGGCCAGGTCGCAGTTCGCCCCGTCCACGCGATTCCGCGACGGGAAGAAGATATGCCGATAGCACTGCTGGACGGCCAGGGCGAGACGCTGCTTGGAAACCTCGAACTCTTCGCTCAGCTTGGCGACCTGATAGTCCGCCAAATCCTTCAGCTTTCCGGGAACGCGCAGCGACTCCAGCGCGAGGTGCCGCAACATGCGGGCCTTCATGTTGGGTACGCCGGCTGCGTCGGCAACGACAAAGGCCAGGTTGTTGCGGTTGTGGCGCCAGTCACTGCCGGCGCCACGATGCAGAAAAATCTTTTCGACCAACGGATCGACCCGAATCGCATCGCCAGCAGCCTGGATGGCCTCATACGCCAGCAAAACCAGGTATGGCCGCCCGCTGCCATCGTCATCCGGAACGTCATGCGGACCCGCAGCGAAGGGGATCAGGTTCAGGTTTTGACCGGCGAACAAGTCGCGGACGTACGCGTTGAGGCGGGAACGGGCCGCTTCGCGATCCACGTTGGTTTCTTCGCGCCGGATGATTTGCGTGAGGTTGGCCTCGGCTAGGAAGCGCAGCGGTGCGCCGGGCTTGTCGTCGAGATAGGCAGAGTCGGTGATGAAGCGCTTGCGGGCGTCGTCGATGAAGGCAATGTCGGTCCCTGGCCCCAGGATGGCGTACCGAAGCTCTTCTACGTTCAGACCTCGCAGGGTGTCGTTGAAGGCCAGCGTGTGCATGAACACACTGCGCGCGACATATGAGCCGTAGGTCGGCAAGCCCTTGAAGGCGCCGGCATCTAGCTGCTCGGCCAGCGAGGAAGTTTGGTCCACCGCTGCGATTTCGGCCTTGATGGCGGGGACGTAGATGTCCTGCTTCAGGCGCGTCACCAGCTCCAGGCGAATCGGCTCAAAGCCCAGGTCAATGTGATGCGTATGGACGGCGTAGGCGTCGGCAGGCCGGGTCTGCCAGAGGCGCGCCACGGTGCGGGCAAGCAGACGCAGCATGCCGCGCACGCGCTGGAAGTTGCCAAGCGTGCCGGTCTTTTGGGTCAGCAGCTTCACCAGCTCTGGATGCAGGGGGAAGCCGGCCTCGAATTCCTCGACACGGCGATCTTGTGCCGGCGGTGTCGGCAGCGATTCGCGATTCGCATCCCAGAGGGCCTTGTAGGCGGCGACCACGTGCTTGGCCTTGACCTCGTCCACCTGGGTGAATAACCGGCGGCACACCACCTTGACGGTCTCGTCGTCTTCGGTCGGGTCAATGACGGTGGCCTTGCGGGCGGCTACGCTCTCAGCCTCTGCAAAGAAGGCCGCGATGTCCTGCGTCTCGCGACTATAGGCATCGGTCGCCTTGCCGTCGCGGCCGACTGCGAGCGTGAACACAAGGGCCACGTTGGGCAGGCTCTCGACTGCTTTCATGAGCGAGGTCATGAAGGCCAGAAGCTGTTCGCCAGCACGCTGCGTGTTGCGCCCCGCCACCTTGCGGAGGTAAGGCGCAATTTCGTCGATCAGGATCAGGGCCGGCGCAGTACCGAGAATCTCACGCAGGGTGTCTGCACCGGGCGCGATGCCTTCCTTATCGCTTTGCTCCACCAGGCGGTAACCCGGCTCTCCCCCAAGCGCAAAGGCAAGTTCGCCCCAAGGGGTGAATGCGCGGATGGAGTCACTCAACCGGCGCCCATTGGTCGGGTCGGCGTTTTCACCGTCAAACGCTGCTATACGGACGGGCTTGACCGGCCGCAGGTCCTGGTCCAGGAATTCGTCGCCATTCGGGACGGCAGAAAGCCCTTGCATCGCGTGCGCCAGGGCGATGAGCGTATGCGTCTTGCCGCCACCGAACTGCGTGTCAAGACGGAAGATGGCACCAACCTGATCGGGCCGCCCCAATACGCGTTGTGCGACGAGCTTCAGGACGGTCTTGATGCCCTTGGTAGGATAGGTGTTGGCAAAGAACAGCTCGGGTTTCTTGTATTCGTCCGGTGCTTCGCCGCGCAGCACCTGTGCAAGGTCGGCAGCGAAGTCACTCTCTTTGAGCGAACCTTGCATCACGTCTGCTCGCGGCTTGCAGATGGTGAACAAATTGTCAGTCATACCCACTCCAAAATGTTTCTTTTAAATAAATGTATCAAGAAAATGTCACGAAGTACATTTTTCGTTTTGCCTGTGCGGTGCGCAACAAGCAGAACGAGGGCGCGTCCTACTTCACGCCCGGGGTTGGCACACGCTGTCCACAATAACAAGATTGCTTCGATCCTGTAATCTCAAATGCACGTGGGGTAACACGTGCCAGATGATGCAGCTGTCGCGGCTCAATGGGAAAGCAGTCCCACAAAGCCCGCCGGATAGAATTTCCAGCTTCATGGACTCCGGGTGACCGTATCGTGTCTGACCGTCTGGCGGTGCTGCTGCAGTACCTGTTGCCCAAAAAAGCGCTCACGGCCTTTGCCGGCTGGTGTGCCGCCTCCCGCGCCACCGGCTGGACGCGCCGCGTCATCCCCTGGTTCATCCAGCGCTACGGCGTCAACATGGTGGAGGCCGCCAACCCCGACCCGGCAAGCTACGCCAGCTTCAACGAGTTCTTCACCCGCCCGCTGCGCTCCGGCGTCCGTCCGCTCGCGGATGCCGACTGGGTTTGCCCCGTGGACGGCGCGATCAGCCAGTTCGGCCCGATCGAAAAGGACCAGATCTTTCAGGCCAAGGGCCACCACTACAACACCCGCGCGCTCGTGGGCGGCGACGCGGCGCTGGCGGCGCAGTTCCAAGACGGCCACTTCGCCACCATCTACCTGAGCCCCAAGGACTACCACCGCATCCACATGCCCTGCGATG
>Ga0116175_1001624_pt1 | contig 14347 bp, 10 predicted proteins | sample AD_UKC125_MetaG_FD_89802 | JGI IMG/M metagenome (GOLD analysis project Ga0116175, IMG submission 89802) | Active sludge microbial communities of municipal wastewater-treating anaerobic digesters from USA - AD_UKC125_MetaG | ecosystem: Engineered > Bioreactor > Anaerobic > Digestate | place: USA... | reverse complement strand
GGTGGCGGAGCAGCAGAAGGTCCGCGACTACATGACCGAACAGATCACCCGAGGGGTGATCGACCGGGCCGGCGGTGCCGGGAGCTTCACCGGCGGGGTGACGAGTGCCTTCGTCACACCACTCGCCCGGGCTTACACCGATTCCGATCAGTTCGAGGAGGACTTCGTGCAGGTTGTCGCCGACCAGCACGACTACCTGTTCGACGAGCCGGGTGCCGACGCCGCCGACGACCAGGGCCTCCAACTCGACATCGCGCCGATGGTCAACCGGGTGCTCAACAAGCTCGGTATCTCCGCGCAGACCGACGGGATCATGGTCGAGCTGAGCGGTTCGAATCTGGAGGCCGGCCGCTACCACAAGACCGGCCGCGACATCACGCGCCTGGCGCTCGCGTCGACGGCCGCGGCGATCATCGGCGCGCTCGGCGGTCTGCTGATCGCCCGCAGGCGCGGTGTGGTGCTGCTGTTCCTCGGCCTGGCCACGGTCGCCGCCGCGGTGGTGAGTTACGCGGTGTCCGTGGTGGGTGCCGACCGTGCCAAGGACGAGCTGACCGGCGGTGCCGGCTCAGACCGCGAGGTGAGCGAGGCGATCGTCGACACCGTGCTCAAGAACCTGCACGAGGTCGCCTTCATCGTCGGCGGTGCCGGACTCGGGGTGGCGCTCCTCGGCGCGGCCATCGCGGTGGCCATGCGCCGCCGAGGATAGCCGACCACACCGCTGGTTGAGGTGCGAGGAGCGTAAGCGACGAGCCTCGAAACCCCGCAAGTTCACTCGCTACCGATGGTGCGCCACAGAAACTCGTACGCCAGGGCCGATTTGAACGCCGCCTGTTTGTTGTCGGCGGCGCCGCCGTGGCCGCCCTCGATGTTCTCGTAGTAGCTGACCCGATGCCCGGTCTCCTCCAGGCGCGCGACGAACTTGCGCGCGTGCCCCGGGTGGACGCGGTCGTCGCGGGTGGAGGTGGTCACCAGGATCGGCGGGTAGTCCACGTCTGCCCGAACGTGCTGGTACGGCGAGTACTCGCCGAGGTACGCCCACTCCTCGGGGTTGTCGGGATCGCCGTACTCGGCCATCCACGACGCCCCGGCGAGCAGCAGGTGATAGCGGCGCATGTCCAGCAGCGGTACCTGGCACACGATGGCGCCGAACAACTCCGGGTAGCGGGTCAGCATCACCCCCATCAGCAGCCCGCCGTTGGAACCGCCTTGTGCGGCGAGTTGGCGTGGTGTGGTGAGCCCGTCGACGACGAGCGCCTTCGCCACCGCGGAGAAGTCCTCATAGACCTTGTGCCGGTTGGCTTTCTGGGTCTGGGTGTGCCACGCCGGTCCGTATTCGCCGCCGCCGCGGATATTGGCGATCACGTAGATGCCGCCCCGGGCGATCCAGTTGCGGCCGCTGATCGCGGTGTACGCGGGTGTCTGTGAGACCTGAAATCCGCCGTAGCCGTACAGGAGGGTGGGGCCGGTGGTCACGTTCTCGTCCCGGATCACGAAGTACGGGATCGCGGTACCGTCGTCGGATCCGGCGAAGTGCTGTTCGGTGATCACCGACGACGCGTCGTACAGTGCCGGTGCGGATTTGATGACGCGCGCCGGCGCGCCGCTGTCCCCGTGCAGCAACGACGGCGGTGTGGTGAACGACGATGCCATCCAGAACACCTCGTCGCTGTTGTCGGGATCGGTGTCGAGTACCGAGATGGTGGCGAGCGCGGGCAGCCCGGGTTGCGGCACCGGCGTCCAGTCGCCGAGCGTGATCACCTCGACCTCGGTGGCCACATCACGCAGTTTCACCAGGATCAGGTGAGACCTGGTGAACACGTAGTCGTCGAGCGTGGTGTGCGCGTCGGGGGTGAACAGCACGGTGTGCTCGCGTCCGCCCGCCAGGTAGTCGGCGTAGTCGAAGACCAGCAGGGTGTCGGCGGCATATCTCACCTCGCCCGCCGTCGGGGAGGACACGGTCCAGGGTGATCGGGGCAGCACCAGCAGCCACTGCCGGAACACTGCGAATCGCGAGTCGGTGGGCACGTCGATCTCGACGAGTTCATCGCCGCCGGATTCGTCATGGCGCAGTTCGTAACTGACGGTGTTGTAGAAGTCGGTGCTGCGCATGACGAAATCGCGTTCGAAGCCGGGTGTGCTGTCGTGCGATGCGGCGATCGACACATCACCCGGTTCGCCGGTGAACACGGTGACAGCATCGTCGAGTGGGGTTCCGCGGGTCCATCGCTTGACCACCCGGGGATATCCCGACGACGTGAGTGCGCCGTGGCCGTCGGGCTGCTGCCCGAAGTCGGTGCCCACCCAGACGGTGTCGTGATCGATCCAATCGATGCGGGACTTGTTCTCCGGCAGCGTGAACCCGTCGGTCACCCAGGATCGGGCGGCGACGTCGAACTCGCGGACCACCGCCGCGTCGGCGCCGCCACGCGAGAGCGAGACCAGTGCGCGGGTGTAGTCCGGTCGCAGCATCGTCACGCCCGACCACACCCAGTTCTCGTCTTCGGTGTCGGCGAGTGCGTCGACGTCAAGCAGCACATCCCAGTCGGGCGACTCCGTCGAGTACGACTCCAGGGTGGTCCGCCGCCACAGCCCCTTCGGGTTCTGCGCGTCCTTCCAAAAGTTGTACAGAAACTCCCCGCGCCGCCGTGCGTACGGGATCCGTTCGTCGGTGTCGAGGACCTCCAGCGTCGCGGCCCGCATGTCACGGAACCGGTCCGAATCGGTGAGTTCGGCGACGGTCGGCTCATTGTGGGTACGGGCCCAGTCGAGCGCCGCGTCGCCGGTCACCTCTTCGAGCCAGAGGTACGGATCGTCTGCTGCGGGGGTTTCGGTCACCTCACCAGTGTGCCTGTACCACAGCGCGGTGGCGAAGGTCAGCCCGTGCTCCTTGAGCACGGACTCGACCTTCGCGAGCATGATCTGCCGGACCCGCATGATCGCGGCCATCGCATCGGCCGCATCGTCCCAGCCCTGGCGTACTCACCTGCGGTGGGCCTCGGCGATGGGGTCGAACGGCAACGGCTCGGATGACGGCATGGCCGGCTGCCGCGGACTACTTGCGGCCGGCCTTCCAGTTCAGGCCCCAGCCGTAGGCCTCGTCGACCTTGTCCTGGGCGCCACGGATGTAGCGGACCTCACGGTTGATGACCAGCTCACCGCCACGGTTCTCGAACAGGGCGATCGCACACGACAGGGCGCTCTGGTCGGCCTCGTCCAGGTGCACCTCGATCTGCGGCCCGTTGGTGGGGAACACGGTGACGACGCCGTTGGCCGCCGCCCAGTTGGGGGCGCCCTCGTAGATATAGGCGAAGATCAGGATGCGCCGGATGTTCTGCGTCGCGCCCAGGTCGATGTACATGTTCTCGCCGCCGACGGCCGAGCCGGAGCGGTCGTCGCCGTCGAGGTAGATGATCGGCTGGCCCTGGCGCGGTGCCTGGAACGAGTTGCCGAGGGCCTGCACGATGCCCTTGCTGCCGTCGGTGAACTCCCACAGGCAGGCCAGGTCGAGGTCGACGCCGCTGGCGCGCTTGAAGAAGCCGCCCTTCTTGGCGCCGCTGGTCCAGTTCAGGTTGATCCGCAGCTGGCCGGTCGTGGAGCCCTGTTTGGTCAGCGAGACGCTCGGCGCCGACTTGGTCAGCGTCACCTTCTGCAGCGACACGGGAGCCTGAGCGGGCGGCTGCTGGTACTGCTGGACCGGCGGCTGCTGCTGGTACGGCTGGGCAGGGGGCTGCTGTTGGTACGGCTGCGCGGGCGGCTGCTGCGGCGGGTAGGCGGGCGGCTGCTGCTGGTAGGGCTGGGCCGGAGGTTGCGGGGGTGTCGGCGGCTGCTGCGGTGCGGAGGGGCGTTTGTTGTAGTCGATACCCATGTCAGTCGGTCCTTTGCTCTGCTCGCGGTGCGGTAGGTGTGAGATCTGTTGTGTCGGTTCGGCGCGGTGAACCCGTTTCGGGTGCTGCGGGTGTCGTGTCGGATCGGTTCGTCAGCGGACCTCGATCCGGGCGCGTCGGCCGAACGCGTCGGCCACCTCCAGCGTGCCGTTCGCCGCGCGCCGGCAGCTCGCGACCGCCGCATGGCACGGCCGCGCGTTGTCGGGCACCACGAATCCGCCGTCGATGTGATAGCGGGAGTTGGTGATCTTCAGCGCCGTCGCAGCCGGGTCGCCGGGGGCGGTCGGCGGGGTGTCGCGTCGCAGGTACACCATCGCCTCGGTGACACCGGGCGGCCAGGCGAAGGTCAGCACTCCGCCACCGGCGCCGAACACGGCCACGGCGGGCAGTCCCGCCGCGGTGGGCGGGCCTGCCGGTGCGGGCGTCGGTGCGGTGTTCCGGGTGAGGATCGGCGCGACAGGTGCGGCTTCCGGTACCGGACTATGTGCGGTGCGTTGCCTTCTCGGAGATCGGCGGGTGGTGTCGATGCGGCCGGAAACCGGTGGTGCCGGTGACACCTGGGAAACCGGTGCGGGTTGTGGGGTCGGGGTGGATCGGGGTACCGGGGCGGGTTGCTGCCGCGGTGCCGGGGCGGCCGCGGGCCGGGTGATCGAGCCCGGCACGCTCTCCACCGCCGCACCGAATTCTCCCGCCAGGTTGTGCAGCATGGTCCGGGCGCCGGCCGGACCCAGTCCACGGTCGATGGCCTCCTCGAACAGGAACTCGTAGTCACCGTGCCGCAGAACGTCTTCCACGAGCACCGCCGCACGCACCCGGGGCCGCAGGTAGTCGGCCACCGTTTCGCTGACCGCCTTGCAGTAGCCGATGATCCTGGTGATGTCGCCGAGCAGGATCGCGCGGCAGTGGACGACGAGTTCGTCGAGCACGGCGCGCAGGGGGCCGGCAGGCATTTCCCGGGCCCGTTCGGCCACCATCCCCACACGTTCGGCGATCTCGTCGGCATCGGTGGCGTCGTCGAGGGTCAGTCGCAGCAGCGCCAGCAGGGTCGGGGTGGGTTCGCCGCCGGACCGGATCTGGTCGAATTCGCCGAGCAGTCTGGCGATCTGGTTCAGCCGCTGCTCGCTGATCGGGGCGGGTGCGGCCGGTCGCGGGGCGGCGGGTGTCTCGTCGTCGACGGTGCGGTGCCGACGCAACCGTGCCTCGATCTCGTCGGGGGCCAGGCCGCCCATCGCGCCGATGTCGAACAGTCCGGCCCGTTTGGACTGCGGGATCCCGCCGTATCGTTCGGTGAGCCGTTCGATCGCGTTGTCGAGCAACTCATATCGTCCGGCATCGCGCTGACCACGTTGTGCCGCAACCGATCGTGCCTCGGCAATTCGGCTGGTGGTGTACCGCAATGGTTTCGATCGGGTGTCGTGGGATTTCACCAGCTCGGCCACCAGGGTGCGGTACTTGGGGTGGTCGCGTTGCTTCTGCCAGAACGCCCACACCGCCTCGATGCGGCCGACTGCCTGATCGTCGGTGATCAGCTCGGCATCTTCCAGCGGAATATCGTACAGTTCAAAAGAATCGGAGGTCGATGTCCCGCCACGACGGTCGACGGCGGCCAGGACGCGTTTGCGGTAGTCATTGGAGTCGAAAGGTCGCATGGTGTTCACCCGTCGCGTCGGCGGGTCCGGTGGACCTGTTCGAGTTCGCGGCTGACCTCCGCCTGCGACAGCGTCGCACCGGTCTTCGCCGACATTGTCAACGGTATGCCGGCCTCGACGTGGAATGCGGTCACGTGCAGCACGCCGTCGAATCCCATCTCGAAGGTCACCTGCACCTCGCTGCCCTGTTCGTAGCCGCCGGGGATATCGCGGATGGTGCCCTCGATCAGCACCTTCGCATCCTCGGGCCGCGACGATTCCTGCTGCCCGGCCTGTTCGAGGACGGTCAGTTCGATGATGTCCTGATCGGCGCGCATCGTGCCGAACGAGCGGCGCACCCGGATCGGCAGCGTCTGGTTGCGATGCACCAGCCATGTCGCGCGCAGGTCGCCGTTGGATACGGCGAGTATGCCGAAGCCTCGGGACACCACGGTGTCGACGCTGATCTCGAGCATCCGCCGCACCCCGCTCACCGGCAGGCCGAATGCGGCGGCGACGCGGCCGCACGACTCGTCGAGGTCGGCGGAGGAGGCGGACAGCGGCGGCGCACCGTCGGCGAGGCGGCCACGGGTGCGCAGATCGGCGGTCACCAGCCTCTCGATCTCCAGTTTGTCGCCGTAGATCGCCGCGCCCTTCGCGACTGCCAGATCCGGGTCGGACAGTTGCGGGTTGAGCCCGAGTTCACCACGGATCGCCTCGGCGACCATCGGCATCCGCGACGAGCCGCCCACCAGCAGCACCCGATTGATGGTCGACGCCCCGCGATCGCGGGCCGCGGCCAGGCACGACCGGGTCAGTTCGATGGTGCGCTTGAGCAGCGGACCGGTGAGGTCTTCGAGCTGGGCGCGCGTCAGCGTGATCACCGACCGCCTGCCGTCGTGGGCGACGATCACCGACGTCGACGCGGCGTCGGAGAGCTCGTGCTTGGCACGTTCGGCGGCCAGCACCAGCGCCTGCGAGCCGGCCGAGTCGTCGAGCGGATCCTCGGCGTCGGGATGTTCGGCGCGGAACGCCTCCGACAGGTGCAGCGCGATCCGCTCGTCCCAGTCGGCTCCGCCGAGCTGGTGGTCGCCGTCCACGGACAGCACGGAGATACGCCGATCGGCCAGTTCGATGACGGTGGCGTCGAAGGTTCCGCCGCCCAGGTCGTAGACGAGCACCGTTTCGTCGGGTGTCGACGAAGCGAAGGCGTCGGTGAGTTTACTGAACCCGTAGGCGAGGGCGGCGGCGATCGGCTCGGACAGCACCCCGGCCACCTCGATACCGGCGTAGGTGCCGGCCTGGATGGTGGCGCGGCGTTCGTCGTCGCCGAAGTAGGCGGGGACCGTGATGACCGCCCGTTGTACCTGTTCGCCGGAGAACGAGGCGTCGGAGATCAGCGATTTGAGGATGAGCGCGGAGATCGCCGGCGCCGACCATGTCTGTCCGTGCGCCACGAACCGCCAGTCGGCGTCCCCCATGCGTCGTTTGACCAGCGCACACACATTGTCGGGGTCCAGTCGGGCCTGCCGCCGGGCTCCCTCACCCACCACATGGTCGTACGCCGAGGCCAGCAACACCACGCTCGGAGTGGTCTGCGAACCGTCGAGACCGGGGACTATTCGGGGCCTGCTGCCTGCGTCCACGGTCGCGATGGCTGAGTTGGTCGTGCCCAAGTCGATTCCGTAGACGCCCACGATCAGCCAGACTAACAGCGCAAATCGCTCGGGTGCAGACCCGAACACGCACGCTAATCTGAGCAGATGACAGACGTTGACGACGGACGTGCGGCAGTACCGGAGGACGGAGCGCAGTCCGCGGCGGCGGAGGGCGTGCAGGCATCCGGCGATCAGTTGGCGCACCTGACCGAGCGGGTCGAGGACCTGACCCGGGTGGTGGTTCGTCAGGCGCAGACCCTGGACCAACTGGTCGACGCCGACCGCGCCCGCGCCTCGGGCCCCGACCTGCCCCTCCTGGTCGAGTTGTTCTCGATCTTCATCGACGCCGACTCCTGCGCCCGGTCCGGTGACGCCGCCTTCGCCGCCATCTCTGGCAGTCTCGAACGTCTTATCACCGGTCGCGGCGGCACCGTCATCACGCCATCGGTGGGCGACCCCTTCGAGGTTTCGACGATGGAGGCCGTCGACGTCCGCCCCGTCGAGGGCGATACCGAGCCCCGCACCGTCGCCGACCCCATCCGGCCCGGCCTGCTCGTCGGCCCCCGTTCCGTCCGCCCCGCCATGGTCGTAGTCTTCGGCGAATAACGTCGGCGTCCCTCCCCCCTCACCGGCGACCACCGCCGATTGAGTGCGAGGAGCGCAAGCGACGAGCCTCGAAATCTGGTGACACGCCCGATGTTGTCCGCTCACGAGGCTCGCACCTCAACCGGCGACTACCGCTGATTGAGGTGTGAGGAGCGTGAGCGACGAGCCTCGAAATCTGGTGAGCGGACAATGTTGCCTCCACCGGCCAGGTGGTCGGTGTCTCGGGTACCGGAGGTTGACGCGATGATGCCGCGCGCAGACGGCCGGTGGATGGTTAGCGAATGCAAACAAGGACCGATTGAGTTTTAGACCGAGACTACCCGCTCCATCTGGCTCGAATTACGCCTCTCTTGCACGGATTCCACTTCGTGAATTCTTGGCAGGAAGGCCTGCCGTGGCCCAGATCGGTTCCGGTATCGGACAACTCATCAACTTCGTCGAAGACCTGATCAACCCGACTCGAAGTGGCGGCGGTAACGATGGTGGAAGCGGATCAATGCCCACCTTATGATTCCGGGGTAGCCGTCGACGTTGCCATGTCTCGAGTGGCACCACCGCCGGTCCCCGTGGGTGGGTATTGTCTTCTCACCAGGTTTCGAGGCTCGCAGGCTCGCACCTCAACCGGAGGGATGGTTGAGGTGCGAGGAGTGTTGGCGGCAAATCTCGAAACCCGTTGACATGGTGATGTCGCCGACGGTCGATCCTAAGTGTCGGTGGTCCGAGGTTTGCCGGTTCTGCGCCGTGACAATTCGGAGATGAGCTCGAAGTCGCCGAGCATCAACGCTTCCCGCTTCTTACGCGACCAACCCTGGACGCGCTTCTCCCACGCGTATACCTCTGCCACGGAATCGGTTTCGGCTGCCCAGCGCAGAGTGACGGGCAGACGCCTTCTGGTGTATTCGGCACCTTTGCCGGCGGCGTGCTGTTGGAGGCGGTGTTCGAGGTTCCGGGTGCTGCCGACGTATGGCGTTCCGTCGCGGCATTCGAGAATGTACATGTGCGCCATGACGACATTCCATCGTGCGATCACGATCACGTCGAATGCGTTGTCCACAGCCCTGTCACCCGCCACCCTCGCCGGTTGAGGTGCGAGGAGCGTTAGCGACGAGCCTCGAAACCTGGCGAGCGGACAATGTCGTCTCACCAGGTTTCGAGGCTCGCAAGCTCGCACCTCAACCGGCAGGGTGGGGAGGTCCTGCCGGGGTCGTCTTCGGTGAGGAGTGGGCCCGTACGCGGTTACGAGGAGTCGCCGTGCCACTGTGATCAACCGAGCAACACGTCGGGTGAGCGACTGGTGGTTGATTGTCGAGCACAAAGAATGGTGCTCTAGTTTTCGACCCACCGGGCGATCACTCTCTCCTTTTCTCTCGAGCCATGCTGTTTCCACTCGAATTTAACTTGGTGAATTTCTGGTGGAAGGTACTTCAATGGCTTAGATCGATTCCGGTATAGGACAACTCATCAGTTTGATCGGTCCGTGATCAACCCGCCGCGTAGCGGAGGGGGCGGTGGCAATGGAGGTGGGGGCGGAAACCCGTCTGTCGATGGTTGAGATGATGCCTGTGAAGCCGTGACCGATCGGCCGGGGTCACAGTGACCGGCGCATGATGATTCTGGGGAAGCCGTCGATCACCGATGTGGTGTCGCCGGCTTTCTCGAATCCGGCTTGCTCGAACATCTTTCGGGTTCCGACGTAGGCCATGGTGAGGTTGACGCGTTCGTCGCCGTTGTCGACGGGGTAGGCCTCGATTGCCGGCGCACCGTGATCGCGGGCGAAGTCGACGGCCCCTGCGATCAGGGGCGCCACCACGCCGCGCTTACGGAAACCGGGCCGGACCCGTACGCACCACAGTGACCACACCGGCTGGTCGTCGAGATGGGGGATCTTGCGGTTGCGGGCGAAGGTGGTGTCCGTGCGCGGTGCGACGGCGGCCCATCCGACGACGTCGTCGCCGTCGTAGGCGAGGACCCCGGGCGCCGTCTTCCGGCCGCACAGATCACGCACGAACTCACCGCGTTCCGGTCCGCGCAATGCGAGGTTCTGTTTCGACGGAATCCGGTAGCTCAGGCACCAGCAGACATTGGCATCGGGCCGTCTGGGTCCTACCAGGGTGCGCATGTCGTCGAAGTTCGATGCCGGTCGTATCTCCATGAGTCGATGGTCGCGCACAATGCGGTCAGGTGCTGTCCGGTTTCGGCGGGATATTCGTATCCGGGCATGGCGTCTCAGGAGGTTTCGAGGCCCGTCGCCAAGGTTCTTCACACTTCGGCCCCGCACACTTCGGCCCCGCACACTTCGGCCCCGCACACCTCGGCCCCTTACACTTCGGCCGACGTGGGGGCAGCGTGAGTTCTCACCCGGCGTTGCCGCTTACGTCAGGGCGTTGAGGATGTCCTCGAGTTCGGGTCCCGGGGAGATGGTGATCGACAGCTTGTGCTCGGTCGACTCGGCGCGGGAGATGCGGGTGATCTGGCCACGATGCCAGTGGTAGATGTTCGCGGACACGCCGTCGGCGGTGTTCTCGTGGTGCTGGGCGGTGATCGAGGCGAGTTCGTTGATTGCGCCGATCGCGGACGGGCCGACGATACGGTGTACGAAGATGCGGTGCCTGTCGGGTATGCCGAACACCACCCCGTGCGGGGCGGCGGCGCCCCGGTAGACGTGGTGGGCGAGCGATCGCATCGTGAGGACCTTCGACGCCACGAACACCGACGCACCGCCGAGTGCGACCAGCGAGCCGCTGGTGGATGTGGCGACGCGGTCGAGCGGTTCGGCTTCGACGTTGCCGATACCGATGGTGAACAGCCGGTCGCGGCCGCGAGCGTCGACCTGGGCGGCGTCGAGGTAGATGACGTCGTCGTGGTCGTCGACTGTCATGTCGGGCGAGATCACCCGGAACGGGTTGGTGGGGACGGTGTGTGCCGCCGGGAACCGGTCGGTGCGCGGTTCGTCGACCATCACCATCTCGGCTGCCGACCCGGGCCTGGGCAGAGGGGGGAACCGGGTGGTGGGTGCGTCATCGGGAGTTGTCCCGGGCTGGCGGAATCCCGGGCGCGCGGTCCGTGCGGGGCTCGGGCGGCGAAGCCGTTCGACGCACAGCACGACACTCAGGTCGTCGGAGACGGGCCGCGCGTACGACAGGTCGGTCGCCGATACCGCGATGCTCGCGGTGGGCAGTACCCGGGCCCTGACCTGCATGTCGAGTTCGGCCGACGTCAGGTCGTCGATGCGCAGGTCCGATCGCAGCGCCATGAGCGCGTCGAGGTGGCCGCTGATCGCCTGGGTCCAGTTGCCGCGCGTCGTCGACGCGCACAGTCGCACGATCTCCTCGAACCGGTACACGGTGCCGTCTGCACAGCGCAGATCGGTGGCGTCGTCGACGACGGCCTCTGTTCCGTGGCCGGCGAGATAACGCAGGCAGAAGCCGCGGATCCAGTCGAGGTCGTCCGAGTGCAGGGGCACTCCAACACGCTACCTTCACCTGCTTGTCGATGCTCATCCCGACCTGTGTCCGGGCGGTCGGGACCGACCCGGAGGCGAGGGCCGTCACCGAGGGCTACTACCGAGTACGCGGGAGCCCTGCGCGGCGATCGGTGGCGGACGTAGGGTAGGGGGCGTGTCTGAACACTTCCAAACAGTTGTCCTGGGTGCTGGTCCAGGTGGGTACGTGGCCGCGATCCGGTCTGCTCAGCTGGGCATGAAAACTGCCGTCATCGAAGAAAAGTACTGGGGAGGTGTGTGCCTCAACGTCGGGTGTATCCCCTCCAAGGCGTTGCTGCGTAACGCCGAACTCGCACATGTCTTCAATCACGAGGCCAAGACGTTCGGTATCTCCGGTACCGCCACCTTCGATTTCGGCGCCGCCTTCGATCGCAGCCGCAAGGTGTCCGACGGCATCGTCAAGGGTGTCCACTTCTTGATGAAGAAGAACAAGATCACCGAGATCGACGGCTACGGGGTGTTCACCGACGCCAAGACCATCACCGTCGGCGACCGGGTCATCACGTTCGACAACGTCATCATCGACACCGGTTCCACCGTGCGGCTGCTGCCGGGTGTCGAGCTGTCCGAGAACGTGGTCACCTACGAGACCCAGATCCTCACTCGTGAGCTGCCCGGTTCCATCGTGATCGTCGGAGCCGGCGCCATCGGTATGGAGTTCGGCTACGTTCTGGCCAACTACGGCGTCGACGTCACCATCATCGAGTTCATGGACCGGGTGTTGCCCAACGAGGACGCCGACGTCTCCAAGGTCATCGCCAAGGAATACAAGAAGCTCGGCGTCAAGATCCTCACCTCCACCGGAGTGCAGACGGTCACCGACAACGGCGACGACGTGGTGGTCACCTATAAGGATGCCAAGGGCGCCGATGGTTCGGTCACCGTTGACAAGGTGCTCATGTCGGTCGGTTTCGCCCCACGCGTCGACGGCTTCGGTCTGGAGAAGACGGGGGTGGCGCTCACCGACCGCGGAGCCATCGCGATCGACGACTACATGCGCACCAATGTCGACGGTATCTACGCGATCGGTGACGTGACCGCCAAGCTGCAGCTGGCCCATGTCGCGGAGGCTCAAGGTGTGGTGGCCGCCGAGACGATGGCCGGTGCCGAGACGATGACACTGGGCGACTACCGGTTCATGCCGCGCGCCACGTTCTGTCAGCCGCAGGTCGCCTCGTTCGGCCTGACCGAGGCGCAGGCCAAGGACGAGGGTTACAGCGTCAAGGCCACCCAGTTCCCGTTCTCGGCCAACGGCAAGGCGCAGGGCCTGGCCGCGACGGCCGGCTTCGTCAAGCTGATCACCAACGCCGACACCGACGAGCTGCTCGGTGGACATCTGGTGGGCGACAACGTCTCCGAGATGCTGCCGGAGCTGACCCTGGCCCACAAATGGGATCTGACCGCCAAGGAACTGGCGCGCAATGTGCACACGCACCCGACCCTGTCGGAGGCGTTGCAGGAAACCTTCCACGGCGCGATCGGACACATGATCAACCTGTGAGACCTGCCGGTCCGCACAAGAACCCCACCGATGGTCCGGGGCATCGCAGCACTGTCGATGCCCGGGGCATATCGGTGGGGTTTGTGACATGACCAGCCGCCTCTGGGTACCGCCCTGGCCCCTGGATGTGCGCGCCACCGTCGACGGTCTGCACCGCGGCTCGGGTGACCCCTCGATGCGGTACGCGCCGGACGGATCGATCTGGCGGGCCTCGTATACCCCTGACGGCCCCGGGACGTTACGACTTCAGTCCGGTCCCGACGGCGTGCGTGGCACCGGTTGGGGGCCGGGTGGGGAGTGGCTGGTCGAGCGTTTTCCCGAAGTCCTTGGTGCACTGGATAATCCGGAGGAACTTGTCGCCGATGATCCGGTGGTTGCGGCGCTGGTGCGGCGGGGACGCGGCTACCGGATCGGCCGCACCGGCCGGGTGTGGGAGGCGCTGGTGCCGGCCATCCTCGAACAGAAGGTGGTGAGCACCGAGGCGTGGCGGGCGTGGCGATACTTGTTGCGGCGCTTCGGCGAACCCGCACCCGGGCCGGTCGCCGAGTCGATGCGGGTGCCGCCCCCGCCGCAGGTGTGGGCACGGATCCCGACGTGGGAGTGGCATCGCAGCGGCATCGAACCGGTTCGGATGCGCACCATCCGCGGGGCGACGTCGATGGATGCCGAACGCCACCCCGACAAGCTGACGGTGCTGCGCGGGGTGGGTCCGTGGACGGCGGCCGAAACCCGGATGCGCGCCGTCGGCGACGCCGACGCGGTGCCGGTGGGCGACTTCCACATCCCGAAGGTGGTGGGGCAGACGCTTGCCGGCACTCCCGTCGACGACGCCGGGATGCTTGAACTTCTCGAACCCTTTGCCGGACAACGCGGTCGGGTCGTGCGGCTGTGTGTGCGGTACGGTACATGGCCGCAACGCAAGGGCCCCCGCATGTCGGTGCGCGACTACCGGTCGCTGTAGGCGCGTCACCTCACGCGTGCGCGAACTGGGTCCGGTACAGCTGCGCGTAGCGGCCGTCACGTTCGAGCAGGTCGGGGTGGGTGCCACGTTCGACGACGCGCCCGTCCTCGACGACGACGATCTCGTCGGCGGCCCGGATCGTGGACAACCGGTGCGCGATCACCAGTGATGTCCGCCCGGCCAGCGCTTCGGCGAGCGCGTCGGCGACCTCTGCCTCCGACGTCGAGTCCAGGTGCGCGGTGGCCTCGTCGAGGATCACGACGGCCGGTTTCGCCAGCAGCAGCCGGGCGATCGTCAGCCGCTGTCGCTCGCCACCCGATAGTCGGTATCCGCGTTCTCCGACAACGGTTTCCAGGCCGTTCGGCAACATCCGCACCAGGTCGTCGAGCCGGGCCCGCCGGAGTGCGGTCCACAACTCGTCCTCGGTGATGTCGGGCCTGGCCAAGGTCAGGTTCGCGCGGACGGTGTCGTGGAACAGGTGTCCGTCCTGGGTCACCATCCCGACAGTGCGATGCACCGAGGTGCCGGTCAGTTCGCGGACGTCGACGCCGTTGAGGGTCACCGATCCGGAATCGACGTCGTACAACCGGGTGGCCAGCGACGCGAT
>Ga0116175_1001620_pt1 | contig 14376 bp, 14 predicted proteins | sample AD_UKC125_MetaG_FD_89802 | JGI IMG/M metagenome (GOLD analysis project Ga0116175, IMG submission 89802) | Active sludge microbial communities of municipal wastewater-treating anaerobic digesters from USA - AD_UKC125_MetaG | ecosystem: Engineered > Bioreactor > Anaerobic > Digestate | place: USA... | reverse complement strand
GTTCGTTGCGCTGCCCAGCGCTGACTTGCGCGATCTCGTGGACACGCTCGTCGACAACGTCTTCGCGCACACGCCCGAGGGCACCGCGCTGACGGTCGTCGTCACGGCCGTCGACGGTGCCGCGCGGTTGGCCGTCGCCGACGCCGGGCCGGGGCTGGCTTCGCCGGGGCTGGCCGACCGCGGGCGCAGCGGCAACGGCGGCACCGGCCTGGGGCTGGACATCGTGCGCCGCCTGGCCGATCGCGCCGGCGGCTCGGTCACGCTCGACCGGGCCCAGTTGGGTGGGCTGCTCGTCGAGGTGACCCTGCCGCACCTCCCGTCGGCCGACTGATCGGTATGCCGGGTCAGTCGTCCTCGTGCTCGGAATCGTGGTCGTCTCGCTGCCCTGATTCGTGCTCGGATTCGTGCTCGGATTCGTGCTCGACCTGCACCGCGGTGGTCTTGGCGGCAGTGCCGGTCTTTGCCACGGTCCCGCTCGTCGAGCTCGCGGCGCGAACGGGCGCAGCGGCCGGGGCGGCGGGCGGAGCAGCGACCAAAGCAGCGGGCACCTCCGCCACCGCTGCCACGGCAACGGTCTCGGTCACGTGGGTCACGCAGACCTCGCCTTCGAGCACCGCGGGTGGGGTGCAGCCGCGCAGCACGACGACCGGCTCGGCAGTGGTCACCGTCGGCTCAGCAGTGACGACAACCGCCGCTGCTGGCTGGACGCCGGGTGTGAGCGAGGCATAGAGGATGCCCGAAATGGCCAGGCCGGCCAGGGCACCGACACCAGCGGCCCTGGTGTGGAACGACAAACTCATGGGGTGCTCCTTGACGATGCTTGCTCGGACACTGATTGCTCGGACGCTGAAGGCTCGGCAGATCGTCACCGAGTGTGCAAGCCGACTGGTCAACTCGACCTCACCGCTGGATCAAGACGGCCCTAACTCCCAGCGGACCGACAGCCGCCGCCCAGCGGGGGCCCAGCGGAACCTGACCTGTCCTTAACGCACACCTGAGGACTCCTTGTCGGACGGCACGAGACAGTCACCGTCATGCAGACCTCCACCCCTTCGGCTCGCAATCGCGCCAACCGCGCTCTCGGCATCGTCACCGGGACGGTGGCCGCGTCGGCCGTCGTCGCGGTCGGCGCTGCCACCGTCGCGGCGGCCCAGCAGACCCAGCAGGCCCAAGCCGCCAAGGTGGCCAAGGCGGCCTCCGCGGCCGCGGCCCCAGCGGTGGCGAACTCACCGGTCGAGTTCCGCGACCGGGAGAGCCGCACGGTCACCGACCGAGTGCTCACCCAGGCGCAACCAGGGGCGGCGGCCGCGGCTCCCAAGGCACCCGGCTCCGGCAGCGTGAGCACGCGTTCGGGCACCTCCTCGTCGACGGCGAAGTCCGGGACGAGCGCCGGCACCAGCGCGGGCACCAGCTCCGGCACGACGACCAAGACGACGACCCGCACCGCGACCGCACCTCAGCCGGCGACCAAGCCGGTCGTGCCGTCGACCGGTTCCTGAGGCGGGCCGATGACGGTGCTCAGCCCCGCTCGCCCGGCGCCACCGCAGTGGCGCGCGCTCGGCACCTATGTCGACCTGCACGTCGGCGACCCCGAGCAGGAGTCGGCGGCGATCACGTTGGCGCAGGCCGTGCTCGCCGAGGTCGACCTGTCGTGCAGCAGGTTTCGCGACGACTCAGACCTCATGCGCGCCAATCGGGCTACGGGAGAATGGATTCGCGTCTCGCCGGTGCTCGTCGGCGCGCTCCGGGCGGCGATCTGGGCTGCCGAGGAGACCGACGGCCTGGTCGACCCGGGCCTGGGTGAGCTGCTCGTCGCAGCGGGCTACGACCGCACCTTCACCGACCTGGTCCCCAGCACAGACCCAGCCGGTATGCCGTGGGCAGACCTCGTGCCCGGCGCCCGGCGCCCGTCCTGGCGGGACATCGAGATCGACCAGGGTCGGGTCCGGATCCCGCGCGGGCTGAGCGTCGACCTCGGTGCGGTCGGCAAGGCCTACGCCGCCGACCTGGTGGCCTTGAGCATTGCCGACCGGCTCGGCACGGCGTGTGTCGTGAGCGTCGGCGGCGATGTGCGCACCGCGGCCCCCGGCTCGACAGACACCGACGGCACTGGCCTGACCAGCGAGATTGCCATTGCGCAGGACCTCGCGACCCTGCACTCCGACCGCGCGCCGGTGTGTCTCGTGCCGCTCACCGCCGGAGGCATCGCCACCTCGTCGATCACCGCTCGGCGGTGGGTGCGCGGCGGGACGACCTGGCATCACATCATCGACCCGCGCTCGGGCACCCCGGCCCCCGAGCAGTGGCGAGCCGTCACGGCATACGGGTCGAGCGCAGCTGCGGCGAACGCCGCCTCGACCGCCGCCCTCGTCCTCGGTGCGGATGCCGTGCCATGGCTGGACGCGCGCGGCATACCGGCTCGTCTCGTGGCAAGCGACGAGACGGTGACGGTGACCCAGACCTGGGAGGCGGCACGGCATACCGGCTGTGTCGTGCAGACAAAGGAGCGGCAGTGAGCGGGCCGATGTTGTGGTACCTCAACCGAGGCACGGGCGTCGTGCTGCTCGTGCTCTACACGGCGACCGTCGTGCTGGGGCTGCTGTCGGTGAGCCGGCGGCCGGGGGTGCGGCGGGTGCCGCAGTTTTTCGTGCAGGGGCTGCATCGTGCGGTGTCCGGGATGGCGACCGCGCTGCTGCTCGTTCATGTGGTGACCGCGGTGCTCGACACCTATGTGGACATCCGCTGGTACGACGTGTTCGTGCCCTGGGGCGGCACCTACCGACCGATCTATCTCGCGGCCGGCGCGATCGCCGTCGACCTGCTGCTCGCGGTCGGGCTGACCTCGCTGGCGCGGGCGCGGCTGTCCGACCGGGCCTGGCGGGTCGTGCATCTGCTGGCCTATCCGAGCTGGGCGGCGTCGGTCGCGCACACGGTCGGGATCGGCACCGACATGGCGACCCCGTGGCTGCGGATGCTGCTCGTCGGGTCCGTCGGGGTGGTCGTCGCCGTCGGCGTGACGCGGCTGGCCCGGGTGCGCCGGATGGCGCCGGGGCGCGCATGACCTCGCTCGCCACCGTAGAGCCCGCACCCGCACGCTGCGGTATGCCGTTCTTCTCGCCTCCCGCGCAGGTCATGGTCGACCCGGGTCCGATGCTCTTGGCAGACCTCGACGACGGGCCGTCGCTGGCCGCGCACCGGTCGCGGTTCGGCGGCGTGGGAGCTGCTGGCCCGGGATCTGCCGCCCCGGAGTCGGTCGAGCAGCTGGCCCAGTGGGCCGAGGCGGTCGGGCTCGCTGGGCGGGGTGGCGCGGGCTTTCCGTTTCACGTGAAACTTCGGGCCGCTGCGGCCGGCCCCCGTGGCCGGCGGCCGATCGTCGTGGTCAATCTCGCCGAAGGCGAACCGCTGAGCGGCAAGGACACCGCGCTGGCTCGGTGTGTGCCGCACCGGGTCCTCGACGGCGCCGCCCTGACGGCCGGGCTGCTCGGCGCGCGCGAGGTGCATGTCGTCGTGCCGCGCGAACGGCCGCTCGTCGAGGAGTCGATGGCGCTGGCCGTGGCCGAGCGGCAGGCTGCCGGCGAGCGGCTGGCCTGGCGGCTCACCGTGGTCGGACCGGGCTTCGTGTCGGGTCAGGCGCGGGCGGTCATCGAGGCGTTGTCCGGACGGCCGGGGTTGCCCGTGACCGCCTGGCAACCCGAGGCCGTGTCGGGACTGCGCGGCCGGCCCACCCTGCTCTCCAACGCCGAGACCTGGGCGCACGTCTGGGCTGTGGTTCAGCGCGGCCCGGCGGGGTACGCAGCTCTCGGCACGAGCTCCGAGCCGGGCACGACGCTGCTGTCCCTGCCCGGAGCGGACGAGGCCAGCGTCGGCGTCGGCACCGTTGCGGTTGTCGAAGTCGAGCTGGGCACGTCGTGGGCTGCCCCGATGGGGGAGGTCGCCCACGACGTGCCGGTCCTGCTCGGCGGGTTCCACGGCACCTGGACGACTGCCTCGACCCTGACCGGTATGCCGGTCAGCCGGGTCGCGCTGCGGGATGGCGGGTTGGCCCTCGGTGCCGGGGTGGCCTGGCCGTTGCCGCCGGGGGTGTGCCCGGTCGACGTGACGGCGAGCATCACGGCATACCTGGCCGGGGAGTCGGCGCAGCGGTGCGGACCGTGCCGCAATGGTCTGCCGGCGCTCGCCGCCGAGGTCGGCGCATTGGCGCGGGGAGTGAGCGCGGACTACACGCGGATCGAGCACCTGGCCGGGCTGGTCGAGCGACGCGGGGCGTGCGCGCATCCCGACGGGACGGCGCGGTTGGTGCGGTCGCTGGTGTCGGCGTTCGGTGACGAGGTCGCGGCGCACCGGGCCGGGCGATGTGACGTGACGCGACGTGACCTGACCCGACCTGAGGTGGCGCAATGACCTGGAGACGACGGACGCAGGCGCTGGCGCCCGCGACGATGCGGGTGGACTGGCCGGCTTGTCAGGGCCGCGGGGTGTGCGCCGAGGTGCTGCCCGAATTGGTGAGCCTCGACGAGTGGGGATTCCCGGTCATCCGCGGTGGCGTCGACGACGAGTTGCTCGACCTGGCCCGTCAGGCCGCGGCCGATTGCCCACACCGCGCCCTGCGCCTCATCCGGTGAGCGAGTCCTTGATGACCCCGACCATCATCCGGATCTCGTCGTCGGTCGCGACGATCGGCGGCGCCAGCCGGATCGTCGAGCCGTGGGTGTCCTTGGCGAGCACCCCGCGGTCGGCCATCCGGTAACACAACTCCTTGCCGCTCATCAGCGTCGGGTCGATGTCGATCCCGGCCCACAGGCCGCGGGCCCGCACCGCGACCACGCCGTGGTCGATGAGTCCCGCCAGTTCGCCAGCCAGCACTTCGCCCAGCGACGCCGCCCGGGCCTGGAACTCGCCGGTCGACAACATGGCGACCACCTCACGCCCGATCGCCGCGGCCAGCGGGTTGCCCCCGAAGGTGGATCCGTGCGACCCCGGGGTGATGACCCCCATGACCGACTCGTCGGCCGCGATCGCCGACAACGGCATGATCCCCCCGCCGAGCGCCTTGCCGAGCACATAGATGTCCGGCACGACCTGCTCGTGGTCGCAGGCGAAGGTCCGGCCGGTGCGCGCCAGGCCCGACTGGATCTCGTCGGCGATCATCAGCACCCCGCGCTCGGTGGTGAGCGCCCGCACCTCCTGCAGGAAGCCCTCGGGCGGGATGATCACCCCACCCTCGCCCTGGATCGGCTCGAGCAACACGGCGATGGTCTCGTCGGACATCGCCGCGCGCAGCGCCTCGATGTCGCCATAGGGCACGACGACGAAGCCGGGCGTGTAGGGCCCGTAGCCCTCCCGGGCCACCTTGTCGGTGGAGAACGACACGATGGTCGTCGTGCGGCCATGGAAGTTGCCGCCCATGACGATGATCGTGCCCCAGTCCTCGGCCAGGCCCTTGACCTGCCGTCCCCACCGCCGCGCGACCTTGACCGCGGTCTCGACCGCTTCGGCGCCGGAGTTCATCGGCAGGATCATCTCCTTGCCGGTGAGCCCGGCCAGGTCGCGGGCAAACGGCCCGAACTGATCGCTGCGGAACGCCCGGCTGGTCAAGGTCAACGACCGCAGTTGCCGTTCGGCGGCCGTCACCAGTTGCGGGTGGCAGTGCCCGAAGTTGAGCGCCGAATACCCCGCCAAGGCGTCGAAATACCGCCGGCCGTCGACGTCGGTCACCCACGCTCCCTCACCCGAGGCGATGACGACATCCAGCGGCGAGTAGTTGTGGGCCGCATAGTGCGCCTCCAGCTCGATGAACTCGGCGGTGTGCGCGGAAGGGGTGCTCATCACGGACCTTCGATCTCGGGGACAGGCTTCTGGCCAGTATGCCGTGCGGTGACCTCGAGGGCCGTCGCGATGGGCACGCCCGGCCGGTAGGCCAGGTGCAGGTAGCTCGGCGCGTCGAGCACCGCCAGCGCCGCCGGCTCACCGACCGCCACCCGCACGTCGAGCCCGAGCGAGGCACCCGAGCCGGCGGTCGCGGCATACAGGGCCTCGGCCGGAGTGATCCGCAGCTCGCGCACCGCGAGCGCGACGACGAAGGGCATCGACGACGAATAGCAGGTGCCCGGGTTGCAGTCGCTGGCCAGCGCGACCCGCACCCCGGCGTCGAGCAGCCGCCGCGCGTCGGGATAGGGCATCCGGGTCGAGAACTCCACCCCCGGCAACAGGGTGGCCACCGTGCCGGTCGCGGCGAGCGCATCGACGTCGGCATCGCTGAGATAGGTGCAGTGGTCGACGCTCGCTGCGCCGAGCTCGCAGGCGAGGAGCACGCCCGGCCCGGGCCCGAGTTGGTTGCCGTGCACCCGCAGCCCCAGCCCCGCGGCCCGCCCAGCGAGCAGGATCGCGCGCGCCTCGTCCGCGGTGAAGGCATGCGGCGAGTGCGGTTCACAGAAGACGTCGAGGTATGCCGGTCGGCTGGCTTCTCCGTCTGCCCCGTCGGCCGTCACCTCGGTCACCGCCGCGAGCATCGGTCCGGTGACGAGATCGACGTATGCCGTGCGGTCCGAGGCGTATTCGCGCGGCACGACGTGCGCGCCGAGGAAGGTCGTATGCGGGGTCACCTCGCGCGCCAGCCGCAACGCTCGCACCTCGTCGGCCACGGTGAGCCCGTAGCCGCTCTTGATCTCCAGCGTCGTCGTGCCCTGGGCCCGCGCCTCGGCCACCCGCCGGGCGATGAGGGCGCGCAACTGCTCGTCGGTCGCCGCCCGGGTCGCGGCCACCGTCGAGGCGATCCCACCCCCGTCGTATGCCGTGCCCGCCATCCGCGCCGCGAACTCACCGGAGCGATCGCCCGCGAAGACCAGGTGGGTGTGCGAATCGACGAATCCCGGGATGACGGCGCGACCGTCGAGGTCCAGCCGGGTGTCGGCGGCCGGGGCCTGGGCGGCCGGACCGATCCACGCGATGACCCCGTCCTCGACGACCATAGCGACATCGTGGAGCGGCCCGAGGCGGGCCACATCGGGCGACGTGCCAGTCGCGATGGACTGACCGGGGTCGAGGGTGACGAGCTCGCCGATGCCCGTCACGAGGGTGCTCACCTTTGTCATGGACGGCTCCTGGCTGGTTCGGTCATGCCATCCGCGTCAGCGGTGCCGCGGTTGGCATGACCATCTGGACCGTCCATACCCGTCACCGCGGCGATCGCTCGGGTCAACAGGTCACCCACGTCGCCGAGCCGGTGCTCGCCACCCGAGACGACCGTCTCGCCGGCCACGACGACGGTCGTCACATCGGCAGCTGTCGCGGCATACAGGATCTGGTCCGGCAGGCACCCGGCGGTGCGCGCCGAGCCCAACCCGACCGTGACGAAATCCGCGAGCGCCCCGACCTCGAGCCGCCCGCCGCCGTCCCAGCCGAGGCTGCGATAGCCGGCCGACGTGCCTGCCTGCAGGAGCTCGGCCGGCGAGAACCGGCCGCGTTGGCCGGAGATCAGCCGCTCATGAGATTCCAGGCCGCGCAGCTCCTCGAAGGGGTCGACGACCGCGTGTTGATCCGACCCCAACGCCAGGGCAGCGCCGGCGTCGGCGAGGGCTCGGGCCGGGCCGATGCCGTCGGCGAGGTCGCGTTCGGTCGTCGGGCAGAAGCACGCGACCGTCTCGGTCCGCCCGAGGGCCGCGATGTCGGCCGGGGTGAGGTGGGTGGCGTGGACGACGGTCGTGCCGGGGCCGAGGGCCGCCTCGGCGGCGAGGAGCTCGGTCGGTGTGCAGCCGTAGTGGTCCGCGCACGCGGCGTTCTCGGCCGGCTGCTCGGACAGGTGCAGGTGCAGGGACATCCCGCGATCGCGGGCGACGGCGGCGACCGCACCGAGCGCGCCTTTGGGCACGGCCCGCACCGAGTGCGCCGCGACCCCGAGCCGCACCCGGCTGGGCCCACGCTTGTCGGGGTAGCACTCGATCCAGTCCCACCGAGCGTCGGCCCGGTGCGACCACGCCGCGACGTCGCCGTCCCCGAACCGTCGCTGTTCCGGGGCCAGTGGTTCATGCCCCGCGCCGGTCAGCCCGCCGGCGAGGTAGCACGTGTCCAGCAGCGTGAGCCGGATGCCGGCCTCGGCCGCCGCCTGCACCAGCGCGCGCCCCATCGCATTGGGGTCTTCGTATGCCGTGCCGTCCGGCCGGTGGTGCACGTAGTGAAACTCGCCCACGACGGTGTATCCCGCCAAGACCATCTCCGCGTAGACCGCCCGCGCCAGCGCGAGGTAGGAGTCCGGGGTGAGGTGAGCCGCGACGGCATACATGGCCTGCCGCCAGGTCCAGAAGGTGCCGCCGCCCCCGTGGGTACGCCCCCGCAAGGCGCGGTGGAAGGCGTGGCTGTGGGCATTGGCCAGGCCAGGCAGGGTGACCCCGTCGAGGCGCACATCAGCCGATTCGGGCTCGGCGCAACCTGATTCGATCGTGTGAATCCGGCCGGCCGACACCGTGATTCGCACTCCGGGCGCCAATCCGGTTGGCAACCAGGCGTATTCACACCACCAGGAGCGACTCATCCAGCCAACTCACGCACGACCGCGGCCAGCGCGGCCACCCCGCGGTCGCAGTCCTGCGGTTCGGCCCACTCGGCCGGCGAATGTGACACCCCGGTGGGGTTGCGCACGAAGAGCATGGCGGTCGGCACGCCGGCGTTGGCGAGGATGCCGGCGTCGTGTCCGGCCCCCGTCGCCAGCAGCGGCGCATCGGGCAGGACGGCCCCGATCCGCTCGCGCAGGGCCACGTCGAACGGCGTGGCCGGAGTCCACGAGAGTTCGTTGACGCTGCCCTCGTCTTGCTCGACCTCGGCGCGGATCGCGTCGACGAGGCCACGCACGGCGTCCGCGTCGGCCCCCCGCGCATCGAGCCAACAGGTGACGTGTTCGGCGATGGCGTTGACGGCGTTGGGGCGCGCGACGACCTTGCCGACGGTGGCGAGGCAGCCGGCCTCGCGCGCGTGCATTCGCGCCGACGCGACGACAGCGGCGAACTGCAGCATCGCGTCGAGCCGATCCTCCAGGCGGGTCGTGCCGGCGTGGTTGGCCTCGCCGAAAAGATCGATCTCCCAGCGCCCGTGCGGCCAGATCTCGGTGCCGATCGCGACCGCGCGCGCGGGGTCGATGAGGTCGGGTTCGCCGTCGGGACCGAGGGCAAGGGCCAGGCCCTGCTCGACGTGCAGTTCGACGTATGCCGTGACCCGCCGCAGGGCCTCGGGGTCCGGTCCCATGGTGTTGGGCTCCAGGCCCGCGGCTCGCCAGGCGCCGGCCATCGTCACGCCGTCGGCGTCGCGCAGCGCGGCGGCGCGACGGGGATCCAAGGCCCCGGTGAGCAGTCGGGATCCGGCGCAGGCGATGCCGAACCGCCCGCCCTCCTCGTCGGCGAAGTTGGCTACCCCGATGGCCACCCGGGGTCGGAAACCCTGGCGCTGCACGGCATCCACGGCCGCGAAGGAGCTCACGACACCGAGCGGTCCGTCGAACGCCCCGCCGTCGGCGACCGAGTCCAGGTGTGACCCGATGACCACCCCGGGCGTGGCATCCGGGTCACCCCACCAGCCCCATTGATTGCCGGCCCGGTCGACGACGACCTCCATGCCGCGGGCAGCACATTCTCCGGCGAACCACTCGCGCAAGGTGTGGTCCTCACGCGTCCAGGCGAACCGTCGATAACCGCGGGTCTTGGGATCACGGCCGACCAGCCGCAGCGACTCCCACATCCGGTCGAAAGACGACATCGTCATGCTCCAAGCCTCCCATCGAGCCCCTCCCCACTAGCTCCACCAACTCCACCAGCTCCACCAACTCCACCAGCGCCACCAACTCCACCAGCTCTACCAACTCCACCAGTTTTGGTGTGGTGAAGTTGGCGTCTGAGCGCACATCCCGCCACACCAAATCTGGCGTTGACGGACGGCATACCTGTCAGTGCTCGTGTTCAGTGCTCGTGCATCGGGATGCGGACCCCGCGCGCGGCGGCGACCGCCTCGGCCTCCGGGTAGCCCGCGTCGACGTGCCGGATGACCCCCATCCCGGGGTCGTTGGTGAGCACCCGCGCGAGCTTCTCGGCCGCCAGCGGGGTGCCGTCGGCGACGGATACCTGACCGGCGTGGATCGAGCGGCCGATGCCGACGCCCCCGCCGTGATGGATCGACACCCAGGTCGCGCCGGAGGACGCCGCTGTCAACGCATTGAGCAGCGGCCAGTCGGCGATCGCGTCGGAGCCATCGGCCATCGCCTCGGTCTCGCGGTAGGGCGAGGCGACCGAGCCGCAGTCGAGGTGATCGCGGCCGATGACGATCGGCGCGCTCACGGCGCCCGAGGCGACGAGATCGTTGAAGGCCAACCCGGCCCGATCGCGCTCGCCATAGCCGAGCCAGCAGATCCGCGCGGGCAGACCCTGGAAGGCGATCCGCTCCTGCGCTCCACGCATCCACCGATGCAGCCGGTCGTTATCGGGGAAGAGGTCGAGCACCGCCCGGTCGGTTGCGGCGATGTCCTTCGGGTCGCCGGAGAGCGCGGCCCACCGGAACGGCCCCTTGCCTTCGCAGAACAACGGCCGGATGTATGCCGGCACGAACCCCGGGAAGTCGAACGCCCGCCCGTAGCCGCCCAGGCGCGCCTCGTCACGGATCGAGTTGCCGTAGTCGAAGACCTCGGCGCCACCGTCGAGGAAGCCGACCATTGCCTCGACATGGTGAGCCATCGACTCGCGGGCCCGGTCGGTGAAGTCCTCGGGTTTGCGCTCGGCGTAATCGTGCCAATCCTCGACCGAAATCCCCTCCGGCAGATAGGACAACGGGTCGTGCGCCGAGGTCTGGTCGGTGACGATGTCGATGTCGACCCCGCGCCGCAGCAACTCGGGGAAGACCTCGGCGGCATTGCCGACGACCCCGACCGACCAGGCCCGCCGGTCACGCTTGGCCGCCAGCGCGATCTCCACCGCGGCGTCGAGCGAGTCGGCGACCTCGTCGAGATAGCGGTGCTCGACCCGCCGGTCCAGCCGGTGCCGGTCGACGTCGACGATCAGGCACGCGCCGCCGTTGAGGGTGACCGCGAGCGGCTGCGCGCCACCCATCCCGCCGCAGCCGCCGGTGAGGGTGAGCGTGCCGGCCAGCGTGCCGGCATACCTCTTGTCGGCGATGGCGGCGAAGGTCTCGTAGGTGCCCTGGACGATGCCCTGGGTGCCGATGTAGATCCACGAGCCGGCGGTCATCTGGCCATACATCGTCAGCCCGAGGTGCTCCAGCCGGCGAAACTCCGGCCAAGTAGCCCAGTCGCCGACGAGGTTGGAGTTGGCGAGCAGCACTCGCGGCGCCCACTCGTGGGTGCGCATCACCCCGACCGGTTTGCCGGATTGCACGAGCATCGTCTCGTCCTCGCGCAGCGTCGTGAGGGTGCGGACCATGGCGTCGTATGCCGCCCACGACCGGGCCGCGCGCCCGGTGCCCCCGTAGACGACCAGGTCGTCGGGCCGCTCGGCGACCTCGGCGTCGAGGTTGTTCATGAGCATCCGCAGCGGGGCCTCGGTCTGCCAGGACCGGGCGGTGAGCTGGGTGCCGCGCGCAGCGCGGACCGGACGGGCGCCGTCCATGTCAGACTCCTCTGGGTAGAATGGTGTAAGGCGAGGGTGTAAAGGTGTACTTCGACGGGTAAGTCGCGATGTGAGACGAAAGGCGGGAGCTGGGCATGGCGCTGAACATCAAGAACGAGCGGGTATGCCGGCTGGCCAAGCAAGCGGCCGAGCTCACCGGCCGCAGCCAGGTGAGCGTGCTGGAGGAGGCGTTGGAGGCCTTCCTGGCCGAGGCCGAGAGAGACCAGGTTCGCGCGAAGCGCATCCAGGCAGCCGAGGAGTTCATCAAGGACATCACCGGCACCGTGTCGGAGCAGGAGCGAGCCGAGCTGCGTCGCGCCATGCAGGACCTGTACGACGAGAACGGTCTGCCGCGGTGATCCTGGACAGCTCGGCACTGATCGCCATCGTCGCTGACGAGCCAGAGCAGCCTCGCTATACCCGAGCCATCGCGGCCGCCGATCGAGTTCGCATCTCGGCCGCGACGCTCGTAGAGGTGTTCTCGGTGCTCGACCGCCGCCCAGATCCCACCCACTCGCGCAGGTTGGAGCGGCTGCTGGCCCAACAGCATGTGGTCGTGGAGCCGTTCACCGAGCCGCAGTCGCGGATCGCACGCGAGGCCTATCGCGACTTCGGCCGGGGTTCGGGACATCCGGCAGGACTCAATCTCGGCGACTGCTTCGCCTATGCCCTGGCCAAGGAGGCCGACGAACCGTTGCTCTACAAGGGCAATGACTTCGTCCACACCGATATCCGCTCGGCGATGTGAGTCTGCGGCCGACGGCGCCATCGTCAGGCCAGGGGTCCGGTGACTGCTTCGACGGCGGCCAGCACGCCACCGGAGGCGGTGAGGGCCACGGCATACCCGATCTCCGGGGCGAGGAAGCGGTCGCCGCCCGGCCCGGGCCACCCGGCGGCACGCAGCGCGGCGACGACTGCCCCGGTCGCGGGCGCGGGCTGGAGGGGGGCGCGCAGCTCGATGCCCCGCGCTGCGGTGAGGATCTCGATGGCAAGCACCCGGGTCAGCCCGTCGACGCTGCGGCGCAGCTTGCGCCCGGCCGACCAGCCCATCGAGACGTGGTCCTCCTGCATCGCCGATGACGGGATCGAGTCGACGCTCGCCGGGGCGGCGAGGCGCTTGAGCTCGGAGACGATCGCCGCCTGGGTGTATTGCGCGATCATGTGCCCGCTGTCGACGCCCGGGTCGTCGGCGAGGAAGGGCGGCAGTCCGTTGTTGCGCGCCTTGTCCAGGAAGCGGTCGGTGCGGCGTTCGCTCATGCTCGCGACGTCGGCGGCGACGATGGCGAGGAAGTCCAGCACGTAGGCGACCGGCGCTCCGTGGAAGTTGCCATTGGACTCGACCCGGCCGTCGAGGGTGACGACCGGGTTGTCGATGGCGGCGGCAAGCTCCCAGCCGGCGACCTGGGCGGCATGCGCCAGCGTGTCCCGAGCGGCGCCGGTGACCTGCGGTGCGCAGCGCAGCGAGTAGGCGTCCTGCACGCGGGGGCAGTCGTCAGTGTCGTGCGACAGCCGAATCGGACTGTCCGCCATGACTTTTCGGATGTTGTCGGCCGAAATCGCCTGTCCCGGTTGGGGTCTGAGCGCCTGCAGGTCAGCGGCGAAGACGTGATCGGTGCCGAGCAGCCCCTCGACGCTCATCGCCGTCGCGATATCGGCGGTGTGCAACAACATGCGCAGATCGGCGATCGCCAGGCAGAGCATCCCGAGCATGCCGTCGGTGCCGTTGATGAGGGCAAGTCCCTCCTTTTCGGCCAGCACCACAGCCGGTATGCCGTGCTCGGCCAGGGCCGTGGTGGCGTCGGTGCGGGAGCCGTCGGCACGGCGTACCGGGCCCTCTCCCATCGCCGCGAGGGCGCAATGGGCAAGCGGGGCCAGGTCTCCTGAGCAGCCGAGCGAGCCGTATTCGTGGACGACCGGGGTGATGCCCGCGTTGAGCATGCCCAGATAGGTGCGGGCGATCTCCGGGCGCACACCGGTGCGGCCGGTCGCGAGGGTCGCCAAGCGCAGCAACATGAGGGCCCGCACGACCTCGTGCTCGACCTCGGGGCCGCTGCCGGCCGCGTGCGACCGGACCAGCGAGCGCTGCAATTGGGCGCGCATGGCGACCGGGATGTGCCGGGTGGCCAACGCTCCGAAGCCGGTCGAGACGCCGTAGTGCGGCTCGGTGTCGTCGGCGAGCGCGTCGATGATCGACCGGCTGGCCGCGATGCAATCCCACGCGGCGTCGGAAATCTGCACAGGAGCGCCCCCGCGCGCGACAGCGACGACTTCGTCGATGGTGAGCGGGCCGGAGCCGACGACAACACTGTGCATAGGCCTATTGACGCAAGCCGAAGCCCCTGCCCGCCACCCCCGCGCGACCACGCATGTCCCAGATATGGGACTCGCCGACCCGAGGGGACAGTGGCATGCTGGCCGGCGTGGATGCCAGCCCCGCCGTCGGCCATGCTCTCGACGTGCTGCGGCTGCTGGGCCGGCATACCGAGCCGTTGCCGGCTGCGCGCATCGCGAGCGAACTCGGGCTGCCCCGGTCGAGCGCCTACCGGATCCTCGCGACGCTCACCGACCGCGGCTTCGTCAGCCACGTGCGCGAGTCGGGGCGTTATGCGCTCGGGGCGGCGGCCTACGAGCTGGGCTGGGCCTATCAACGCCAGGCGCCGCTGCAGCGGACCGCCGCCCCGTTGCTGGCCCGGCTCGTCGATGTGACGACCCACAACGCGCACCTGGCGGTCATGCACGGTCGCGACGTCCTCTATGTCGTCGAGGAGCGCGCCGCCGG
>Ga0116175_1001613_pt1 | contig 14410 bp, 10 predicted proteins | sample AD_UKC125_MetaG_FD_89802 | JGI IMG/M metagenome (GOLD analysis project Ga0116175, IMG submission 89802) | Active sludge microbial communities of municipal wastewater-treating anaerobic digesters from USA - AD_UKC125_MetaG | ecosystem: Engineered > Bioreactor > Anaerobic > Digestate | place: USA... | reverse complement strand
GACCGACTTCCTGAGGATTGCCGGCCCCGAGGAGTTGACGGTGATCGACCCGGCGTGTGGCTCGGGTCACATGCTCACCTACGCCTTCGACCTGCTGTACGCGATGTACGAAGAAGAGGGCCGTGCACCGGCGGACATTCCGGGTCTGATCCTCGCCCACAACCTCCACGGCACCGAAATCGACCCACGCGCCGGAGCGCTGGCCGCGTTCGCACTTACGATGAAGGCACGCGCGAAGCAGCGCACGTTCTTCGGCAAACGAGTGAAGCCGAAAATTTGTGTGATCAAGCCGATCGCCCTTGGCGACGACGACATTGAACAGCTCGCCGACCCCGGTGCCGACCAGGACATGGAACGTGCGTTCTGGCGGCAATTCGAACACGCCGACATGTTCGGGGCCCTGATCCGACCTGACGCGACACAGGCCGAAATCGCCGCGAAACGAGTCACCGAACTCGCCGAGCGCGGTGACCTGTTCGCCACTATCAGTGATCGCGCAGCACAGATCGTCGAGCAGGCCGAATACCTTGCCCGCAAGTACGCGGTCGCCATCGCGAACCCGCCCTACATGGGCTCGAAGCAGATGAACGCCCTCCTTTCACAGTTCATGAAGGACGACTACCCGACCGGCAAGGCAGACCTGATGGCCGCCTTTATGGTCCGTGCGCAGGAGTTCACGGTTCGGCGCGGTACCTGGGCGATGATCAACCTCCCGTCGTGGATGTCGTTGAAGTCGTTCGAAGATCTGCGGCACGACCTGCTCAGGGATCAGCGAATCGTCTCAATGGTCCACCTCGGACGCGGCATCTTCGGGTCGGACTTCGGGTCCGTCGCCTTCGTGATCGACAACGCACCGGCCATGTCGGCGCGTGGCGTGTATCGACGCCTCTTCGAGCAGCACGTAGATGTCAGGTCGGTGTCCACGATCGAGGCGCTGTTCCTCGATGCTGCGTATAACCGCTACGAGGTGGCGCAGGCGGACTTCGCCGCGATCCCCGGCTCGCCGATCGTTTACTGGCTCAGTGAAAAGATGCGGGCTGCCTTTAGCATCGGCAGACCGATACGTGAGGTAGGCAGTCCGAAAGCTGGCATGCACGGTGGTGACGTCAACAGATTTGTGCGGCATTGGCACGAGGTGAGTGAGGGGCAAAGCCTTCGCAATGCGGAGTCAACTTCGGAGGTTCACGCGAGCGGAAGGAAGTGGGTTAGCCTTAACAAGGGTGGTTCGTATCGAAAGTGGTACGGAAACCACGAACATGTGGTCGCCTATGATCAGAAGAATTACGAGGTTCTCCGCGTAAGCGGGAACAAACTTCCGTCCCGCGAGTTCTATTTTCTTCCATCCGTTTCTTGGTCAAAAGTCAGCAGTGGTGCGCCATCGTTCCGTGCATATCCGCCGGGGTTTATATTTGCCGATGCGGGTAATTCGATATTTGCGACCTCTCCGAGGGATCGGGCTGCATTGATCGCATTCGCAAACTCACAAATGGCCTTCGACCAGTTGGCAGCTGTGGCGCCGACCCTGAATTTCGAAGCTGGCCAGGTCGCCGGACTTCCAATGGCCGACGATAGGCCCGACACTATCGTTGATCGGGTTGGTGTCCTTATCGAACAATCCCAGACCGACTGGGACTCCTTCGAGTCCTCCTGGAACTTCACCAGAAGCCCGCTGGTCGACTTATTCGAGCGCGACTAAAGTCGACTTCACCTACCCGAGGAATCTATACGGTCATGCAAATTTACCAACGGATTTTGCTCGAAGTTCCATGATGTTTCGGACCGATCCCAATCCGTCCTCGACGTGGTTATGAGGTTTTCTATTGTGTCGGCGGGAAGTCCCTCGACTCCAGGCGCGAATGGTGCGAGTCCTACGTACCCAATATCGAAGTGCATAGTTGGAGCGAGTACCTTCAGGACCTCCATGGCGTATTTTGAGTTCATGATCATCGCAATCTGATCCAGAAGGGACTGCGCCCCGAAACCCGAGTGGCCCGTATTGGAGTGAACGAATCCGGCAGGGTAGCGCCGGAAGGCAGCTTCGCCGGACGAGATATCCGACCAGGACACTGATTGCGAAAAATAAGTTCCGGGGTTACGGATTACCGCGCGTGGCTTGAAATCGACGACTTCCGCACCGTCGTTCTCCCAGTTGAGCACGTACTCCTGGTTGCCGTACCATTTCCAGAACTCGCCGCCTTTGTTGTAGGGAAACCAGCGTGCTCCGCTCGCTGCGGCTTCTTCACGTGATGTGCAACTGAACGCGGTGCGGCTGCCTGATACTTCCCACCAAAGGCGAAGAAATCGGTTGTTATCGGCAGTCGCCAACCCTTGCCGGAGGTTGACTACGTCACTGAGCTGCTGACCCGCCGCAAATGACTCCCGCATCTTTTCACTGAGCCAGTAAACGATCGGCGAGCCTGGGATGGTCGCGAAATCTTTACTGGACGCGAGATGGAAGCCCGACTCCTGGTCACGGCCAGCAAGCGCAACGCGCAATGCAGCGACCTTCTCGCCCTCTGAGGAACCGTCGACCAAGCGTATAAAAGCGCCCTTCGTGGTGCCGGCAATGGTTTGGCTCCCGGACGGGCGATCGTTCAGGACAAACGCCGTTGACGAGACCACCTCGCCGCCGATTGAGTCGAAAGCGCGTGTACCGAGGTGCAGCATCGAGCTGATCTGGTGGCGGCCGAGTAGCGAGATCCGCAACTTCTCGAACGAGCTGAGGAACATCCATGACTGCATAGTGATGAGCGCCGCCAGTCCACGCGGGGACGCGAGATCAGCACAACGTTGGATGAAGGCTGCGAACAGGTCGGATTTGCTTTCCGGGTATTCGTCCTTCATGAACTGTGGCCATCACGTCGGCGTCGTCGTGTATTGATGCAGGTCAAGGTGTTCCAGATCGTCCCCACCCGGTGTGATGCTGTGCTCGATGGCTACCCCGATGGCTACCCTTGCTCGCCGGTCGCGGTCATCATTTGATGATGGCTAAGGTCAAACAACGCAGCAAGGGAACCGGCTCGATTTACCAGAACGCGCGGGGCCAGTGGGTGGCCTCGATCGAGGCTGGGTGGTCCGAACGCGGCTCGCGGCACCGAGTCACCTTTAAAGGACGGACGAAGGCGGCAGTTCGCGCCAGACTCACCGAGGCGCAGCGGAGGGCCACGGCAGAACTGGCCACGTCCCAGACCTGCGGCAGCATCACGGTCAAGCGGTGGGCCGAGCGGTGGCTCGAACAGCGGCAGCGCATCGTGCGGCCGGGCACGTTCGTCTCCGATCGCTCGGGGGTGAACCGCTGGATTGTGCCGACTATCGGACATCTGCGCCTCGATGAACTCGCGCCCGCAGACATTCGCAAGGTCACGACCGCCCAGGAAGATGCGGGTCTCGCGCTCGCCACGATGCAGCGTACGCACGCGGTGCTCGGTAAGATCCTCGCTGATGCGGTGGCCGAAGGTTACGTGGTCCCCCAGCGTGTCCGCGACGTGAGCGGCCCCGGCGCCGGGCATTCCTCACGGCAATCTTTGAGTGCGGAGTCCGCTGCGAGAATCCTCGCCGTGGCCGTCACGCGCCCTGACGCGTCGCGTTGGGTCGCGGCGCTGGTCGAAGGGCTGCGACCTGCGGAGGCGTTGGGGCTTACCTGGGAAATGGTGGACCTCAAGGCTGCGACGATGACGCTGGCCTGGCAGCTCAAGGCGTTGCCTTATCGTGCGTTCAGGCGACCCGAGAGCGGGTTCCGCGTTCCACGCGGGTTCGAGTCTCGACAGATTTGCGGTGCTTACCACCTCGTCCGGGCCCAAGACTCGCGCCGGGAGCCGCGTCATCCCGCTCGTGCCGTGGCTCGTCGATTCGCTGTCATCGTGGGCGAAGTGCGCGCCGTCGTCGCCGTCCGGGCTGGTCTGGCCGCGCGGTGACGGCAACCCCCGATCGGCGGAACTGGATCGCCGACAGTGGTATGAGATCGCGCGGGAAGCAAAGGTCTCCGTCACGCTCCCGGACGGCAACAGCCGCACGCCGTTGCTGTACGAGGCGCGCCACACCGCGGCCACACTGCTACTGGCCAACGGCATCGACGAGACGACGATCAAAGCCATACTCGGGCATTCGACGGTGCTGAGTACACAGGCATACCTGCACGCCGACGAGTCGAGGGCACGGGCGGCGCTCGAAGTGTCCGCCAAGACAGTTGGTCTGTCCCGGTGAATCCGGGCGAACCCAAAATGTCCGTACGGCCACGTATGGTCGGCCCTATGGCCGATGGGGGTTCAGGTGAGCGGGCACACCAGCCGCATGACGGCTTGTTCCGGCGGGTGTTCGGTGATCCTAAGCATGCCGGATCAGAACTGCGGTCGGTGCTGTCGGCTGAAGTCGCGGCGCACATCGACCTCGACCATTTGGAGCCCGTCGCGGCGTCGTTCGTCGATGACAACCTGCGCCAGGTGCACAGTGACCTCCTGTTTCGCACGACCCTCGACGGTGATGACGCCTACCGACGCCACGGCCTGGTTGTTTGCGGGACTCGATGATTGGCGAGCCGTCGCGGCGGACGAGCCAGGCCTGCTCGTGGTGTTCTTCACGTATCTTCTAAGAGTCGGCGACATACCCATCGACCGCATTACCGACTTCGCAGCACAACTGGGTGAGGACGCAAAGGAGGCCGCAGTGACGACGGCACAACAGCTCCGCCAAGAAGGCATCGAACAGGGCATCAGTCAGGGCATCAACCAGGGACAAGTACAGATTCTGGTGGCCATGCTCGAAACGAGATTCGGCGAACTCGACAGCGACATCCGCGTTCGCATCGAACGTGCGACCCCCGACCAGGTCGCCGACTGGAGCACGCGCTTCGCCCGCGGGGCTTCGTCTGTGGCCGAGATCTTCGACTGAGTTCGTCTCGATCGGTACGACCCGGGTGCGGTGTCGCACTTGAGGTGTCCGCCAAGACTGTCGGTATGTCCCGGTAATCTGGGCGAACTCACTTCGGCTACCCCGATGGCTACCCTCCCGGGTGTGGCGACGTGATCCGATTCCGTGGCCGACCGTAAGGAACTTGAGTTGAAGACGCTCGAACAGACTGTGGCGCAGCATCGAGACGAGTGGGCGGCGCGCTCACGGGCGCAGCAGCAGTTGGAGATCGCGAACAACGAAGCAGTCGCGAAACTCTACGGGCTTGAGGACGAGGTGTCGTCGGACGTCCCGCTCGAACGGGTGTCCCTCACCAACAACTCCGCATTCCGGTGGCCGAACAAGACGCCAGAAGAACGCGACGCACTCTTCACCGAGTCCGCCATCGTGGACCTCGTCTCGTATGCCGTCGGCTGTATGTTCGGACGCTACAGCCTGGACGCGCCCGGACTGATCCTCGGTGATCAGGGTTCGACGCTGCAGGACTATCTCACCAAGGTTTCGGCAAGCTCTGCTGGTGACCTCCGTTTCATGCCTGACGCCGACAACGTGATCCCATTCGTCGACGACGGCTGGTTCGAGGATGACGTGGTCGAGCAGTTCCGGCAGTTCCTCAAGGTCGCGTTCGGCACCGAACACTTCGAGGCGAACCTGCGGTTCGTGGAGGAGTCGCTGGGGGTCAAGACGCTGCGCGACTATTTCATCACCAGGTCGGGCCGGTCGAAGTTCTACGACGACCACGTGAAGCGCTACAAGAAGCGGCCTATCTACTGGATGTTCGCCAGCCCCAAAGGTTCGTTCAACGCACTGATCTACCTGCACCGCTATACGCCGTCGACGGTGTCGACCGTGCTCAATGAGTACCTGCGTGAGTACGAGAACAAACTGCAACGAGCATTCGAACAGGCCGAGGCGGCAGCAGCCGGCGGGACGTCGGCCAAGGACCAGAAGGAAGCCGATCGGCTGCGCAAGGTGCTCGCCGAGCTGCGGGACTACGAGCATGACGTGCTCTACCCACTCGCCACCCGGCAGGTCTCGATCGACCTCGACGACGGGGTGAAAGTCAACTATCCGAAATTCTACCCGGCGGTAAAGAAGATCGCCGGGCTGGAGGCGAGCGATGGGTGACGGCGATAAGACTGAGCTGGAGCGACGTGGCCAGCCGAGTGACCTGTTCGATCAGGTGTCGGCGCTGATCGACCAGACCCGCGCGGTTGTCGCCGCGCAGGCAAACGTGTCTCTGACCATGATGAACTGGCAGATCGGGCACCTTATCAACACCAAGGTCCTCGGGGAGCAGCGCGCCGAGTACGCCCAGGAGATTGTGGCCACACTGTCGCCACAATTGACCAAGCGCTACGGGCGAGGGTTCGACAAGTCGAGCCTCCACAGGATGGTCCGGTTCGTCCAGACCTTCCCAGACCGCCAGATTGTGGCCACGCTGGGGCAACAATTGAGCTGGAGCCACTTCAAGGTGCTTCTTCCCGTGCATTCCGACGAGGCACGGGACTTCTACATCCAGCAGGCGCTCGATGCCCGACTCAGCGTCCGGGCGCTGCGCGAGCTTATCGGGCGCCAAGGCTTCGAACGCAGGGAGATCGCGAACGCGCAGACACCGGGCGGCTCCACCGTGCCACTCGACAGTTTCCGCGACCCATATTTTCTCGACTTCCTCGGGTTGAGGGACGTCCATGCGGAGCGCGACATTGAGGAGGCCCTCATTCGTGAGATGGAGACTTTCCTCCTCGAAGCGGGCAACGGCTGGGCGTTCGTCGCGCGGCAGAAGCGGATGACGGTCGACAACGACGACTTCTTCCTTGACCTGCTGTTCTTCTCACGTCCGCTTCGTCGCCTGATCGCGGTGGAACTCAAGATCGGCAAGTTCAAACCCGCGTACGAAGGGCAAATGAAATTCTATCTCAAGTGGCTCGACCGCTACGAGCGACGCAAGGACGAAGAGGCGCCCCTGGGGCTGATTCTGTGCACCGAGACTTCCCGGGAGCAGATCGAGATGATGGAGATGCACAAAGATGGCATCGTCGTGGCCGAGTACTGGACCACACTGCCGCCGAAAGAAATTCTGCAGCGGCGGATTACGGAGATTTATCGCGCCGCGCAAGAGCGCATCGCGCGCCGCGCACTCGGCCCCGCCGGTGACGACGAGGATGATGAATGAGTACCACCCCCACCATCGCCGGCCACCTCGCTGATCGGTTCGAATCCCAGCGCATCGTGGTCTGGCACGACACCGACAGTGGCTATGCGACCGAAGTTGACGCACTGGCACCGACCGACGTGACAGTGCTGCGCGTGGCAGACGACGAGTTCGCAATCAAGCACCGGATGCTCCGTGACCAGCCTGCGGTCAAGTTCCTTGTCTACCGATCCGGCACCGTGCCTGAGGGGGTCGGGAACTGGCTACTCGACGTTGAACTGGCCTACGGCCCGGTGTTCACCGCCGACCGCGCCGCCTTGATACGTGCCGACCTGGGTCTCAGCGCGCCGGGTGCGGAGGAGTTGATCGTCCGGTACCCGGCGTTCTTCAACGACGAGAAGTTGGTGACCAATCTTAGGGCGCTGCCGCTGATCGGCGACGATCTGACGGTGGTACGGGCGCAGATGTGTGCGGTACTGCTGAACCAGAAAGAGCACAGCTTTTCCGAGATCACCCGCACACTGCTGGACCAGCACGCGCGCGGCGATACCACCGGAGTTGATGCGCTCACCTCACACGACCTTGTCGACTTCTACTGGGCCGGGGCTTCCAGCATCTACGGATACGCGTCGCAGGCGCCGACCATGGCGGGGTTCGTACTGTGGATGTTCCAGCGTGCCGTCGATGGATTCGAGGTCACCGAATCGAATAAGGCCCGGAACCTGGCGCTCGACTTCCGTGGCTTCCGCGACTCCAAACGCAGCAGCGCGGCGATGAAGGAGTTGGCCCGCACCGTCGAAGGGAACCTTGACTACGCCGATAGTGTCGGTGACGCCGCATGGGAAACACTGAAAAACGAAGACATCTTCGAAGCCAGCGAACGGGAGGTAATCCGGCGCCTGGTCGACGGGATCGGCAACCAGACCATGCCGCAACGCGACATCGCCGACGCGATCAGCGCCCGGCGTCGTGACAGTTTCTGGTTCGACGACTACGCGACGCTCTACGAGGGACTGAGCGCCGCCGCCGAACTACTGCCCGCAATCCGGAACGCCACTGTCCACATCGCCGACTTCGCTGACGGTCTCGCGCGGTATCGGGATGACTGGTTCCGCATCGACCAACGCTACCGCCAGTTCACCCAGGCATACCTGACGGCCGAGTTCAAACAGCCCATTGAGGCACTGGCAGACATTGTCGAGAATACTTATGTCACAGACTTTCTTGCCCCGCTAGGGGTGGCCTGGCAGCAGCAGGTCGATGCGGTGGCGCGGTGGCGCACCATCGGGGTGACCTCACAATCAGCGTTCTACGACCACTATGTCGCCCCGACCCTCAAAGGCCGAAAGAAGGCCGTAGTCATCGTCTCGGACGCGTTGCGCTACGAGGTCGCCGACGAACTGAGCACCAAAATCCGTGGGGAGAACAAGTTTTCCGCAACCATCGAAGCGATGCTCGGCGTGCTGCCGTCGTACACGCAACTCGGGATGGCGGCTCTGCTCCCGCACACCACGTTGGCACACTCCGACGGCGGTGATCCGGTGCTGGTCGACGGACAGAAATCAGACGGCACCGCCAACCGCAGTAAGATCCTGAGTGCGGTGGACGGTGTGGCGATCCAGGCGCGAGACTTCGTCGAGATGAAGTCGGCCGAGCGCCGCAATCTGTACTCGTCAAACCAAGTGCTGTACGTCTACCACGACACGATCGATGCGACCGGCGACAAAGCCGTCTCCGAGCACAAGACCTTCACGGCAGCCGCGGACGCGGTCCGTGAGCTGATCGACATCGTCAAGATGCTCGCAAACGCGAACGCGACCAACATTATCGTCACCGCCGATCACGGGTTCCTGTACCAGCGTTCCAAACTGGCCGAGCACTTCACCCTTACGGCGAAACCGCACGGTGAGCAGATTGTGAAATCGGCGCGACGCTATGTGTTGGGGCGAGGACTGAAGGATGACCCGGCGTTCACGACCTTCAAGCCCGGCCAGGTGGGGCTGTCCGGCGACCTGGAAATACAAATCCCAAGCTCGATCCAGCGGATTGTGCAGCCCGGTGCCGGCTTTCAATTCGTGCACGGCGGCGCTTCCCTGCAAGAGATCGTGGTGCCGGTGATCCAGATCAACAAGAGCCGTAGTGACACCGTGGAGCCGGTGAACGTCGACATCCACCCCGAATCAGACAAGATCACCACCGGGCAGATCGTGGTCAAGCTGTACCAATCGGCCAAGGTGGAGCCGCACAAACCCGCGCGGCGACTGCGTGCCGGGCTCTACTTCGACAACGCGCTGATCTCCAACGAGCAGGAGATGACGTTCGACTCGACCAGCGACGCCGGACGTGACCGATTCCAAAGTGTGACATTGCTTCTCAGCAAAGATGCGGACCAGGCCAATGGCCACGGCGTCGAATTCCGGCTGTCGGAACCGATCGAGGGCACCGACCAGTGGAAGAAGTACAAGAGCGCACCGTACACGGTCAAGCGTGCATTCGCCGGCGACGACGGATGGGATTTCTGATGAGTGAGCACATCGACCTGACCGAAGCAGCCCTCATCGAACAGGCTCCTGACGAAGGCCCCACCGACGTCGTGACCGAGCAGACGCAACTGGATCGCAAGATCAATGCGCACTTCCCAGGCGCGGTGGTGCGTAAGGACCTTGTCAAAGCCGTCAAAGGCAACGCGATCGTGCCGTCATATGTACTGGAATACCTGCTCGGTCAGTTCGCCGCGACCGACGACGAGGCAACGATCCAGGAGGGCATCGAGAAGGTGCGCCGGATACTCGCCGAGCACTATGTGCACCGCAACGAGTCGGAGCTGGTGAAGTCGAAGATCCGGGAGAAAGGCCGCTTCCGGATCATCGACCGCGTCAGTGTGACACTCAACGAGAAGGACGACGTCTATCAGGCATCGTTCGCCAACCTTGGCATCGGTGGGGTACTCGTGGAACCGAATACGGTCAACGCGAACCAGAAGCTGCTGGTGGGCGGGGTGTGGTGCCTGTGCGACATCGAATACTTCCACAGTGACAACGCCAAGGTAGTGCCATGGATTCTGGGTCGGTTGCAGCCGATCCAGATGTCGAGTTTCGACTACGCAGGCTACCTTGAAGCTCGGGCCGAGTTCAGTACTGATGAGTGGATCGACCTGCTCATCCAATCGATCGGCTTCAACCCTGAGATGTTCGGGCGACGCGCGAAGCTGCTCCAACTGACCCGCCTGATCCCGTTCGTGGAACGCAACTACAACCTCGTTGAATTGGGGCCGAAGGGTACCGGCAAATCGCATATCTACTCGGAGTTCTCGCCTCACGGGATGCTGATCTCCGGCGGTGAGATCACCGTGCCGAAACTGTTCGTGAACAACGCCAACGGCAAGATCGGTCTCGTCGGCTATTGGGATGTGGTCGCCTTCGACGAGTTCGCGGGCAAGAAGAAGCGCACCGACAAGGCGTTGGTCGACATCATGAAAAACTATATGGCCAACAAGTCGTTCTCCCGTGGAGTGGAGACACTCGGTGCGGAAGCGTCGATGGTGTTTGTCGGCAATACCTCGCACACCGTGCCATACATGCTCAAACACTCCGACCTCTTCGACGAGCTCCCCGAAAGTTACCACGACTCGGCCTACCTCGATCGTCTGCACTTCTACATTCCCGGCTGGGAAGTCGACACGATCCGCGGTGAAATGTTCTCCAGTGGTTACGGTTTCGTGGTCGATTACATCGCAGAGGTACTCAAGTCGATGCGGAATCTCGACTACTCCGACCGCTACCGGCAGCACTTCGAGCTCGGCTCGGACATCTCAACGCGCGACCGCGACGGTATCCACAAGACCTTCTCCGGTCTGATGAAGCTGCTCTACCCACACGAACAGGCCACCGCAGAGGAGATCGAGGAGGTCCTGCGTTTCGCAATCGAAGGCCGCAAGCGCGTCAAAGATCAGATCCTCCGAATGGACGACACCATGGCCGCGGTGAAGTTCGGATACCAATCGGTCGCGGGAAAGTGGACTGCTGTCACGACTCTCGAAGAAGACGAGTATCCCGGGCACTATCACCGTGGCCGTCCTGGTGTGGCAGACAAGGATGCGGATCCTGTCGATCTGGTTGGCCCGGCGTCAGGTGCGGCCGTCCCGGAACCGGCGGCCACCCAGACTCCCGTTGAGGAAGAACTGTTCCAGGGGCAGAGAGACTTTGCCGAGAACCAGCGCGGCGTCTCCTTCGAGGCTCTCCTCATGCCGTACTTGCGGGGTGCCACTCGTATCGAGTTGCACGACCCGTACATCCGGATGAACCATCAGGGCCGGAATCTGGTCGAACTGTTGGCGCTGATAGCTGCGGCCAAAGACCCCGCTGACGAGGTCACTGTCAGACTGTTCACCGTCCTCGACCCCGACCCCGGGTATCAGAAGAAGCAATTACAGATGCTCAACCAGATAATCCAGGGTGCCGCCCAACAGGGCATCACCGTCGAGGTAGCGAAAGACCCTGGTGGTCACGATCGTTGGATTCGCACCGACAACGGGTGGCGGATCAACCTCGGTCGTGGCCTCGACATATTCCAAAAGCAAGACGGCGGCTGGTTCGATTTCGGCAGTAGCCGCCAGGAGTTCCGTCAGGTCCGGGCCTTCGGCGTGACATACATCCGGGACGAGGCGTGATGTGGCGACGCGCTGGGCCCAACGGTTTCGGTGGTTGGCCGTCATGTCATGTCATGTCGCCGGCCCCCTCGTGACCCTCGCTCGGCCTCGGGGATCAAGAGGGGTGCCACGCCCTTCGTCGTGTCGGCCCGGGAAATCGAAAAGGGTCGCGCGACGAGTAGGCGGTCAGGCGTCGCCGTAGACCGGCACCCGGGCTCCGCTGATGGGGGCGGCGTCGGCGCTGCTGAGGAACGCGATCACCTTGGCGATGGCGGCGGGGCTGACCGCGCGGGCGGCCAGGTCGTCGGACATCCAGGTGCGGTTGGCGGGGGTGTCGATCACCGACGGCAGCACCGTGTTGACCCGGATTTTCTTGGGGCGCAACTCCTCAGCCAGCAACTCGGTGATCCGGACGACGGCGGCCTTGCTGGTGGCGTGGGCCAGTGGCGCGGCACCGGCGACGGCGGTCTTGGAGCCGACGGTGACGATCGATCCGCCGCCGGTGGCCTCGAAACGCTTGGCGGCCTCACGGGCCGACCACACCACCGAGTCGACATTGGAGTCGATCATAGCGTCCCAGATGTCCTCGGTGAGGTCGGCCAGTGAACTCGGCTGGAAACCGCCGGCGAGAGTGACCAGGGTGTCGGGGGTGCCGATCGCGTCGATCGCCTCCCACGCGGCCGTCGTGGCGGCGGCATCGGAGAGCTGGGCGCCCACCGCGTGGACGTTCTCGGTCTGCCCCAGGGCATCGAGGCGCTCACCGGCGATGTCGACGGCGACGACGGCCGCGCCTGCGGCCAGGAACTCGGAGACCACGGCCTGCCCGAGGGCGCCCGCGGCTCCCGTGACGACGACCAGACGCTGCGATGAATCGGTCATTTCTCTCCTCAGATTGCGATGGTGGTGGGCCGGTACAGCCGCGACGGGCTATACCGTAAAACATACCGTAAGGACGAATCAGGGGTTCGGGCGTGCGATCGCGCGCCGGATCTCGGCGAGCAGTTCGAGCGGATAGTCGAGCATCACGTGATGGCCGGCCTCCGGGAAGGTGACGATCCGGGAGATCGTCCGTAGCCCGGACACGATCTCCCCGGCCATGAACGCGGTCATCCGGCCCTTGCCGGAGCGGATCACGGTGACCGTGGCGTCGGGGTCGGGCATCGGTGCCCTGTGATCGAGGTCGATGCCGAACGTCCGGTCGAACTTCCAGCGCCAGCCCTCGCTCTCCTCGACCACCGAACCGGCCGCCACGTAATCCTTGGCGTAGGTGTAGCACGGGTGGTCGGGGACCAGCCGGTAGCGGGCCAGCAGATCGTCCCGGCTCGGGTAGAACCTGCGGCCGGTGCTGCGGATCTCTGGCACCGACTGACCGCCCGTCTGCGCCGCCCGGATCTGGTCGGGGTGGAAGATCTCCGAATCGATGATGAGGATGTTGTCGATGACATCGGGGAACAGCGTCGACGCCTTGGCGGTGATCAGGCCACCGAGGCTGTGGCCCACCACCAGCAGCTGATCAGTCACGCCGGCCGCCAGCGCGACGGCGTGCACCTCGGCGGCCCAGCCGTCGAAGCTGTACGAGTCACGCCAGTCGCTGTCCCCGTGCCCGGACAGGTCGAGGGCCGCCACCCGGCGATCACCGGCCAGCTGCGGTGCCAGGTGATCCCACCAGCCCGAATGCGCGGCACCACCGTGCACCAGCAGCACACCGGGCGCGCCCTCGGGGCCCCACGTGCGGTACACGATCCGCGCGCCGTCGACCTCCAGGCAGTGTTCCTGAGCGGGGGTGCCGACCGCGTCGGTGAACCACTGTGGGGCGGGGGCGGCCTCATCGATCGGCATGGGGGTCCTTCCTGAAAAGGGGCTTTGGATCGACTCTAGGTGAGTACAACCGGACTACCCGCACCGGTGTCGCCGCTGCCTGGGAGAACGCCGCGACCGGCTCCGGGCGGGCGGCCCGGTGTGCTGTGCGCGCCCTGAACTCGGGCAGTATTGAACGATGGTCACAGTGCATCGCAATACGGAATCCGTACGGCCGATCGCACTGATCTACACCGCTCTCACCTCGTCGATCGTGGCCTCCCTCGGCATGCTGCTGGTGCCGACGATCTCCCGGGAACTCGACGTCGCGGTGAGCGCGGCGCAGTGGACCCTCACCATCAATCTGCTGGTCGGCGCCGTCGTCACGCCGGTGATGGGCAGGCTGAGCGACGGACCGCACAAGAAGCGGCTGCTCATGGTGTCGTTACTGATCATCATGGCCGGATCGGTGATCGCGGCGTCGGCGCCCAACTTCTCGGTGTTCCTCGTGGGCCGGGCATTGCAGGGACTGACCTACGGCATCGTGCCGGTGACCATCGCGGTCGCCCGGCGCTATCTGCCGCCCGACCGGCTCGCCGGCGGCATCTCGTCGCTGTCGGTGACGGTCGCGACCGGCCTGGGTCTCGGCTACCCGCTCACCGGTCTGCTGGCCGCCGACTTCGGTTTCCGGACGGCGTTCGGGTTCGCTGTCGCCTTCATCGCCTCGGCGATCGCCGTGGTGTGGTGGACGGTTCCCGACGGCCCGGACGAGCAGGCGCCCACCCGGCCGTTCGACCTGCGCGGCGCGGCGCTGTTCGGTACCGGCCTGGCGGCCCTGCTCATCGGCATCAGCCAGGGACCGGCCTGGGGCTGGATGTCGGGGCGCGCACTCACGACCATCGCAG
>Ga0116175_1001612_pt1 | contig 14412 bp, 8 predicted proteins | sample AD_UKC125_MetaG_FD_89802 | JGI IMG/M metagenome (GOLD analysis project Ga0116175, IMG submission 89802) | Active sludge microbial communities of municipal wastewater-treating anaerobic digesters from USA - AD_UKC125_MetaG | ecosystem: Engineered > Bioreactor > Anaerobic > Digestate | place: USA... | reverse complement strand
TCTGAAACCTTCCAATTGGATGATAGTGATATTCCATATCGAATTACACCTCCAGCCTCTACAAAGGTTTACCGAAGTGATGATCCGTCCCTACCAGCAGATGCAATCTACTATCCTCAGCAGCCTCTTATTGAAATTACCCAGGATCAAATTGCAACACTGGCAAATCAAGAAGATAAGACAATCACAATTGATTTGGAGTTTGTACCCTATACAGCAGAATATGACTTTGTCTATCTTTTGAAAGATTTGACTGGTGATGGCTACACTGAGATTGAGCGAGTCCATGCTTATGGAATTTTAGGATCGACTGTTACTGCTCAAATCCTCAATTATAGCTATGCTGATTTTGAAAAAACAGATTCTGTAGAAATCACTCAAAGAGATGGTCAAGAATTAAAGGTTTATTATACTCGAAAATCATATACCTTAAGTTATCAAACTAATGGCGGAAGTTATGTAGAACCCCAAACAGGGCTTTATAAAGAGAAGCTGTCAATTTCCAGTGTTATTCCAACAAAAGAAGGCTATACCTTCGCTGGTTGGTATTCAAACAAAGACCTGTCAGGCAGCCCTGTAACTGGGTCAATCGAGTTAGATGGAGATCAAACACTATACGCCAAGTGGGAACCCAAAATTGTTCCTTATACTGTAGTTTATTTTAAAGAGGTTTATGATACTAGTACAGGGACCTTTAGCTATGTTTATCAAACCACTGCTAGCAAATCTGGAACTGTCGGAACGACGGTTCAGGCAAGTTCTGCAGATTCGATAGCCTCTACCTTGCCTTACCACCAAACAGATGACGTAGCCAATGCTAACTCATCAGTTGTTATTAAACCGGATGGTTCTTCTGTGCTCAATGTTTACTATAAACTAAAGCGCTATACTCTTCGATTTGATTTAGGCACAACGAATGCGGGCTATACAAAAGACAGTCGTCTCCGTCTGGTCATGAATGGACAGACCTATACCAAGACAAGTGGTACATACTACGAGATTAAAGATGTGGTTCTTGGCCAATATATGGCACCCCTGTGGCCATCTTCTACAAATGAAATTTTTGACTCAGGGAACACCTACGGTTTCACTGGTTGGCATAATTTGAACAATCCAACGACACCAACTGGTCAAATCCAGCTTTATTTGACTGACCGCGATAAAGTTACTGAAGATATCATAAAAGGTGCAGACAGTAACAATATTAAGATATTTACTGCACAGTGGCAAGCTGGCTTAATTGATAAAAAAGTAGAATATTACTTACAGTCTGCTGATAATCCAAATACTTATGACTTGTCTGACCTCAGTCAGTCCTTCAAGTCACGTTGGAATTCAGGTCTTGGCCAGAAATCCATTGCTGGTTTTATTCCAATTTCGGTGCCAGCAGGTCAGCCAGGTAATGTAACCTCTACAATCTGGATTAATAGTTATTACGGTTATCAAAATGTTGTAACAACCTACCGTTTCTATTACCAACGCGAAACCTATACCATCGACTATTTCTACAAGGATAGTTTGATTAAATCGACAGGAAAAACAGTTCGGTTTGATCAGAATATCAACACTCCGACCTATGATTACATACCTCCGCGACCAGCAACAGTCGATGCGGACTATACTTGGGGAGGTTGGTACTCAGATCCTGACTTAAGAAGTAAATATACTTTTGAGGTAATGCCACCGAACAATCTAGCCTTATATGCCAATTGGGTTGCTCCTACTTATCCAGTTACCTTTGATCTGAATGGGGGAAGTGGAACACCACCGCCAACGCAGATGGTAGAGAAATACAAAACTGCGACAGTGCCATCTGATCCAACCCGTGATTATTATGATTTTGTTGGTTGGTATACTCAGCCAACTGGAGGGACATATTACGACTGGAGCAAACCTGTAACAGGTCCTGTCACCCTTTATGCAAGGTGGAAACTGAAGCCTTTGACCTATACTGTCAAGTATTTGGAAATGGGTACAAACAAATCGCTAGCTACTGAGAAGGTAGTTACTAGTCCAGCCTTTGTCCTTGGTCAAACTATCTCTGAGGATGCGTTAGCTATTACAGGATATCGACCAGACAGTAGAAGTAAAGATGTTGTGTTGGACTATGCCAACAATGAAATTATCTTCTACTACGCAAGCAAGACAGCTGACATTACCTATACCATCAAATATGTCTTGGCAACAGATCCAACTATCGAAGTAGCACCATCCGTAACTAAGACGGTTCCAGGAAGTACAATTCGAGTCAAGGAAACTGCTATCAAGGTGAACAAGGAGTACTTTGGTGCTCAACCAAATGTTACTGCAGACATGCTAGCCAAGGATTACTACCCTGTGGTCAATCTCAAAACCTTGACCCTATCCTCAAATGATGCCAACAATGTTCTAGTTTTTGAATATCGGGATTATGATACTGCTAAGATCACCGTAAACTATCTAGATATGGATGGCAATCCCATTCCTGGTCAAAAACCAACTATTGCTTATCGGAAAAAATCGAGTTCTTACCTAGTTACTCGTCCAACTATTGCTGGTTATACCTATGAGAAATCTTTGGATAACAATAATGTTGCCAATAAGCAGCTCTATCGAATTTCTGATACCAATGATATTGTCATCGATCTCTACTACAAGAAAAATTTGACCCTGACTGCTACAAATAAGAGTAAGATTTATGATGGTCAAGCTCTTGAAAGTGTAGGTTTGGCAGATATCAATACAGATTATCAGGCTTACCTAGAGCCAGGAGATATACTTGAAAGTATCGCATTTTCTGGAAGCCAAACGGATGTTGGGCAAAGTGCAACAACTCCGAAAGATGCTGTTCTGAAATCCGGTACGACTGATAGAAATTATTTCTACAATATTCAGTACATGCCTAGTGTTCTGACTGTGACCCCTCAACCAGTAGTTGTCTACATTGAGGGTGAAATCAAGGATAAGATTTACGATGGCAAAGCGGAAACAATTGGCTATAGCATTAAAAGTATTGAAGATAGTAGCGGACTCTTTAAAGAATCCATGATTGTATTCAATGGATTGGATGCTGACAAGACGCTTACAAAAACTGATGCTGGTGAATATATCCTCAGCCTTCAAAATCGTTTTTCAAGCTCAAGTCCGAATTTCTCTGTTGATTTCCATGTTTTAGATGGAAAACTAACCATTGATAAACGTCACTTGGTTTTAACATCTGATTCAGCAAGCAAGGATTATGATGGCAGTGAGCTCCGAGCTGACAATATCACTGTATCAGTACCTGCTGGTGTTGACTACACAGGTTTTGTCGATGGAGAAGGAGTTGTTCCAACCTTCCTAGGCGGACCAACCGAACCTAGCTTCATGCCGAATTATTTCAACTATCAGCCTAAAGATGGAACTAATCTGGCTAATTATGAGTTGGAAACACAATTTGGTCAGTTGAAAGTCAAAGAAGTTATCAAGATTCAAAAGACCGACTTGGCTTGGCAGGCTCTGTCAGGTGGTAAGTTTGAACTTACCAAGTGGGATGGCCTCAATTGGGCTCAGGTAGATGGTGTACAAGAATTTGCGATTACCAGCAAAGATGGCAGCAATATTCCTGTGGGCTTGGAACCTGGTCGTTACCGACTCCAGGAGTTGGCAGCACCGGATGGCTTCATTATCCTAGATAGCTATATCTACTTCACCATCAAGGATAACTTCAATGAAGATCAGACAATGTCCTTCTACACGGTCTCCCTATCTGATGAAATGGGTAACGATGCTACTCCAGAAAGGGCCCAGTTAGAAAGAACAACGGGTGATGCCAGTCATCGCATCAAGGTTGCTAATGAGCAAGGCCGAGCTCTGCCAAGCACTGGCGGAAGTGGACAGAAATGGTTTATCCTTTCAGGACTTGTTCTCATGGTCACCTCCTATCTGATACATCTGTTTGTTCAGCGTAACCGGAAAATGAGGTCTTAGAACTGAGTTTCCGCTTGCTTTAATTTCGTGTCGCAATGCGAGTTGCAGGATTTCATGTCTGCCTCTCCATAATAAAAAAATGAAAAAGGAAAAAAATCATGAATAAATTTAAAAGTCTCTTCATGACCGTGTTGGCAGTGCTAGCTATGGTCTTGCCTACCACTGTCGCTAGTGCGCAAGAGGTAGATACAAATGCAGGTGGTACAGGAACAATTACTGTACGCAATGCTTCTCAAAGCCAAACTTATGAACTTTACAAGCTCTTTGATGCAACTGTAACAGCAGATGGAACTGGTATTTCTTACAAACTACCTGCTGGTAAAACTGCAGCAAATTTTGGTGGTGACACCTGGTTTGATGTAGATAGCAAAGGTAATATCACTGCAAAACCAAATGCAGATGTCTCAACACCAGAATTTGCAACATGGGCAAAAAGTTTCGGTACAAAAGTTACTAGCTCGACTGCCACAGATAATACTCTTGTATTTACAAACTTAACATTTGGTTACTATTTTGTAACTTCATCGCTTGGGGCAGTCCTGACTGTTGATAGCACAACTCCAAATGCAACTGTTATTGATAAGAATGAACAAGGACCAACTATTCCAGATGGTACAAATGGTGGTGGTAAGAAAATTTTAGCAGCAGATGGTTCAACTACATCAACAACGACTGCTAAAATTGGTGATACAGTACCATTCCAAATTAAGTTTAATGCTACTAACTATGTAACGACTGCTGGTGTGACCAAGCAAATCCTATCTTACACTATTACCGATACACCAACAGCATTAGCGATTGACCAAACTTCTGTAGTTGTCAAAGTTGGTGCTCAGACCCTTGTTAAAGATACTGATTACACAGTTAGCTTTGATTCTAACGGTAAAATGACTGTTGTCTTGGATTGGATGCAAGACAATAAGGCAACTATTTTCGATTCACCAAGTGAAGTATTAGTGACTTATTCTGCTGTGGTAACGAAAGATGCTAAAGAAGGTGAAGCGACAAATACGGCAACAATCGGGTACAACTCTTTTGATCCAACAGATCTAACAGATCCAAATAACCCTGACAATCCAAATCCGAATCCTACAGATCCAACTCCAGTAAACCCTCAGAATCCAGACGATAACAAGACTACAGTAACTACTCACCGTTTCACTTTGAAGAAAACAAACGATGCGAGTGAAACTCTGACTGGAGCAGAATTCAAACTCTATAATGCTTCAACTGGTGGTACTGAAATCAAAGTTGTTAAAGATACAGATGGAACTTACCGTGTAGCGGAAGCAAGTGAAGCAGGTGTTGCGATTGAAGCGGGTCAAGTGGTTATCAAGGGCCTTAAAGGTGGTACAACTTATTACCTTGAAGAAATTAAGGCTCCAAATGGTTACAATGTATTGACAGAACGTCAAGCCATTGAAGTGACCGCAGACAACACTGCGCAAGCAAACGTCATCAACAAAAAAGGTGGTGTCTTGCCAAATACTGGTGCGATTGGAACAACATTATTCTACTTAGTGGGTTCAATCTTACTTTTGGTAGCACTGGTTTATACTATTTCAAAACGTCGTATGAGCAATATCTAAGCATCATACATCATTCATAAAGAACTTATCTTCGGAAGTGCTAAAGCAGCTGGTGGAAGTATTCCCGAAGGTATTTCTTTGGTCTAAACACTTGTGTTTAGACTTTTGGGATAAGGAATTTTATCCCAAAAGTGTGGTACACAAGGAAGAAGGGAGGGAATTGTATGTTCAAGTGGCTGAAACAGAAAGCCCCTTCTTTTGTCATGCCTCTCATTTTTTTCGTAGGTTTGGGGTTATTGGCTTATCCCTCTGTCAGTGATTATTGGAATTCTTTCCACCAATCTGAGGCTATCATGTCTTATTCACAGAGTGTTTCGGACATGACAGATGAGGAATATCAGAAAATCATCGATAGTGCCCGACTGTACAATGAAAACCATCCTCTAAATTGGAATGTTTCGGCATCTGATTTAGAAGCTTACAATCAAGAGCTCAATTTCAACAATAATGGTATCATGGGCTATATTGAAATCCCTAAAATCCATGTGAAGCTCTCCCTTTTTCATGGGACAGATGAAAAAGTCCTGGAAACCTCCATTGGTCACCTGGAAGGAACGTCCTTACCTGTTGGTGGACTTGGGACGCACAGTGTTCTATCAGGCCATCGTGGCCTTCCATCAGCTCGTTTATTCTCAGACTTAGACAAACTGCGAGAGGGAGATATTTTTACCCTTCATATCCTAAACGAAACTTTGACCTATCAGGTGGACCAGATTCGTGTAGTAGAGCCAACAGACTTATCTACCTTAGTGGCAAATCCTGAGCAAGATCTGGTGACACTTGTGACTTGTACACCTTATGGTATCAATTCCCATCGTTTACTAGTTCGCGGACATCGAATTGAAAATGTGGACGGAAACGCTTCGGTTATTTCAGATGCCGTTCAAATCAAGGCAATTTTTATCGCTCCATTTATCGCGATTCCGATTTTACTGATTCTGATAATTTATATCCTTATTGTTACTAGTAAGGGTTATCAAAATAAATACAAGAACCGGGTGGCTCGCTATTTAGCGGAAAAATCAATCAAACTGCCAACTCTTTCTAACACATCTTATCGTGATGTGATAGAAGCCATCATAAAGATGAGAAATAAATAAATGACTAGCTTGGTAGCTAGTCATTTATTTATGCTTGATTTGTCATTATTTTCATATTTTTACTTGACTTAGAGTTGACTTCAAGTGTTATACTAGTGTAAAAGATGTGGAAAGGCATATCTTCAAAAGATATGAAAGGTTTTTCTATGAAAACAGCTATTTTTGAAAAGGCAGGTTCCATGATTGTAGAAGAGGTTGCCAAACCAAGCCTGCAAGCGGATGATGATGTCATCATCAAAATTGTTCGGGCCTGTGTCTGTGGATCAGATTTGTGGTCCTATTCCCATGGTGATAATAAGGAAAGTCATTCCATCAACAGTGGACATGAGGCCTTGGGCATCATCGAAGAAGTTGGGCCTGCCATAACAACGGTAAAACCCGGTGATTTTGTTATTGTTCCATTTACCCACGGCTGCGGTCACTGTGATGCCTGTCGGGCAGGTTTTGACGGCACTTGTGACAACCACCCTGGATATAGCAACTGGGGCAATGGCTATCAGGCCCAATACCTGCGTTTCCACTATGCCAATTGGGCCCTGGTCAAGGTCCCAGGCCAGCCGAGTGATTATTCAGAAGGCATGATCAAATCCCTCTTGACCCTGGCAGATGTCATGCCAACTGGTTACCACGCTGCCCGTGTGGCCAATGTCCAGCGCGGAGACAAGGTGGTGGTCATTGGTGATGGGGCTGTGGGACAGTGTGCTGTCATCGCAGCTAAGATGATGGGGGCTTCCCAAATCATCATGATGAGTCGCCATAAGGACCGCCAAGAAATGGCCCTGGCATCAGGAGCCACAGCAGTAGTGGCAGAAAGAGGCCAAGAAGGGATTGCCAAGGTCCGTGAAATCCTGGGCGGCGGGGCTGATGCTGCTCTGGAATGTGTCGGCACTGAAAGCTCTATTGATCAGGCCTTAGGCGTTCTTCATAATGGTGGGAGAATCGGTTTTGTAGGAGTACCACACTACAACAGTCACCCATTAGGCTCGACCTTTGCTCAAAACATTACAGTCGGTGGAGGCTCTGCCTCTGTCACAACCTATGACAAGCAAGTCTTGCTCAAAGCAGTGTTGGATGGGGATATTAATCCAGGGCGTGTCTTTACGGATACCTACCATCTGGATAATATCAACCAAGCCTACCAGGATATGGCTGATAGAAAGGCTATTAAGGCGATGCTATTAGTTGATTAAAAGGTTTGTATAAACTCTTAGAATGGCAAAATTTAGGGTCTTCTAAGAGTTTTTTTGATTGGAGCAGATAGTTGACAATATATCACTATTTAGTTATAATACCTTTCAAAGATAAGGAGAAAATATGACTTATTCGTACCGATCAAATATTCGCCTGGGAGAAGTTGTACTAAACGTTTCAGATTTATCAGGACAGATTAACTTTTATAACAAAGTTATTGGACTTGCTATTCTCCATCAATCTGGTGATGAAGCTCTTCTGGGCTTGCGAGATAGTCAACAGGTTCTTGTACGTTTGATTAAGACAGACCTTCCAGTAAAAGCCTATTACGGTCTTTTTCATATGGCAATCTTAGTTCCGGATCGTTCGGCATTAGGAGCCGCCTTGAAGCATATATTGCTATCTGGCACCAACTTAACTGGCGGTGCAGACCATGGTTATAGTGAGGCCATTTACTTGGATGATTTAGAAGGAAATGGGATTGAAATATATTGCGATAAGCCAGTCGAAGAATGGGATGTTCGAGAGGATGGCCGAATCATCGGTGTGACTGAAGAGTTGGATGCAACTGGCATTTTGGCCAGCAGTCAAGATTTGTATGACTATTACTTGAGCGAGGAGACAGTCATTGGCCATGTTCATCTGAGCGTACGAGATGCTTTAGCCGCTTCTAAACGCTATCAGAAAATCTTTGATCTTGACGACAAGTTGACCATTCCTTCGGCTTCTTGGATTGCTTCAGGAAATTATCACCATCATTTGGCCTTCAATCATTGGGCGGGTCCCAAATTGCTCAAGCGGGAGAAGAATCGACCGGGTTTGAACTATTTCAGTATCGTTGTTCAAAATTCTATCCTTTTCAAGGCTTCTCTCAAAAAAGCAATTCTCCATTCGATGCCCATCCTAGAACAATCAGATACATATTATTTCATAGAAGATGAGGATGGCCTGCGGATAAAAGTTATTCTAGAAAATGATTAGTTAAACTAAAGAAAAAATACGGAAAAATTCCGTATTTTTTATGGTGTTGCGATTGTTTGAAGCAGTAGTTCCGCTGACATGGAAGGGAGAATACGAACGCGGTTGAGAGATAGGAGGCCGTCGGCTGCAGAAGCAATACCTTCATTGGTGGTCAAAGCCATTTTAAAATGATTTCTTTCTGCAATGGCAATGGTTTCTTCTGTATAGCTTCCTGATGGATAGGCAAAGGAAATAGTGTCTTGATCCAAGTTGTTATCTAAATAGCTCTTTGAATCTGCCAGCTCCGTATTTTGTAAGGCTGGGTCCGTATTGCCCAAGGACGGATGTGAGACCGTGTGTCCTTGGAGTGAGATGCCGTTTTCTTTCATTTCCTTCATCTCGTCCAAACTGAGATTGGCTTCGTGTCCAACGGTACCTGTGATGACATTGTTAGTGGCTTTCATCCCATATTTTTTGAGAAGAGGATAGGCAATATCATAGAAGTCCCATAAACTATCATCAAAGGTTAGCCAGACTGCTTTTTTGTCTTTCGGTACAACATTTTCGGTCAGCATCTTGTAGGCCTCTTCTGGCGATACGGCATAATAGCCAGCTTGCTGAAGCGCTTGAAGATGACTTTCAAAGGTCGTAGGATCTACAATCAAGTTTGCATTCCCTTCTTCACCAGGAGCTATCACATGAATCGCATGGTACATTAGAATAGGAAGCTGGACTGGTTTCTCTTGTTTTTCCCAGACAATGTCTGTTGTAGGAGCAGGATCCTGTTCTTCTGTTGAAGAAGTAGTTGCCGCTTCAGTTGTAACTGGAACTTCCGAATTATTAGATACTTTCTTGGGTTGTTGCTTGTGTGTTGTTTGGTGTCCAAGATTAGCTAGGTAACTTTCACTTTGAGTATAGACAACTCCGATAACCAAAGCAGCCAACATCAGGAAGGTCAGTATCAGTAGAAGTAGTTCCTTTTTATTTTTCTTTCCTTTACGATGAGCAGTTGCCATCATTTCCTCCTTCAGTAAAAAACAGGTCAGTTATTTTGATTGATTTGTTTTTTTGCGTACTAAGCTTAGTATATCACAACATTCTTTGGAATAATATCAGAAAATTTGATATAATAGAAAAAATTATATATAAAAAGGAGTCATCATGACAGTCAAGATTGGATTATTGGGATTTGGTACAGTAGCCAGCGGTGTGCCATTTTTATTGACAGAAAACGCTGAAAAAATTAAGCAAGCTGCCCAAGATGACATTGAAGTGACCAAAATTTTGGTCAAGGATGATGCAGAAAAAGAGCGTCTCTTGGCTGCGGGTCATGATTATCACTTTGTTACTGATATTGATGAGTTGATTCTGGATGAAGAGATTTCCATTATCGTGGAGTTAATGGGCCGAATCGAGCCTGCCAAAACATTTATTTCACGGGCTCTCCAAGCCAAGAAGCATGTCGTTACTGCAAATAAGGACTTATTGGCTGTTCATGGAAGCGAGCTTCGGGCTATTGCCAAGGAAAACGGCGTTGCTCTCTACTATGAAGCAGCGGTAGCGGGTGGTATTCCTATCTTGCGGACCCTAGCAAACTCTTTTGCTTCCGATAAAATCACTCGTATCTTGGGAGTCCTCAACGGAACCTCCAACTTCATGCTGACAAAGATGGTGGATGAGGGTTGGACCTATGAAGAAGCGCTGAAAACTGCGCAGGAACTTGGCTATGCGGAAAGTGATCCGACCAATGATGTGGAGGGTATTGACGCAGCCTATAAGGCGGTAATTTTGAGTCAATTTGCCTTTGGTATGACTATTGATTTTGATCAGGTTAGTCACAAGGGGATTACAGGAATTACGCCTGAAGATGTAACTGTTGCCCAAGAATTGGGCTATGTCATCAAGCTTGTCGGTGACATCCAAGAAACAGCATCTGGAATTTCTGCTGAGGTCTCACCGACTTTCTTGCCAAAAGATCATCCGCTTGCTAGTGTTAATGGTGTTATGAACGCTGTCTTTGTAGAGTCTATCGGTATTGGTGAGTCTATGTTTTACGGTCCGGGTGCTGGTCAAAAGCCGACTGCAGCTAGCGTGACAGCTGATATCATCCGCATCGTTCGTCGCTTGAAAGACAATACAATTGGCAAGGATTTCAATGAATTTTCTCGTCCGCTTCAACTGGCAACTGCAGAGGATGTGAAAAGTGATTATTACTTCTCTATTTTGACGCCAGACGTTCAAGGGAAAATGCTACGCTTGGCTGAAATTTTTAATGCTCAATCCATTTCCTTTAAGCAAATCCTGCAACAGCCTTCCGATGAAAAAGAAGCCCGCCTGGTTATTGTGACCCACTCTATGAGCAAAAACCAGCTTGAAAATGTCACAAAGCAATTAGAAGAGGCAGCAGAATTCCGTGTCTCCAATGTCTTTAAGGTATTGGGGGACTAAAATGAAAATTATAGTACCTGCAACCAGTGCCAACATCGGACCAGGATTTGACTCGGTTGGTGTGGCATTGTCTAAATACCTATCCATTGAAGTCTTGGAAAAAACGGATAAATGGATTGTGGAGCATGATTTGGAGTTTGTACCAAGTGATGAGCGCAATCTTCTGATCAAAACGGCCCTTAGGGTCAGTAAAAACCTCCAAGCTCATCGGATTAAAATGACATCGGATATCCCCTTGGCGCGTGGCCTGGGCTCATCAAGCTCGGTTATTGTTGCCGGGATTGAATTAGCCAATCAACTGGGGGAGCTCAACCTATCAAATGAAGAAAAGTTACGTTTCGCAACAACCTTTGAGGGGCATCCTGACAATGTTGCGCCGGCCATTTTTGGTAATCTCGTCATTGCAAGTTATGTTAACAAGCAAGTATCTGCTATTGTGGCAGATTTTCCTGATGTAGCTTTTCTGGCCTTTATTCCGAACTATCAGCTGAGAACTAGTGATAGTCGCAATGTTCTTCCCAACCAACTTTCCCATAAGAAAGCAGTTGCTGCTAGTTCTATAGCTAATGTTGCGGTTGCAGCCTTAATGAAGGGTGATCTGGTCACTGCTGGAAAAGCGATTGAATCAGACATGTTTCATGAACAATTCCGTCAAAAATTGGTTCCAGAATTTTATCCTATCAAGCAACTGGCAAGAGAAGTAGGAGCCTATGCCACCTATTTATCAGGTGCTGGTCCGACTGTTATGACGTTGCTACCAAAAGATAAATTGGATGAGATGGTGGAAAAATTAGAGGCAAAACAATTTGATGGCCAGATTTGTCCATTGACAGTAGATAGCCAAGGCATTTGTATAGAAGACTAACCGAAAACATCTCCTGATCTGCAAGGAGATTTTTTTTGTATCCGCACTTTATCAATAGACAAAGCCATCCAAGAAGATTTTTTTTATATTGTTAAAGATGACCACTGTTCACAAGAATGGTGGTCTTATAGATAATTTTGCAAAAATTACGTAGTTTTGCTTGTGAAAACGCATAAATTACACATTTTTAAATAAAATTCTTGACATTTCATTCAAAACTAGATAGAATAGTTTGTATATTTATACAGAGGAAGTGAATAGAATGAAGGTTTCGATTGTTGGAATTACTGGTTATAGCGGTTTGGAGCTGGTTCGTATTTTGCATAATCATCCAAAGGTTGAGCTGGTTTCTATTCATGCGACCAAGGATTTGGGGAAAAAGTTATCCGATCTCTATCCCTATGTGCTGGGGGTCTGTGATTTGCTCATCGAGGCCTTTGATGCAGCAGCCATCATGCAGCAGGCGGATTTGGTATTCTTTGCCACTCCAAGTGGGGTTGCCAAGGATTTGAGCCAGGATTTTGTGACAGTTGGTTTTCCTGTTATTGACTTATCAGGCGATCACCGTTTGCCTGCAGCAAGCTATGAAAAATGGTATGGGAAGTCAGCTGCCAGTCAGTCGATTTTGGACCGGTTCGTATATGGACTTTCTGAGTTTATACCTGTAAAGGGAAAGAAATTCATCGCCAATCCAGGCTGTTATGCGACAGCCACAAGTTTGGCCCTGGCCCCGCTCTTGCAGGAGGACATCATCGTTCCTGACTCCATCATCGTGGATGCCAAGTCTGGCTTGACAGGGGCAGGGAAGGCCCTGAGCGAATCTAGCCACTTTGTCAATGTTCATGATAATTATGTGACCTATAAGCTCAACCGCCATCAGCATATTCCGGAAATCGTTCAGCAGTTGAAAACCTTCAATGATCAGCTAAACTATATCCAATTTTCCACCTCCCTTTTGCCAGTCAATCGCGGTATTATGGCGACTTGTTATGCAAAAATCAAGGACGGCGTTGAGGTAGATGAGATTGAAGCTGCCTTTAACCAAACTTATGCCAAGAAGCCCTTTGTTCGTATCCAGAAGGAATTGCCAGAATTGCACAATGTCATCGGCTCTAACTTTACGGATATTGGATTTGCCTACAATCCAGTGACCAAGATAGTGACAGTTATCGCAGTCATTGACAATTTGGTCAAGGGTGCGGCAGGCCAGGCTGTTCAGAACCTCAATTTGATGATGGGATGGCCTGAAACAGAAGGCTTTATCATGGCCCCAAATTATTTATAGAATGGAATTGTAAGAGATGAAAGTAATCAATGGAAATATCGCCAGCCCCTTGGGCTTTTCAGCAGATGGACTCCATGCTGGTTTTAAAAAGAAAAAAATGGATTTCGGCTGGATTGTGTCAGAAGTGCCTGCCAGCGTTGCTGGAGTTTACACGACCAACAAGGTCATTGCGGCTCCGCTCCTTGTGACCAAGGAAGCAGTAGAGAAGTCCCAAAAGATGCGGGCAGTGGTGGTCAATTCTGGCTGTGCCAATTCCTGTACGGGCCAACAAGGCCTGGAAGATGCCTACACCATGCAAAAATGGACGGCAGAAAAATTGGGTGTTGAGCCAGAAACCGTTGCTGTTGCCTCGACAGGTGTCATCGGTGAACTTTTACCTATGGATACCCTGGAAAAGGGCTTGTCCAAGTTGGTGGTCAATGGCAATGCGGATGATTTTTCCAAGGCCATTATGACAACCGATACGGATATTAAGACGGTCGCAGTGACGGAAATGTTTGGCCGAGATGAAGTGACCATGGCTGGTGTGGCCAAGGGGTCGGGCATGATTCACCCCAATATGGCTACCATGCTGGCCTTTATCACCTGTGATGCAGTTATTTCCAGTGAAACCCTGCAACTGGCCCTTTCACAGAATGTTGAAAAAACCTTTAATCAGATTACGGTAGATGGGGATACCTCCACAAATGACATGGTTTTGGTCCTGTCAAATGGCTGCACCCTCAACAAGGAAATTTTGCCAGATACAGCTGATTTCGAGAAATTCACTGCCATGCTCAACTTTGTCATGCAGGATTTGGCCAAGAAAATTGCCAAGGATGGAGAAGGGGCAACCAAGTTGATTGAGGTCAATGTGGTCAATGCTCCCAATGAAGAAGATGCCCGGATGATGGCCAAGTCAGTCGTGGGCTCCAGTCTTGTCAAGACTGCCATTTTTGGAGAGGACCCTAACTGGGGAAGGATTCTGGCAGCGGTGGGCTATGCTGGTGTGGATGTTCCAGTTGAAAACATTGACATCAAACTGGG
>Ga0116175_1001610_pt1 | contig 14416 bp, 8 predicted proteins | sample AD_UKC125_MetaG_FD_89802 | JGI IMG/M metagenome (GOLD analysis project Ga0116175, IMG submission 89802) | Active sludge microbial communities of municipal wastewater-treating anaerobic digesters from USA - AD_UKC125_MetaG | ecosystem: Engineered > Bioreactor > Anaerobic > Digestate | place: USA... | reverse complement strand
GTACAGCGCGAGGTTGTTCATGATCCGCGTCTGAGGGTTCTCCAGCGCCGCCGCGGGCTGCCGGGCCACCGACGCGCGGGAGTTCATGTGCGTGGAGACCGACGCGATGATCATCATCGGGACGACGAGGATCGCGATGTGGCCGCGCGTGAAGTCGATGTCCTCGACCTTGAGCGACGACACGAACGCCACCCATTCGGTCTTCGGCTGGGTCACGTACGACGACAGCGGCACCCCGAACAAGCGGGCGTCGAGGAAGTTCTGTACCTGTGCTTCGCTGAAGACATAGTTGCCGTAGCTGCGGGTTTCCGAAGCGCTCATGCTGAGCTGCCCCATGCCGGTGCCCATCCTGTTGAACGAGCGCAGCACGTGGAACAGGCCGATGAACACCGGGATCTGCATGAACATCGGCAGGCAGCCGAGCAGCGGGTTGAAGCCGTGCTCCTTCTGCAGCTTCTGCATTTCCTCGGTCATCTTGACCCGGTCTTTGGCGTACTTCTTCCGGATCGCCTGAAGCTGCGGGTTGATCTCCTGCATCTTCTTGGTGGTGCGCACCTGCTTGACGAACGGCTTGTACAGGATCGCGCGCAGGGTGAAGACCAGGAAGACCACCGACAGTGCCCAGGCGATGCCGTCGCCACCGGGTGTGTTGGGGGTCAGATGGTCGAACAACCAGTGCCAGACCCACATGATCCAGGAGACCGGCCAATAGATGAAGTTGAGCACGGGTCGGTTACCCCTTACCTCGAGAGTGTGTCGAACGGACGGCGGATTCGGCCTCGCGTCTTCCTCCGGGGAGGTAGTGGCGCAGACCACGTTCGGGTACCGGGTCGTATCCCGGTTTGTGCCATGGTCCGCACTTGAGCAGACGCACGACAGCGAGTGTTCCACCGTGTACCAGGCCGTGGGCGTTGAGCGCGTCGACGGCGTACGCCGAGCAGGTGGGCTCGAAGCGGCAGGTCGGCATACGCATCGGCGAGATCCACGAACGGTACAGCTCGATCAGGAAGATCACGGCCCGGCGCGGCCATAGTCGCAGGCGGCGGGCGACGGTCGGATGCGTGGAAGTCTGGGTCACAGAGGCACCGTTTCGGTGGCCTCGCCCGCTATTCGGGGTACATCAGTGCAGGGCAGATCAGTGTGGGCAGTACCTGGCCGGGCACAATCGGGGCGGGCTCGGTCGAGGAGTGTGCGCACCCGACGGTGCTCGAGAGCGGTGCTCAACTGTGCTGCGAGACCGACACTGCTCGGACCATCTGCGGACGGCCTGGCGCGCACGACGACGAGAGTGTCGGCCGGGATCAGGGTTGACACCTCGCGAAAGGCGGCACGCAGACGACGCGCCACACGATGCCGGGTAATCGCGTTGCCGACGGCCTTGCTCACGATCAGGCCGAGCCGGGGGCCGCCGGAGGTGGCGACGTCATCTCGCGGTCCTCGCTGCTCTCCTGGGAGAACACCGGAACACGCGACGTGGACGATGAGGTCACGTGTGGAGACGCGCGCACCGTATTTCAGGGCGCGTGTGAAGTCGGATCCCGACGAGATCCGATGCTGTGCGGCGACCATCGAGGATCATCCCGATCCGGCACGTGGCTCATGAAAGTGAATCGGCGCGACGAACAGCCGGCCCGCGGCCGACCTCGCCGTACCTGCGACTCACCGACAACCTTGCCGACGAGCCCGTCCGCGTGTCGACCGGGCGCAGGGCTGGTCGACACCACCGCACGGGTGCCGGAGATCAGTGATGTCGTCGATCAGGCGGTGAGCTTTGCGCGGCCCTTGCTGCGACGGCTGTTCACAATCGCACGACCGGCACGGGTCCGCATACGCAGACGGAAGCCGTGTACGCGCGAACGACGACGGTTATTGGGCTGGAATGTCCGCTTACCCTTGGTCACAGCTGACTCCTTGTTTCGAGGTGGCCTGGTTTCCAGATCACGGTGCCGAACTCCTGTCGGGTTGCTGACAGCTCCGGATCTGACGGGTAAAGTTCCCGCCACGGTCCGATTCTGCCGCGCAAATCCGTTACCTGGATGACCAGTCGAGACTACTGACTCGCGATGCCCAAATCAAACGAGCGTGCCCGGTCCCGCTGGCCTCGATCGTTTGCTCACCCTGTCCACAACTGTGGATAACCATGTGGACAACATGGTCCGTTCTCATGCATGGTGGCAGTCTCACCCCACGACGCCGGCTGGTCTCATCCGGCAGGAGGACAGGTACACGTGACGTCGGACCGGGATTCGTTCAGCGAGGTTTGGCAGCAGGTCGTAGCCGAACTGAACAGCGATTCAGCCATCGGTCACGACCCGCTCACAAGGCAACAAAAGGCCTGGTTATCGCTAGTGCAGCCGCTGACCCTCGTCGAGGGCTTCGCCTTGCTGGCAGTGCCGACGCCACTCGTGCAGGAGCAGATCGAACGCAACCTCCGCGAGACCATCACCACGGTGCTCAGCCGCCATCTCGGCCATCCTGTCGACCTCGGCGTGCGCATCGCGACGCCCTCGAAACCAACGCCCGCGGGCGGGGTCGCACAGCCCAAAACTGAGACAGTTGTCACCGATTCATCCACAGGCAGGTCCGCACGGGACCTCTCGGGAGATCCCGACACCTACGGCGCCGATCCGCACGGCGGGAACGGCTACCGCGCCGAGCCGCCAGGCTACTCCGCGGACGACCGCCGGCCCATCCCGCGACCGCCGGGCACCGATTCGGATTCGGACTGGTCGAGTTACTTCACCGGACGCAATGCGCCCGCACCGCAGCCGACCAGCGCCAACCTCAATCCGAAGTACACATTCGACACCTTCGTCATCGGCGCGTCCAACCGATTCGCGCACGCCTCTGCGGTGGCGGTCGCCGAAGCACCGGCCCGCGCGTACAACCCGCTGTTCATCTGGGGCGAGTCCGGTCTGGGCAAGACGCATCTGCTGCACGCGGCCGGTCACTACGCGCAGCGGCTGTTCCCCGGGATGCGGGTGAAGTACGTGTCGACCGAAGAGTTCACCAACGACTTCATCAACTCGTTGCGTGACGATCGCCGCGTCCAGTTCAAGGATCGTTACCGAGCGATCGACGTTCTGCTCGTCGACGACATCCAGTTCCTGGTCGGCCGCGAAGGTATTCAGGAGGAGTTCTTCCATACCTTCAACACCCTGCACAACAACAGCAAGCAGATCGTCATCTCCTCCGATCGTCCGCCCAAGCAGTTGGCCACCCTCGAGGACCGGCTGCGGACCCGGTTCGAGTGGGGTCTGATCACCGACGTCCAGCCGCCCGACCTCGAGACCCGTATCGCCATCCTGCGCAAGAAAGCGCAGATGGACACCATCGCGGTGCCCGACGACGTTCTCGAGCTGATCGCCTCGAAGATCGAACGCAACATCCGCGAGCTCGAGGGAGCACTCATCCGGGTGACGGCGTTCGCCTCACTGAACAACACCGAACTCGACAAGTCGCTGGCCGAGGTGGTCCTCGAGGCACTGCTGCCCAACTCGGAGTCGCTGGAGATCAGCGCCGCGAGCATCCTGGCGATCACCGCCGAGTACTTCGACATCTCGGTCGACGAGCTGCGCGGACCGCAGAAAACACGCTCGATCGCCAACGCCCGGCAGATCTCGATGTATCTGTGCCGCGAGCTGACGGATCTGTCGCTGCCGAAGATCGGTGAGACCTTCGATCGGGACCACACCACCGTCATGTACGCGGAAAAGAAGATCCGCAAGCAGATGAACGAGAACCGCAAGGTCTACGACCACGTGCAGGAACTCACCGCGCGGATCAAGCAGCGCGCCGTCTGAGCTTTCCGGGGCATGTGGGCAGTCCGGGCCGCTCCAGAGATTGCCGGACGGCTCGAGGGGTACCGGGAGAACCCGATCCCGACCGCGCCTTAGTGCACAACCTCAACCTCTACTTGAGACTTCTGGCACTGATTCCGATGCGTCGGAACCGTCTCGATCGCTGGTTTCGGGCGTATTACGAAGTACTCCCAGCTGTGGACAAACCCTGGGATAACTTAGTGCGCCGTGTGCACTCACGGTGGACAGCGCACTAACGGATTCCGTAGTGCACAGCCCTCGCGCCGGCGATCCCGACGTAATGCACTAAGAACTCCCAACGGGAAAACTGCACTGACTACGCTCGATACGTAGTTATCCACAGAACTCACAGGGCCTACTACCACTATGAATCTCTCTCTCGAGAAAAACTCTTAAAAGCAGCCTGTGTGCATAACGGTGCCGCTGCGCCGGCACCCAGAAGTCGGCTCTTCGAGCCCACCGGACCCGTGAACACCGTCGGCGTTCTACAGTGGAACTCCCCGTGTCATCAGCAGGGGTGATCTCCTGATCACACGCAACACCACCGCGCGCAACAGCGCGCAACACAATGACCACGCCCGACCCGGCCATCCACCGGGACCGAGGCAGCACCGGACAGAAGGGCAGCCACGCAGCATGAAGTTCCGTGTCGCACGTGACGAGTTCGCAGAGTCGGTGACCTGGGTCGCGCGCAGCCTGCCGAGCAGGCCGCCCGTACCGGTCCTCGGCTGTGTCGTGCTCACCGCAGGCGATATCGAACCCGGGCGTGATGGACTGACCGTCTCCGGTTTCGACTACGAGGTGTCCGCCGAGGAAGTCATCTCCGCCGAGGTCACCGAGCCGGGCCGCGTCCTGGTGTCCGGCCGGCTGCTCGCCGATATCACCAAGGCACTGCCGCACAAACCGGTCGACGTCAGCCTGGACGGTTCGCGGGTGGCCATCTCGTGCGGCAGCGCCAAGTTCTCCCTGCCCACGATGCCGGTCGAGGACTATCCGGAGATGCCGAAGGTCCCCGAGGTCACCGGTTCCCTGCCGGCGGCCACCTTCACCGAGGCCATCACGCAGGTCGCCGTCGCCGCCGGCCGCGACGACACCCTGCCGATGCTGACCGGCGTGCGTCTGGAGATCGAGAACAACACCGTCGTCTTGGCCGCCACCGACCGTTTCCGCCTCGCGGTGCGCGAACTCGAGTGGGAGCCGAGCACGGCCAATGTCTCCGGTGCCGTGCTGGTACCGGCCAAGACATTGTCCGACAGCGCCAAGACCGCCGGCGCCGAAGGCAACGTCGAGCTCGCGTTCGGATCGGGCGGCAACGTGGGCTCCGAGGGCATTCTGGGCATCCTCGGCCAGAACAAACGAACCACCACACGACTGCTCGACGCCGAGTTCCCGAAATTCCGTCAGCTGCTTCCGGCCAGCCACACGGCGATCGCGACCATCGAGGCCGCGCCGCTGATCGAGGCCATCAAACGTGTTGCCCTCGTCGCCGAACGCGGTGCGCAGGTCCGTCTGGAGTTCGGTATCGGCTCAGTGTTGCTCACCGCAGGCGGTGACGAGGCCGGTAAGGCCGAGGAGTCCCTCGAGGTGAACTTCCACGGCGAACCCCTCACCATCGCCTTCAACCCGGGCTATCTGCTCGACGGTCTCAGTGCCATCGGTGCCACGGGGGCGAGCGGAGCGACGGGAAATGTCAGCACTGTCGATTTCGGTTTCACCACGCCCAGTCGGCCGGCGGTGCTGCGGCCGTCGTCGGGGGAGGAGCCGGTGGCCGACGAGTCCGGTGCCTTTGTCGCCCCCGACAGTGTGTTCACCTATCTGCTGATGCCGGTCCGCCTGCCCGGCTGAGAAAGGCACGCCCGCGGCGTGAGGTGAATGCGTGTACGTCCGTCATCTGTCGATGCGGGATTTCCGCTCCTGGCGGTCCCTCGAGGTCGATCTCGCGGCGGAGACCACAATCTTTGTGGGCCGCAACGGTTTCGGAAAGACCAATATTCTCGAGGCGCTGTACTACCTGACCAATTTGCGGTCACACCGGGTCAGCACCGATGCCCCGCTGGTTCATCACGGGGCGGAGGCTGCGGTCATCGCCGCGACCGTCGAACACAACGGCCGCGAGCTCACCGCCGAACTCACGGTCAACGCCTCCGGAGCCAACAAGGCCCGGATCAATCAGTCGCCGGCGCGTCGGCCTCGGGAGCTGATCGGGATTCTGCGGTCGGTGATGTTCGCCCCCGAGGATCTGCTGCTCGTGCGCGGCGACCCGTCCGATCGCAGGCGCTTTGTCGATGAGATTGTCGCACAACAGGGTCCGCTTCAGGTGGCGGCCCGCGCCGACTACGACAAGGTATTGCGTCAGCGGACCGCGCTGCTCAAGACGGCCGGTGCGGCGATGCGTCGCGGCGGCAGTGAGGCCGCATCGGTGATCTCCACGCTCGACGTCTGGGACGCTCAGCTCGCCGATCTCGGCGCCCGGATCACCGCCGCCCGGATCGATGTGTTGGCCGCGCTGCGCCCGCACGTGGTGGCCGCGTACACCGCCATCGCACCGCATTCACGGCCCGCCGACCTGCGGTATCGTCCGGCCGCGGGCCCTCATCTGCTGCCCGGACCCGGCAGTCCGGCCGTGGTTGCCGACATCCGCGAGCACCTGCTGGCGGGCCTGGCCGAACTGCGCGGCAAGGAGATCGAACGCGGCGTGTGCCTGGTCGGTCCGCACCGCGACGATATCGACGTCATCCTCGGTGAGCAGGTGGCCAAGGGTTTTGCCAGCCACGGCGAATCCTGGTCTCTGGCACTGTCTTTGCGCCTGGGATCGGTTGAGTTACTGCGTGCCGACGGAATAGAACCGGTCATCATGCTCGACGACGTGTTCGCCGAACTCGATACCGCCCGGCGCCGGCAGCTCGTGGAGTTCACCGCGTCGGCGCACCAACTGCTCATCACCGCCGCCGTCGCCGAAGACATCCCCGACGGTCTCGGCGGACGTACTCTGGATATCGACATCGTCACCGACGACGCCGGTCGCAGTTCGCGCCTCATCACCGGCGATGACCGGTGTGACGGGCAGCAACAACGTGACGGGTAGTAACGGCGGACGGGCAGCAACGAAAGGTCACCGCGGTATGGCCGAGGACACCGGCGCGCACAACCACGACGTCCCGCGGGACCGGGGCGGCTACGAGCTGGCCAGCAAAGCGCTCGAGGAGGCCCGCGCGGCCGCACGTGCGGCGGGCAAGTCGGTCGGTCAGGGCCGGGCCTCGCCGACCCGCAGACGCCGCGCCGGTGGCAGCCGCCGCAGCTGGTCGGGGGCCGGTCCCGACGCGCGTGACCCCCAACCCCTCGGCAGACTCGCCGCACAGATCTCGGCGAACCGGGGCTGGCAGGCCGATATCGGTAAGGGCATGGTCTTCGGCATGTGGGACACCATCGTGGGCCCAGACATCGCCGCCCACGCGCAGCCGACTTTGCTGCGCGACAAGGTGTTGCACGTTCAGGCCGAGTCGACGGCCTGGGCCACCCAGCTGCGTTATATCCAGGCGCAGGTGCTCGCGAAGATCGCCGCCGGTGCCGGTCACGGGCTGGTCACCAGCCTGCGCATCACCGGCCCCACGGCGCCGTCGTGGAAGAAGGGTCCTCGCAGCGTCCCCGGCCGCGGTCCCCGTGACACCTACGGCTGAGTCGGCATGTCGCCGGTTGAGTCGGGATGCCTGGAACCCGACGAGCCGATACTTCGCAGATTGAGGTGCGAGGAGTGTCGGCGACGAGCCTCGACACCCCGTGAGCCGACAATCCAGCCCCACCCCGGTCCACATACCCGTTTCACATGCCCGGACCAGCACTGGCGCCGCTCCCGTCGCCTGAGAGCGTTCAGTGATTCCCGACCACGACCCGACGCGGATAGGAGCAAAAAAATCGGCCTGTGCGCAAATCAGCCGGTCCGGATGGTCGTTCCAGTGTGCCTAAGGCAGTAGTATGGAGGTGTTGTGTCGATCGGGTGAGGATCGGGCACGTCCGTGCGCTGAGGGGCATCGGGTCTTCGCCTGCCGAAGAACACCGTGACCTGTGCGTACGAGACTGGCCGCCCGCACCATCCGTGTCGACGTCGGACAAGACGAAAAGGAGTGGACGCAACTCGTGGCCGAGACCAACGACGCATCCAGTAACAACCGCAAGCCGAGCAAGAAGCCGGGCGACTACGGTGCGGACTCCATCAACATTCTCGAGGGTCTCGAGGCTGTTCGTAAACGACCCGGCATGTACATCGGCTCCACCGGTGAACGCGGCCTGCACCACCTGATCTGGGAGGTCGTCGACAACTCGGTCGACGAGGCGATGGCCGGTTACGCCAGCCGCGTCGACGTCACCCTCCTCGCCGACGGCGGCGTCGAGGTCATCGACGACGGTCGCGGCATCCCCGTCGCCACCCACGCCACCGGTGTGCCCACCGTCGAGGTCGTCATGACCCAGCTGCACGCCGGCGGCAAGTTCGACTCCGACTCGTACGCGGTGTCCGGCGGTCTGCACGGCGTCGGCATCTCCGTGGTCAACGCCCTGTCCACCAAGGTGGAGCTGGAGATCAAGCGCGACGGTTTCCAGTGGAGCCAGACCTACCTCAACTCCGAACCGCAAACCCTGCATCAGGGTGCCGCGTCCCGTAAGACGGGCACCACCACGCGATTCTGGCCGGACCCGGCGATCTTCACCGAAACCACCAGGTTCAACGCCGAAACCGTCGCTCGGCGGCTACAGGAGATGGCCTTCCTCAACAAGGGTCTGACCATCACCCTCACCGACAACCGGCCGCAGGCCGTCGAGGCACCGGGCGACCCCAACGGGGACGGGGACACACCCGGTGGCACTGAACTCGCCGAGGTTGTGCAGTCGCCGGCGCAGAAGGCCACGGCCAAGTCCAAGACCCGCACCTATCACTACGCCGACGGCCTGATCGACTACATCAAGCACATCAACAAGCGGTCCAAGAATCCCATCCACCAATCGGTGATCGGGTTCAGCGGCAAGGGAACCGGCCACGAGGTCGAGATCGCCATGCAGTGGAACGACGGCTACTCCGAGTCGATTCACACCTTCGCCAACACCATCAACACCCACGAGGGTGGTACTCACGAAGAGGGTTTCCGCGCCGCTCTGACCTCGACGGTCAACAAGTACGCCGCAGACAAGAAGCTGATCAAGGAGAAGGACACCAAACTCACCGGCGACGACATCCGCGAAGGGCTCGCGGCGGTGATCTCGGTGAAGGTGTCCGATCCGCAGTTCGAGGGGCAGACCAAGACCAAACTCGGCAACACCGAGGTCAAGGGCTTTGTGCAGAAGATCTGTAACGAGCATCTGGCGCACTGGTTCGAGTCCAACCCTGCCGAAGCCAAGAACATCATCAAGAAGGCCGTCGATTCGGCACAGGCCCGTGCCGCGGCCCGCCGCGCCCGAGATATGGTGCGCCGCAAGACAGCCACCGACATCGGCGGTCTGCCCGGCAAGCTGGCCGACTGCCGCAGCAACGATCCGGCGCTGTGCGAGGTGTACATCGTGGAGGGTGACTCGGCCGGCGGCAGCGCCAAGTCGGGCCGTGACTCGATGTACCAGGCGATCCTGCCGATCCGCGGCAAGATCATCAACGTCGAGAAGGCCCGCATCGACCGGGTGTTGAAGAACACCGAGGTCCAGTCGATCATCACCGCGTTCGGCACCGGCATCCACGACGAGTTCGACATCGCCAAGCTGCGCTACCACAAGATCGTGCTGATGGCCGACGCCGATGTCGACGGCCAGCACATCTCCACCCTGCTGCTCACGCTGCTGTTCCGGTTCATGCGCCCGCTCATCGAGCACGGCCACGTGTACCTGGCGCAGCCGCCGCTGTACAAGCTCAAGTGGCAGGGCAAGAACGCCGAACCCGAGTTCGCTTACTCCGATCGTGAACGCGACGGCCTGCTCGAGGCTGGCCGGGCCGCGGGCAAGAAGATCAACTCTGACGACGGCATCCAGCGCTACAAGGGCCTCGGCGAGATGAACGCCAAGGAACTGTGGGAGACCACCATGGACCCGGCGGTCCGGGTGCTGCGCCAAGTGACCCTCGATGACGCCGCCGCGGCCGACGAACTGTTCTCCATCCTGATGGGTGAGGACGTCGCCGCCCGCCGCAGCTTCATCGCCCGCAACGCGAAAGACGTTCGCTTCCTGGACGTGTGATGCAGCAGGTCGCAAGCGGTCATCTTGATCCCTGAGGCCGAAGCGACGAAGGAGCGAGGGTCACGAAGGGTCCGGCGACCTTTCGGTACCTGACGCAACCACCACGCTCACAACCACACCCAGCACAGCGAAACACCTTTCCTACAAAGGAATCCCACATGACAGACACCACCCTCCCACCCACCGGCGGAGGCGACCGCATCGAACCGGTCGACCTCGGCCAGGAGATGCAGAACAGCTACATCGATTACGCGATGAGCGTCATCGTCGGCCGTGCCCTGCCCGAGGTCCGCGACGGCCTCAAGCCGGTGCACCGCCGCCTGCTGTACGCCTCCTACGATGCCGGTTTCCGCCCCGATCGCGGATATGTCAAGTGCGCCAAGCCTGTTGCCGAGACGATGGGTAACTACCATCCGCACGGCGACTCGGCCATCTACGACGCCCTGGTGCGTCTGGCGCAGCCGTGGTCGATGCGCTACCCGCTGATCGACGGCCAGGGCAACTTCGGTTCGCCCGGCAACGACGGCGCCGCCGCCATGCGTTACACCGAGGCCCGCCTCACCCCGCTGGCGATGGAGATGTTGCGCGACATCGACGAGGAGACAGTCGATTTCATCCCCAACTACGACGGCAAGACCCAGGAACCGACGGTGCTGCCGTCGCGCGTTCCCAATCTACTGATCAACGGTTCGGGCGGTATCGCCGTCGGTATGGCCACCAATATCCCGCCGCACAACCTGAATGAGGTTGCGGACGCGGTGTTCTGGGCTCTCGAGCATCCCGACGAGGACGACGAGACCACTCTCGCCGCATGCATGGAATGCGTGAAGGGACCGGACTTCCCGACGTCGGGCCTGATCGTCGGCAGCCAGGGCATCAAGGATGCCTACACCACCGGCCGCGGCTCGATCCGGATGCGCAGTGTGGTGTCGATCGAGGAGAACAAGGGCGCTACCACGCTGGTGGTCACCGAGCTGCCGTATCAGGTCAACCCGGACAACCTGATCCTGTCGATCGCCGAGCAGGTCCGTGAGGGAAAGCTCAAGGGCATCAGCAAGATCGAGGACCAGTCCTCCGATCGTGTGGGCATGCGCATCGTGATCACGCTGCGCCGCGACGCCGTCGCCAAGGTTGTGCTCAACAACCTGTACAAGCATTCGCAGCTGCAGACCAGCTTCGGCGCCAACATGCTGTCCATCGTCGACGGTGTGCCGCGCACCCTGCGCCTGGATCAGATGATCCGCTACTACGTGGCCCATCAGATCGACGTCATCGTGCGCCGCACCCGGTACCGGTTGCGCAAGGCCGAGGAACGCGCCCACATCCTGCGCGGTCTGGTGAAAGCCCTTGACGCACTGGACGATGTGATCGCGCTGATCCGGGCATCGGCAAACACCGACGAGGCCCGCCGCGGCCTGATGGATCTGCTCGACATCGACGAGATCCAGGCCGACGCCATCCTGGCGATGCAGTTGCGACGCCTGTCGGCTCTCGAGCGCCAGAAGATCATCGACGAACTCGCCGAGATCGAGCGCGAGATCGCCGACCTGCAGGACATCCTGGCCAAGCCCGAACGTCAGCGCGCCATCGTGCGCGACGAGCTGAAGGCCGTCGTCGAGAAGTTCGGCGATGAGCGCCGCACCCAGATCATCCCGGCCGACGGCGACGTCACCGACGAGGATCTGATCGCCCGCGAGGACGTGGTGGTCACCATCACCGAAACCGGGTACGCCAAACGCACCAAGACCGACCTCTACCGCAGCCAGAAGCGCGGCGGCAAGGGGGTGCAGGGCGCGGGCCTCAAGCAGGACGACATCGTCGCGCACTTCTTCGTGTGCTCCACGCACGACTGGATCCTGTTCTTCACCACCAAGGGCCGGGTGTACCGGGCCAAGGCCTACGAGCTGCCCGAGGCCAACCGCACCGCGCGCGGCCAGCATGTGGCCAACCTGCTGGCCTTCCAGCCGGAGGAGCGGATTGCCCAGGTCATCCAGATCAAGGGGTACGAGGACGCGCCGTACCTGGTGCTCGCCACCCGCAACGGTCTGGTGAAGAAGTCCAAGCTCACCGACTTCGATTCCAACCGCTCCGGCGGTATCGCCGCGATCAACCTGCGCGGTGAGGACGAGCTGGTGGGCGCCCAATTGTGCAGTGCCACCGACGATCTGCTGCTGGTGTCGTCGAAGGGTCAGTCGATCCGGTTCAACGCCGACGACGAGACGCTGCGCCCGATGGGCCGGCAGACCTCCGGCGTGCAGGGCATGCGGTTCAACGACGACGACTCGCTGCTGTCGCTGAACGTGGTGGAGGAGGGCACCTTCCTGCTGGTGGCCACCTCGGGCGGGTACGCCAAGCGCACCGCGATGGACGACTATCCGGTGCAGGGCCGGGGCGGCAAGGGTGTGCTGACCATCGCCCACGACCGGCGCCGGGGCACCCTGATCGGCGCGCTCATCGTCGACGAGACCACCGAGTTGTACGCCATCACCTCCGGCGGGGGTGTGATCCGCACCGACGCCAAGCAGGTGCGCAAGGCGGGCCGGCAGACCAAGGGCGTGCGGCTGATGAATATCGACGACGACACGACAGTCATCGCGATAGCGCGTAACGCCGACGAGCCCGAAGAAGAACGGTAGTCACACGGCTGTGGAGCCGGCCGCGAGGCCGGCCCACAGCCGGTCGGGTTTGTCCGGCCTCACCGCCCGATGCCCGACGAGGCGGGCGGCATCAGGCGGGTGAGCGCCGACCTACCCGCTAGTGTGGACCGCGAGCAGTCATGTGACGCGAGGATGCAGCCCGACGATCTCCGAGTGAGGACCTAGTGAGCACACCCAACGAGCCGGACAACACGCAGAAAGCAGGCGCGTCGGGACCCGCGCGCGGCGCCGTCGTGCCTCCGTGGCAGCGGGGTCAGGGTGAGTCGGGCAACTCCCGCACACAGACGGCCCCGGTCAACGGGGCAGGCAGTGACAATTCGGGTAGGGACAAGGCAGCCGACGTGAACGGAGAAGGACTGATCTCCGAGGGACCGACTCAGCCGTACAACACCGACATCAACGGTGACCAGCCCACCAACGAGCTGCGACGGGACCCGTCGCAGCGTCCGGCCGGCCCGCCGCCGCGCGGCGTCGTGTCCGCCGACGATGTGGACACCGAGGTGCACGAGTCCCGGGACATCCCGACGACCCGAATCGAACCGCCCGCCCCGGTCACCAAACTCGACAATCCGACAAGCGGCCAGATTCCCGCAGCGGCTGTTGCCCCGAACACCGATGCCCCGGCACCCGGTGAGGCACCTAAGGGGTCCAGCGGACCGGCGCAACAGGGTGCGCCGGGTCCGCAGCAGGTCACCGCGGCCGCTGGTCCCGACAAGCCGGTCGGCACACAGGCAGGCCCTGCGCCCGCGCAGCCGCCGCACGGTCCGCAGGGGCGTCCGGTGCCGCCGCCTCCGCAGGCGGGTGCCGGTCCGCAGCGTCCGGGACAGAACCCGACCACCGGCCCGCAGCCCGCCATCCGTCCCCAGGGGCCCGGCACCGGTCCGCAGCCGGCGATCCGGCCGCAGGGCCCGGGTACGGGTCCGCAGCCGGTCCTGGCCCAGCCGGGGCCGGCCGGGCAGGCGCCCGGTTCGCCGGGACCCGGCCCCCACGGTCAGGGAGCACAGGGTCCGGGAGCACAGCGGCCCGCACCGCCGGTCCCGCCGGCACCGCCGAAGCGGTTCGCCGAGTCACCCACCACGCACATCGAGCGCCGGGACCTGCCCGGCGAGGAACTGCCGAACCTCGACAAGATCCACCACGTCGACGACGACGCCGAGCGTGCCGCCCTGGCCGCCGGCCACCGTTCGGCGCCCGTCCAGGTCGGTGGCGCCGGGGGTGTCCGGGCAGCGGTGCAGGTGCGCCGGATCGATCCGTGGGCCACGTTCAAGGTGTCCGCGGTGCTGGCCGTCGTCGGATTCTTCATCTGGATGATCGCGGTGGCCGTGCTGTACCTGGTCCTCGGCGGTATGGGCGTGTGGGATCAGCTCAACAGCTCGTTCAACACCCTGACCACCGACGGTTCCGGCGGTGATTCAGACGTGATCGGAACGGGTTCGGTGTTCTTCTGGTCCGGACTCATCGGCGCCATCAGCGCCGTGCTGATCACCGCGCTCGCGACGGTCGGCTCGTACATCTACAACATCTGTGCCGACCTCGTCGGTGGTGTCGAGATCACCATCGCCGACCTGGATTAGCCACCGCTGACAAGCCGGGAAATAGGTGCTCTGACCAGCCGTTTTGGTTAAGACGGCATCGGTCGGGTAATCTCACTTCTCGGTTCAAGGGCCTATAGCTCAGGCGGTTAGAGCGCTTCGCTGATAACGAAGAGGTCGGAGGTTCAAGTCCTCC
>Ga0116175_1001606_pt1 | contig 14442 bp, 12 predicted proteins | sample AD_UKC125_MetaG_FD_89802 | JGI IMG/M metagenome (GOLD analysis project Ga0116175, IMG submission 89802) | Active sludge microbial communities of municipal wastewater-treating anaerobic digesters from USA - AD_UKC125_MetaG | ecosystem: Engineered > Bioreactor > Anaerobic > Digestate | place: USA... | reverse complement strand
CGCTAGCAGACGACCTGACTGTATCGCCGGTGTCAACACGGCACCACGGCAGCCCGTGGCAGAGAAACCGTCTGGCCCCGCGAAACGCAGGTACCTAGGGTGGCCGCATGGCCATTCAACGTATGGACAACGTGGCGATCGTTGTCGACGACCTTGATGCCGCGGTGGCGTTCTTCGTCGAACTCGGGATGGAGTTGGAGGCGCGAGCGAGTATCGAAGGTGTCTGGGCCGACCAGACGGTGGGACTCGACGGTGTCCGCAGCGAGATCGTCATGCTGCACACCCCTGACGGCAATGGTCGTCTGGAGTTGACGAGGTACGAGGCGCCGATCGCGGTGACGCCTGAGGTAGCGGCACCGCCGGCGAACACACTGGGCCTGCATCGGGTGATGTTCGCCGTCGATGACGTGGACGACACCCTCGAGCGGCTGCGTCCGCACGGCGGGGAGGTGCTGCGCGAGGTCGCGCAGTTCGAGGACATGTACCGGCTCTGCTATGTGCGCGGGCCGGCGGGGATCATCGTCGCCCTGGCCGAACAGATCGGATGACGGACTAATCACTGCGTCACCGGCCCGGTGTACAACAGAATTGGGCTCGGAGCAGTCTCGTACGGGGGTTGAGCCCAGTCGCATTCGAAGGGAACGCTGATGGCCAAGAAGGACAAGGGATCCAAGAAGACACATGTCGATCCCGACGCCCGGGTCACCGGTGATGCGGTCCTGAGCGGCGAGGCGCAGGTGCTGGACAAGGCTCGGGTGTCCGGCCGGGGTCAGGTGAGCGACCGGGCATGCGTCAAGGGCCGCGCGCGGGTGGCCGGACAGGCGGAGGTACGCGAGAACGCCGTGGTCTCCGGAAACGCCTGGGTGTACGACAACGCGCTGGTCAAAGGTACTGCGCACATCACCGACCAGGCGTGCGTCTTCGGGGATGCGACTGTGTCCGGCGATGCGCACATCGGCGGCACAGCCAACGTGGGCCCACGGGCGCGTGTGAAGGAGACGTCACACGTGGTCGTGTATGACGCAGGCGTGAAAGAGGTCAAGAACGTCGACCCGCGCACGCACAACGGCGCGGATGTCTGGACCGCGTACCGCACACGCAAGGACGGCGTGCGCGTCATGCTGGGGCGCACCCGCAAGAAGATCTCTGAGGCTCCCAAGCCGTTGCTAAAGCTGATCACCTGGACGAAGGTGTAGGTGATCCTGAGCCATAGCCACCGCAACGGACTGGACCGGCCGGGGCTGGCTCTGTAAAGCTCAGGCATGGGGGACCTCTCGCCAGGAGTGTACGAGTCGCTCGAGACTGTCGGATTGATTCGGCGTCTACACCGGTCGCCCCTGCAACCACACTTCGAGACCGTGGATCCCGAAGATGCACCCGACGTGCTCGCCAGGCACATCGCCGAGCTCCTTCGTCGCTGCCTCAGCGACCGGGATGAACCAGGGAAGGTCGACCTCGTCAACGAGGTGGTCGCTCTGCTCACCGATGATGACGCTCAGGTCACCGAAACCGTGCGGCAGTTGACGGCACTGACCTCTGCGGCCGACAACCTGCGGCGCCCGGTCACGCCGCTCTCGGAGGCGGCGCTGCTCACCAACTCCCCGGAGGAACCGACCCTTGGAGCGGAGCTGCGCGCCGAATTGGCCAGTGCCGACCGGGTCGACCTGCTGTGCGCGTTCATCAAGTGGCACGGCCTGCGCGTCATTGAGGAGCAGTTGCTCGAACTGCGCGACCGGGGGGTGCCGTTCCGGGTCATCACCACCACCTACATGGGTGCCACCGAACGCCGAGCGTTGGACGAACTGGTCAAGCGCTTCAACGCCGAGGTCCGGATCGCCTACGAGGAGAAGTCCACACGTCTTCACGCGAAGGCCTGGCTCTTCCGGCGGCATTCCGGGTTCGACACAGCGTTTGTCGGCAGCTCCAACCTCTCCCGGTCGGCCCTGGTCGACGGCCTGGAGTGGAACGTGCGCTTGTCTGGGATCGCGACCCCACAACTCATCCGCAAGTTCGCCGCCACCTTTGACACCTACTGGTCCGATCCAGCGTTCACTGGCTATGACCCGGCCGCCAACGGTGAACTTCTTGAGCGTGCTCTGCGGCGTGCGGGTGGCTCCGGCAGCAGCGGCGCCCGCATCAGCCTTTCCGGTCTGGAGGTGCGTCCTTTTCCGCATCAGGAGCAGATCCTGGAGGCGCTGGAGACCGAACGCCGCATCCACGATCGGCACCGTAACCTCGTCGTGGCGGCCACCGGAACAGGCAAGACAGTGGTCGCCGCGCTGGATTACAAGCGTCTTGCCGCTGACCCCACGCGCCGGCCTCGCCTGCTGTTCGTCGCGCACCGCAAGGAGATGCTCGAACAATCCCTGCACACGTATCGCGAAGTGCTCGCCGATGCGAACTTCGGCGAGAGCTACGTGGGTGGTGCCCGTCCGGAACGGTGGCAGCACATCTTCGCCAGCATCCAGTCGCTGTCCTCCTACGGCGTCGAACGAGTACCTCCGGACCACTTCGACGTTGTGGTCGTAGACGAGTTCCACCACGCGGAAGCAGCCACCTACCGGCGGCTGCTGGACCGTCTGCGGCCCCGCGAGCTTCTCGGCCTGACAGCCACGCCGGAGCGAGCTGACGGCACCGACGTCCGCTCCTTCTTCGGTGATCGCACAGCGTTCGAACAGCGCCTGTGGGATGCCTTGGCTGACGATCTGCTGGTCCCATTCCACTACTTCGGGGTTGCGGACGGGGTCGACCTCAGCGGCATCGAATGGAAGCGCGGGGCGTACGACACGGCGGGCCTGGACCGCGTCTACACCGGCAACGATGCCCGCGCGGCCAAGGTGCTCAGGGAGCTGCGGGACAAGGTCACCGACGTGCACCGCATGCGCGCTCTTGGGTTCTGCGTTTCCGTCGCGCACGCGCAGTACATGGCCCGGGTGTTCCGGCAGGCGGGAATCCCCGCCGTGTCCGTGTCCGGGCAGACCTCCGATTCGGCCCGCGCCGAGGCGCTCGAGGACCTGCGGCAGATGAGGGTCAATGTGCTCTTCGCGGCGGACCTGTTCAATGAGGGCCTCGACATTTCGCAGGTGGACACAGCCCTGTTCCTGCGACCCACGCAAAGCGCCGCTTTGTTCTTGCAGCAACTCGGGCGCGGCCTGCGCCGCTCGCAGGGCAAGGCGGTTCTGACCGTGCTGGACTTCATCGGCCAGCAGCGCCGCGAGTTCCGCTTCGACGTGCGCTACCGCGGGCTGCTGGGTGTTGGACGCAAGACGTTGGAACGCCAGATCGAGCAGGGTTTCCCCTTCCTGCCCTCCGGTTCGCAAATCGTGTTGGATCGGGTGGCGCAGAAGACCGTCCTGGACAACGTCCGCCAGCAATTGCGGTGGACGGGCAAGAGTCTGGCTGCTGAGCTGCGCTCATACGGCGACGTGTCGTTGGCGCAGTTCTTGGCTGAGTCCGGCCGCGATCTCGAGGACGTCTACCGGGTCGGCTCGTGGACCTCGCTGCGTCGGGCGGCCGGGCTGACAACGCCCGCCGGCGGTGCAGCCGAGCCGGCATTATTGAAACGGGCAAAGACGCTGGCCCATGTGGACGATCCCGAACGTGCGCACCTGTATGCGCAACTCACCGCATCCGAGGCGCCGCACTACGACGATCTCAGCGCCCGTGACCAGCGATTGGCCCGGATGCTCTTCTTCACGCTGTGGCCCGATCGGGGTGGCTTCGCGTCTTATGAGGAAGGGTTGGGTTTCCTGCGGATGCACCCGGGCGTCTGCGCGGAATTGCGGGAACTGCTCGCTCTGACCAGTGACCGTGCGCGCCACACCCCGCAATCGCTGGGCGAGGGGCTGCAAGCGGTGCCCGTGTTCAGTCACGCGCGTTATCGCCGGGAGGAGATCCTGGCCGCCCTCGATTGGGCCTCCCTGACCCGATCAGCCCGGGGCCATGCGACGGGCGTCGTCTGGGCGGAGCAGACACGCACGGACGCACTGCTGGTCAACTTGCGCAAGAGTGAGGCGGACTTCTCCCCGACGACGATGTACCGGGACTTCGCGATCTCACCCGATCGGTTCCACTGGGAGTCCCAGAACGCCACTCGCGTCGAATCGCCTGCCGGCCAGCGGTACGTGCATCATGAGCAACTGGACACCCGGGTGTTGCTGTTCGTGCGCGAACGACCGCAGGACGAACTGGGGGCGCTGCCGTTCATGTGCCTGGGGCCACTGGCGTACGAGGAGCACCGCGGCGAACGGCCGATCGCGATCACGTGGCGGCTGAAGCGCCGGATGCCGGGTGAGGTCTTCAGCGTCGCGTCGGTGGTCGCACGCTGACCCGGTCGTTCAGCCTACAAATGCCGTGATGGCTGCGGCGATCTCGGCCGCGTGGGTCTTCTGCACGTTGTGGCCACCATTGGGGAACTCCAGGCGCGGGCCGGCCGGCACGGCATCGGCGAGCGCTCGGAACGTGCCGGTGGGAATCACCGGATCGTCGGTGGCCCAGACCACCATCGTTGGGGCCCGCATGCCAGCGAGGTTGGCTCGGTGCTGGCCAAAGTCAAAGGCCCCGGCATCGAGCAGAGCGAAGGCCCGCTCGTCGTCGGTCAAATACCGCGGGAATCCCTGCATCGAGTACAGCCGGCGAATGGCCGGTGCCAGCACGGTTCGTACGGGTGCAAGCCGCAGCGGTTGGGCGAGCAGTTGCATGGGCGCGCGGACGAGGTGCGCGGTCAGCCCCGTCGAAGAGATCATGACGCAGGCCACGACGAGGTCCGGACGGTGCGTCGCGATGTGGGCGACGACGGCACCTCCCGCCGAGTGCCCTATGAGCACGACCTGCGAGAGGTCGAGGTGGCCGATCACCGCGCAGACGGCCGCAGCGCGGCCAGCGGTCGTCATCCCCGCCCACTTGGTTCTCGGCGAGGCACCGTAGCCAGGTGGGTCGACCCGGATAACTCGGTGGTGGCCGCTGAGGGCAGGCGCGAGCCAGCGGTAGTCCCGGCCGCTGCCAGGAAGACCGGGGATTGCGACGATCGTCACGTCGCCGGTGCCCTCATCGGTGTAGGCCAGGTCCCCGACGTATTGCACGCGGGGATCGCTGGGTCGCAGGCTCGATGGCATAGGTCCACGGTAGGGCTTCGGCGCGGGACAATGAGACAACCGCCACTTCGTCCTCTCGAACCGGTGCGAGTCACGATCGGCACCCAGTGCCTCGGCGAGACCGGGCGTATGCCGGCAGTAGGTGCGCCGCATCACCTCGTCGGCGGCCCGGATGGCCTGAGCTGCGGGCCCCAGCGTGCAGGGCATTCGTGATGGACAGGAAGCAACCCCGGCGCTGGCCTCAGCCAGATGTGCAGATGCTTCCACCAGGAGGTCGCGGGGCCGGAATGTCAGCGATTGAACCATCCTCGCAACATGACCGATACGACTAGGCTGGAGTAGGACACCCATGCGGTGAGGAGACATCATGCCCCGAGAGCTTGAAGTTCCGGCAGCGATAGACCTGCCCGTCACAGCGACAGCTGGGGGGATTCCGGGGGACAACGCCCGCACCCGCCCTGATCACCCCATGTACCTGATCAGATCCGGGGACGGCTGGACCGACGTCACCGCACGGGAGTTCAACGACCAGGTCCGCGCCGTCGCCAAGGGATTGGTCACTCGCGGAGTCGAAGCCGGTGCCCCGGTCGCGATTCTGGCGTCCACCAGCTACGAGTGGGCGGTGCTTGACTTCGCGCTGTGGTCCATCGGCGCGTTCGCTGTGCCGATCTACGATTCCTCCTCCGCAGAACAGATCGAGTGGATCCTGGCCGATAGCGCGGCAACCGCGGTGGTCGTCGACACAGCGAATGCCGCTGAGCGCGTGGGCAACGGACAGGCACCGCCGCTCTGGCGTTTCGACGAGGGCCTGCTGGCTGCCCTCCGCGAAGAGGGCGCCCACGTCGAGGACGCCGTCATCGATCAGCGACTGGCTGCCGCGTCGCCGCAGGACATAGCGACCATCGTCTACACCTCAGGCACGACGGGTCGTCCGAGGGGCTGCGTGCTCACCCACGAGAACCTCATGTTCGTCGTGCAGACTCTGGTCGCCACAACCGGTCCGGTCGTCACGACCCCTGGCGCTCGCACCGTCATGTTCCTGCCGACCGCCCACGTCCTGGGTCGCGGCGCGCAGGTCTACTGTGCGCTCGGCGGAATGCAGGTCGCCCACTGTCCCAAACCTGCGCAGTTGCCCGCCGACATGCTCACCGTACGACCAACCTTCCTCGTCGGGGTTCCTCGAATCTTCGAGAAGATCTTCAACGCCGCGCAGCAGAAGGCCCACGCGCAAGGCAAGGGGCGCATCTTCGAACGGGCTGCGAAAGTCGCGATGGAATACGGCCGGGCCACTCACGCGCAAGGGCCGTCGCTGCGCCTACGCGCGGAGCATTTCCTCTTTTCCCGGCTCGTGTACTCCCGCATCCACGCGGCCGCTGGTGGTCAGTTGCGATTCGCTATCACCGGGGGAGCCAGTCTCGGTGAGCGTCTCGGGAGCTTCTTCGCCGGCATCGGAATGACGGTCATGGAGGGGTACGGGCTCACGGAGACCACGGCGTCGGGCACGTTCAACCGCGCCGACAACTCCCGGATCGGAACAGTCGGCCAGCCGATGCCCGGCACAGCGGTGCGGATCGCCGACGACGGGGAGGTCTGGCTGCGAGGCCCACACGTCATGGCCCGCTACCACAACAACCCGGCGGCGACGGCAGCAGCGATCGACAGCGACGGGTGGTTCCACACCGGAGATGTCGGCGCGTTGGATATGGACGGTTTCCTGCAGATCACGGGCCGTCAGAAGGAGATCATCGTTACCTCCGGCGGAAAGAATGTGGCGCCGGCAGTCCTGCAGGACCGGATGCAGGCGCACAATCTGATCGGCCCGACGATGGTCGTCGGCGAGGGCCGGCCGTTCATCGGCGCGCTGCTTACTCTCGAACCTGACGCGTTGGCGGCGTGGGCGGTCGCGAACAAGAAGTCCGGGCGCACGGTGGCAGAACTGCGCGATGATCCGGACCTGCATGCCGAGATCCAGGCGGCCGTCGACGATGCGAACGCGGCTGTGTCCAGGGCTGAGTCCATCCGGTCCTGGCGGCTGCTGGACGCAGACTTCACGGAGACCTCCGGACACCTCACTCCGACCCAAAAGCTCAAGCGGGAGGTCGTGGTCAAGGACTTCGCCATCGAGATTGACGCGCTCTACTCCTCATGAAAGAGCACTGGGTGCCCCGGCGGGTCCCTTGCCGCGGGATCTGTTTCGGGACTGCCGCGCGGGACTAGCATGAAGTGAGCCGATGCCGGGAGTCGCCGTGTCCAAGCTGACATTTCTTGTGGTGTGCGTGCTGATGGGTGTCGTCGGTGCCGGTCCGGCATTTGCGGCGCCGTCTGGGCTGATCGTGGCCGACCCCTCCGTGACGGCCTACCGTGATGATGGTTCGCTCACTGTCACGGTGGAGGTGTCGAACCCGACGCGGTCCATGGCCGTGCTCTCGCTCACCGCGGGCACCTGCCAGGCGGTGGGTGCACCGGTCCTCGAGGCCCGATCCACGTCCGATGTGAGCTTCGAACTGGCCGAATGTCCCGCGGAACGTGGCGCGCTGAGCGCTGAGCTGACCGCCACGCTGGTCGCGGTGTCAGGTCGCCAGACGCAGGCTGTCCCGGTGCCGCTCGCTCTGACCGTGGAGGATGCCCCAGGCACTGACTGGGGAGTTCTGTGGTTGTTCCTGGTGGGCTTCGCCGCCCTCGTGGCGGTGATCCCGCCCTATCTCACGTGGCTGGCGTTTCCGTTGGGCAATGAGACGCTGCGCGCCCGCTTTCGCGCCGCAGATGGGCGGGCAATCCTGACCAAGCTCTGGTCGAAGCAGTTCTGGGATCATCTGGATGACAACCTGCCCGGCATCTCCTCGGATTGGAACTTCAAGGACAACTGGGCCTCCAACGTGGGCCTGGCGGCGTCGCTGTTCACTGGGATCTTCGCGACGGCAGGCCCGCTGTCCGCACTCACCGGCGACGCGGCCACCTCCACCCTGGCGGTCGTGGCGGTTTCCGCAGCTCTCGCGGCTGCGCTCATCGCGTCGGGGCCGTTGTGGCTCACGATCCTCAAGCGCAGGACGTGGGAGAACCAGGGGTACGCACGGCACAACACGGTCGCGGGGGTTCTGATGGCCTCATTCGTCGTGTACTTCGCCACTCTGGGCCTGATCGCCACCACGCTGCGAGCAGCGAGCGGTTTGGTCCCCACCGCGCTGCTCGTGGTGGTAACGGTGGGCGCAGTGCTGCTGCTGATGGCATACGCCTGGAAGTCGATCCCGCTCACGCTGGGACTCGGTGCCATGCCGCCTGCTGGTGAGATGGTCTGGGTCGTCGAGCCGGGCCCATCGCAGGACCAGTGGCTCATGCTGCGGCGCCTGGAGCTGTCACCCGCCCCGCGCGCCGCCGGGTTGGCTCCCGAGGCGTTCGTATTGCGGGAGGCCGACCGAGCGCGTGGGGTCTCGGCCATGCCGTAATGGAGTCGCGTGACGGCCTTGACCGCCCCACGACCCCAGCGACTACCCTGAACAGGTCAGGTTGCGGCCCGACGGGCTTCCTCGCCGATGGCAGGACACGCTCCCAACCGCACGGAGTCTCTTCGTGCTCGCGGGGTGTGGTGTGCCGTTGTTGCGGTCGTCGGCGGAGTCGATGCTGGCTGAGTTGCTGGCTCACACCGCGGTGCCGAGATTGACTCGCCAGTTCCGGATCGACCAGGGCTACCTGCCCCCTGCCAGCGAGGTGCGCTCCTGGGAGTCGTCGCTGCCAGTGCTGATGGCCGATCTGCGCGACGCGGGGCTTGAGGATGTCGAGGTTCTGGTCGAGCATCGCCTCCCGCTGTCGAGCAAACGCACCGATGTGATCGTGTGCGGTGAACACCCGAAGACCCGTGACCCCTCATACCTGGTGGTGGAGCTCAAACAGTGGTCGACTGCGCAGGCGGACCCCGACGATGTGGAGTTGGTGAGGGTCGCCGCCTACGGCGATCGGTGCGTTCTGCACCCGGGCCGGCAGGTGCAGAACTATGTCGACTACATGGCTGACTTCGTGCGCGTTCTCGATGGGCATCGCGACCGGATTCGGGGGGCGGCCCACCTGCACAACGCCACGCAGGCCGGTGTGGCCAGCCTGCGCCAGCGGGCGGAGACCGATACGAGCAGGCTGTTCACTGGCGACGAACGCGGGCGCTGGTTGGACTACCTGCAGAGCCGCTTCGCAGCAGGTTCGGGGGGTGCGCCCGCGGCCGATGCGCTGGTCTCGTCGGCCACGGCTCCCAGCAAACAGCTGATGAAGTTGGCCGCCGCTGAGATCCAGCAACAGGAGCAGTTCGTCCTGCTGGACGAGCAGGAGGTCGCCTATCGGATGGTGCTGAATGCCGTCGCGAAGGCGATCAGGGGGGATCACAAGTCCGTGGTGATTGTGACCGGCGGCCCTGGAAGCGGCAAGAGTGTCATCGCCCTGTCGCTACTCGGGGAGCTGTACCGGACGGGTCGCACAGCCGAACACGCGACCGGGTCGAAGGCGTTCACAGAGACGCTGCGCAAGGTGGCAGGGGCCAGGCAGCCCCGCGTCAAGCAGTTGTTCGGCTACTTCAACCAGTTCGCCCACGACGATCCGAACTCCTTGGATGTGCTCATCCTCGATGAGGCACACCGCATCCGCGAGAACAGCAACAACCGCTTTACGCCGCGCACCAAGCGCTCGACCCAGCCCCAGATTCACGAACTGCTCGATGTGGCACGGGTCCCGGTATTCCTGCTCGACGAGCACCAGGTGGTGCGCCCGGGCGAGATCGGGACGGTGGCCGAGATCAAGCAGGCAGCGGCTCGGCGCAGCCTGGATGTCCAGCTGGTGGAACTCGACGCGCAGTTCCGCTCTGGCGGGTCACGGGCCTACGAGACCTGGGTGCTGCGGCTACTAGGCCTGGCCGACGGTGGGCCCGTTGACTGGACCGGCGATGACAACTACACCCTGCGCGTGGTTGACAGCCCGCAGGAGTTGGAGGACTTCCTGGCGTCGCGTCTGGCGCGCGGGTACGGCGCCCGGATGACGGCCGGGTTCTGCTGGCCGTGGCACGATGCCGAACGCGGTCAGCCGCTACCTGACGACGTGATGATCGGGCAGTGGGCGCGACCTTGGAACAATAAGAACGAACGCGCGCACGGTGACGCTCCCGGTCGGTCCCTGTGGGCCACACAGGACGGCGGCTTCGGTCAGGTGGGCTGCGTGTACACAGCGCAGGGCTTCGAGTACGACTGGTCCGGGGTGATCCTCGGCCCTGACCTGGTGTGGCGAGACGGCCAGTTCCAGGCTGACGTGAGCGCGTCTCGCGATGGCGCCTTCAAAGGCCGGGGGGCGGCATCGTTCGACACATTCGTGCGCAATGTCTACAAGGTGCTGCTCACCCGGGGGATGATGGGAACAGTCCTCTATTCCACAGATGAGCAGACGCGGCGAATGCTGAAAGGCCTGATTCGTGACGATTGAGGACTTGACCCTGGCGTTACGTCAGTTTGCCGCCGATCGGCAGTGGGAACCGTTTCATACGCCCAAGAACCTCGCGATGGCCATCGCGGGAGAGGCGGGGGAGTTGCTGGCCGAACTGCAATGGCTGACGCCTGCGGAGTCGGCCTCGTTAACACCCGATCAGCGCAAGGCGGTGGCCGCGGAGATGGCCGATGTCCTGATCTACCTGTGCCGGCTGGCCGATGTGCTCGGGGTCGATCTGCTCGATGCCGCGCACGCGAAGGTGGCCGTCAATGCTGAGCGCTTCCCGATCCGGGGGATCGCTCAGGAGCCGTGAGGTGAAACCGGCTCGTTTCCGCGTCCCGCCAACGATCTCGGATGACCGGATGCCTGACCGTCGACGTGGGTCCGGCGCCGGGAAACCTCGCCGTGGTCCTCAACCTGCCCGACCTCGAAGATGCCCAGGCGGGCCTCGGGGCGTGGTGACGACGCTGCTTGATTCGTCGCACGGGGTTGCTTCGGGGCGCGCTTGGTCAGGCACTCCGGCCGTCCAGAGTGGGTGTCTTCACGGCCGTTGTGAGTGTGTCCCACAGGTAGTCCGCGCGACCCCACACCGGATCCATCACCTGGATGCTGTAGTAGCCGGCCAGGTCCTGCGCGGTCAAGGAGGTCTCCTCTGCAATGCCGGTGAACAGATCATCGGCCGCCATCCGACCCCCGATCCACGTCACTGGCGACCGTTCCAGGAGTGTGACGGGCACGTCCAGCCAAAGGTCGACGCTTTCATGCGGCTCCAGCAATGGTGCTATGAACGCGACCAGATCTGTGTGCACCAACTGCTCGTCAAGGTGCCGCGCGAGGTCGAGGTCCGCCAGCCCCGATACGTAGGCGCGCTGGCGCAAATCGCCCCTGTCCAACCCGGGCTGTGAGCAGTCCGTCGCAAGTCCCAAACGGTTCAGCTGCACGAGATGGTGGACGATCGGCGCTGTTTCGATAGCGGGCCGGTAGTCGTAGCAGAACGGATTGAACGGCAGGTCTCCGACCAGGAAGTCGGTGACGCACTCGGCCAGTTCGCGCAGGTTCGACACAGACGCCCACCGTCGTGTCATCTGCACCGGCGCAGCGGTCCTCATCGCGGACATGGAATCGGTCGCCTGAGTGGGCCACCAGGCGGGCGGTTGTTGAAGCATGATCAGCCTTTCTGCCAATGTGCGTGAGCTCATCATGCTGTCGGGGTACGACAGGATCCCAACGCCGTCCACAGCGGGGGTGGGAGCGGGGTGTTCTGGGGCACTTTCGTCAGGAACCCTCCCGTACGCGCCTGGTGTCGTAGGCCCACATCGCGATCTCGACCCGGTTGCGGGCCCCGAGTTTGGCCATCACTGCGGCGATGTGGGTCTTGACGGTGCTCAGGCCGATGAAGAGCTCCGTGGCGATCTCAGCGTTGGTCCGGCCCCGTGCGACCAGCGCCAGGACCTCCTCCTCACGTTCGGTGAGTGGGTCGATGGGCTGGACGGGTACCTGCGGCGCCGAGTCGGCGAATGTCGCCAGCAACCGGCGGGTGACATTGGGGGCGATCAGCGCGTCCCCGTTGGCCGCCGCGTGGATGGCCTGCACGAGGAGCTGCGGCCCGGCGTCTTTGAGCAGGAAGCCTCGGGCGCCCGCGCGCAGGGCGCCGAGGATGTACTCATCGAGGTCGAAGGTGGTGATCACGACGACCGCGATCGGGTCCTTCACGTCCGGGCCGGCCAGGCGCCGCGTCACTTCGATGCCGTCGAGCCCGGGCATCCGGATGTCGACGAGGAGGACGTCGGGACGCAGCCGGGTCACCACGTCGAGGGCGGCGAGCCCGTCGGCTGCCTCTCCCACGACCTCGAGGTCGGGTTGCGCGCCGAGGATCATGACCAGCCCGGTCCTGACCAAGTCCTGATCGTCGGCCACGACCACCCGGATACTCATGCCGGTGCATCCAAGGGCAGCACGGCCTCGACCACCCAGCCCCCCTCGGGCCGCGGTCCGGCCGACAGCGTTCCGCCGAGGAACTGGGCGCGTTCTGACATGCCCAGCAGGCCGAACCCGGGCGCCGGAGCCCGCCCCGGCTCAGGCCGTCCATCGTCGGTGACGAGCAGCCTGACGAACCTGCCCTCTCGGTGTAGGTCGATCCTGACGCGGGTCGCGCCCCGGGCGTGCCGAACGGCGTTGGTCAGCGACTCCTGCGCGAGCCGGTAGAGGGCGGCGTCAACCGGTCCTGGGAGCCTAGGTAACGCGCCGTCCACCGAGACCTCGACGGTGGGCGTCGTTTCGGTGCGCGCCAGAGCGGGCAGGTCCGCGACGCCCATCTGGGGTGAGTAGGCCACGGACTCATCCTCACGAAGCACGCGCACCATGGACCTCATCTCCGCAAGCGTTCGCGACGCTTCAGATTCGATCGCCGCCAACACCTCGGCAGCCTTCTCAGGCTGGGTGCCGGCGACCACGCCACCTGCCTGCGCCTGGACTGCGATGGCCGAGACGTGGTGGGCCACGGTGTCGTGCAGTTCGCGCGCCAGCGCCACCCGCTCCTCGTTGCGGATCTCGCGCTGTTGGCGCGCCCACAGGTCCGCGCGGTAGCGGAACACCGCCGCGAGGGCGACGATCATCAGCAAGAGGGCGCTCGCGCCGAGGACTTCGGCCCAGCCGGCGGAGGCGGCGGACATCCCCAGCACGACGACGGCTGCCACGAACGCCGTCCCCAGGACCATCTCCCGTCCAGAGCCCCACCGCACCAGCGAGTAGAGCAGGATCAGAACGGCCATCATGGCCAGGAGGCCGAGGTCTGCGGCGTCGGCAGTCAGTTGGAGGACCGAGAGCAGCCCGGCGACGCCCCATCCCACCAGGGCGGCCAGCAGGGGCCTGCTACGCCGAAGGAGCAGGGCAGGTACGAGCGCCAGAGCGAGCACCGTGACAAGAGGGCGCCAGGCCAGGTCAGGCCGAACGATGCCCTCGAGCAAGGCGACGGCCGCGAACACGCCCACCAGTAGCCAGTCGAGGCGACCGAGCGGTGGGGCGTCAGCGGGCCGCGACTCATGCCAGATGGTGCGGCGGACTGTGATCACGGCTCCAGCCTAGGGATCGGTCCGTCTCGGCGTACCCGCCTAAAGAACTAGACCGAGATCATGCCATGGGCCAGGCGACTGCGGCCTCTGGGCCGATACGCCAAGCCGCCGCGCTCAGCGATCGTGGAACTACTGATCCTCACTACGACCAGGGAGCCCAAAGATGAGTACACATCAACCCACCCCAACACTGCAAGACCAGCCCATCTCGGTGAGAGCCAAACTCGCCGCAGCATGGACAAGCTTCATGTTCCTGTACGCCTACGTGGACATTCTCAACTTCTACACGCCCGGCACCGTCGACGACATCCTCGACGGCAGAGTCTTCGAATTCGCTCTCTCCCAGACCTTCTCGACCACGGCTTTGGCTCTTATGGCCGTCCCGATCTTCATGGTCGTGTTGTCGATGACGTTGCCGGCCCGGCTGAACCGCATCGTGAACCTCGTCGTGGCCGCGCTGTACGTTCCGATCACGGTGTTCAATGCGGCGGGTGAGTCCTGGCTGGCCTTCTATGGCCTGGGCATCGCACTGGAGTTGACTCTGCTCGCCCTCATCGTGCGGTACGCCTGGACCTGGCCCAGCACCGCAATGTCGGGGCCCATCCCGACCAGTCGGGACCGGGAAGCCCTTCGGATTCGGTGAACTGGGCGGGGCCGGGTGCACCGGGTGCACCCGGCCCGTGGGCTGAATCGCCGGTCGTCGTGGACGGCGATATTGGCAACCCCGGTCCCTCAAGCAGAGTCACAGCCATGGGAAGGCCCCATCGATTCCTGCTGGAAGAGGACCCGGATTGTGTTGAGCGTGTCGGTGTTTTCCAAGGTGG
>Ga0116175_1001605_pt1 | contig 14448 bp, 11 predicted proteins | sample AD_UKC125_MetaG_FD_89802 | JGI IMG/M metagenome (GOLD analysis project Ga0116175, IMG submission 89802) | Active sludge microbial communities of municipal wastewater-treating anaerobic digesters from USA - AD_UKC125_MetaG | ecosystem: Engineered > Bioreactor > Anaerobic > Digestate | place: USA... | reverse complement strand
GCGAATTCCTCGGCGGTGCCGGTCTGTGAGGCCCAGGTGACGGTGACCTTCTCGGCGGGGGATTCGGCGGTGTCCGCGGTGGGGGTGCTGCTCAGGGCGGTGAGAACGGTGTCGAGCCAGGCCCGTGCGGTGTCGCCGTAGTCGGGTTCGCAACTGGCCCGGTCGGCGATGCGGGTGCCGCCGAGTGCACCGATCCGTTCGTCGAGGTTGCGGGCGTGGCCGCAGAAGTCGTCGTAGTTGGAGTCGCCGAAACCCAGCACGGCGTAGTTCACGCCGGCCAGGCTCGGCGCCGAGTCGGCGGACAGCGCATCCCAGAAGGAGCTGCCGTTGTCCGGCGGGTCGCCGTCGCCGGTGGTGGCCGTGAGTACCAGCACTGTGCCGGTGAGGGCTGTGACATCGACGTCGTCCATCGCGGACGAGATCACCTCGCGTCCCGAATCCTTCAGTCGCGCAACACACTCACCGACAAACTCTTCGGTGTTTCCCGTTTGCGAGGCCCAGATGACGGTGACGGTCTGTACCGCCGCCTCGGCGGTGGTCTCGGCGTCGATGATGACTTCGCCCGGTGCGGCCGCCGTGATACCGGCGGAACCGGCGGGCAGTGCAGCGGCCGCGCCGACGATGTGGCTGCGGGCGAACATTCCTGACAGCAGACCCGCCACCCAGTTGCGGATCTCGGGACGCAGCGGGGCGTCCGGCGGAATCGTGGGAACACCCGCCGGATTCGCCTGCAGGCCGGCGACGAGTCCGGCGAGATAGATGCGCTCGGCATCGTTGGGTTCGGGTGCGGCGATCCCGGTGACCCCGAGCGACTGGGCGAGGAGGGTGAGCAATTCTGGTCTCCATTTCTCGGTTGTCTCCGCACCCGCCGTTGTCTCCGCCGCTGTCGGCTCCGCATCCGGCTTGGCGGAGACGGCGGGGATCTTCACCTTGGTGAGGGTGACCGCGCACACCTTGAACTCGGGTTGCTGGGAGGCCGGGTCGATGGCGTCGGAGGTGACGGCGTTGATGGCGAGGTGCTCGCCGAACGAGTCGTTCCAGTGGAAGGGCGCGAAACAGTTGCCCGGTCGCACCCGGTCGGACACGGACGCGGGCAGCACCGCCCGGCCCCGGCGGGAGGCCACCTCCACCGGATCGCCCTCGCTGATGCCGAAACGTCCGGCGTCATCGGGATGGATTTCGATGAACGGCCCCGGATTGAGCTTGGTGAGTTTGGCGACGCGGCCCGTCTTGGTCATGGTGTGCCACTGGTGCGCCAGCCGGCCGGTGTTGAGCAGGATCGGATAGTCGTCGTCCGGCATTTCGAACGGATCCATGTGCGGCCGGGCGAAGAACTGGGCCCGGCGGTTCGGGGTGGCGAACGCGAGCCGCGGAATGCTGCCGTCCGGTGCGGTGAACAGGCTTTGGCTGATGCCGTCGTTGAGGTACCGGATGGGGTTGCGGGCACCGTCGGCGGTGGGGTCGGGCCGTTCTTCCGACGGCGGTGGGCACGGCCACTGCATCGGGGTCTTGCGCAGCCGGTCGTAGGTGACCCCGCGAATGTCGTAACCTGTTCGCGGATTATGGAATTGCTTGATCTCCTCGAAGATCTCCTCGGCGTCGGCGTAGGTGAACGCGTCGGCGTAACCCATCTCGCAGGCGACGCGGGCGATGATCTGCCAGTCGGGGATGGCCTGACCGGGTGCACGCAGCGCAGGCTCGAACAGCGTCAGGTTGCGTTCGGAATTGATGAACACGCCTGTCGATTCACTCCACAGGGAGGCGGGCAGCACGACATCGGCGTAGGCGCTGGTCTCCATGTCGACGAACGTCTCCTGCACGATCACCAGCTCGGCACGTTCGAGTCCCTCGATGACGGTTTTCCGGTTGGCGACGGACGCAACGGGATTGGTGCAGATGATCCAGCATGCCTTGATGTCGCCCGCGGCCATCTTGGCGTACATGTCGATGGTGCCGCCGCCGAGCCGGGTGTGCAGGGTGCCTTCCGGTACACCCCAGATGTTTTCGCAGAAGGCGCGGTCGTCGTCGGACAGGACGGCCCGCTGACCGGGCAATCCCGGTCCCATGTAACCCATTTCGCGGCCGCCCATCGCATTGGGCTGGCCGGTGAGGGAGAACGGTCCGCTGCCCGTGCGGCACAGGGCCCCGGTGGCCATGTGCAGGTTGAGCAGCGCGTTGGTGTTCCAGGTGCCGTGCGTGGACTGGTTCAGACCCATTGTCCAGCAGGACATCCAGTTCTCGGCGGTGCCGATGAGCTCGGCGGCCCGCCGTAGGTCGTCGGCGTCGATCCCGCAGGTCTGCGCGACCACATCCGGCGGATACTGGGCGGCGAATTCGGGCATCTGCTCGAAACCGTCGGTGAAGTCGGCGATGAATTCGGGGTCGGTGTGCCCGTTCTCGATGATCAGGTGCAGCAGACCGTTCAGCAGGGCGAGGTCGGTGCCGCCCTTGACCTGCAGAAACAGGTCCGCCTTCTCGGCGGTGGTGTTGCGCCGTGGATCGACCACGATCAGCTTGGCCCCCGCTTTGACCCGATCCATCATGCGCAGGAACAGGATCGGGTGGCAGTCGGCCATGTTGGCGCCGATGACGAAGAACACGTCGGCGTGGTCGAAGTCCTGATACGAACCGGGCGGGGCGTCGGAGCCGAACGTCTGTTTGTAGCCGGTGCCCGCGCTGGCCATGCACAGCCGCGAGTTGGACTCGATCTGATTGGTGCCGATGAACCCTTTGGTGAGCTTATTGGACAGGTACTGCGCTTCCAGCGACATCTGCCCCGACACGTACAGCGCGACGGCGTCGGGTCCGTGTTCGTCGATGATGGCGCGCAGGCGCCGGGCGGTGTGGGTGATGGCGATGTCGACGTCGATGGCGGTGGGTTCGTCTCCGCGTGTGGGCCGCACCTGGGCTGTGGTCAGGCGTCCACCCGCGTTCAGCATGTCGGCGGTCGTGGAGCCTTTGGTGCACAGCCGCCCGAAGTTGGTGGGGTGATTCTTGCGGCCGGCCGATTTGGTGACCTTCGCGTCACCGTCGACGGTGAAGTCCACGCCGCAGCCGACACCGCAATAGGCGCACAGCGAGGACACGGTCGTGGTGGTCACGCGCTCCAGGGTCGCCACGTCATGTTTCCCGTCGGCGCTGTGTCGGTTACGCGACCGTCAACCAGATCTCACAGCCCTGATCGCGATTGTGATGGATGCGGTACCGGTGGGCGTCACCAGCGAATGTGCGTGTCTCAGCCCGTTCACAGTCGTGGTCATTAAGACTGTATGTATGCGAATTCTGGTGGTCGACGATGATCGTGCGGTACGCGAGTCGTTGCGACGGTCACTGACGTTCAACGGGTACACCGTCGACACGGCCGGCGACGGTCTGGAGGCGTTGGAGAAGATCCTCGCCGACCGGCCCGACCTGGCGATTCTCGATGTGATGATGCCGCGGTTGGACGGGCTGGAGGTGTGCCGACGGCTGCGTTCGGCCGGCGACGACCTGCCGATCCTGGTGCTCACCGCCCGCGACACCGTGTCCGAGCGGGTGTCGGGGCTCGACGCCGGCGCCGACGACTACCTGCCCAAGCCGTTCGCGCTCGAAGAACTGCTGGCCCGGCTGCGGGCTTTGCTGCGCCGGTCGTCGGCCGTCGGTGAGGAGGAGTCGGAGGCGATGACGTTCTCCGATCTCACCCTGGACCCGGTGACGCGGGATGTGACGCGCGGGGAGCGCTCCATCAGCCTGACCCGCACCGAGTTCGCGCTGCTGGAGATGCTGATGGCCAATCCACGCCGGGTGCTCTCACGCAGCCGCATCCTCGAGGAGGTGTGGGGCTATGACTTCCCGACGTCGGGCAACGCGCTGGAGGTGTACGTGGGCTACCTGCGCCGCAAGACCGAGGCCGACGGTGAGCCGCGGCTGATCCACACCGTGCGCGGCGTCGGATACGTCCTGCGCGAGACCCCACCGTGATCACAACCTCCCCGTCGGTTGAGGTGCCAGCGTGCGCAACGTCCCTGTCGGTTGAGGTGCGAGCTTGCGAGCCTCGAAACCCGGTGAGCAGACGTTGTCGTCTCAGCCTCACGGGGTTCCGAGGCTCCTCGCCCGGCCACTCCGCGCACCTCAAGCAGCGATGGGACGAGGGAGCTGATTCATGATGCAGTTGCGGGCGCAGAGCGCCCGGCCCCGGGAGATGCGTGCGCCGACACCGCTGACGAGGTCGGTGTCGTTGCGCAGCCGCGTCACCGTGCTGTCGGCGACGGTGGTGCTCGTGTCGGTGAGCCTGATGGCGGCGGCGGCCTATTTCACGGTGCACCGGGCGATGTACGCGGACATCGACAAGCAGTTGGAGTCGCGGGCCGACGGTCTGACGGCGATGGCGAGCGTGTCGCTACTGCAGCGGCAACCGGAGGCGTTGCTGCAGGGCACGGTGTTCTCCACGAGCATCTCGGTGATGATGGTGTCGGTCGGCGGGCTGGCGTTGCAGATCGGTGATGTGCCGGTCGGTGCCCGTGAGCGGGCCATCATGGACACCCCGGAGTCGGCGCGGTCGGTGCAGAGCGTGCGCACGGTCGAGGGCAAACGGGTGCTGGCCCGCAAACTGCCCAACGGCAGCACGGTGATCCTGGCGGAGAGTCTGCTGCACACCGATCGGGTGCTCAAACGGCTGGCCTGGGTACTGCTGGTGGTGGGCGGCGGTGGTGTGGCCTTTGCCGCTCTTGCCGGTACCGCGGTGGCGCGGGCCGGGTTGCGGCCGGTGGCCAGGCTCACCAGCGCCACCGAACGGGTGGCCAAGACGCAGGACCTCACGCCGATCCCGGTGACCGGCAAGGATGAGCTGGCGCGGTTGACGGAGAGTTTCAACACGATGCTGGCGGCGCTCGCCGAATCTCGCGACAGGCAGTCGCGACTGGTTGCCGACGCCGGACACGAATTAAAGACGCCGCTGACCTCGTTGCGCACCAACCTGGAGTTGCTGATGGCGGCGAGTGCGCCCGGAGCTCCGGTGATGGACGCCTCGGACATGATCGAGCTGCGTTCGGATGTGCTGGCGCAGATCGAGGAATTGTCGACGCTGGTGGGCGATCTGGTGGATCTGGCGCGTGAGGACGCCCAGCACGTGATCCTCGAGGAACTCGACCTGGTGGAGATCACCGAGCGGGCGCTGGAGCGGGCGCGTAGGCGCCGTACGGACGTCGAGTTCACCACGACGCTGGTGCCGTGGTTCGTGTTCGGTGAGGAGCACGGGTTGAGCCGGGCCATTCTCAACATCCTCGACAACGCCGCCAAGTGGAGTCCGCGCGGTCATGCGGTGGAGGTGACCCTCGACCAGGTGGGTCCGACGACGGTCGAGCTGACGGTGGCCGATTCGGGTCCGGGTATTCCGGCCGAGGATCGGGAACTGGTGTTCGAGCGGTTCTACCGGTCGGCGGAGGCCCGGTCGATGCCGGGGTCGGGGCTGGGTCTGGCGATTGTGCGGCAGGTGGTGTTGCGGCACGGCGGCACGATCTCGGCCGAGCAGTCCGATGCGGGCGGGGCACTGATCAGGATGACGTTGCCCGGTCATCCCGTGGCGATGGAACCAACCCCGCGCGTCGTTCGTCAGTAGGATCAGGTGCGGCCGGCGCAACGGCCGTCGGGGTGGCTCGGTCCGTCCGGCTGCGAACGGACGGCCGGCGATGTGCCGGGTCGCCGGTGCCGGAAAGTGCCGGGAAGTTCATAGCCGTGCCCCAGGTTGACGTCAGTACCGCAAAAGACTGTGGCGGTACACATAGAGTCGATACCAACAACAATTGAATCAGCCGGTCCGCACAGGCCCGGTGAACCCACAAGTCGGCACGGCCGCCGGGGCACCAAGCCCGGTGCGCTCGTGGAGCGGATGAGGAGAACGAGATGACCGGTGGCGGCTCGCAGGGCGGCTTTCCCGGATACGGCGACCACGGCGCGGCCGGCGGTGGCAGCGGTGACGGTTCGGGCTCCCGCGGTCCCGCAGACCCGGATTCGGCCACCACCCGGATCGGCCGTGACGGCGCGACGACGCCGGAATCGGCCGGGTTCGGGGAACAGCCGACGAAGGCGGTGCCCAATCCTTTTGCCGGGCAGTACGGCACGGGTTCGATCCCGGCACAGTCGCAGTGGGCTGATCCTGCTGCGGGACAACAGTCTTCGGATTCGCCGTCCCCGGGGCAGCAGGGTCCGGGCGGCGGTGAGCAGTCGCCGTATGGCAGTTCATTCCCGCCCGCCGGCTATTCGCCCTACGGCGCGACCCAGCAGGTGACCGGCCAGCCGGTTTCGGGCCAGCCGGGTTCTGGCCAGTACGGCTACGGTCCACAGCCGTTCGGTGCGCAGAGCTACGGGAACCAGGGGTTCGCGGCAGCAGGTCCGGGATCAGGGCCGTCCTCGCCGTTCGATACTGAGCCCGAGGCCGGGCAGCCGCCCAAGAAGAAGGGCGGGCGCAAAGCGCTGGCGGCCGCGGGGGTGGTGACCCTCGCGCTGGTTGCCGGTGGTGTCGGCGGGGTCGTGGGCGCCAACATCGGTGACGACGACGCGACGTCCGTGACATCGGCCACCGGCTCCGGACCGCTCGGCGGCGACCCGAACAGTCAGGCCACCCAGCAGGTCGACGCACCGAAGGGGTCGGTCCAGGACGTGGCGTCCCGGGTGCTGCCGTCGGTCGTGTCGATCGATGTGGTGGTGGGCAACCAGCAGGGTGAGGGTTCGGGTGTGGTGCTCTCGGCCGACGGTGTGATCATGACCAACAACCACGTGGTCAGCCTCACCGGCACGCCCGCCGACGCCGTGCAGGTCAATTTCTCCGACGGCACGTCGGCGCGCGCCAAGGTGCTGGGCACCGACTCGATCTCCGATATCGCCGTCCTCAAGGCCGACAAGACCGGCTTGACGCCCATCTCGGTGGGTACCTCCAAGAATCTGGCCGTCGGCCAGGACGTGATCGCGATCGGCGCGCCGCTGGGTCTCGCGGGCACCGTCACCACCGGCATCATCTCGGCGCTCAACCGCCCGGTGTCCACCTCGCGTGAGTCGGGCACCACGTCGGTGATCGACGCCATCCAGACCGACGCCGCGATCAACCCCGGTAACTCCGGCGGTGCGCTGGTGAACGCGCGGGGTGCGCTCATCGGCATCAATACGGCGATCGCAACGCTCGGCGGCAGTTCGAGCTCGGAGGCGGGCAGCGGCAGCATCGGACTCGGTTTCGCCATCCCGATCGATCAGGCCTACCGGGTGGCCAAGCAGTTGCAGGAGACGGGCAGCGCCACGCACGCCGGGCTCGGCGTGTCGGTGCGGCAGACCGCGGGTGTCATCGGGCAGACGGGTGCGCTGCTCAGCGATGTACAGGCGGGCGGTCCGGCCGGCAAAGCGGGTATCCCGAAGGGCGCAGTGGTGACCAAGTTCGGTGACCGGCTGATCGCCTCGGGTGATGCCCTGGTGGCGGCGGTACGTTCGCATGAACCGGGCGAGCAGGTGCAGGTCACCTACGAGGTGGGCGGCCAGACCAAGACGGCGACGGTGACGCTCGAGGATCTGAAGGTCGGCTGACCCGGCCCCGGCCTGAGGCGTTCGACCCTGAGGTGTTCGACCCCGAGGAAGTCAACCCTGGGGAAGTCAACCCTGAGGAGTTCGAAAGAGTCCGGCCGTTCCGCTGGTGTGTGGTCGGCCGGACTGGTCAGATTGTTAGGGTGACGTATGCCGGTGGCCGCCGGGGACCCGAGCGCGTCGCACGGCGAGGAGGCAGCAATGAACAACCTGGGTTCCACGATCGATCCCGAGGACGTGGTGGCGGCCGACGCCGCCGCCCGCGAGTTTGTGCAGCGCCACCGTGACGACGACCCGGTGGTCACACCCGTCGACGAGATCGGCCGGGCTCTGGTGGTGGTGGTCGACGACCGCGCCGCGCATGGCGAACGGCCGAGCCCGCTGGGCCCGCTGGTGCGGGAATTGCTGGCGGAGGCGGGTTTTCACGTCGATGCGACGGTCAGCGTGCCGGGCGACGAGATCGAGATCCGCAACGCGGTGAACACCGCCGTGATCGGCGGTGTCGATCTGGTGGTGTCGGTGGGCGGTGTGGGCGTGGGTGCCCGCGATGTGACGCCCGAGGCCACCGGGCCGCTGCTGGATCGCCGGTTGCGTGGTATCGAGGAGGCGATCCGTAGTTCGGGTCTGGCGGCCGGCGCCACCGACGGTGGATTGTCGCGCGGGCTGGCCGGATTGTCGGGGCAGACGCTGGTGGTGAACATAGCCAGTTCGCGGGCGGCCGTGCGCGATGGCATGGCCACCGTCGCACCGCTGGCGAAGTATGTCATCGAGGCGATCAGTGAGTTCTGAATTCGGGAATTCCACGCTCGGGAGTTCCGGGTCCGGTGATCGCGGCCGGACCGGATCCGGCCCGGGAGATCTCGGCCCGGGGCGTCGCGAATCGGGAGATTCCGAGCCCACGCGCGCTGATTCCGGGGTGTCCGCATCCGGCGCGGACGCACCCGATCTATCCGATCGGGCAGGTGCTGACCTGCCCGAATCGGCCGCAGCTGATCGCCGACCATCCTCCGACGGCCGCGAGGCGGACTGGCGCCGCCGCCGCCGGCTCGATGCGATCTTCGGCTCGGGAGAGGGGCGATCACCGTCCGCAGAATGTGATGAAGATCACATTTCATTCACGGGTGAGTGGTACGCCTCCAATCGGCCACCGCATCACGCGTAGTGGCGGTACCGGGCAACATGCCGAGTGCTGCGTGTTTTCCTTCTGTTAACAGACGCGCATATTTCCATTCCCCACAGTGCATATGTTTCTGCACGGAGGCGGACGTCTCATTCTGAGGACAATTTGTGACAGGCCTGAGTGCATCTGTTGCCGCAGCTGAGACAACTCCTATACCGTTCGCGGTGATGTAACCGGCGCCCACCCTTCCGGGTGCCGGGGAGATCCTGCGGTCTACGTCTGAGTAGGACCCCTTCTCATCGGAGGCCGTGGTGGCCATGGCAGGAGTTGCAATGTTCGCGATGACGACCCGCACAGGCGGGGGTCGGACCACTCGCGGTCGCGCACATTGACCACGCCGGTGGCCGGGGGTGTGGGCGTAGTCCACGTCTTTAGAAGCCGAACATCCTCTGAGAGGGAACGAATGAGCAAGTTCAGCAAGCTTGGGCTGCGTCGCGCCGCTGGTGCGACAGCTCTGGCCGCCGTTGCGGCACTGGGCCTGGGAAGCACCATCGGAACGGGTGCAGCCGACGCAAAGCCGCTGCGCGATGGGTTCAAGTCCGTCAGCGGCATCGATGGCGAGAAGGCCAGTCTGTGGCGTCAGCACGAGTCGCAGTTCTCGGTCAAGCGCGTCGCCTACAACGGCCTCGGCCGCACCGCGCTGCTGTCGGGTGTGTACACCACCAAGCTCAGCAAGGGTGTCTCCGGCAACTTGCAGACATACGTGATCGCGGGCTGCCAGGTCGATGTCGGCGAGATCGGTGCATCGAGCGCCGCCTCGCTCCTGGTTTCGGCCACGCCGTCCGTCAGCCTGACCGGTGGCCTCAGCGCGCCGCTGAAGCCCGGTGAGGTTACCGCTTACGAGGTCACCGACAAGGACATCGCCGAGGGCAAGGCCGGTGCGATCCAGCTGTCGAACTACGAGATCGAATTCCCGAACTGCGGCGGCTATGCCTCGGCGCGTTCGGTGGTCAAGATTATCGCCGCCAAGGGCTTCGCGATCAGCGATGACGACGACGCGGTGACCGGTGAGGGAACCATCCTGCAGTCCACCCTGTACGGCCAGCCCTTCTTTGTGAGCTGACCTTCAGCAGATAACCAGAAAGCCACTGAGACTTATCTGCCGAAGTGCAGATCTTCACACTCCACGAAGGGGAATCATGAGCAAGACCATCACGCGCCGCGTGGTCGCCGGGGTCAGCCTCGCCGCTGTCTCCGCGTTCGGCCTGAGCGCCATCGGCGCCGGCGGCGCCGTCGCGGGCAAGGTGCCCGGAACCACCACCACCAAGAAGCTCGTTGACGGCACCCCCGTCAAGGTCGAGCTGTTCGGTCAGAATGTCCGCTACAAGAACTCGATCGTCGAGTCCTTCAATCTGACCCGCGAGGTGTGGGTGTCGGGCAAGGTGCGCGTCACCGTGGGCGGTAAGGCCGAGGGTGGCTCCATCGCCGCAGGTTATATCGTCGGTTGCCAGGTCGCCATCGGCATTGACTCGGCAGCTGATGTCAGCGGCGGCGTGACGGGCACCGCCAGTCCGCTGTACAACCCGAGCACCAATGGAATCGGCGTCAACGTCGTGACCACCGCCACGATCGACCCCCCGACCGCCGGCGCGAATCTCAGCCTCGCTCCCGGCCAGGCCGGTTACGTGCCGATCATTCAGGAATCGGACACCGACGATGACGCTGTGAACTCGTTCGACTTCAAGGGCAAGAAGGGCGGCGCCGCTTTCCAGGATGAGTCCTTCAAGGTCACCGGCTGCGGCGGCTTCGCGGAGTCCAAGGCCAAGGTGAAGGTCACCGTCGAGACCGAGGCCGTCACGGGTGTTGTCACCATTTACGGCAAGCCGTTCAGCCTCGGCTGATCTGACCAGACCCGACGCGGTGCGGGAGCGCGGTGTTCACCCGAAGGCCGCCTCTCGCTACTCGTTTGACAGACCATATCCGCTGCACATCACCTCTGAATGGAGATATTCATGGCATGCAACAGCCTGAAGTACGAGGTCACCAACAGCTCGTGGCTCGACATCATGCTCGATGAGATCGGTACCACCGGCAGCGTCGAACTGAACGACGCTGGCACCACTTGGGGCAGCTCCTAAAGTTCGGTCATCCGGGTCTCTCAGGCCGTCTGCGCCTGTGAGTTCACCTTGAGAAAGGAATCACCGTGGCACAATTCGGTAACAGCTTGGACTCCCTCCTGGACAATCTGATCAACGAGGGCGCTTCGGGACAGAGCAGCGACGGCCAGTCCTCGAGCCCGACCACTCCGACGACGCCCGCCTAGCTGTAGCTGGCATGGCATCGACGAGAACCGCCCCGCCATATGCGGGGCGGTTTTCGTAGGAGGAGTGCCGATACTCTCCGCTGAAATAGCATCTGCCCGCTGTTGTTTCAGCGGCTTCTTGGTATCTCGTTGAGACTGGGCCGCGACCGTAGCGAGTAGGTGCTGGTGCTGGCAGATGGCATAGGCGGCGTATTCGGCCGGCAGTCGATGTACGTCAGTCGAAGACATCGGCGAGGACGGTGGCGGTGGCCGCGCGGGTTGCCCACGTTTCGAGTTGGTCGGGGTCCTGGCATCGGGTGATGCGCTCACGTACGGAGTCATCGACGTCGATGCCACGGGCGTGCAACACCGCCAGTACCATCCGGGCCTGGTAGGCGAAGCCCTGTTGCATCCCCTGTTGCATCCCTTGCTGGATCCCTTGCTGCATCCCTTGTTGCATGCCTTGTTGCATGCCTTGCCGCATACCTGTGGCGAGCCCTTCCTTGGTGGCTTCGGCCCTGATTTTGTCGATGAGTTCTCGGCCCCAGTCGGTGTCTGCGACCCAGGCGTGTGCTTGCGTGGTCATGATCATTCCCAGTCGTTGTCGGGCGGCTTCGGGTAAGACGGTCTGGCTGATCGCAGCGTACATCCGATGGTGAGGGATGTCAGGGGCGAAAACGGCGGGAAGTGCGTCGATGACGTCCGGGTTGTCGGGGTGGGTCATCGCCGAAAGCACGGCCAACTCGGGAGACGCCCGGGTGGTCGCGGCGTCGGTGATCGCCGGTATCTGTTCGGGACCCAGGACTGTGGGAGCGAACAGTCCGGTGCCGGTGTCGATTGGTGTGGCTGCCCATCGCGCGGTGCCGGTGTCCGGGCAGATGACCAGCAGGTATACCTTGCTTCGGAGTCTGCTGCGCAGTGCGCTGGCGTAGAGGGGCCAACTGAATCGCTTGCTGTCGTCGGGGCGGCGCTGGACTTCGATGACGATTCCGGCGACCATGTGGTGCTCGTCGTCGCGTAGCACGATGACGGCATCGGCAAGTAGTTGTTTGGATACCGGCGTAGTCAGGTCGCTGTCACCGATGGCGGCACTCTGGTGATTCGGGACCGAGACATCGGCGATGGCGGTGAGCAACTCGACTCCGAATTCTGCCCTGTTGCGGATGAGGTCCAGTGGCGCTTCGTGTTCGGGTGCGGGCATAGTAAGACGGTAGGGCCTGATCCGGTGTTCGATCAGTCGCGGACGGTTCGCCTTGCGACTTTGGGGACAACCCCTCTGTTGTGGACCAACCGCTTGGATACCTCGGCCGCCTTGTCGTAGTGGAGAACTATGTCTTCAAGTGTGGTTTCGGTTCGGCATGAGGCGATCGTCGAGTCGATTCGGTCGCGTCCGGGGTTTGCGGAGGATATGCCCACCGGCATCGCCGATATTTCTGTACCCAATACGATTCGGCGATGTTGGCCTCTGCCGCCCTGGGGGTGCGGTGCCGTCCGAGTGCGCCGACGCCGTTGTCGCGGTGAGTGATAGGGGCGGCAGTTGCCGCCTCCTTGTGACTTGAATTCCGATTCAGGTAAGGTGTCGCCATCGGCGCGGGACTCGCCGCGCCCCGCCGGAAGGGTGACAGGCACATGCGCGCGATCCACATCAGCAGACTCGACGGTCCGGAGGCGATGGAGGTCGTCGACGTCCCCGCGCCTGTCGATGACAGCAAAGTGCTCATCGACGTCAAGGCTGCCGGTGTCGCATTCCCGGAGCTGCTGCAAACGCGCGGGCTCTACCAGGTGAAACCGCCGCTGCCGTTTATTCCGGGCGCCGAGGTGGCCGGTGTGGTGGTGTCGGCGCCCGAAGGCTCGGGGCTGGTGACCGGTGACAAGGTCTGCGCACTTCCACTGATCGGTGGATTCGCCGAACGGGTTGTGGCACAGCCGGATATGGCGTTCAAGTTGCCCGACTCCGTATCGTTCGAGCAGGGTGCGGCGTTCATGTTCAACTACGGCACCAGTTACTTCGCGCTCATCGAACGCGGACATCTCGCCGAAGGTGACACCGTGCTGGTTCACGGCGCGGCCGGCGGAATCGGCACCAGCGCCATCCAGGTGGCCAAGGCGTTCGGCGCGGGCCGGGTCATCGGTGTGGTCTCCACCGACGAGAAGGGCGCCATCGCGCTGGAGGCCGGTGCCGACGAGTACGTGCTCGCCGACGGATTCAAGGATGCCGTGGGCAAGAACGTCGACATCGTCGTCGACCCGGTGGGCGGCGACCGCTTCACCGATTCGCTGCGCACCCTCCGCGAACACGGCCGGTTGCTGGTCATCGGTTTCACGGCGGGGCAGATTCCGACCGTTGCCGTGAATCGTCTGCTGCTCAACAACATCTCGGTCACCGGCGTGGGCTGGGGTGCGTTCTGCCTGCCGCGCCCCGGGCACATCGCGGGCGAGTGGGCGGCGATGCTGCCGCATCTGGCCGGCGGTGCGCTCAGACCGGTCCCGGGACCGGTCTTTCCGCTGGCGCGGGCCGCGGAGGCGGTGCAGTGCCTGGAATCCCGTTCGGCCACCGGCAAAGTGGTCCTGACTCTCTGACCCTCCTGCCGCCATCGTCCACCGGTACTGTCGGACGATGGCCTGAGGGTTGCCGGGTCGGCTACGGCGGCGGCGCCGGATGGCTGGTCTCGGAGCCATGAGCGCCGCCGAGCCGCCCCGCCATCGGTGGCTTCTGCACGTGGACCTCGACCAGTTTCAGGTGGTCGACGATCGTCGCGACAGGGGACTAACTTAGCTAACATGTGTTCATGGAGCAGTACAACGTGCACGACGCGAAGTCTCAATTGTCGCGGATCCTTGAGCGGGTGGAGAACGGCGAAGATGTGGTGATCAGCCGGGCCGGCGTCCCCGTCGCGAAGGTCGTCCGGTACCGGCGGCGCGCGGCACGTACCAGCAGGGGTGAGTTGGCGGGGAAGATAACCTACTCGTCCGACTGGGATTCGGATGAGGTGAACGCCCGAATTGCGGCAGACTTCGAGGGCAAAGGGTGACGGCGCCGAAGGGTGACCGACTCCTGCTCGATACCCACATCGTCCTGTGGTGGCTGACAGATTCCGATGAACTGACCGATGCGGTGAAATCCGCCATCGACAATGAGCCCGAGGTCTACCTCAGCGCGGCCTCGGTGTGGGAAGTTGCTATCAAACAGCAGATCGGAAAGTTGCGATCCGACCGGAATCTTGGTGCGACGCTGGAACAATGCGATCTTCAGCCATTGCCGATCTCGCTGCGACACGTGCGTGCGGTCGGCGAGCTACCACTCATCCACCGCGACCCGTTTGATCGCATACTCCTCGCACAAGCCCGTACCGAGGGTCTGACCCTGTTGACCAGGGATCCGATCGTGGCGTCCTATGGTGGTGCGGTCATCGTGGTGTGACGCGAACGGGGTTGTCACCGTCGGCTACTCGGGGATGAGGTCGGGGCGGGCGTCGGCGAG
>Ga0116175_1001602_pt1 | contig 14476 bp, 15 predicted proteins | sample AD_UKC125_MetaG_FD_89802 | JGI IMG/M metagenome (GOLD analysis project Ga0116175, IMG submission 89802) | Active sludge microbial communities of municipal wastewater-treating anaerobic digesters from USA - AD_UKC125_MetaG | ecosystem: Engineered > Bioreactor > Anaerobic > Digestate | place: USA... | reverse complement strand
CGTATTCATCGTGTTCGTAGCTGGTAAACTTTATAACCTGATCAGATGGTGGGAAAAGCAGGGGAGAAATGCCGTCTTCCGTTATCTTGTACCTGAGATATTTTTCGTCACCGCCCTGATACATGATGGGCTCTCCCCAAGGTGCCTTAGCTGGGTCAATATCGACAGTCATGCGGCTTTCTTCGAGATGTTTTTCAGTAAGTAGAATACCCACAGTTTGGAATTCCTGCACCAGAGCAAGCATTTCCGCAGCAAGGTAAAAAGCTTCTTCCATGGTGGAGGGAGAAGCCACTACGCGTGGGAACTCCCCATGGCCCTGGTTCAGGGCAAACCTTAGATCGCCTTGTTCGGTGTATGTGGGAACACCTGTGGAAGGACCGGGTCTGGAACCAAGTACTGCCAGCACAGGTACTTCTGCCATGCCAGAGAGAGAAAAGGCTTCCTCCATGAGTGCCATGCCGCCCCCGCTTGAAGCTACCATGGTTTTTAGTCCCATGCTGGCAGCACCCAGCGCCATGTTTATGGCTGCTAACTCACTTTCTGGATGCATGACCCCGATGTGAAAATCTTTTGCGTGAGCGGCCAAAAAATGCAATATGGAGGAAGCAGGCGTCATTGGGTAGGCACAGAAGAAGTCCAGACCTCCTGCCACAGCGCCCAGTGAGATGGCTTCATTACCGCTGATCATGGGTAGCGGTTTTTCGTTTGTTTTTTTCAGCGTGAATTTTCCAAGAAGTTGTGGAGCTGCGGCATCGTAAATTTCCATGGCAAAGTTGATGTTGTTTTCTGCATCACGGTACTGCGACCGTATGACTTCTGCTAATTCTTCTTTTGACATGCCAATAGCCACTGCCAGCACTGCGATGGCACCTACACCCAATCTAAGCTCAGAATTTGTGTATTTTCGGGAAATAGTGGTAAATGGTAAGCCGACTCCGTTGGGCACTGCTTCATCTTTCATGGCATCAGCGTTGTACACCATGATGCCGCCATCATTCAAATGCTCCTTATGGATGTCGTAACTGCGTTTGTCAGTGGCAACTACTAAGTCCGCCCTCATGTAGTGGCTCTTTATGGGATAAGTGGCAGAGGAAACCACTGCGAAATTGTGTCCACCCTTAATAAGACTTTGGTAATCTTCCATTTCAAAAACTCTTCTGCCCATTCTTGTAAAGATGTAACCAGATACGGCTCCAGCCTTTCTTATGCCGGCTCCTGCCGTACCTCCGGCTATGAAGGTAAACAGCTCTTTTTCCACCTTGTCACCCCCTAAACAAAAGTTCAATTTTTAAATGGTTAAATCTATTATAACCCTTTGGGAAAATCCCAACTGAGGATTTTTACAGACCAATGGTTCTGAATCTTTGAGCTCTGCACATAACAAAATTTTAAAGCCGAGGGAACGAATAGGTGCTTCCTCCGCTTTTATATTATTCTTCGTTTGGCTTAGGAAACACAAAGGAAACGTCTTGGCCAAGTGATGCTTTTGAAAGAACCTTTCCATCTTTATTTAGTATTTCCACATTGCCGTCGTCATAGGTAAGGTGCATTACTGAAGCAATTTCTCCAACTCTATCGATGGCAAAGATGTAACTTTCCAAGTCTGAACGTTTCTCAAAGATGACATAGTTCTCGTAGCTTCCAAGTACAGAAGGCAAAGGCGTAGAAATAAACTGTGAGAACTCTTCGCTAAACTTTGGTGTAAACTGCTCTGGTATGTTTACATCCCACCTGTCGCAGGTAAGTTTTCCTACATCCACTTTTGCTGCGGTATCGCAGTAGCAGCTACACGGCAGGTAAAAGCTTCCATCAAAATAGATCGTGTTTGTTGTGTATGGTGGATTACCTACGGAAAGACTTGCTTCTTTCTTTACATCAATCTTTTTCCACTGCAACGTCCAAGTTGCTTTGTCCACTGTGCAGAGGAATAAATCGAGCCCTGTTTCAGGGTTGAATTGTCCACACACCAGTATGTATAATTTGTCTTCACTGTTAGCGACAGCAAGTGGATAAAGTGGCTTGTAATTTGTACCCGGTACTGTGTAGTTCAGATTGAGCTCTTTTTCTACATATTCTTTACCATCCCAAAGTTTTACTAAGTACCTTCTATAATCGCCACTCTTTTCATCAGGTACTGCTAGCATCTCTACATCTTTTCCAAAAACTGACAGTGTTGTACCTAATCCAGTCGAACGGCCAGTGATTTTGACTAAATTCCAAACTTCTGTACGTTCGTACACACTTGCAGTAGGCTGGTAGAAAGAAGGTAGGATGAGCGTACTACTACCATCCCAGTAAACTGGACTATAGCGATGGTCCTCATTGTAGAAATTTTGCGCTTTAATAGCTTTATCCGTAGTCGAAGTAATAGGTGGCAATATAGGAATTGTATAAACTACCTTATCGGTTTTTACTACCTTGCCATCAGCTACATCCCAATAATTGAGGTAAGCTTCAATAACAGATCCCGTTCGAGGTATGAGCGCAAAGAAGGGGATAGAATCCTCTGGACCTTGATTGGTGACAGGATTTGAGCATCCTCCAAGGAAGACAGCCATGAAGGTGATAACCAAGATCGAGGCCGACACGACCAGTACAACTAATGGCACCCTGTTAACCTTTTTCATTTTCATTCCCCCCATTGTAGATAGTCTTGTTCAACTTCTTCCTATTTCTTTCTCTTTCTTACTGTTTTTCACCTCCCGCTATCTCCTTTCTCTGGATGCATAAAACGTAGCCCCCTTAAGTTATCGCTATATAGGTCCAACAATATTATTCTGTAGCGTTTAACCTTGTTTCATCTATATACATGCATTGTATCAACTCTTTACTAATTATTTAATCATTTAACTGCTACTAAGACGTACTTTTCATCATTGTCTATAGCTATTTGCACATTCAAATTGGCTTCCGCCATGAACCGGCTCACTATATCAGCGCTGGGAAGTTCTACTTTTGCCATGTCTCCTCCCATGTCTTTGTGCATCTTGTTTATGTGATTGCGGCCTTGAGAGTGGCAAATAGCTAGTTTTCCACGCGGTTTTAACAACTTTGCCATTTTCTTTATACTGCCCGCTTTGTCAGGAAAGTGGGGAAAAGAGGAGTAACAAATCACTACGTCAAACTTGTCATAAGCTTCATAGGTTAGAATACCGCCAAAAACAAAGTCCACATTTGGGTAACTTTCCTTTGGGAACTTTTCTCTGGCAATGCGAAGCATGTTTTCCGAGTAGTCCAGACCTACGATGCGACCATTTGTTCCAATTAGCTCAAGCACATAAGGTACCAGTACACCGGTGCCACAACCTACGTCCAATACGGAGTCGCCATTCTTCAATCCAACTGTGTCTAGAATATCCATTATTTTTTCTGGGTCATGATGGTTCCTATTGTCCCACTCTGGAGCTACTTCATCAAAAAACGCTTTCTCGTTCAATTCCATACTGCTTTTTTTCACCCTTTCAAAGTTGCCATATTTCTGGCTTTTTCCCTTATAGTATTCTGCACGCGTGTCAGAAGTGTGACCAGGGGTGGAATTGTGAGAAGCTGGATTACAATCCCTGGAAGACCTATGACCAACATGGTGTAAAGAAAAGACGTTAGCTTGAATGGTATCCCAAGAACAAAGCTGAAAAGAATCCAGTTCGCCAAGATAGAGACTAATCTGCCTATAAGCATTGCTGAGATCATGGAAACATACGTGTTTTTCTTAAAGCTTCTGTACAGTAATGATGTGGTTACAGCATATGTTAGTAGTTCAGCTGTCATTGTAAAAACCGTGGGCACTGGAGGCATTCCAGTAAGGAAAGAACTAAGAAGTGGTGTAATAGCGCCTACTAACGCGGCGTACTGCCATGGCAGAAGGAAGCCTGCAACTAAAACGGGTATGTGCATCGGTAAAAACATGGGACCACCCAAGGATACCATGTGAAAGACGATGGGCAGTAAAACCCCAAGCGCGATGAGAAATGCGGTCAGCGTCAAAAAATTAACTTCTCGCTTCATGAGAGCACGCTCCTCTTTTCAACGATGATGGTCAATAGTCGTTAATACCACTATAACATTCTTTTGGTTTGGATCATGGGATGCACTTAAGGCCGAGAAATCCTATAAAATAGGGCTAAAATTCAAAGCTACTACTTTCGTTGGCTCGGGTAGGCTTCCCTTCGTTATTTCGAGGATATCCATTTGTTCGTATGGGTGATCTTTCACGAAGGCATTAAGGTCCCGTAGTACGGTTTTCAAGAAAAAGCTGGCATGCTTGGTCTTGTAGTGCATGGGAATGGCTATGTTCGGTTTAAGCTGTTCAATGACCTTCCATGCTTCATCAGGCCCGATGGTGAAGAAACCCCCTACGGGTAGGAATATGATATTAGGCTGACCCAGTGCTTCGAGTTCTTTTTCTGTTACCAGAGTACCTAAATCACTTAAGAATGCCAAAACCATGTCTTCAGCTTCAATTCGGAAAATGGATATCTTTCCTCTTTTTGCTCCTTGAGCATTATCGTGGAAATACGGAATAGCGGTGATTTTTACTCCATCAAATTCTTCCGTACCTTCTTTAAGTACTTTCTTGAATGCTTTTACATTCTTTACAGAGTTGTGGTCGCCGTGCTCATGGGATACCAAAACCAGATCTACTTCCGGGAAAGAAGCTTTGTAACCCGTGGAGGAGTTGTAGGGGTCAGTAAGTATCTTCACGTTTTCTGTTTCAATAAGGAAACATGAATGTCCAAGCCATCTTATTTGCATACCACTACCACCTCCTTTCGAATTCTTACAAGTTTACATATATGATTGCACCGTTTTGCAAGCTGGACTGGTAAGCAGCGTCCAAAACGAGCTGGACGCCATGGCCTTCTTCAAACGTGGGAGTATGGTCTAATGTCTTCCCCTCTGCCACCGAGCTTAAGAACCAAAGCAAACTTGTCAGGTGCGTGTCTACCATAAAACCCTGAGAAAGCTTCGGGTTTGGGTAAAGTTTTGCTATTCTTTCATAAAACGGATCATTAGCTAAGAGCTTCGGATCTGGGTAAATACGTTGCCCTTTTTCATCATAAAATGTGGGGGAGTAGGGGTCATGGTCCAGATCGATAAACAGGGAGCCCTTGTCACCATAGATCCACATGCGGTTAGCATCGTTGCCCACGGCGAGCCGGGATGCCTCAATAGTACCTCTGATAGAGCCTTCCACTTGTAAGCTTAAAGAAGCCCAATCGTCCACATTAACCTGCCGTAGTTCTCCCTGCGAGGTTTTACGCTGTTTTAAAATGGTGTCAGTCACGCAGCTTACTGACTGGATTTCGCCGAGCAGGAACCGAACTAAGTCGATGAGGTGGATGCCCAAGTCTGCTAAGGCACCACCTCCGCTTTTGTCCTTTTCTAGCCTCCATGTCATTGTTTTTTTCCGCAGTTAGGTAACTGGAATGGAGTAGCTCCCCGCGGAAGGCATAAGGACGACCAATGACACCTTGTTTTATGGCGGCGTGAGCCGCTGCCACAGCCGGGTTAAAGCGCATCACGAATGCGACTTGATTTATGATGTTTGCCTTTTGGGCTTCTTGAGTCATGAGCTTCGCTTCATCACTGTTATTTGCCAGCGGCTTTTCGCAGTAGATGTGTTTCCCTGCTTGAGCAGCTAATGAGGCTTGCTGGCAATGCAGAAAATTCGGAGTGCAAATGTCAACTACGTCCAGGTCTTCCATCTGCACCAACTTTTCCATGCTGTCGACGACCTCTGAAAAACCACAGCTTTTAGCTATTTCCAAATTCTCTGCGGGGTGAGTACTATAAAGGGCTTTCAAGTTAACGCTAAAACCCACGGGAACATTGAGCAAAGGCAAGTTCCTGAGCCCAAGTAGGTGAGTTTTTGCAATGGTTCCTAATCCAGCTAAACCGTAATTGATCTCCATGTTTTAAATCCTCACAATTCCACCTGGGTTACCTTACTCAGGTAACGGGGTTTGTCCGGATTAATGTTTCTTAAGCGAGCCAAATAGAACGCAAATAGCTGAGCAAAAGTAACTTCAGAGAAAGGATACAGCAGATCATGGTTAGATGGCAGTTCAAAAGAAGCATCGCCGAGCCCTAAAGCTTCTTTGTTGTCTGAAACTACGAGCACATGTGCTCCCACCTGTTTAATCCTTTCTATGACGTTTAGACTGGCAGGTAATGTGGCATCAGCTGGAGCAAAAATGATGACTGGCGACATGTGGCTCAAAATGGCGATAGGGCCATGCAAGAAATCCACCGATGACATGCCCCAGGCATTTATGTAGCAAGCTTCTTTGAGTTTCAGAGCTGTTTCCTTTGCGGCACTGTATGAAAGACCTGTTCCTAGCACTACTAAGTTTTGTGCCAGCATGTATCGCTGTGCCAATGTAGACACTCGTTCTTTTTGGCTCAAAACAGCTTCTACGGATGTTAAGAGTGCTTCTTCATCCAAGGGTTTATCAGCTAAGGCAAAGGCTAACATGAGGAGGACTGCCATGGAAGCTGTAAAGCTTTTGGTAGCACACACACTTTCTTCTTTGTCTGCATTCATGTAAATGGCATTTTCGCCAGCTAAATTGTGCAGTGTACTTCCTTGGCTATTGGTTATACCCACGGTTATAGCGCCTTCCTCTTTTGCACGCCGAATGGTCTCACAAACATCATCAGTTTCACCAGATTGTGAAACTCCTACGACTAAGGCTCTGGAAATGTGGGGTGGATTCTTGTACAGTGTGTACACCGAACCAGTGCTTAGTGCAGAGGGTAGGTGAGTTATGAGCTGAAAGCAATACTGGCCGTAAATGCAGGCATTGTCTGAGCTGCCCCTTCCGGCTAACAAGGTAAATTCTGGGGCATACTGTTTTATACGTGATGATATTGCTTTCATATTATCTGCTTCCCGCTCAATTAGCTTTTTTAGAACTGCAGGGGTTTCCATAATTTCAGCTAACATTTTAAATTCCTGTTCGTTCACCGTATTTACCTCCTTGTTTGTTCTTAGATGTGGTTTTTAATTATCTCGATTAGCCTTTCTCCTTCTCCTCTTTTAAGCAGGGTGGAAAGAGTTTCATAGCCACCTTCATCATAAGCGGTCATATCGGGAATATAGCCGATGTAATCGGATGCGTATCCCACAACAAAAACGTTCTTAGGTTTCAACGCTTCTTCTATTTGCCTTCCCAAAGTTGAGAAAAGTTCTCCTGGTATGCCCACAAAGATTAGATTACTCAAATTCATAATGTGTAAAGTGGTTTCAATGAACTCTGCACCATCTATGGCACTGCTTGTTCTTATCAAGCTTTCCATGCCCTCAACCTTAGACTGCCACGGTCTGAGATTACGCTCGCCTTTCTCCTCGGCGTTTTGGAGCTCATCCTGTGCCTGCCTTAGCATGTTTTCTAGAACGTCCATGGGTGGCATTTCTTTTATCTTCAACTGAACTGGTACAACCACGGTTTGGAACTTGTTCGGATCTAAGATTACCTCTTCAGTATTTGACATGCACTTTGTTATGCTTTCTGCCAAGACTCCGGCGATTCGTCCCAGCTCGTCGAAATCGGATTTCTGTCGGTAAAAGCGCGTGCTCACATCGCCAGCGGCACCGTTGAAGAACATGGCAAACTTTAGCTCGCTCATCTGCTGTGTTAGCAAAGAAGCAACTTCCCCTGGGAAGTCAGCACTTATGAAATGATTTTGCTCATGCAGAATTGTGGGATGGCAACCGAAATTATAAAGCAGGGCTCTATTACCGTCATCACCTTGCAGCATTAGCATCTTGAATGTGGGTAATTGACTGTGAGTATCGAAGTCACGTCGACTGCCGAACACTTTCTCAGTAAAGCTGCATTCTCCAAACAGCAATTTACCCGGTTGGACGTTTTTCACTGACTCCAAGGTACTGTTTACGGTCTGCTCTACTGTGAAGTCAAAAAGGGCGGTATCGATGTTTCCTACGTGCAGCACCTTGCCATCGGGAGTTAGGAGCTTTGTGCTTTGTAGCCCTTCAGGTCCAGAATGAGTATGGGTTGCAGCTATGAAAATATGGTCTCGAGGAATGCCAGTATGGTGTTCAACTTCGGAAGAGACAGCCTGAGAAAAATCCAGAGAAATTGCAAGTGTGTCAAGGGCGATGAGCAAGAATTTTTGATCACTGCCGAATTCCAAGAACAGCGACTTAGCGTAAAGGTCATCATGGATTCCTTCTGCTTTTCTCTCTCCAAGAAATCCTGCCATTTGTGTCCCCAGTGGGGGTGTAATAATTCTTTGAGAATACCCGTATTTAATCATCTTGTTCTGCCTCCAAAAACCTTTTTATGGCGAGCAAAACACCTTTATCTTCGTTGGAAGCTGTTACAAAAGAGGCTTTACTTTTCGTAAAATCGTCGGCATTGGCAACAGCCACCGAAAACTTAACCACGTCGAACATGGTTGCATCGCTTTCGTTGTCTCCAATGGCCATGACATGGCTGGGATCTATGCCACAAATATCAAGCATGTGCTCTAAAGCACTACCTTTTGTGACTCCAATTGCCATTATGTCCAAGCAACCGTCATCTGCGCGCATGACGTTGATCCTGTCGCCCAAGAGGGCTCTGAGTTCTTCTTTTAGCTGGTTCAGATACACTTCTTCAAGTATGATGGAAACTTTTCTGACATCCATCATGGCTTCATCAGGTATGTCAGAAAAGTCAGTGTTCACCACAGGAGCAGGCTCTTTCTCGGTAAATACAGGGACATCTGGTCTTTTGTAACAAATCATGTTGTTGCCCTGGTACAGGTAAAGGTTGCATTTGTACCCGCTTTTCTCTAAATGTTCCGCAATGGCTTTTACCACATATTCCTCCAGGAACTGCTGGTAAATGATATGTTCTGTGACTGGATCGACAACAACTGCTCCGGCTTCGCATATGAGCGGTACATCTACGGGGAACTTATCTGCGAAGGTCTTTACTGAGGGGTAGCCTCGTCCAGAAGCAATAGTTAGCTTCACTTCTGGACTTAGCAACTCTTTTATTTGTTCCACGTACTCTTGAGGAAGTTCTGAGTCATTGTCAAGTAAAGTGCCATCTAAGTCAGTTACAATGAGCTTTTTTACGTGAGTGAGCCTATTTCTTATACCTTTTATGATTTCATCACTACTGATCTGCTCTTGCATAGATAAGATTTCCCTCTCCTATGGTTGCTTCCACCTGCAGCGTTTCTGTGTTTAAAACAACTATGTCAGCCATGGCTCCTTTCTTTATGGTTCCGCGATCTGTGAGACCTATGGACTTGGCGGGCAACAGTGATGCACACGTGAAAGCCTCTGACAAAGAAAGTCCTCCAACGGAAATGAGATTTCTAAAGCCTCTGTCCATGGTTAGCACTGACCCAGCTAGCGTTCCATTTTCCAGCCGGGCTGAGGTTTCGTCAACAATGATTTTCCTGTTGCCCAAAGTGTAGGTACCGGGTTTACCTAAGCCGGCTGCCATGGTGGCATCAGTGATGAGCACAAGCCGATCTTTGACGTATTGGCACATGATTTTTATCGTGGCAATATGAGTGTGAACACCGTCGGCAATGAACTGCAAGTAGAAGGGGTAGAGCAAACCTGCACCAATAAGCCCGGGCTGTCTGTGCTGAAACGGGCTCATGGCATTGAAGTAGTGTGTTATGGAAGTAGCACCTTTTGCAAAAGCTTTAGCGGCTGTTTCGTAGTCCGTAGATGTGTGCCCCAAAGAAACACTGACGCCGTAACCAGCGAACAGCTCTATCATGTCCAAGTGTCCTTCGATCTCGGGAGCCATTGTGACCATGAGAGCTTTTCCTTCACTAAGCAGTTCCATGATGTCATCTTTGTTGGCTTGCCTAAACAGGCTGGGATCCATGGCGCCAGGCACTTTCTTGCTGATGAATGGACCTTCCAGATGTAGACCAAGTGGTTTGGCTCCCTTTATCTGGGCAAAGCTGTTAGAAAGTTCCATGATGGGCTTAAGAGTTTCCACTGGTGCACCTGTGGTAGTAGGAAGAAACGCTGTGGTGCCTGTGGAGGCAAGTTTTGCTGCCATGCTGCTTATGGCTTCTAAGGTGCCTTCCATGGTGTCATGGCCTGCAAATCCATGGATATGAACATCAATGAATCCAGGCCCCACTACGAAGTTGGTTAGGTCGAGTAGCTCAGTGTTGCTCGTGGGTGGTTCAAAGGAAACTTGTTCAATGCGTGAGTTGTTCACTTCAATGTAGACAGTACCTTCAATGGGTTCTGGTGAGTAGAAATGGTCTGTCTTGATAACATAGTGGTTACTTTTAATTTGAATAGCCATTATATAATGAGCCTCCTAAAACTTTGTTATTTGTTGATCCAGATGCGGTATCCGTATAGATCTTTATACTTTTCTTTCAAATTGTCGTTGAACTCCGGACCACCATCAATGTTTGCACTCATAAGAACTGGCGGTTCAAAGTTGTTTGCCAGCATTTCCTCAATGGCAAAAACCACTGTTTGGTTGAGTAGTAAACCCGCGGCGATGGAGGATGTGCCTCCCACTTTGGTGTAAAGTCCTTCTATTTCCACAGCGGCATCGCCTGGGACACTGTGGTTGTCAAGCACCACATCTGCCAGCTCAAAAAGCCTTTTGCCGCTGGAATGCCTTGATGTGCTGTTTTTACTAACTTCCAAAGCGGTCACAGCAATTAAAGGTACATTCTTGGATTTCACAAAAGATGCCATTTCTATGATGAAGGGGTTTCTTCCTGAGTTTGATATGATCACTACGCAGTCCTTTTCCCTTAGGTCCCAGCTTTCGCAAAACTTTGTTCCCACGCCTTCTATGGTTTCGTAACGGCCAAACGTTTCTTCCATGACGACTTTCGCCGGCAGTAAGCCGCCAGCTCTACCGGCAATCTCTATGGCAGCAGCGTAAGAGTGCCCACTGCCGAAAGCCTGTATAATACCGCCATTCATGATGCTCTGTGCCATCAAATGGCCCGCTTGTTTCATGTGCTGCTCTTCTCTTTCCAACAAAGGCATGAGATCCTTAATTACCTGAAAGTATTTCATTTTTTACCTCCTACCAAAGAGTTTCTCAGTTTTTCCCAGGGAATTTCATCCTGTTCTGCTACTTGGCGAAAATAGACTCTTACTCCCATGTTAGAGAGTTCTTCGATTGCTTGTATTTCGTTTTCCATGAGGTACGCATACATAGTTGCTTTTTTACTCTCTTTTCGGTTGCTCATGGGACCGATGTTGAACTCTTTTGGCAGTTCTGGATGGCGTTTGAAGAGTTCTAGAGCTATTTGAGGATTTTTCAGCAATATTAGCGTGTTTGTGTTGTCTTTTAGAGCTTCCTCCACAGCATCGTCTGAATCATCTAAAGAATGAACCACCAGTTTAACACCTGGCGGAACTGACAATTTGTAAATACTGGCCATAGTCGGGTTCTTCGCTGTTTCATCATCAATCAACAGAATTCTGTTGATTGAATAGGTCTTGAGTACGCGCACTATTACTTGACCATGGATAAGCCTGTCGTCACATCTTACTAAACTAACACTCATGCATTTTTACCTCCTTATTTTGCGGCGGTTATTTGTTTTCCCAGTACTGTCTAATGGCTTTGGTGAACCTCTCTGTTATTAACTCGGGCCTGGTAATGGCTGAGCCGACTGTAACGCACCAGGCGCCTCTCTCGTACGCTTCCAATACTTCCTCTGGAGTCCAGTACCTTCCCTCAGCATTTATTGGCTTGTCCACGGCTTTAGCCAACTGTTCTACCAGTTTCAAGTCAGGTCCCTCTTGCTGAGTACTGTATGGTGTATAACCAGCTAAAGTTGTGGACACAATGTCCGCACCATTTCTTGCAGCTTGTATACCTTCCTCCAATGTACTGATGTCTGCCATTATAAGGATCTCAGGATAGGTCTCTTTAATCTTCCATATTAAAGCAGCTATATCCTTGTATGTTCTATTGCGAGGGGTACAATCGAGACCCAATATTTCAACGCCTGTGTCACAAATGGCCGCTGCTGAGTCAAAATCAGGCGTGATTATGACGTCAAACAGCGGGTTTGTGCGCGGTGTGATCACTTTATTAATTCCCACGATGGGGAGACTTGTAACTTTCTTAATTGCTAGTATATCTTCTGGCCAGCAAGCTCTAATGCCAGCAGCTCCACCAATTTCTGCAGCTTTAGCCATTCGTGCCATGATGTCAGAACCGTATAAAGGACTATCTTCATATGCCTGGCAAGAAACAATCAGTTTACCTCTGAGTTTCTCGATGATGTTTTCCATTTTCACCTCCTGAAGTTGCCAGAGCCTCTTAAAAGGCTCTGGCACCATCTGACCATTATTGGATTGTTATTGCTAAACGAAGAACTTCACCAGAACACCGACAACCGCGATTACAAAGAAGACGAAAAATGCTTGTCCTATGGTCGATTTCTTCTTGCCTATTAGGTAGTAGGCTAGTAAAGTTAAAAGAAGAGGTACAAGTGATGGGAAAATACTGTCAAGGATGTTTTGTAGTGTTATAACCATTTCTCCTGATTTAAATTGCCAACCTAAGTTTGCAGCCACGTAGGTAGCCGAAATGCCACCAACTACAGTTCCACCAACGATTGCGGCGGCGTCTGATATTAGATCTTTCAATCCAGAAGCTAAAATGGCTTCTACAGCGTTTATTCCGAATTTATAACCCATGTTGAAGAGCCACATTGTGAGCGGAATCATTGTACCAAGAAAAACTAAAATGTAGAAGAGCGGGCCTGCGATACTGCCGTCTTTTGACAAACCAAGACCAATACTGAGCAAGATAGGAATATAGGTCCCTGGCAGCAACGAATCGCCGATTCCCGCTAGCGGCCCCATCAATGCAGTTCTCGTATTGATTATGATCTCATCGTCTATATCAGCACCTTTGGCTTTTTCTTCCTCCATCCCAAGAACTACTCCAGGAACTATGCATCCAACATAAGGTTCGGTGTTGAAAAAAGGTGTATGACGAGCAAGGAGTGCTTTTTTCTCCTCTAATGTATCATACAATTTATCCATGACCGTGCCGAGCATTCTCACGATTGCCGGTGCTTGCATACGCTCCATGTTTTGCACGGAAAGATTCCAGAACATCCAAGAGAAATATGCCTTTCTAACATCTCGTCCACTTAACAGTGACCCTTCTTTGGTAGCGCCTTCAGCAGGTGGCTGCTCAGTAACCATTGCTGCCGACATTTCGGCTCTTCTGTACCTTACATCAAGGTAAGCCAGGAAAACACCTATTAACAGAACAGGAACAATGGAAGTTTTCCATACTGCTACTAGTGCAAACCCAACCAGAAAATACAAAAGCTCAAAATCTTCCTTAATGATGAAAGAAAGCAATAATCCGAAGCCAACTGCCGGAAGTATCGAGCCAAAGGTTACTAACATGGTCTGAACAATCGGCGGTATAAGCTTAGATATTTGGCTTATATAAGGAGCTCCGAAGTAGTTAATAAGGAATATTGGGAAGAAGCGAACTATGAAGTTTGTAATTTGCCCATATACGGGAACATTTATAGCTGTTTTTAGTTTTCCTTCTTCGATTAATCTGTCTTGCCAGTGAACAAAAAGGCAGTTTACAGTAACTACCAGATACACCATTGCGACTCCGAAGAAACTCAAGGGTACAGAGAGTGCAACGGCTTCAGAGCTCGGTAGACCTGCTATCATGGCAAGTGGTATGCCAATGTAAGCAGCGAAATTGACATCAGCTGGCATTGCTCCACCTGGCGTTACTAGTCCGATATACAAAGCTTGAACTGCAGCACCCATTAAAATGCCTGTCTTGACATCGCCCAGAATCAGGCCTATGATCATGCCTGCAACGAAGGGACGCCCAGTCGTGTACCAACCGCCTAAACCACCCAAAAGCCAAGGCGAATAAATGGAGGACATGTAACCGATCAATGCAATAAGTAAGGCTTGCCAGATACTCATTTGTACTCTCCTTTCTCTGCTGGCATTACACCAGCAGCTTCTTCTTTTTCAGCTCTTCTACCAAATCAAGATCTCTGTCTGCTGGTGTCCTTTTGGGAGTGATGCGATAGCCGTAGGCCGCAATTTTTTGATAGGTTTGGGCATCCTCAGGGGTTACTGCAATCCACGGGAACACCATTACCGGTTTTGTTCCTGGAACGGGTGCCTGGTTTCCCACATTCACCGATTCGAATTTCAGCCCGCCATCAAGCAGTCCTAAGGCGTCTTCGGGCGTCTTGGCGATGACCAGTGCTGCGCCCGACTGGTTGTCCAAAGTCTTCAAATAATCCACGGCTTCTTTCACTCCTAGAACTTTGGTAGGAAGACCCCTGGCAGCTTGGGGTAGCATGACTTTTTGTATGGGATCAACGGCTACTTTGTCATTTACCACTACGATCAAATTCGCTCCGTAGAAAGAGCACCAAGTAACTGTTACCTGACCGTGTATGAGTCTGTTATCAATGTGAAGATGTAGTTTCACTTACATCT
>Ga0116175_1001600_pt1 | contig 14488 bp, 17 predicted proteins | sample AD_UKC125_MetaG_FD_89802 | JGI IMG/M metagenome (GOLD analysis project Ga0116175, IMG submission 89802) | Active sludge microbial communities of municipal wastewater-treating anaerobic digesters from USA - AD_UKC125_MetaG | ecosystem: Engineered > Bioreactor > Anaerobic > Digestate | place: USA... | reverse complement strand
CCCTGGACGCCGCGTTCAAGGAGCTGGTGCTGACGCTGCCGTCCGAAACCTACATCTCGGAGCAGCTGGACGTCGTGGACCCCCAGCGGGTGCATGCGGTGCGAGAGGCCATGCGTGAACAACTGGCCAGCGAACTGGCCCACGACTGGCAATGGGCCTGGGACGCGCACCGGGACAACGGGGGCTACAGCCCGGACACGGTTTCCTCAGGGCGGCGTGCGCTGGCCGGCCTGGCCTTGTCCATGCTCTGCCTGGCCGCCCGCCACAACGGCGACGTGATCTGGCCTGGCAAGGCCTACCAGCGCTTCAAGGATGCGGGCAACATGACCGACCGCTTCAACGCCCTGAGCGCGCTGGTCAGCGCCGACCAGGCGCTGGCTGGCGATGCGCTGGCGCGCTTTCACGCGCTGTTCCGGGACGAAGCCCTGGTGCTGGACAAATGGTTTGCCCTTCAGGCCGGCGCTCCTGATCGGGGTGGTGATGTGCTGCCCAAGGTTCGCCAGCTGCTGCTGCACCCCGACTTCACCCTGCGCAACCCCAACCGCGCGCGAAGCGTGATCTTCAGTTATTGCAGCGCCAATCCGGGCGCGTTCCACCGCTTCGACGCCGCAGGCTACGTGTTCTGGAGCGAGCGCGTCATCGAACTCGATGCGATCAATCCGCAGGTGGCCGCCCGCCTGGCCCGCGCCCTGGACCGCTGGAAGAAGCTGGCCGACCCCTATCGCCATGCCGCCCGCGAAGCCATTGCCCGCGTGGCCGCGCGCACCGACCTCAGCAACGATGTGCGCGAGGTCGTCACCCGGGCGCTGGCCGAATGACCCCGATCATCCTGATGTAAAGGCCCAAGGAGGAAGACCATGCACCGAAGAATCTCGCTGACCCGCTACCTGGTTGAAAAGCAGCACAACGACGGGCGCATCCCGCCCGAATTGCGTCTGCTGCTGGAGGTCGTGGCCCGCGCCTGCAAGCGAATCAGTCTCGCCGTGACCAAAGGGGCGCTCGGCGAAGTGCTGGGCTCCGCAGAAAGCGAGAACGTCCAGGGCGAGGTGCAGAAGAAGCTCGACATCATCGCCAACGAGGTGCTGATCGAGGCCAACGAGTGGGGCGGCCATCTGGCAGCCATGGCGTCCGAGGAAATGGACGACATCTACGCGGTGCCCCACCGCTTTCCGAAGGGCGAGTACCTGCTGCTGTTCGATCCGCTGGACGGCTCCAGCAACATCGACGTCAACGTCAGCATCGGCACGATCTTCTCGGTGCTTCGAAAGCAGAACGACAACCCGCAGGTCGTCGAACCGGTCAGCGCAGCCGACTTCCTGCAGGCCGGGAGCCAGCAGGTGGCCGCTGGCTATTGCGTCTACGGACCCCAGACCACGCTCGTGCTGACCGTGGGCGACGGCGTGGCCGTGTTCACACTCGATCGCGAGCAGGGATCGTTCGTGCTGACCGCCGAAAACATCCGGATTCCCGAAGACACCAAGGAATTCGCCATCAACATGAGCAACCTGCGCCACTGGGACGAACCGATCAAGCGCTACATCGAGGAATGCCTGCAGGGCAAGGATGGGCCACGCGGCAAGGACTTCAACATGCGCTGGGTGGCCAGCATGGTCGCCGACGTGCACCGGATCATGACCCGCGGCGGGGTGTTCATGTACCCCTGGGACAAGCGGGAACCGAACAAGCCCGGAAAGCTAAGGCTGATGTATGAAGCCAACCCGATGGCCTGGCTGATCGAGCAGGCCGGCGGCGCGGCCACCAACGGCCGCCAGCGCATTCTGGACATCCAGCCCACCCAGCTTCACGAGCGCGTCAGCGTGGTGCTGGGCTCAAGAAATGAGGTCGAGCGCGTAACGGCCTATCACAACACGCTATAATTCGGGGCTAAGCCGGTGTAGCTCAGTCGGTAGAGCAGCTCATTCGTAATGAGAAGGTCGGGTGTTCGATTCATCTCTCCGGCACCAATACAGATAAGGGTTCGTCGCTATTAAAAAGTGACGAACCCTTTTTTCTTTTTGCTCCGTGTAGCCACTGTGTAGCCAGCAGCACCCTGTTTCGGACCGTGTAGCCGTGAAAAAGCCCGCACGCGGCGGGCTCACTGAGAGCTGTCACGCTCGCTTGGATAGGTTGCTGTATCTTCTCAGTGCAGTCAGCTTGGTAGCGCCTCGCGTTCCATGTAAATTGGAATTCTCCAGAAGCTGCTTTGGGCAAGTCGACACTGGTGGGGTGAACATACGACATGACATGTGCAATACCAGGGGCACCTCAGGCCTAGACGTTGACCTTGCCTGCTCTATGTGCAGCAGAACAACGACAAGTTGAATCGAACTGAGCGAGCGACTCGGACTGAAGGACTCCACGCCAAATGCCCAGATGTCAGATTTGCCAGAGGGAGTTTCGAGCGCTGCGATTCCAGACGGAACACATTGGCATTTGTACGCGCTGTGTCAACACGCTCAATGAATTCGATGAACCTGCGATTGAGGCGGAAAAACGCATCCGCGAAATGCTCTCCAGAGGCATGCTGAGAAGGGCAATGATTGAGCAAGAAGAGGCTGATGAGCAATGGAAGCGAACCAAGGCCGTCAGAGTTCTCAACGACTTGGAACAATCCGTTGACCAAGCATTGCCAGGGTGGCTGAACAGGCTACTGGCAGACCCACTCAATGGCACCAGGGACTTCAAGCAAATGCGCGCCCAGCGACGTGGCTTGCTCCGAATAGACCATTGCCGGAACTGGACCTACCCAGGGAATTGGGGGGAGGTGTCCCGCCGGATTAGGACCAGGGACAACTATCAATGCCACGACTGCGGCAGCACATCCCAACCGCTAGATGTCCACCACATCATTTACCTATCGAAGTACGGCACGAATCAGCAAGGCAATCTGGTCACTCTGTGTCGCCCTTGCCACGAAAAAGTTCACGGCAGAGTTTTCGATCTGGCCGAGGCCGGCGACCCGGACAAATCATCGCAAGCCGGAAATAGTCAAAAGGAATTTACTGAGGCTGAGACGGTTCAACATCCAACGAGGCCCTCCGCAATTGCCGCCAGACTGTCGCCGACGCCGGTTCCAGAAACGCCGCCTCCAATGCCTCCACTGCACGCATCTGACAATCCGTCTCTTCACCACCTGATTCGAACAGGCATGTTGCCTAGTCCCCCGCCCACTCCTTCGCCAAGCCATCATGAGGGTCAGGGTCGGCCAATCGCTCGCCCAGAAGAAACTTTCCTGAAGCCTGCGAAGGCGCCCGAACCTGCATTTGAGTCGGACCCAGTTCAAATCCAATCAGAAGTGCAGAAACATCGAAGTCATTCTCGTTCAGACGCGGGGAACCAGATTTTGAAACCAGACCGAACTTCTAGACAACTCCTGTGGTTGGGCGTGACAGTTCTGCTCTTCGTCCTCTTGACTGTCCTTGTCGCCATCAAAACGTAAATGCCCCGACCTTGTCCGGCACAGGCAAGAAAAGGGCGCCGGGGTCGCCACGACACGGCGTCACCAGGACGCTGAAGGCCATGATCAAGCGACGCAGCGCCATCGAGCCGGCAATTGGGCACATGAAGATGGACGGGCGGCTGGCCGCAACCCGCTCAAGGTCACGCTGGGCGTTGCGCTGCATGCGGTGATGTGCGGCGCCGGGCATAACATGCGCCTGATTCTGGCCGCGCGGCGGCTTTATTGCTCCCGCATTGGGCTGGCCATGCAGTCGGTCATCGCTGCACTGATACCCGCTTCGCATAAGCACCGACCTGCCTGCGGCTGAAGACGGAACTGTTCAGGGCGGACGAATCAGGATTCAAACCGGAACCCGGATTCTCTCTAGCCGCTTATCCAATCGCTCAAAGGCCGTGTCATGCTCGCCGGCCGCCGCCAGGGATGCCTCGGCCAACGCTTGCACCAGCCGTATGAAGGTCTTGCGTTGCATGCCTTTGCGCCGCCCGCCCATCGGCGACAGCAACCCGCCACCCCAACCCAGCGCACGCCGAACCCGGTTCACCTTGCCGTAGGCCCGAAAGAGGCCGCCTTGCCGGGTCGATTTGTGCACCAGGTCAGCACACGCGCGACATTTCCAACGCCGCTGCTGCCAATAGAGGACAGCCACACGGGCACAGCAGCATGGGCATCGCCACCAGATTCGGTGCCCACCAAAATGCAGCGGGGTCGCGTCCAGTTCCACATACGTCGGGTGCATCGCCTGACCTGGCACACGGGCCTCCACCGTCGCCATGCCTTGGCTGAATAGCACCGAAGCGGTGGTTCCATCGCTCCAGCGCCAATTGACCAACCACATGGCATGAGCCGCTGCCCGCATGTCGCGAATGTCCAGGCGCATGCGCTCGGTCGTGAGCGCTTTGCCTTGCTGCCACCGCCCCGAACCTGGGCCACCCATGGTTTCACCTCCTGCGAATTCTTTTGCCTAAATCGACTGACAACTTCGACGATGCGCACTAACTTGGAAGTTTCGCCGGCAACCCTCTGGTCCTTCGATGCGTCATCACCTGAGTTGCTACAGCAGATGGCATATCTAGATGGTTTCCGTGAGACGGTGTAGGCGAACTCTCAAAAGTGGACCTGATAGCACCGCAAGGCGGTGTAGGCGGCGGCTTCCCTGCGCCGTGAGACGGTGCAATAGAGGGGCTCTCTACACCGTGAGACGGAATAAGGGATGCGTTTTTCAATGGCCCGTTTCTCTGATACGCGCCACGCTCGAAACACTGAGCAGCGCCGATGTCATAGCCCGGCGACCTGTCCAACGTCCGCCACGTCACGGCATACCAGCTTGCCCGATTCGGTCGCTGGCCTTTCACCGTCTCGAAAATGAATCCGGCGGCGATCAGTTCGCGTTTGGCCCGCGTGATCACATCGGCGCTGTTCCACCCTCGCTTGGTGAGGTAGGCGGCAGACAGCAACAGCCGCCCGTTGTTTCCACCCACAAACTGACGCGCCAGCTCGAAGAGCAATGACCGAGCGGGATGCGATAGTCGGGCGTAGGAGGGGCAATCCAGGACTGACCAAGGCAAGGCCACGAAACCACCAGAATCGCGTCCGGAATCGCGCCTGCCCCCATTGGATCGTCCGTTAGCCATGCTTACGCCCTGCCTGCCACCGATACACCCTGCGTCGGTCGGCTTCAGTCAGGCTATAAACGCCGGGCCGACAGCCTTGTCCATCACAGTCAACGAAGTGGATCCGTTCACACGGCAGTTCAAGACCACGTCTGCGCAATTCGGCAACGAGATCAGGACCGTTGGAGGCGCCAGCCACTGCGTCAAGCTGCTCTCGCGCCAGTGGACGGCGCAACAACACGGTCAGCACCCGCAGGTGGCGCGGATTGTCAGTACCCAAGAAGCGGGTAGGCTTGATAGAATCAACGTGCTGTTCGTGATTCTGGAAAGCCCCTTGCGTCTTGGTCGGTGCGGGGGCTTTTCTCATTTTCCAGCCCTCCGCCAGCGGCGCGGGCTGTAGCACCAGATACGCAGTGCCAGGCGTTGCAGCGCGGCCCACATCAGGGCACCCCCAGCACGCGGCGCAACTCAGTCACCGGCCACGCAAGGCGGCCATTGATACGCAGCGGGCGGATTGGGTGCCCGCGCATAGCCCACATACGCATTGTTTGCGGGCGGCGGTCAAGGTAGTAACCGGCCTGTTCGGTCGGCACGGTCGGGCGGGTGACCTGTTCCAGCGGGGGGAATTGTGCGGCGTTGTTTGCCATCGGGATGCACCTCAAAAAGTTGATGTGCAGCGATGGTTTTTCTGGGGTGTTTGTTTCCCCTACGTTATCGGCCCTGCCGTCCGCCTATCGGCCCTACCGTCCGCTTGTCATCCGCCGAATGGCCTTGCGGATGGCCTCCAGGCCGACAGACTTCGTGTTTCCTTCCGCGTTGTAATAGTTGACTCCATCCGACAGAACTTGAGCAATCTCAGCAGGTAGATTCACCCGCCATTCCTCGATTACATCGCGGGCACTGGGGCAAGGTTTGCCTTCACGATGCGCGTCAGACAGGAATCGATGCAAGGGATTCGAATATCCGCGATACCTGCTCGGCTTTTTCACCATCCAGGCTGTCGCGCCGAGTGCACACTCATTCACCATGGGCGCGGCGCTAGGTATCGTGGGACGGCTCCACGGCGCAAAGGCGTAGGCAGACGTGATACCCGTTGCCTTGACCCAGCGGTGAAGCTCCTCGCGAGAAACAAACTCACCGGCCAGTTTATCAATCGACACCGAAAGGGTCGGTTCGTCCCTCCCTATCTGCGGCTCTCCCCTGAGCATCTCAGCTTTGGGGTAGTTCGGGTCATCGGGCTGGTCGTGACGCGTGACCCACATTACGTACGCCGTCGCCAGGGACCTGTAATACTGAAGAGCATTGGACGGCAGCTCCTCTCTGTCAGGAATCCGCTTCGATGAAGGCATCACACCAGCAATAAGGCAGGCAGCCTCATGCAGTTGAAAACTCTTCGCACGGTCCCAGGGTGAAAAGTCCATGACAGCATCCCCCGATGCAGCCCCGTGAAGGTGCCCCAGCAGGCCAACGGGGGAACTGGCTTTTCAGCCCGGTTTCGACGCGGGCCTAGCTGGGGCGAATGGGCTATTGGTAGCGTGTTGGTCTGTAAACAGTTTCAACAGTACCGACAACGCGCCAGCCGGTCACATCCAAGTTGGCAAAAGTGACCCAATCGCCGTGGCCGTCTTGGTCAATTGCGATGCCATCAGGTACACGCATCATCCTGCGGCAGCCCCTCCAGCCGTCAGTTGTCTGCACCAGGTACAAGCCCCCGCCAGTATGGACGTGCTTGTTATTGAAGTTCGCCGCCACAAGGTCATCGGCCTTGATTGCATCGCCGCACAAACACTGTGCTCCGTCGAGCATGGAACGGCCTGTCGGTTCTTGATGCGACGTTCCCGCTTGGCTGTGGGTTACAGTCATTTCAGCCATTTTCAAAGTTCCTTTTTGATGATGGTCAGGGGCTGGGTTGTGTGTCAGCACTTCCCGGCCCCGCCTATTTGCCCTGGGTAAACCGCGCCAGGGCTTCGCGGTTTCTCAGGCGGCCATTGCCGGCGCGGGCTGCACCTTCATAGGTACTTTCTTGAACCGCTGGGCAGCCTGCCAAACGTCATAGGCACTTTGCTCACCCAGCCACACGCGGGCATCGCCGCCACGCTCCGCACCCAGCCATGCCTCAATCCGCAGGGCCATTTCCGGCGACACGGCGGCGCGGCCATTGAGCACCCGCGAAAGCGTCACCCGCGACACACCCAACTGTTCGGCAGCCTGGGTCACGCTCAGCCCCAGCGCGGGCAGCACGTCGTCGCGCAGCGTCAGGCCAGGGTGCGGGGGGTTGAACATGCGGGTCATCGTGGTTTCTCCTGTCTCAGTGGTAGTCCTGATAGTCCACCAGAACGGCATCCAAGCCTTCAAACGTAAAGGTCATTCGCCAATTGCCATTCACGGACACGGACCAATGGCCTTGCAGGGCACCATGCAGCGGATGCAGCCCCCAGCCGGGCAGGTTCATATCCTGGGGGCTTTGGGCTTGGTCGAGGCGTGCCAGTTGTCGGGACAGCTTGGGTGCATGGGCGGCCTGAATGCCTGCCTTGGTGCCACGCTCGAAAAAGGCTTGCAGCCCCTTGTGACGGAATGACTTAATCACGAATTGATTGTATCGCGTAACGTTACGACATTCAACCCGTCAGGCTGCCACCAGCACCAGCTTGCCCGGCTCCACATCGGGGACGAACTGCACCCCGGCCTGTTCCAGGATGTGCGCTTCAATCTGTGCCAGGTAGGGGCGCAATGCGTCAACGCTGCGCGGTCGGTAGCCCTCAGCCGTCGCGCTGGGCTTGTAACCCATGACTTGGGCAATGGCGCCGGCTGGCGCTCCGGCAGATTCACCCAGCAGCGAAAACGAACGGCGCAGCCCGTAAATGGTCAGGCTCTCGATTCCGGCGCTCTGCAGGGCGCGTGCATGGCTGGCGCGGGTGTCTGCAATGCGGCCAGCCTTGCCAGCGGATGCGAAAACAAACTCGTTCACCCTGGGCAGGGTTGCCAACAGTTGCGCCATGTACGGGGTCAGGGGAATCACGCGGGTCGATTCCACTTTGTCGGCAATGGTCAGCTTGCGCCATTGAAAATCCACATCGGCCCATTTCAGGGCGGCCATTTCCTCACGGCGGGCACCTGTCAGTAACAGGGCGCGAAGGTAGGCGCTGGCGGTGCGGTTGTTCAGTTGCTCCACACCGGCCCACCAGCCGGGCACCTGGGCAGCCTCAAGGGCATCGGTGCGGCGGGTGTTGCTGGGCAGGCTCTCCACGATGGCAGCGGCCCGGCCCGCGTCACGGTCAATCATTGACCGATATTCAGGACGGCCAGCGCACCAGCGAAGGAACCCGCGAAACATCATCAGGGCGCGGGCGGCTTGATGCTCCCCGGCCTTCGCTTCCCGGTCATACCAGCTTTTCAGCGAATCCTCGTTCACATCGGCCATGCGAAGCCCCAGCAGCGGGTAAAGCGGCCCCGGTCGGGTCAAGCCCTTACCGCGCTTTTTCGGTTCGCCACCGGGCGCGGCCATCGCCTCAAGGTCGGCACGATAGCGGGGCTTCCATGCGGTGCGGCGCTTCGGCCTGCCATGCTCCAGATACTGCGGCCACACATCGCCCACCGTCACGGCCTGGGCAGCCTCTGCGGCCTTGCTGGCGGCTTTGGCGGCCCGTTGCTGGCGCTCAAGCTCTCGGGGGTCTGTGCCAGCGTCAACGAGCCTTTTCAGGCCTTGCGCTCTGATGCGGGCCTTTTCAATCGGCCAATCGGCGGCGGTGCCAATGTTCAGGCGCAGGGTTGCCCCATTCAGGCGCGACTCGAAAACATAGGTTTTGCGCCCCGTGGGCGTCACGCGCAGCGCCAGTGCGGGGGCTTCGGTGTCCCAAAGAAAAGCCTGGGGCTTGTCGGCTGGACAGGTGAAATCGGCCACCCGGCCAGCGGTCAGGCGAACCCGGCTCGATTGTGTTTTCATGGCACCCCCGGAAATCTGTAGGCAATCTGTAGGCAATCTGTAGGCAATCCGCCAAATATTCTCATGTTTAAATCAACAGTCTATCGGCAAAATTTCGCCATAAGTTATTGATTTGTATATGGATTGTGCCTATGTCAATCAACGGGTGCAAATACCCATATCCCATCATTCTTAATGAGAAGGTCGGGTGTTCGATTCATCTCTCCGGCACCAAGTCAGAAAAGAAAAGCCCCGCTACTCAAAAGGTAGCGGGGCTTTTCTTTTCCCCCCACGAAAGCGCGGTTGCCCGGAATACTCCCGACCGCCGCAAGTGCTGGGACATCAAGCCGTTGATGCGTGCACTCCGCTCAGACCTACAGAACTTCAATTCCCCGCGTTGAATCTGGTGAGATGTTTTTCCAACAGTTGGAGAAATAGCTTGGCCTCGTTCTCGGACGTGAACCGCTCGGCGTTCTGCTTGCGAAGCGACTCGGCCCTCGCAAGGTAGTTCGGGTAGTGAACGAACAGGTCATTGAGTTTCTGTGCCGCAACGGCATAGTCGGCGACGAACCAGCGGCTCTCCATGGTCACCCATTCGTTTGCCGCGGACGGGTGAATTTGTCTCACCTCTCCGGGCAACAGGTTCGCGAGGTCCTCGGGCAGGAAGTCCTTGTGCCCGGACCAGTTGGTGGCCAAGAGCGGCTTGCCACTCATGGTGGCTTCAAGCAATGGCCTGCCATAACCTTCACCATGGGTGAAGCTGACGTGCGCCTTGACCTTCGGATGGTTGTAGAGGCGGTTCATTCCGGCCTGCGTCAGGTCGCCGTAGACGAGATAGACATTCGGCAAACCCAATTCACCGATCGCTGAGCGGATCAGTTGGATCTTCCTCAAAATTCTCTCTTTGTCCAACTTTGAGAACGCCGGGCCGGAGGTCTTGAGAATCAGCGCGGGCGCATTCGGGCGGTCTCGGAACACCTCGCAGAACACCTTGACCAGCATGCCGATGTCCTTTCGGTCAGCACCTAGGTCTCCATGAAGCCAGTGGCCGACCATCAGAAAGCAGAACGTCTCGGGAATGCCCTCCATCGCCTTGTCGATGTCACCACACTGTTCCTCAGTCTTGTGAAAGACCGCTGTGTCGACTCCTTCGAACAGCACCTCAATCGGACTATTGACTCGAATTGGTTCTCGCCGGCCATCGGCAAATCCGCGAACGAACGAAGCCTTTTCAAAAACTGCTTTCGAAAAAGTGGACGGCACGATATTGAAGTGCATGCGGTTCAACCCCTCAATCCACTTGGGGGAGGGCAGGGTCGTCTCGATTCCTGCAGTGACACCGATGTTGAAATTCCCACGTGGTTGAAAATCCTGGGGGAGTCCTACCTGCACGTGGATATCTGGCTTTTCCAGCAGAGCTCCAGCCACGATGCATTTCTTAATTTCCGCACTCAGGAGGCTGCCGTCATCAAGGGCCGTTTGAGGTGTAACACCCCATTTAGTTGGAATAATTTTTAGATCAAACCTGCCAGATGACACCAATGATTTAATTATCCCTCGACAATGATCTCCGTAACCGCTTCGGGTTGCAACGGGCCCCTCAAAGCCAAGAATTGATTTCATTGAGTAAATTCTTGTCGTAAATATTGATATCAATGCCTCTGTCAGTGGAAATTTAGCTTTTCTATCGCCACGATCCTTTTGCAAGATGTGCAATGAAGCTGGTGTCCAGCAAAACCAAGTCCGGGTAACGGGATTTTGACTTGTGATAAATTGATGTGATCACGTCGGGTCCACAAACCCACAAAATATCTTGATGAGTGAGACTGGCTCCTCCTTCGCGAATAAAAAAATCAAGTCGATCGATGCATTCTAAAATGACTTCATTCAAGAACGGATGTCTGATGACGTTGGTTCCAAATGCATAATTTGCCACCCTCAGGACGTTCTCTGGATTCTTGCACTCCCTGGGGCCCAATTTACTCACATCACTGACAATCATTTCTGTGAAAAGGATAAAAAATTGCTGGGCCCTTATAGAAATCTTTTTCCTAATTACACAGTCAACATCGAAGTATAAGTTTCCGTTAAAATAAATGTATAGCAATCGACCCAAATCTGTCTTTATCACCCAGTGCGGGATTCGATTCCACAATTTCTCCAAGTCCGGATAGTGACAAATCAGAGGTTCAATATCGCCAGGACGCACTATATTAGAGTTTCTGACAAATCTCTCATTCAGAGTAATATACTCCACTGGGATTTGACCATCCCCAGGCGGCTTGAAATCCCAAAGATAATTTGCCGTAAATCTATTCATGATGATTTGATTTCTTTATAAGTTCAAACGTCATTTCTCAAAATACCCAACCAGAGCAGAGAAATATCTGGCTCTCAAAAATATCTCCAATGCAGTCATTCATGACGGAGCAAGCGGGCGCGAACCATTCGAATAAAATCCCGCCGCAAAAAAATCAGCAGGTGTGAAGATTTTCTCCATTGTGACTTGCCAGTTGACGCCCCTCTCGTTCACTCGTTAGGTGGCGGCTGCCCTGCGGCGGGCGGGCCGGATTCAGGCTCAGCGACCGCCTCGGGCGTGACCATGGTTTCTTCGGACACCGGTTCGGGCGGCGGTGGCGCCTGCGGGGCCGGCAAGCCTGCAAAGACAGCCTTGGTGTCGATCACGCCGCTGCGCAAGCCGCGTTGAAAAAATTCCCCGACGATCGGCAGCGCGCTGCGGGCGCCCTGTCCCCAGCTGTCCGGCATGGTGATGCGGTTGTCGTTGAAGCCCACCCACGCGCCCGCCACGATGTTCGGGTGCATCAGGATGAACCAGCCGTCGGTATTGTTCTGGGTGGTGCCCGTCTTGCCAGCCACGTCGGCCCAGATGCCAAAGCGGCCGCGGATGGACGCTCCGGTGCCCTGGTTGACCACGCCACGCATGGCATCCACCAGCATCAGCGCGGCCGCCCTGGAAAGCGCAGGCTCCGCAGCCTTGTCGTGGAATTCCTCAATCAACTGGCCGTTGCGGTCTTCGATGCGCGTGACCAGAATCGGCTCAATGTAGGCGCCGTCGTTCGCAATGGCGCTGTAGGCCATCACCATTTCCCGCAGCGTCACCGGGCTCGTGCCCAGCGCCAGCGAGGGCACCAGGTCCAGCTTGCTCTGGCGCACCCCCAAGGCCTGGGCCAGGCTGGCCACCCGTTTGGGCCCGACCATCTGCATCACCTGCGCAGTGATGGTGTTCTTTGAATACATGAGCCCCTCGCGCAGGGTCATGGCGCGGCCACTGGGTTCGCCCCCGTCGCTCGGACGCCAGACCCCACCGCCCGCCCCCAGCCCGATTTCCACCGCTTCGTCCATCAAGGTGGTATTCGGGCTCACGCCTTGTTCGAATGCGGCCCCATAGACAAAGGGCTTGAAGGTGGAGCCCGGCTGGCGCCGCGCCTGCTGCACATGGTCAAACTGGTCCTCCCGGAAGCTGCGGCTGCCCACCCAGGCCAGCACGTGGCCATTGCGGGGGTCCAGCGCCAGAAAGCCCGCCTGCAGGCGGGTCTTTTCCCGACGCACGGCCTGCATGAGGGCGCCATCAGCCACCAGCTGGCGGAGCGCCTGCACGTCGTCGAGGCCCGCGTCGCGGGCCGCCTTGTACTGTGGCGTCTCGCGCAAGAAGGCCCATACCAGGGCTTTGTTGCTGCCCCAGCCGGTGCGTGCCCCCCATGCGGCATCCGTCAGCCCCTGCAGCCGGTCCGCCTGACGCGCCACCGCCTGGTTCGCCATGACCTGCAACCGGGCATCAATGGTGGTGCGAACCACCAGGCCATCCGCATGGATGTTGTAGTCATTTCGGTCAGCCCAGTCGATCAGCCAGCGGCGCAACTGCTGGCTGAGATGGGGCGCAAGACCCAACGGCTCGGACTGGCGCTCGAAGTCCAGCCGCATCGGCATGCCCTGCAACGCGGCCAGCCGACCCCGTGGCAGCGCATCCAGCTTGTCCATCTGCGCGAGCACCGTGTTGCGTCGCTGCAGCGAGCGTTCCGGGTTGAGCACCGGGTTGTAGTAGCTGGTGCCCTTGAGCATGCCGATCAGCGTGGCGCTCTCCAGCACGTCGAGCGTGTCCGCCGTCTTGTCGAAATAGGTGCGGGCTGCCATCTCGATGCCGTACGCGTTGTAGAGGAACGGCACGGTGTTGAGATAGGTCTCCAGAATCTCGTCCTTGGTGTAGACCATCTCGATCTTCAGGGCCGTGATGGCTTCCTTGATTTTTCGCGTCAGGCTGGCGGCCCGGCCGATCTGCTCCGGGTAGAGGTTGCGCGCCAGTTGCTGCGTCAGGGTGGAGCCGCCCTGCAGATCGCCCGTGAACGTGTTGAGCGCCGCGCCGGCCGTGCGCCGAAAGTCGATGCCGTGATGCTCGTAAAAGCGCCGGTCTTCAGTGGCAATCAGCGCCGCCAGGACGTGGGGAGAAATCTCCGACAGCTTGACCCAGTCGCGGTTGGCGCGTCTGAAAACGGCCAGTTCCTTGCCATCGGCCGACAGCACCACCGCGGGCGCCTCGATCTTGGCCTTTCGCAAGTCGTCGATGCCGGGCGTGAACGGGATCAGCAGCAGCACGTACAACACCAGAAGCAGTGGCAGTGCCGCCAGCGCCAGCGCGACCCCGCGTCGCGTGGGATGGCGCAGATGGTAATACCCCCGGGCAGCGGCCGCCCGGATACGAACGAGGATCTGTTTCATGGGGTGTCGAAATTCAGGAACTGCGATTGTGGGGCCACGTCACCAGGCACCGTGATGGCCGGCTGGTCCAGCCGCTGACAGCGGTCGCGCACCCCGCAAACCGCCGGGCACCGGGATCGTCCCCATCCGCATATCCCCAGCACGCCTAGTTGAACGGTGCCGAAATGGCCTGGATGGCTGACAGGTTCACCCAGAACTTGGTTCCCTTGTTGATGCCCGCCGTGCGGCCGTCGTCCTCGATCTCCACCGCCACCCAGCCGTCGGCACCCACGACGATGACCGTGGCCATGTAGGCGCCAAGGCCCAGGACGATCTTGTGCTTGGAGCCCGGCTTCACGCCCATGGCCTCCAGCGGCGGGGCCGCACCGGCCGGCAAAGACAAGGACAAGGCGAGCAGCGCGGTGCCCAGCAAGCAGGCTGCGCGTGACGGGAACGTGGGCGAGGGCTTCATGGCTTGGCTCCAGCAGGCGGTGACAGGTCCGGCATGCGATCGCGAATCACCGCCCCGCTTGCATCCCGGTTCATGTCGATTGACGGAAGCGCCAGTTTATGTGGCTTTTTGCCGGCTCCAACAAGGGGGCAAGGCCCCGCCGGTCAGGACGACAACTTGTCCTGCGTCCTCAGATCGAAATCGCTGGCATCGTGGCGCTCGTGCAACTGGCTGGCGGGGTCGCCTTGCACGCGGTTGACCATGCGGCCGCGGCGCACGGCGGCTCGCTCGTACAGGCGCTCGGCCCAGCGCACCACGTTCGTGTAGGTGTG
>Ga0116175_1001596_pt1 | contig 14508 bp, 12 predicted proteins | sample AD_UKC125_MetaG_FD_89802 | JGI IMG/M metagenome (GOLD analysis project Ga0116175, IMG submission 89802) | Active sludge microbial communities of municipal wastewater-treating anaerobic digesters from USA - AD_UKC125_MetaG | ecosystem: Engineered > Bioreactor > Anaerobic > Digestate | place: USA... | reverse complement strand
GGGGGCGACCAGTTCGGTGACATACAGCGTGTCCGGGTATGCCGGGTCCTTGACTCCCGTGGATGCCCACAACGGGCGCTGTGGGTGCGCGCCATCGTCGGCCAGGCTCTGCCAGCGGGGGGTCTGGACGACCTCCTGGAAGGCTTGGTAGGCCAACCGGGCGTTGGCCACCCCGGCTCGGCCGCGCATGGCCAACGCCTCAGGGCTGCCGATCTCCTGCAGCTGGCGGTCGATCTCGGTGTCGACGCGAGAGACGAAGAAGGACGCCACCGAGTTGATCCGGTCGAGGGCGTGCCCGGCGTCCCGGGCCCGTTCCATGCCGTCGAGGAAGGCGTGCATGACCGCGCGGTAGCGCTCCAAGGCGAAGATCAAGGTCACGTTGACGCTGATGCCCTCGGCCAGGACCGCGCTGATCGCCGGCAGGCCCGCCAAGGTCGCAGGGATCTTGATCATGACGTTATCTCGGCCCACGGCGGCATACAGCGCTCGCGCCTGAGCGATCGTCGCGGCGGTGTCGTGCGCGATGCGGGGGTCGACCTCGATGGAGACCCGACCGTCCAGGCCCTCGGTGCGGTCGTAGATCGGCCGCAGGACATCGCACGCGGCGCGCACATCGTCAGTCGTCATGGCGAAGACCGCCTCGTCGGCGCTGTGACCAGCCTGGGCATGCGCAGCTAGGTCGTCGGCGTAGTCGTCGCTGCCGGTGATCGCCGCCTGGAAGATCGACGGGTTGGACGTCACGCCGACGACGTGCCATTCCTCGGCCAGGTGCGCCAGCCCGCCCCGGACCAGCCGAGCGCGGGACAGATCGTCGAGCCAGATCGAGACACCGGCGGCGGTGAGGTCGGCCAGTGGCTGATGTGCGGTGCTCATCGGGTTCCTCCAGAAACGGTCAGCAGGGATTCCTCGGCGGCCGCGACGACGGCCTCGGGCGTGAATCCGAACTCACGGAACAGCGTGGCCGCGTCTGCGGACGCGCCGAAGTGGTCGATCGCGATGATGCGGCCGGCGTCGCCGACGATCTCGCGCCAGCCCTGGGAAGCGCCGGCTTCGATGCTCACCCGGGCCCGCACTGCCGGCGGCAGCACCTCGTCGCGGTAGCTGCGCGGCTGGTCGGCGAACCACTCGCGGCATGGCATCGACACGACGCGAGTGCCGATTCCCTTGTCCTGCAATGTCTTTCGAGCTTCCAACGCAAGAGAGACCTCGGACCCGGTCGCGACGATGACGACCTGCAGGGGGGTGTCGGCAGCGGCGTCGGCCAAGACATAGCCACCCCTGGCCACACCCTCGACCGAGCCGTATTCGTTCCGGTCGATGATGGGCAGGTTCTGGCGGCTCAGTGCCAACCCGGCTGGCCGGGCCAGGCGCAGGATGGTCAGCCACGCAGCGGCAGTCTCGTTGGCGTCGGCGGGCCGGACGACGTCCAGGCCGGGCATCGCGCGCAGGGCAGCAAGCTGCTCGATCGGCTGGTGGGTGGGGCCGTCCTCGCCCAGACCGATGGAGTCGTGGGTCCACACGAAGGTGACTGGCACCTGCTGGATCGCCGCCAGGCGCACAGCCGGGCGCATGTAGTCGGAGAAGACCAGGAAGGTGCCGCCATAGGGGCGGGTCAGCCCCTCCAGGGCGATGCCGTTGAGGATGCAGCCCATCCCGAACTCACGAATCCCGAAGTGCAGGGTGCGCCCGTAGGGTCCGCCGGCCCAGGTGCGCGTCTGCCGGTCCGAGGGAATGAAGGACGGCTCGCCCTTCATCGTCGTGTTGTTGCTCTCGGCCAGATCGGCCGACCCACCCCACAGCTCGGGCATGACACCGGCGAGCGCGGTGAGGACGGCTCCGGACGCGGCCCGGGTCGCGACACCCTTGGCGTCGGGCGTCCACGTCGGAAGGGCATCGGCGATGCCCTCGGGCAGCTCGCCTGACGAGATCCGGTCCAGCAGGGCGGCGCGCTCCGGGTATGCCGTGCGCCACCCGGCATACCGCTGCTGCCAGGCAGCGTGGGCCTGCTGACCCCGGTCGGCCACCGCGCGGGTGTGGGCGATGACCTCGGGGTCAACCTGGAAGCTGCGCTCGGGGTCGAATCCCAACAGCCGCTTCAGCGCCGCGACCTCCTCGGTGCCCAGGGCCGAACCATGCGCCCCGCCGGTGTCCTGCTTGGTCGGAGCGGGCCACGCGATGATCGTGCGCGTCACGATGAGCGTGGGACGGTCCGTGACCGCCTTACCGGCCTCGAGGGCGGCGAACAGGGCATCGACATCCTCGATGTAGCCGTGGCCACCCGAGCCATCGGCGTGGTCTCCGCGCCAGTCGACGATCCGCACGTCCCAGCCGTAGGCGCGGTAGCGCTCGGCGACGTCCTCGGAGAAGGCGATGTCGGTGTCGTCCTCGATGGAGATCTGGTTCTGGTCGTAGATGACGACGAGGTTGCCGAGCTGCTGGTGACCGGCCAACGAACACGCCTCGTGGGACACGCCCTCCTGGACGTCACCGTCGCTGCACAGCACGTAGATGGTGTGGTCGAAGACGCTCTCGCCGACCGGGGCGTCGGGGTCGAACAGACCGCGCTGACGCCGCTGGGCCATCGCCATCCCCACGGCGGAGGCCAACCCGGAGCCGAGCGGACCGGTCGTGATCTCGACGCCGACGGTGTGGTGGACCTCAGGGTGGCCGGGGGTCTTGGCGCCCCACGTGCGCAGCGACTGGAGGTCCTCGAGCTCGAGTCCGATGCCGGCGAGGTAGAGCTGGATGTACTGCGTGAGGCTGGAGTGGCCGCAGGACAACACGAAGCGGTCACGGCCCAGCCACAACGGGTCGCTCGGGTCGTGGGTCATGACCTGCTGGTAGAGCAGGTAGGCGGCCGGGGCCAACGACATGGCGGTGCCGGGGTGGCCGTTGCCCACGCGCTGCACGGCATCGGCGGCGAGCACGCGCGCCGTGTCGACCGCGCGCACATCGAGGTCGGTCCAACCGGCCAGGCTCGCGCGGGGACGCTCCAGAGACCGGTCGCGCTCAGCGAGGGACGAGGTGAGGGTCGACGTGGGGCTGGACGGTTCGGATGTCACCGAAGGATCTCCTCGTTCGAAAACGGTGCGTGGCGACGGCTCGGGGGACGGCCTCGATGGCGGTCCCGTGAGGGTGGGTCGTCGCTGACTGGCGTCGGGATCGAGCCTAGTGGCCGGTGCGCCGAGCCCCAGGGCTCGTGCTGGATGTTGCCTTACCCCCAGGTAGACTCCCGAATCGTGACCGCTGTCGATCCGCGCGCCGAACTGGCCTCGACGCCTGGACCGACCGGGCGGGGGATCTGGTTCATGGTCGGGCAATACATCGCCCTCACCAAGCCCAGGATCATCGAGTTGCTGCTCATCACGACGGTGCCGGTGATGTTCCTGGCCCAGCGCGGCATCCCCTCCCTTGGACTCATCCTCGCGACCCTGGTTGGCGGCACCCTCTCGGCCGGCGCGGCCAACTCACTCAACTGCGTCATCGACCGTGACATCGACGCGCTGATGAACCGCACAGCGAGTCGTCCGCTGGTCACCGGCACGATCAGCACCCGTGCCGCGGTGATCTTCGGCGTTGCCCTGTGCGCCGCCGCGACGCTCGTCCTGGGGCTGCTGGTCAACTGGCTCAGCGCCTGGCTGGCACTGGCGGCCTTCGCCTTCTACGTCGGCATCTACAGCGTGGTGCTCAAGCGCCGCACGCCGCAGAACATCGTCTGGGGTGGCGCGGCCGGGTGTATGCCGGTCCTCATCGGCTGGTCGGCCGTGACGAACACGGTGTCCTGGTCAGCGTGGATCCTCTTCCTGGTGATTTTCTTCTGGACGCCGCCGCACTACTGGCCGCTGTCGATGAAGTTCAAGGACGACTACGCCGCAGCGTCGGTGCCGATGTTGCCCGTTGTGGCCAAGTTCGTCGTCGTGTCGCGGCAGATCCTGCTCTACTCCTGGGTGATGGTGCTCACGTCGCTGGCGTTGATCCCGGTCGCTCCGATGGGCTGGATCTACACCCTCGGCGCGGTCCTCTCGGGAGGCCTGTTCCTGGCCGAAGCGCACCGGCTGCACCATCACGCCGTGCTCGGTTCACCGCAGACGGTCTTGCGGCCGATGCGGCTGTTCCACCTGTCGATCACTTATCTCACGGTGCTTTTCGTCGCCGTCGCGATCGACCCGCTGGTCTACCTGCCGCTGCCCGGCCGCTGAATCGCCTCTGACCCGTATCTGTCCCTCCCCTGACCGGTCGGCTCAGCTGCGGCCCTGGCTGAAGTATTCGGCGTTGGGCACCATTCCGAGCGCCGAGCTCACCCGGTTGGTCATGTTGAACATTCCGACGATCTGTACCAGTTCGACGATCTCGTGGTCGCCGAGGCCCACCTCGCGCAGCGCTTCCAGGTCGGCCAGACCGACCTGTTCCGGATGCCGGGTGAGCAACTCGGCATACTGGGCCATCGCCTGATGCCGCGCGGACAACGGAGCCTGGCGCCAGTTGACGGCGACGAGATCGGCGGTCTGCGCGTCCTCGAGGAAGACCCGCAGAGCGGCACCGTGGCTGACCGCGCAGTAGGTGCACCGATTGAGAGCGGACACCACGACCGCCAGCAGCTCACGCTCGGCGAGGCTGAGGTGGCCCTCCTTGTTGACCAACAGGTTGAAGTAGCGCCACCAGGCAAGGAACTGCTCGCCATTGACTGCCTGGGCCCGGAACACGTTGGGCACGAAGCCGAACGCCTCCTGCGCCTTGTTCCACAACGCACTTACTGCCTCGGGCACCTCGTCGGGTCCGGGTACGGGCAGGTAGGAGATCGGCAGGTTCTCGGCCATGCTCCAGTATGCCGTGAGGCAGGTTCCCGGCGGGGGCGGTGCGGGGATCCGGGTCGGTCAGACCGGGTTGCGATAGAGGTTGAGCGTGCCGCTGGTCAACGTCATGGCCAGCAGGCCGGCACCGAGCATGTGGGTGCCGACGATGACGATCGGCAATCCGGTGAAGTACTGCACATATCCGAGCAGCCCCTGCACCGCGGTGAGCACGAGCACCATGTGCCAGGCTCCGCGAGCCCTGGTCACTTCGCCCGCGGTGCCCTCGCTCTGACCCACCCGGATCGCCACGAGGGTGGCCAACGCCAGGCCGATGAAGAGCATGACGACGTCGGCGTGCAGCCACGACACCAGGCGCGGATCGAATCCGGTGCGCGCCGGTGTGTCGGCGTCGCCGGAGTGCGGGCCCGAGCCGGTGACGATCGTGCCGAGCACCATGACGACGAAGCCGACCGCGTATGCCGTCCACCCCAGGCGCACCGCCCAGGGGTGCACGGCCGGCTGGCGGGCTGCAGGGTCCGCGCCGTCGTCGGCCCCGCGCAGCAGGGCGGTCGCGGCCGCGACGAGGACCACGGAGGCCAGGAAGTGGAAGGCGACGATCGTCGGGTTGAGGCCGGTCCAGACCGTGATGCCCCCCACGACGGCCTGGGCGACGATGACGACGATGACGAACCACGCCAGCCGAACCATCCCGCGTCGCCGGGGGAAATGGGTGTAGACGGCCCACAGCGACAGGAGGGCAACGACGATGAGGACGCCGGTGAGCAGCCGGTTGCCGAACTCGATGAACTTGTGGAAACCCTCGGCCTGGGCGGCGACCGGCGTGAGCGATCCTTGCGCGCAGGTGGGCCAGTCGGGGCATCCCAACCCGCTGCCCGTGAGGCGCACGATGCCCCCGGTGACGATGATGAGGATCTGGGCGACGAGGTTGGCGACGAGGATGGGACGGACCCAGGTCGCACGCATCACGGGTAGAGCCACGGGCTCAAGGGTATGCCGTCCGAGAGAGCGTCTCGGCGGCGGGGCCGGGCTACCGAGGCAGTCAGTCCGACCAGCGGAAGGTGCGCGCGGCCACTGCCGCGGCGACGGCGCCCCAGGCCAGCAGGACGAGCAGCGCGGCACCGTCCAGTGCGCCGGTCCCGAGAGCGGCCCGCAGCCCATCGGCCAGGGCGGCCGAGGGCAGCACGCCAGCGACCGTAGCCAGTGCGCCCGGCATGGAGATCCGCGGGACGATGACGCCGCCGAGGACGAGCAGGAGCACCCAGACCAGGTTGGCGATGGCCAGGACGCCCTCGGCGCGCAGCAGGCCGGCCAGCAGCAGCGCGAGCGCGACGAAGGCCCAGGTGCCGGCGACGAGGAAGACCACGGCGATCGGCAGTCCTGGCAGGTGGGGTTGCCACCCGAGCGCCAGGCCGACGCCGCCGATGACCACCCATTGCAGGACTTCGACACCGAGGGTCGCCAAGGCCTTGCCCCACAGGAGGCCGTCACGGCCCAGGGGGGTGGTCCCGAGCAGGCGGAGCACGGCATACCGGCGGTCGAATCCCGTGGCGATCGCTTGCGCAGTGAAGGCGGCCGAGATGACGCAGAGGGCGAGGACACCGGGCACGGCGATGTCGATGCGGCGGCCCGCGCCGAGGGCTGGGGCGGTGGTGTAGGCCAGTCCGACGAGGGCGCCCAGCGGCAGGACGAGCGAGACGAGCAGTTGTTCGCCGTTGGCCAGCAGCGTGCCCAACTCGAAGCGAGCCTGGGAGAGCACCCGCGTGCGTGGGGTCGACGGAGCGCTCATCATCGCGCCTTTCGGGTGAGCTCGAAGTAGACGCTCTCCAAGGTGCGCTCACCGACCACGTCCGCTGGGGAGCCGCTGGCCACGGTGCGGCCGTCGCTGATGACGACCAGGTGGGTGGCCAAGGCCTGGGCCTCCTCGAACGAGTGGGTGGTGACGACCACCGTCGTCCCGCCGTCGGCGACCTGCTGCAACAGGTCGTAGACGTCGAGCCGTCCGTGCGGGTCCAGCCCGGCGGTCGGCTCGTCGAGGAAGAGCACCTCGGGGCCGCCGATGAGTGCGGCGGCCAGGGCGAGGCGTTGCTTCTGGCCGCCGGAGAGCCGACGCACGGTCGTGCCGGCAAAGGCATCGATCCCCAGCCGGCCGGCGAGCGAGGAGATGTCGGCCGGCGCGGAATACAGGCTGGCCAGATGCGCCAGCAGCCGCAGGGGCTTGCTGCCATTGGGCAGGCCACCGGACTGCAGCATGACGCCCACGCGGGCCCGGTGGTCAGCAGAGCTGAGCCATGGGTCGGTGCCGAGCACGCGGACCGCGCCGCCGTCCGGGCGCTGCAGGCCGACTGCGCACTCGACGGCGGTGGTCTTGCCCGCGCCATTGGGTCCGAGGACCGCAGTGATCCCCCCGCCCGGGGCGTGCCAGGTCATGTCGTCGCAGGCCCGCACCGCTCCGTAACGACGCTGCAAGGCCTCGACGGTCACGGCAGGAGTAGCTGCGCTCACGGTCGGCCAGTCTAGGCCGCGGCGGACGTAGTTGGACGCGACCGCGAATTACGGCATACTGATGTAGTGATTATCGGAAACGCGACCCGCCAGGGTGACACCGAAGGCCGCACTCGCGACCTCGTGCTCGCTGCTGTCACGGCGCGTGGGCCGATCAGCGCGTCCGCGCTCGGACGCGACCTCGGCCTCACTCCGGCAGCGGTCCGCCGGCATCTCGACGCCTTGGCCGAGGCCGGGACGATCGTCGAACGCGAGGCGCCGCTGAGCGCCTCGGTCACCCGAGGGCGCGGCCGCCCGGCCCGGCAGTGGGTCGTGGCAGCAGCGGGCCACGACGAGTTGCCCTCTCACTACGACGATCTCGCGGCTCAAGCACTGCGATATCTCGGTGCGGCTGTAGGTCCCGAGGCGGTGTCCGCCTTTGCTCGCCATCGCGCTCAGGAGATCGAGAGCCGGTATGCCGGCACCGTCGCCGCCGCGGGCGAGGATCTCGTCGCGCGGGCGCAGGCCCTGGTCGACGTGCTCAGCGGCGACGGTTTCGCGGCCTCGGCCCGACCCGTCGGTGTCGGCGCACTGGCCGGCATCCAGGTCTGCCAGGGGCACTGCCCGGTGCGCCAGGTGGCCGCGGAGTTCCCGGCGCTGTGCCAGGCCGAGACCGACGCCTTCTCCCGGCTGCTCGGCGTCCACGTCCAGCGGCTCTCGACACTGGCGAGCGGCCAGCACGTCTGCACCACCTTCGTTCCCACTCCCGACCGATCGAAAGGCCACCTCTCGTGAGCATCGACATCGAGCAGCTCAACCCAGGCCTGGAGGGGCTGGGTCGCTACGAGTACGGCTGGGCCGACACCGACACTGCCGGGGCGACCGCCCGACGCGGCCTGTCTGAGGAGGTCGTGCGCAACATCTCGGCTCTGAAGAACGAGCCGGAGTGGATGCTCGACCTGCGGTTGCGCTCGCTGCGGTTGTTCGACCGCAAGCCGATGCCGACCTGGGGCAGCGACCTCACGGGGATCGACTTCGACAACATCAAGTACTTCGTGCGGTCCACCGAGAAGCAGGCGACGACCTGGGACGAGTTGCCCGAGGACATCAAGAACACCTATGACCGGCTCGGCATCCCCGAAGCCGAGAAGCAGCGCCTCATCGCAGGCGTGGCCGCGCAGTACGAATGCCTGGCCGCCGAGAGCCGGGTGTGGACCGCGAGCCGCGGGTTGGTGCCGATCAAGGAGATCGAGCCCGGGGACCGTGTCTTCGCCTTGGACGAGACGACCGGGTCCTTTGTGGTGGCGCCGGTGCGCGCGGCCGCGCAGACCGGGGTCAAGACGACCTACGAGATCACTGTCGACCGCCGCACGATCCGGGCGACGGGCAACCATCCCTTCCTCGTCCTGGAGGATGCACGCAAGCCTGGTCGTCGCCGGGCCCGTTACCACCGGGTGTGGAAGACCGTGGCGCAGTTGCAGGCCGGAGACCTCGTGGCCGTCCCACGCGGGCTGCCGAGCTTCGGGTGGTCGCGCCACTTTGACGCCGGGGCGCCGGGCACCTTCGGACCGGCCACCTCGTCGGTCGACCTGATGTGGCTGCTCGGCTACTTCCTCGGCGACGGCAACACTCAAAGCGCTGGACGCACCCATCGGGTGCAATTCGCCGTCGTCCAGTCGGACCGTGAGGTCCGCGCCGAGATCTCGCGAATCGTGGCCGACCAGTTCGGGCTGCGCGTCATCGAGGCCGATGACATGCGGGTCGTGGTCAACTCGAAGCGGCTGGTCGATTGGCTGTGGGCGCACGGTTTTGCCGGGACTTCGCTGACCAAGCAGGTGCCGTCCTGGGTGTTCGACCTTCCTGAGGAAGAGCGGCTTGCCTTCCTCGGCGGCTGGGTGGATGCCGATGGCTATGTCGGTCCCGAACGCTCCGGCAGCGTTGCGCTGACCAGTGGTAACGCAGCCCTGCTCGAGGACGCCAAGGGGCTGGCCCTGGTGAGTGGCCTGCGAGCCAGCGGCGCCTATGCCTTCACGTCGCGGCACCCGCATGATCCCGAGCGGGTCATCGAGGGCTTCCGGCTGCTCATCAGCAGACCCTTCGAACGGCTCGGATGTCGTAACCCCAAGCGGCTGAGCCGCTTTGGACGTCGTGCCTACCACCACAGCAACATGACGGCCAAGGGCACGACCTTCCGCACCCATTGCACCGATCACCTCGGGTTTGCGCGGGTGACCAACGTTGTCGAGCACGGGGTCGAGCCGGTGTGGGATCTGGAAGTCGACGGTCCCCACAACTTCGTCGCCGAGGGCATGGTCGTTCACAACTCCGAAGTCGTGTACCACCAGATCCGCGAGGACCTGGAGGAGAAGGGCGTCATCTTCGTCGACACCGACACCGGGCTGCGCGAGCACGAGGAACTCTTCAAGGAGTACTTCACGACGGTCATCCCGGCCGGCGACAACAAGTTCGCCTCGCTCAACACCGCCGTGTGGTCGGGTGGGTCGTTCATCTACGTGCCCAAGGGCGTGCAGGTCGACATCCCGCTGCAGGCCTACTTCCGGATCAACACCGAGAACATGGGCCAGTTCGAGCGCACGCTCATCATCGCCGACGAGGGTTCCTACGTGCACTACGTCGAGGGCTGCACTGCCCCGATCTACAAGTCCGACTCGCTGCACTCGGCCGTCGTGGAGATCATCGTCAAGAAGGACGCCCGGGTGCGTTACACGACGATCCAGAACTGGTCCAACAACGTCTACAACCTCGTGACCAAGCGCGCCACCTGCGAAGAGGGCGCGACCATGGAGTGGATCGACGGCAACATCGGGTCCAAGGTGACGATGAAGTACCCCGCGGTCTACCTGCTCGGGCGCCACGCGAAGGGCGAGACCCTGTCGATCGCGTTCGCCGGAGAGGGCCAGCACCAGGATGCCGGCGCCAAGATGGTCCACGCGGCCCCCGACACGTCGAGTTCGATCGTCTCCAAGTCGGTCGCTCGCGGTGGTGGGCGCACGTCCTACCGCGGCCTCATCCAGATCAACGAAGGGGCCAACGGCTCCAAGTCGACGGTGCGCTGTGACGCCCTGCTCGTCGACACGATCAGCCGCTCCGACACCTACCCCTATGTCGACGTGCGCGAGGACGACGTCCAGATGGGCCACGAGGCGACCGTTTCCAAGGTGAGCGACGACCAGCTCTTCTACCTGCAGTCCCGGGGCATGGCCGAGGACGAGGCGATGGCGATGATCGTCCGCGGCTTCGTCGAGCCGATCGCCCGCGAACTGCCCATGGAATACGCCCTCGAACTCAACCGGCTCATCGAGCTGCAGATGGAAGGAGCGGTCGGCTGATGCCGCTGCTGGACACCCCGTCGCGCCCCGCTGCCACGCGCCCCGGCGCGTCGGCACACTCGCACGGTATGCCGTTCGTCCCCGATCAGTCGCGCGCCGAACGCCGCCGGTCCTTCCGGGCCGCTGACTTCCCCCGCCCGTCCGGCCGCGAGGAGGAGTGGCGTTTCACTCCGATGAGCCGGCTCGCCGGCCTGCTCGACGACGCTCCCTCGGAGCGGTCCCTGGAGTGGGAGGTCACCGGGCCGGATGCCTTGCGGGTGTCCCGGATGGAGTGCAGCGCCCTGCAGGGCTGGGGCATCCCGGCCCCCGGGGACCTCGCCGCGGCCGTCGTCACAACCCAGGCGACGGCGGTCACGGTCCTGGAGGTGCCGACCGGCGTCGAGTTGACCGAGCCGGTCCGGATCCGGCGCACCGGATCGGGCGGTCGGACGCTCAGCCATGTTGTCCTGCGAGTGGGCGCCCAGGCCCGCGCCACGGTCGTGCTGGAACAGCACGGCGACACGGCATACGGCGAAGTGCTGTCTGTTCTTGCCGGTGACGGAGCCGACCTCACCCTGGTGACGGTCCAGGAATGGGATGCCACTGCCGTGCACGTCGGCGAGCACGACGTCGTCATCGGTCGCGACGCGACGGTGCGGCACATTGCCGTGACGCTCGGCGGCTCACTGGTGCGCCTGTCGACCAACGCCTCGTATGCCGGTCCGGGAGGCAGCTTCGAAGCGTATGGCGTCTACTTCGCCGACGCCGGGCAGCACCTCGAACACCGGCTGTTCGTCGACCACGAGGCGCCGATGTGCTCCAGCCACGTCGAGTATCGCGGTGCCCTGCAAGGAGATTCGGCTCGGTCGGTGTGGATCGGCGACGTCCTCATCCGCGCCGCGGCCGAGGGAACCCAGACCTACGAGATCAACCGCAACCTCGTTCTCACCGACGGTGCCCAAGCCGACTCCGTGCCCAACCTCGAGATCGAGACCGGACAGATCCGCGGGGCCGGACACGCTTCTGCGACAGGCAGATTCGATGACGAGCAGTTGTTCTACCTGCAGGCCCGCGGTATCCCCGAGCAGGAAGCGCGGCGGCTCGTGGTGCGCGGCTTCTTCGCCGACATCATCGCCAAGATCCCGGTCGCTGAGATCCAGGGCCACCTCACCCAGGCCGTCGAGCGCGAGCTCGCCGCCACGGACACCTGTGGCGATGCGTCGCAGCGGCAGGAGGGGTCAGCATGAGCGAGACATCGACCTCCTCGCAGCTGACGGCCGACGAGTTGCTGGCGGCCGGTTACGAAGCGGTCTGCCAGCTGCAGGACCTGCCCATCGGGCGCGCTGCCGCGGCCCTCGTCGGAGATCGTCAGGTCGCCATGGTGCGCCTGGCCGACCGTGAGGTGCATGCCATCGACGACATCTGCAGCCACGGCGCCGTGTCACTCTCCGAGGGCGACGTCGTCGGTGGTGAACTGGAGTGCTGGATGCACGGCTCTCGGTTCAACCTGCGCACCGGCCTCCCGTCGTGCCCGCCCGCCACCCAGCCCGTCCCCGTGTATGCCGTCCGGTTGGTCGGCGACACCGTCTACGTCACCCCCACCCCTGCCGAGGAGCTTCCCGCATGACCGTCTTGGAGATTCGCGACCTACAGGTGAGCGTTGCCACCGAGGAGGGCGCCAAGGAGATCCTGCGCGGCGTTGACCTCACGGTGCGGTCGGGGGAGACCCACGCGATCATGGGCCCCAACGGCTCGGGGAAGTCGACCCTCGCGTATTCCGTTGCCGGACACCCGAAATACCTCGTCACCGGCGGGTCAGTGACCCTCGACGGTCAGGACGTCCTGGCGATGAGCGTCGACGAGCGCGCCCGCGCCGGGCTCTTCCTGGCGATGCAGTATCCCGTCGAGGTGCCCGGAGTCACGGTGAGCAACTTCCTGCGTACCGCCAAGAGCGCGATCGACGGACAGGCTCCCAAGTTGCGCACCTGGGTCAAGGACGTCCGGGCTGCGATGGACGCCCTGAAGATGGACCCCACGTTCGCCGAGCGCAATGTCAACGAGGGCTTCTCCGGCGGCGAGAAGAAGCGCCACGAGGTGCTCCAGCTCGAGTTGCTGCGGCCCAAGATCGCCTTGCTCGACGAGACCGACTCCGGCCTCGACGTCGACGCCCTGCGGGTGGTCAGCGAGGGAGTCAACCGGGCCAAGGTCGCCAACGACATGGGCATCCTGCTGATCACCCACTACACGCGCATCCTGCGCTACATCGAGCCCGACCACGTCCACGTCTTCGTCGACGGCCGCATTGTCGAGCAGGGCGGCCCCGAACTCGCGGACGAGCTCGAGGCCAACGGCTACGACCGCTACCTCGCGCAAGCCTGATCGGACCTGTGCATGTCGGCATTGCCCTTCACCCCAGCCGAGTCGGCGCTCATCCGCGCCGACTTCCCGATCCTCACGCGCACCGTGCGCGGGGATCGGCCGCTGGTCTACCTCGACTCGGGGGCGACCTCGCACAAGCCGCGCCAGGTGCTCGATGCCGAGCGCCACTTCTACGAACACCTCAATGCGGCAGTCCATCGGGGAGCCCACCAGCTGTCGGAGGAGGGCACCGACGCCTACGAGGACGCACGGCATACCGTCGCGCGCTTCATCGGGGCGCAGGACGACGAAATCGTCTTCACCCGCAACGCCACCGAGGCGATCAACCTGGTGGCCTACGCCTTCTCCAACGGCGCTGCCGGTGGCGGCGGTGGCACGGGTGAGCGGTTCCGCCTCGGGCCCGGTGACGAGGTGCTCGTCACGGAGATGGAGCACCACGCCAATCTCGTGCCCTGGCAGGAGGTATGCCGTCGCACCGGCGCGACTCTGCGCTGGGTGCCGGTGACCCCCGCGGGGCGGCTCGACCTGAGCAGCCTCGACGGGTTGCTCACCGAGCGCACCAAGGTCTTCGCGTTCACCCACGCGTCCAACGTGCTGGGCACGGTCAACCCGGTGCGCGAGCTGGCCGCCCGAGCCCATGCCGTGGGCGCCCTCGTCGTGCTCGATGCCTGCCAGTCGGTGCCCCATCTGCCGGTCGACGTGACCGAGCTGGGCGTCGACCTGCTGGCCTTCTCGGGGCACAAGATGCTCGGCCCGCTCGGAGTGGGCGTGCTTTGGGGTCGGGCCGAGATCCTCGACGAGATGCCGGTGTTTCTCACCGGAGGATCGATGATCGAGATGGTCACCATGGAGGCCTCCACCTACGCTCCGGTGCCGCAGAAGTTCGAGGCCGGAGTGCCGGTGGCCGCCCAGGCCGTCGGGCTCGCCGCGGCTTGCGACTACCTCACCGCGCTCGGGATGGACCGGGTCCACGCCCACGAACTCATGCTCGTGCGGCGGCTGCTCGACGGGCTTGCCCAGCGCCCGTGGATTCGCGTCATCGGTCCCACCGATCTGCAGGACCGTGGCTCCGTCGTCGCTTTCGTCGTCGACGGCGTCCACCCCCATGACGTGGGCCAGGTGCTCGACGGGCAAGGCATCGCAGTCCGGGTCGGCCATCATTGCGCGTGGCCCCTGCACCGTGCCCTCGGGGTCACCGCGACCACGCGGGCCAGCTTTGCGGCATACAACACCGCAGCCGAGGTGGACAGCCTGCTGGTCGCTCTCGACGGGGTGCCGGCCGTGTTCGGGTTGGACGTGGCGTCCTGATGGACCTCTACCAGCAGCTCATCCTCGACCACTCCAAGGAACGCCACGGGTCCGGGCTACGCGAGCCCTTCGACGCTCAGGTGCACCACGTCAACCCGACCTGCGGTGACGAGGTGACGCTGCGCGTCCACGTCGCCGACGGAGTCGTGCAGGACGTGTCCTACGACGCCCAGGGATGCTCGATCTCCGTTGCCTCC